>SDBS01001003.1_pt1 | contig 28519 bp, 19 predicted proteins | sample 2277091 | NCBI WGS metagenome assembly SDBS01 (sample SAMN10404972, study PRJNA504765) | marine sediment metagenome | isolation source: marine sediment core GS10_PC15, 163 cmbsf | place: Arctic Ocean: Southern Knipovich Ridge | collected 2010
TTCGCCTTGCAGCCGGACCTGATGGCAGGGTTGACTATACCATTTCCAGTCCTGAAACAAATAAATGGGTATGGATAGAAGCTGACTATAATGATTTTATTAAACAGAACCCGGAATTAACCACCGGTAAAATTAAGGTGAATGCACTTGCAGTGTTGGCAAAGTTTCCCAAGGCTGATCCGGCAATGGCTATTTACCTGGGTGTTGATGATGTGGAATTCAAAGGAGTAAGAAAAGTTCCTTTCAGTTTTAACGAACCTGAGATGGTAAACTTATCTGAGTGGAAACCTTTTATTCCGGAAAAGCATTATCAAAGTGGTGAAACCTTCTCCCTGAAAGGCACATGGCCTGTTGATGCGGAGAGTGTGTCTTTAAAAATCACTTCCTTCACTGAGAGGGAGAAAACAATTCTAAGTAAAGATCTGAATAGAAATGATAACGAATGGGATACTGAGTTTGAACTCACTTTTCCTGAAGGATTATACCTGGCATCACTGGAAGCATATAAAGACAGTGAAAAAATATCTGACACTCAGTTTACTATATTTATTAAACCAAAAACTATTGGAGGAAAACATCCGAGATTATGGTTTGATGAAGAAGGACAAAGCCGGGTAATGTCAAGACTGAATAGCGCGAGGTTTATAAATATAAAAAACAAAATACTTTCCACCGCAAAAAAAAGTCGCGAGCAAAATCCGGCAGATAGTATTGTTTATGACATGGACCAGTTTCCCGGTGCTGATATCTTTCCCGCTTATGGTTTGCCAAATATAGTGCCCTGGTTTGCACGGATCGGTGGATGGAGAACAGGTGTTTATTACAACGCACTTGCATATAATTTGCTGGGAGACAGACAAGCCGGAGAATATGGAAAGAACCTGCTGGTAAAGATCAGTAACTTCCCTTTCTGGCTTCACCCATGGTGGAAGGAACGGGGGCAGCATATCTATTACCCTATCGGCGAAATGGGCATGGATTTCGCCATGGGTTATGATCTTTTATATGACCTTATGGACGAAAAGGAAAGGGAACAGGTCAGAAATGCTTTAATGGAACAGGTAGTTGAGGCGTGTCATAAGGGATATGTTGAAGATGATCTGGTAACTAATAATACTTCAAACTGGGTAGCTCACGTTACCGGCGGATCAATGATGTGCCAGGCTGCAATGTATGGTGATGACAATAATATACAGTTTGAGCCATATTTTACCGGAGTAATTCTTAAAGCATACGATATGATTCAGAAATCCATTGGAAGCGATGGCGCTTATGGTGAGGGATACGGGTATTATAACTTTACAATGTCATCACTTTCAAAGAGCCTTCCCACTATGGATAATGTTTTCAATATTGATATGTCTGGGAAAATTAAAGGTTCGTATAAAGAGCTTATCTGGACTGGAAATGTAAAGAATAAAAAAACATACTATTTTGGGGATTCCGGAGGCGATTTACGTCCATTGACGAACTGGGCATGGCTTTTGGACAAGCATAAAGATCCCCTCCTCGGATGGTTTTATAAGCATTTAAAGAAAGATGAAACGATGATGGATGTTCTTTACGAAACCAGGGACGTTCCCGTGGATGATCCCTTTGAAAAGAGCCCGGTGAAGTTTTTCAGGAAGGTCGGAACAACGGTATTTAAGAGCGGATGGGAAAAAGATGATTTTGTCTTTGTAATGCGAACCGGAGCATTTTATAACCACCAGCATATTGACCAGGGAAGTTTCTGGCTTTCAGATCGCGGCAGTCGTTTCATCGAAGAACGTCATGGAAGCACCTATTATTTAGACCCCTATTATCAGCCCTGGTACACTCAGTCTGTTGCTCATTCCACTATTTTGATTGACCATAATCATCAGAGTCAGCGGGTGGGAGATCCTTTGGTATTTGCAGATGGTTTTAATGATCATGCATTTATGTATCATTTTCTCGACGGAAGTGATATGGCCTTTTGTTCCGGTGATATCGGAAGGCTTTACTGGGGGAAAGTGAAGCAGATGAGAAGAAATGTTCTTTATTTAAAACCACGAACACTTCTTATGCTTGATGTTATTAGTCCCACTGAGGAAGATGTGGATGTAACTCTGCTTTATCAAACCAATTACCTTAAAGATATCCATGCTGACCAATTAGAATCTACCATAACCAAAGAGAATAATGTGCTGCACATCAAGCACATTTATCCCGAAAAACTTGAGAGTAAGGCTGTAGAAACGCCTCATTATATATATACTTTACTAAATGAAAAGCCTTTAGTAAGAGAGGGAATGCTTACACTTACTGCTAATACCGAAGGGAAAACGCTGGTCATGGCAAATATACTGACAACCACAAAAGGTGAGGAACCTGATATTTCTTATCAAAACAACAGTGGTTATGTTTCCGGTGTTGCTAATGGAAGAAGTTTTGTTTTTTCTACAAGTCCCGGTAATATTTACAACAGTGATCATTTTATTACTGATGCTCTGACGCTGACATGGGATGATGAAAAAGCTTTTGCTGCAATTGTAAAATCACTAAAGAGAGATGGAAAACGTCTTATTGCATCAGCTATTCCGATAACTTGTGAAATTTCACGGAAGTCAATTAAATATTTTCATCAGGAAGAAGCTGAAGTTATAATTGGTGTCGAAAATGAACCGGCATCGGTTATACTGAATGGCACCGAAGTATCCGGATGGAAATATGATAAAAATGAGGATGAGATAACAATTACACTTCCCCAGGGAGAAGGGACCCTTGTTATTCACTGAGCTCCAACATAACAAAGAGAATATTAAAATATGCAGCCTGACAGATTTTCTGGATGAGTTTATGTATGTTTAAGTAAATTAAATAGGACAATATGAAGAATGGATATCATTGGTTGGATACATTGGTTGTTGCTGCTTATTTTTTAGCTATCACGGGCTATGGCGTATGGTTAAGCCGTAAAGTAAGAAGTAGTGACGGTTATTTCCGGGGAGAAAGAAAATTTAGTTGGTGGATCATGATGGGCCAGGCTTTTGGTACAGGTACCCATGCGGAAAACTTTGTTGCTCAGACTGGAGCAAGTTTTCAGCTTGGTTTTGCATCCATATGGTATCAATGGAAAAATATGGTGATTACCCCTTTTTATTGGTTGATTGCTCCCTGGTATCGCCGCAGTGAGCGGACCACTGTGGGAGAAATAGTTGAAGACAGATATGGCAGGAAAATGGGTGTACTATATTCCGTATTTGCTATTCTCTTCTTTGTTTTTGCACAGGGTGCAATGCTGAAGGGTGGAGGGAAGGTCATTGCTGTTGCTACAGGAGACTTGATGTCTGTTGACGCTATTATTGTCGTAATGACCATCGCGTTTATCGTTTATAGTTTTTTCGGTGGCATGATTGCATCAGCCCATGCAAATTTTATTCAGGCTATAATGATTATAGTATTGTCATTTATGCTTATCCCTTTTGGTTTACATGCAGTTCATGGTTTTTCCGGCATGCGGGAAAACTTGCCTGATGGTTTTTTTAACCTTTATAGCAGTGAAATGGGACTGGGTGGATTTACTATTTTAATGCTTGCAATTAATGGTATTGTTGGAATTACCGCGCAGCCGCACATGGTATCGATGTGTGCTACGGGGAGTACAGAACGGGCCGGACGGGTTGGCCAGACATATGGGTCATTCGTTAAGCGATTGGTTACCATCGGCTGGGCATTAACCGGATTGATTGTAGCTGCTCTTGTAATCCAGAGCAATCAGAATCTTGAAGATCCGGAAATGGCTTTCGGATTTGCCTCCCGTGAACTTTTATTGCCTGGACTTACCGGATTGATGATTGCTTCTATTTTAGCGGCAAATATGTCATCTGCCTCAAATTTTATGGTAAATACAGGGGCATTGTTTACACAAAACTTTTACATAAAATATATCAACAAGAATCCTTCCGATAAACAATTATTGTGGACAGGTAGATTTTCAGGAGTTGTCCTCACATTATTGGGTGTATTGTTTGCTATTTACATTGAAAGTGTGCTGCATGCTTTTTTGTTTATTGAAACCATTGCTGCTTTTATGGGCATCATGGTCTTTGGCGGCATGCTTTGGAAGCGGGCTAACCGGTATGGGGCAGTATCAGGTGTTGCAATTGCTTTCCTTGTGTATTATTTCCTTAATTATCTGGATATGGGACACATAGAGCTTGTTTATAAATGGAAACCGGAAATTTTTGGATGGGCAATGCTGTCCGGGTTTGCCATTTTTGTTATTGTCAGTTTATTGACAAAACCTGAAGACAAGAGGCGGATTGAACAGTTCTTTGATAATATGCAGCGTCTTTCAGATGAGGACAAATTAGACAAAGATGGCAAAAAGCCATTGGCCAGAGATCATGGCAAAGAATTGATACTGCTTGATCTGTCCTCATGGTTCAGGAAAGAGCGATGGGAAGATTTTGTGGTCCGCTATCGCGAAGACTGGCGTGGATTTATTTTAGCAACGGGTTTCATCGGGATTCTGATATTAATTGCATGGGGGATTTTACAACTCTAATGATATTATAGATGAAGATTATTATTGCAGATAATAAAATTGACCTTGGGATAAAAGCGTCCGTACATGGGGCGGCAATGATCAATCAAGCTATAATGGATCATGGGAAAGCAAGCATTATTATTGGAACGGGGGCTTCTCAGTTTGAAATGCTGGCAAGGCTCATTGATGAAAAAATTGACTGGAGCAATGTCATCGTTTTTCATCTGGATGAATATATTGGTATCCCGGTTACCCACCCGGCCTCATTCCGGAAATTTCTGAAAGAGCGATTTCTGGATAAGCTCCCTGTGGGTGAATTTCATTATGTCAATGGGGAGACTGATCCGAAGAAAGAGTGTGACCGTTTAGATGAAATAATATCCGGGTATCCTGTGGATGTAGCTTTTATCGGTATTGGTGAAAATGGGCATATTGCCTTTAACGATCCCCCGGCAGATTTTGAAACAGATGCTGCTTTTATCAAGGTTGAGCTGGATGAGGCCTGCCGCCGCCAGCAAACCAGTGAGGGATGGTTTGCGGCAATTGAGGATGTTCCACAAAGTGCCATCACTATGTCGGTTAAACAAATAATGAAGTCCGAAAACATTATTTGCAGTGTGCCTGATGCCAGGAAGGCAGGGGCTGTTAGGAATGCGGTTGAAGGTAACATCTCAGAACAGTTTCCTGCAACGATCCTGCAAAACCATAAAGCTACCTGGCTTTTTTTGGATAAGGACTCATCCTCTCTACTTAAATAAAGAAGGGAAATGGTATGACAGATGGTTTTATTGATTTACAGGTAAACGGATACGCAGGTATCGATTTCAATCAAAATGATTTAGCTGCAGAGGATATGCACAAAGCCTGCGCTAAACTAAAAAAGGACGGGGTAAAGGGTATCCTTGCAACCATCATATCAGTAAGCATTGAGGAGATGTCAATGCGTCTTCGGCGTATTGTACACTTACGTGAGCAGGATCCACTCGTAAAAGAAATTGTTATTGGCTTTCATATTGAAGGACCGTTTATAAGTAATAGAGTTGGATTTCGCGGCGCCCATTCTGATGAGTATATATGCCCTGCTAATGCGGATAAGATGAAACTGCTTCTTGATGCTGCTGATGGATTGACCCGCATTGTTACGCTTGCACCGGAAGCAGACGACAACTATAGTGTGATAAGAATGCTTGCCAGGGATGGAATTACTGTTTCTGCAGGGCACTGTGACCCTGGACTGGATGAACTTAAGGCCGCTATCGATGCTGGCCTGACAATGTTCACTCATTTGGGGAATGGCTGTCCGCAAGTTTTACACCGTCATGATAACATCATTCAACGGGCGCTTTCTCTGGGGGATCAATTGTGGCTATGTTTTATCGCAGATGGCATACACATTCCCTTTTATGCGTTGAAAAATTATTTAAACCATGTTGGCTTTGAAAAAAGTATTATTGTAAGCGATGCCATGGCTGGAGCGGGTGCTGTACCAGGGAAATACCGGCTCAATAATCTACAGCTTGAAGTAGGGGCAGACCGTATTGTCAGGGAACCGGGTAAGACAAACTTTGCAGGTTCTGCTATCGATATGGGCCGGAGCTATAAGCATTTGATAACAGAAATTGGACTTACCGAAGCATTGTCGCAACGACTAACATATGAAAATCCGCTGAAAAGCATTCAGCGTCTTTAAACGGTAAAATGCATTTTTACGGACTTTGATTATTATTAGTATTTCACAATTAGACAAAGCGGTACACTTTAAATGCAAAAACTATTTTTTTTTGATTGTAACTGTTCAGTTGGGAGGGTAGCATATCCACATCTTTATGATATTCCTGATGTTGAAGGATTACAAAAAGAGATGAAGACCGCTGGAATAGAAGATGCGCTTGTATATCATATTGTAGCCCGGGACGGGCATCCTCCTGTTGGGAACTCTATGTTGATGGAAGTAATAAAAAACATCCCTGAGCTTCATCCGGTTTGGGTTCTATTACCCCACCACACAGGCGAAATGCCAGATCCTGACAAGCTTTTGCTGGAAATGAAAAAGAATCATGTGAAGGCAGTTCGTCTATATCCAAAAGCAAATTATCACAGCTTTTCAATATCGGAATGGTGTTCCGGCGAGCTTCTTAGTGCTTTGGAAGAAGAGCATATCCCAATTATTCTTGATATGGAAACAATAAGTTGGGAAGATGTTTATACGATACTGGGAAATCACCATCAGCTACCTGTAATTGCTGCTACCTGCAGCTACAGAAATAATCGTTATATATATCCCTTACTTGAGAAATATAAAAACCTTTCTATTGAATTGTCACGGTTTATGGGTGCCGGAACCATTGAAGATATGGTGGAGCGCTTCGGTTCGAAGCATCTTCTTTTCGGTACCAATATGCCACAATATACAGGTACAGCGGCAGTATCACTTCTCACATATTCAGATATTGATCAGAAAGCTAAACAGGCTATAGCTGGTGGAAACCTTAGTAATCTGTTAAAGGAGGTATGGAAATGACAGAGTATTTTAATCAGATACATCAGGGAGTTCCATTGACAGATGTTGAGATCATTGATTTGCATGCACATCTGGGCCCTGCCCGCGTTATGCATATTCCGGCAAATGATCCGGCAGGTATGATAAAAATGATGGATCTCTGTGGAATAAATAAAACTGTGGTTTCTACAACAATGGGGATTGATGCTGATATAGTTCTCGGCAATAATACCATGCTGGAAGCAATTCGTGCTCACAGGGGAAGGATATTCGGAGCATGCATGGTAAATGGTCATTATCCTGAGCTTTCTCTGGATGAACTGCAACGCTGCTTTTCTGAAGAGAAAGATGTGAAGATGATTAAGGTTCATCCGTTTTCAACATTCTGCAACATGAAAGATAAACGGATGAAAAATATTTTCGAATTTGCATCAGATCGTAAACTTGTGGTTCTTGTTCATACCTGGCTTGATAACGACCAGTATGGGAACCAGGATACTTTCGCGGAGCTCGCTAAAGATTATCCTGAGATACAATGGATTATGGGTCATTCGGGAGGTCCGTTTGGAAGTCATCATGCAGTGGAGCTTGCTAAGGAAAGTGATAACATTCTCCTTGATACCACGCTGTCAATGACTCCAGCAAGGCAGATAGAGTTTTTTGTTTCAGAAATCGGTTCTGAAAGAGTTATTTTCGGGACTGACAATCCATATTTAGATCCAAGACCACAAATAGGCAGGATCGGACTGGCTGATGTATCTCATCAGGACAGGGTAAATATTTTCAGTGCTAATGCGCGTGGTATGATTGACTTTTAAATACCGGTATAAAAAAACAATTTCGGACAAATGGGAGATCTAAAAGGAATTCAGCTACCAGATTATTTAGTAATAATTGCCTATTTCATTTTAATTGTTTTCATAGGTTATTATTTCAAACGCTATATTAAAAAAGCCAAAGACTATTTTGCTGCTGGCAATGTGATGCCCTGGTGGCTTGCCGGAACTTCATTTTTTATGGCATCATTCAGTACCCTGCTATTTGTAATCTATAGTGAGATATCTTATAAATATGGCATCGTTGGAATTATAATTACCTGGATTGGCCCGGTATGTATTCTTTTAGGCGGCTATTTTACAGCTCATCTTTGGCGGCGGGCCAGGGTTATTACCCCTCTTGGCTTTATGGAAAGACGATATAGCAGTGCTGTTCACCAGCTTTTTGTGTGGACCGGCTTTCCCTTAAGAATGTTTGATAATGCCTTAAAAATATTTTCCACTGCCATTGTTATTGCAGTAGCCCTTCGAGGCTCAGGTATCACCGTGATACAGTTCATGGTAATTGTTGGTATAATTATGATCGCCTACTCTTTTCTCGGCGGGCAGATGACAGTTATTGTTACAGATTTTGTACAAGCAGTTATACTGGCTGTTGCTGTGATATTTCTTTTTATTCTGACTTATAATTTTGTAATCGCCGATTTTGGGAGTTTTGGTATATTTCTTTCCAAACTTCCGGATGAATTTCTAAATCCGGTTAGAGAACCCTATGGGTGGTCATACCTTATTTTTACTGTCTTTCTCATCACTTTACTTACTTATAACGCCAGCTGGTCTCTTGTGCAGAAATATAATACCGTTCGCAGTGAAAAAGATGCAAGGAAAATGGTTTATTTAATCGCTACCTTAATGTTTATTGCTCCACCCATTTTTTTCTTTCCCGGTATCGCTGCCCGCATCATCCTTCCTAATCTGGCAGATGCTAAAGAGGTTTACGCGGCAATAAGTCTGAAAATTCTTCCTGTTGGTATGATGGGTTTCATACTGGTAGCTCTTTTAAGCGCAACAATGTCAACCTTAGGCTCGGAATTTAACACCCTTTCGGGGATATTGACACGTGATTTTTATAAGAAGAAAATCAAACCTGACCTCACAGAGAAAAAAGAAGTGGTTTTTGGACGTATGGCAACAGTGATTATCGGTATTGTAACAATTTTACTTGCTATTCTCTTAAGCTTTTTCAGAGGATTAACCCTGATGGATATTATGTTCCGTTTTTTTGCAGCATTCGGTCCACCGATTATGATCCCGTTAATTTTTGGGTTGTTGTTCAGAAAATTCAATGCACGTGGGGTAATTTGGGGAGTAATTGCCGGAGCAACTACCGGCATAATACTAATAGTGGCTAATTTTATTCTGGTCGGTATTTATTCTGAACAAATGGCGATTGATCCCAAACTGGAATTTTGGTTGAGGAGCGGCTGGAACTCCGCTGCAACAGTTCTGAATATTTTAGCTACTATTCTTGGAATGTGGATTGGCACAATAACAAAACCAACTCCCCGGGAAGAAGAGAATAGAGTAAATTCCTTTTTCAATGATTTGAAAAAACCATTTCAATTGGAAGCCGAGGCGAAAGATAGCTCACTTTCTCCTTTTAAGATTATAGGTTTTACTCTGGCTGTATTTGGAGTTGTAATCGTTTTAATTTCACTCCTTTTATTATTGGTTTACCATAATACGCAAGCGTTCAGGTTAGATTTGATTCTGGGCTTTACTTTATTACTGCTGGGGGGTGTTATGTGGGTAAGATCAAAAAAGAGGAGTATCTAAAATAACACAAAGACTCAAATTGAATTCATATGAAAAGCATAATGAACTATACAATATATTCAGCTATAGTTTTCTTAGGATTTCAATGTCCTGATTTAAATGCACAGGTAACTCCTGACAGGCCTATTGAAATTGGTTCACGGCTGGAATTGTTTATTGATGATTACTTAATAGAAGATTTAATTGGAAAGGCCGAGCTTCGCCTGCATCATCCTGAACCAAAAGAAATAGTTGTCGCGCATGATGCTCCCTGGGAGGGGAGTGGTAGTGGCTATCACAGTATATTCCGGGATGGGGATCTTTACAAAATGTACTACAAAGCATGGCAAATTGAAGTTGCCAGCAAAACTCCCACACATTCTATCTATTGCTGTTATGCTGAAAGTGACGATGGTATCCATTGGCGAAAACCAAATCTGGGTTTATATGAATTTCAAGGTTCGAAAGACAATAACATCGTATTCATTAGAGGATTTATGGATGGGGTTAATGCCGATGGAGGGCATCCAGCAGTGTTTAAAGATGAAAATTCCAATGCAGAACCAGATGCTTTGTATAAAGCTATCTTACGTTCACAGGGGGAAAAAGGACTAATTCCGTTTAAGTCAGCGGATGGAATTCATTGGAAAGCTATTAGTAAAACTCCTGTTATTACTGATGGGGCATTTGATTCGCAAAATTTAGCCTTTTGGGATAAAGAAAGAAGCGAATATAGAGCATATTGGCGTTATTTTGATGAGGAGACTGACTCCTCCCGCTACCAGGGTGTACGTGCCATTCGTACAGCGACATCAAAGGACCTTATCAATTGGAGTGAGCCATCAGATCTTCAATACGTTGATTCCCCGAGGGAGCATCTCTACACCAATCAAATCAAACCCTATTACCGTGCGCCACACCTTTTAATAGGTTTTCCAACCCGTTATATTGATCGTCGTTGGTCAGAGTCAATGAAGGCTCTTCCAGAGCGTGAACATCGTGTATGGCGTTCTGGTATAAGTGAACGATATGGTACTGCATTAACAGAAGGTTTGTTTATGGTTAGTCGTGATGGTGTAACTTTTAAAAGATGGAATGAAGCCTTTTTGCGGCCAGGCATTGAGCGGAAAGGAACATGGAATTATGGTCAGCAATATATTGCCTGGTCTGTTGTTGAAACAAAGTCTGCGCTTGAAGGCGCCCCGAACGAACTATCTCTTTATGCAGTTGAAAATTACTGGACAGATACGAGTTGTGACCTTCGACGTTATACACTGCGTATCGATGGTTTTGTTTCGGTCAATGCACCAATGAGTGGTGGCGAACTTATAACAAAACCTTTCATTTTTAAAGGTAAAGAACTTATCCTGAATTTTTCTTCTTCGGCTGCAGGAGATATAAGTGTTGAAATACAGGATATAAATAGTATTCCGTTACCCGGCTATTCATTAAGTGATTGTCCACCTATTTTCGGTGATACAATAGAACGTATTGTGAAATGGGAAAGTGGCAGTAATCTGTCATCCTTAGAAGGTAAAACCATAAGGTTACACTTTGTATTAAAAGATGCAGACTTGTATTCTTTTCAATTTAAGTAAGAAAAAGTCAAATACTAATTTAATAAGGGAGGAATTATTATGGCATTTAGATTTGGAATCATCGGAACTGGTATTATGGGAAAAGCCGGAGGAAGAATACTTCAACTGGTTGAAGACGTTGAGGTAACTGCTCTGGCAGATATTTCCGAACCCATGTTGAAAGAAGCGGCTACCGAGTTTAACGTTTCCGCAATCTATAAAAATTATCAGGATATGCTTGAAAAGGAAGATCTTGATGCAGTTTATGTTGCCACCCCCGACCAGTATCACCGGGATTCTTGTATTGATGCTATGAACGCAGGATGTAATGTGCTGGTCGAAAAACCGATGACGACAAAACAGGAGGATGCTGAGGATATTTATAAAGTGGTACAGAAAACCGGCAAGAAATTTCAGGTTAATTTCAATCACCGCTGGCTTGCGCCCTATCATAAAATAAGATCAATGATCGATGAAGGACAACTTGGTGAACCGATTATCGGGTTTGCAAGAAAAAACAATCCCATTACAGTTCCAACAAGTATGTTAGCCTCCTGGGCAAAGGATAGCTCACCGGCCTGGTTTATGAGTTCACATGATATAGATTTAATGGTATGGTGGTTTGACGCTAATCCAACGGAAGTGTATGCCAAAGGGATTAAACGGGTTTTGAAAGCAAAAGGTATGGATACTTATGACGGAATTCAGTCCTTGGTTAGCTTTGAAAACGGACAATTTGCAACCTTTGAGTCAGCCTGGATATATCCTGATAGCAGCCCTTATATGCCCGATTCATTTATGGAAGTGATCGGCACAAAGGGAACTACTCATGTTAACAGAAAGGACGAGGCTATTGATGCGATTCTTGAAGAAAAGTTCACCTGTCCCAGAACATTTCTGAACTATAAAGTATTTGACGAATGGGTAGGAGCAATGCCATCCTCAGTCAGGTCATTTGTGAATGCCTGCAGAAATGATACGGAAACTGTTGTAAATGCAAAAGAGGGCCTGAGAAGTACTGCCATTCTGGATGCTATACACAGATCTTTAAAGACAGGAAAACCTGAGGGGATAAATCTTCAATTCTAAAAATAGCATAATGCAAAAGTTGTGGTCAGTTAAAGGGTTAGTTATATTATTTCTATTGTCATCTGTTTATGCTCAGGCCCAGTCGAAAAAAGTACCGGGTGTGCTTGTAGATTATATCCCGGCATCAACTAAAACATACATTGGTTCACCCAGTATTTGTATTCTTCCCAATGGGGTTTATATTGCTTCACATGATCATTTTGGCGCTGGCTCTACGGAACATGAGAAGGCATTAACGGCAGTTATTAAATCAGCAGATAAAGGGAAATCGTGGGAGAAGATTTCAGAAATCAATGGTCAATTCTGGTCTAATCTTTTTGTACATCAGAATGCTTTATATATCATGGGCACCTGGAAACACTATGGTGACTTTATCATCAGGCGTTCGTTAGATGGAGGAACAACATGGAGTAATCCCATTGATAGCCAAAACGGTTTGTTACTCACCGGAGAATATCATACAGCACCCATGCCGGTTTTAGAGCACAACGGGAGACTTTGGCGTGCCATTGAAAATGCGAAATCGCCTGATAATGCTTGGGGTAAGCGTTTCAGTGCCATGATAATTTCTGCCCCTGTTGATGCAGATCTTTTAAATGCAGCCAACTGGAGAACAAGTAATGGTCTGTCGTACGATTCTACTTACCTTGATGGAAAATTTCGCGGATGGCTGGAAGGCAACGCAATTGTCACACCGGAAGGTAAAATAGTTAACATCCTGAGGGTGGCCACCTCAGAAAAAGGTCGTGATATGGCAGCTGTTGTGAATGTCAGTGATGATGGTTTACAGGTTACTTTTGATCCTTCTGCCGGTTTTATGGATTTTGTTGGCGGCGCCAAAAAATTCTCCATCCGGTATGATGAAAAAAGCGAACATTACTATACACTTGCAAACCTTGTAAAAGATGAATTCTCTCACCGTGATGCTGGTAGCGTGAGAAATACGCTGGTACTAAAGAGTTCCCAGGATTTGAAAAACTGGACTGTGCACAAGATATTGCTTCAGCACCCGGATGTTGAAAAACACGGATTCCAATATATTGATTGGCAATTTGACGGTTCGGATATTATCTTTTTATCACGTACTGCTTATGACGATAAATCTGGGGGGGCTCATAATTTTCATGATGCCAACTACCTGACATTTCATCGAATAAAGAATTTCAGGAAATTGTTAAAGAAAAACTGGAAATAAACAATGAAAAGACGTAAATTTTTAACAGGATCTGTACTTACGTCATCAGGGCTGCTTATGGGGATAAATTCCTGTAGCACAAAGGAAGGGAATAAAGTTTCAAAAGATACTTCTGTTGCTGAAATTGACAGGTTTGCCGGTCAAACCATGAAACAACTTCTGGAACAGTATCGTCATTATTTATTTGATGATTTTTTACCATTTATGGACAAATATGTTATTGACCATAAATATGGCGGGTTTATGTGCAATACCGACCGTGATGGGACAAATATCACTCAAAACAAAAGAGCCTGGTATGAAGGGCGCGGTATATGGGTATATTCTTTCCTCTATAATAAATTGAAAAAAGATCCGGAATATCTGGAAATTGCGGGAAAGTCTGTTGAATTTATTTTAAAAAATGAACCAGCGGGTGATAATTTATGGCCTGGATCATTTTCAAGAGAAGGCAAGCCGATTGGTGGTCCCCCCAATAGTATTTATGGAGATCTATTTGTAGCAAATGGCCTGTCTGAGTATTCCCTAGCATCAGGAGAGGAAAAGTACTGGTATCAGGCTAAAGGAATATTATTAAAATGTTTGAAGATATATAACAAGCATGATTATGCCTGTGTTGTGAATTATGGTCAGCAGGCTGAACACGCTAAAGGTCCCAGGGTACTCGGACATTGGATGGTAATCATTCGGATGGTAACACAGATGCTTGAATATAAATCTGATCCGGAATTGAAGATAATTGCCGATGAATGTGTTGATGCCATCATGAATTACCATTTTAACACGGAGTATAACCTTATCAATGAATTGTTGAACCATGACCTTTCCAGGCCTGAAGGCCCGTTTTCTCAGTTTGTTTATACAGGGCATGCGATTGAAACTTTATGGATGTTGTTATACGAAGCAGAGAGGAGAAAAGATAAAGAATTGTTTAACCTTGTTGCCGAAAGATTTGAAAGGCACGTTGAGATTGCATGGGATGATGTTTACGGGGGAGTTTTTCGCGCACTTGACAATGTGAACGAAAATATATGGAAAGTGGACAAAGTGCTCTGGGCACAGGAGGAAGTGCTGATAGGGACTCTTTTTATAATTGAACATACAGGCCATAAATGGGCAAAAGATATGTTTGTTAAGATGTATGATTATGTCATTGATAAATATCCGTTGAAACAGTATGGCTATCCACTATGGATACTTGGCGCCGACAGAAAAGTTACTTTTGAAGAACATTCTACCAGAGTTGGTAATTTCCATCATCCCAGACATCTTATGTTAAACATCCTCTCTCTTGAAAGAATGAATGACAAAATCACCATGAACCAGCCCATTTATTCCCCTGAGAATTTTATTTCCCTGCTCGGCGATGCCCCATCCGACTCAATATGGGGCCGGAACTCCTGATCCGAAACAATCTGATTGATCTTTACATTTTCAACATTGCCATTTGGAAATATATTTGGCTGTCCCAGGGCTCACAAAAATGTTTGTGAAAAAGGTAAAGACGGAGCTAACAAAAACTAAGTTTTTTTTGCAGCTTTTTTAAGCACAGATGATCCTGTAAAAACATTCTCTTCAACATTAATAGTGTGCAGTAGTGCCGCATTTCTCCTGACTTTCCTGACAGCCCCGGCAATAAGGTCAATTTTTTGGCTATCGGCAAGCAATACATTTTGTTCAAAGAATATTACATCCCGGCAGGCTTGTTCTGCAACCGGACAGGCACTTTTTCTCATGGAAAGGTTTGGTTCACTTTTATACAAAGGCTGTTGATAGAGTGCCATGGGGTAAAATGAAGAAGCTAAAACTCCCTCTTCGTTAAGTGCTGCCAGAAACTGGCTCCTCTGCACATTGTCAAAATTCTCGCTTTTAAAGCGCAAAAGAAACAGATGATGAGCGTGACGATCACAATATGGCTGCCAGCCAAAGGTTTCTATTCCTTCAATGTCTTCTAATAGCGGATAGAGTTTTTTTGCATTTACAGTTCGTTTTTCTATTTGTTCCTCCAGTCGTTCAAGCTGAGCAAGTGCTATTGCAGCCTGAATTTCAGTATAACAGGCGTTCCATCCAAAACGGTAGTGAATATGACCTGAATATTTTTCACGGATACCGCGGCCAAATTTGCCAAGACTGTAGTGGATAAGATCTATCAGTTCCTTTTTATCACTGAGAACCATTCCCCCCTCACCACTCTGCAAATTTTTTGATTGTTGAAAGCTGAAAGATGCCGCATCGGCAAGAGAGCCAACCTTACGGCCTTTGTATATAGCTCCGTGTGCCTGTGCTGCATCCTCCAGAACTTTAATATCATGTTTTCCTGCAATCTCCAAAAGGGGATCCATGTCACAGGGATGGCCTCCAATGTGTACAGGAATTATTGCTTTTGTCCTGTCTGTTATGGCATCAGCAACTTTTACATTGTCTATATTCAATGTTTTTGGATCAACATCCACATAAACGACTGTAGCTCCCACATTATGAACGGCTATTGCTGTTGCGATAAATGTTGCTGCAGGGATAATGACCTCATCGCCCGGCCCAATTCCCCAGGCTACAAGGCAAAGTTCCATTGAAACTGTACCATTGGCCACTGCTGCACCATATTTTGTATCGCAGTATATTGCAAACTTCTCATTAAATTCCGTAATCTTTGGACCCAAACCGGTCCCTCCCCAGATATCACTGGAGAGCACTTCATCTATTAACTCCCGCTCTCTTTCTTCGGCATATGGCCATCCGGGCCACTTTTCTGTTATTAACGGTTCACCTCCGAAAATTGCCAACTCGTTCATTCCCAATCACCTGATATTATGATATTAAACAATAAATCTCCTCAACGTCCATTAATTGCCCTCACTTTCTACTGTTTCAACCGGTGGATAGATTTCATTAAGCTTATTCATCACCTCATCCGGAATTTCAATTTCAGCCGCTTTCAGATTATCTTCAGCCTGCGAAAGAGAGGTTGCACCTGTAATTACGCTGGTAACTGCAGGATTCTTAAGGCACCAGGCAATGGATAATTGTGCAGCAGTAATCCCAATTTCTGAAGCAATTTTCACCAATTCCTGCCCTTTTCTTTTATTCTCTTCCGTCCAGTACAGGGTTTTAATTATGGTATTGGTATCATCATCGGCAGCACGTGTTCCTTCCGGAGCTTCTTCTCCGGGTTTATATTTCCCGGTTAACATGCCATGAGCCAGGGAAGAAAATACCACATTACCGATCCCTTCTGCCTCAGTGGCCGGGAATAAATTTCTCTCCGGAAACCTGTAAAGTAAATTGTATCTTGGTTCGCTAACAGTTATTGGTCTTGCCCCAATTTCAGCTGCCACCCTGTTAGCTCGTGTAATCAAATGGGCAGGCCATTCACTAATGCCCCAGTATAATATTTTGCCCTGGCGTATAAGATCTTCCATCGCCCTGATGGTTTCTTCCAACGGGGTATCCGGATCGGGACGATGGCACATGAACAGATCTAAATAATCTGTACGCAATCGTTTTATGCTCTTATGACAGGACTCAAAAATATGTTTGGTAGACAGGCCCCGATCATTGATGTCATCGGACATTGGAGCCCAGCATTTGGATAAAATAAATAACTTTTGCCGGGGAAAACCGGATAAACATTCTCCCAGGGCTTGTTCAGCCTCCCCGTTATTATAAGCATCTGCTGTATCAAAGAAATTCACACCACCCTCATAATATTTACTGATTGTATCCTGAGTGGTTTTTTTATCGTTCTTGTAACCAATGGTTAGATAGCTGCCAAGACCAATGACACTAAGTTTAACTCCCCATTTACCAATTTTTCGATATTGCATTTTCCTATCTTTTTGTTTTAGGTTAGACTTTTAAAATTACAACTTTGGGAGAATATCAATACCTTTGAGGGAAATAATTTCATTAGTGGAGAAATACACTGGTAAACAAGCAAAAGGGCTGAGTCCGGCGGGAGCTTTGATTTCCCTGGGTTCACTCATTATTTGAGTAAGAGTAGTAAAGGGAAGGAACCGCTCTTCCCGGAGAATCTAATTTAAAATACAAAAATTGTGAAACTGATTCGATTTGGACAAGCCGGGAATGAAAAACCTGGAATAGTATTGGAAAATGGCAAAAGAGTTGATGTTAGCGCTTTTGGCGAAGATTATGACGAAAGATTTTTTGGTACCCAGGGTATTGGGAGACTATCAGAGTGGTTAAAGGGAGCAGATAGCATGCTTGAAGTTCCGGATGATGAGAGGCTGGGAGCTCCTCTGTGCAGGCCGTCAAAAATTGTTTGCATTGGCCTTAATTATGCCAAACACGCCAGGGAAAGCGGAAATGCAGTGCCGGAAGAACCTGTGATATTTTTTAAGGCCACCAGCGCCATCAACGGACCCGATGATGATGTGATCATTCCGAAAGGAGGAGAAAAATCTGACTGGGAAGTGGAGCTTGCAGTGGTCATCGGACAAAAAGCATCTTATGTAAGTGAAGAAGATGCCATGAACCATGTAGCAGGGTATATACTTCACAATGACTACAGCGAAAGGGCGTTTCAGCTTGAACATTCAGGCCAGTGGGTGAAAGGGAAAAGCTGTGATACCTTTGCCCCTTTAGGCCCATGGCTGGCTACCCGGGATGAGATAGAGGATCCGCACAAGCTGAATCTGTGGTTGAAGGTGAACGGGGAGATGATGCAAAACAGCAATACAGATGACATGGTATTCAATATACCTTTTCTGGTAAGCTACCTGAGCCAATATATGACCCTGCTTCCGGGAGATGTCATCTCCACAGGTACCCCATCTGGTGTAGGGGCTGCTTTAAATCCTCCGGTTTATCTTAAAGAAGGCGATGTGGTAGAACTGGGTATTGAAGGATTGGGCAGTTCCAGGCAGAATCTGAAGGCTTATAGCAGGGAACCGGTGTCGGGGAGGTCCTTATGAAAACATGAATAGCGCCTATTAATATCTTAAACCCGGGTTGAACCTGTGCATAACAGATTTTTATTTTTTGTGTGACAATACCGGATACGGTACATCATATCCTTTGACAGCATGCCAGAGGACCCGGTTAAAGGTATCTTCATCAATCCGGTCAAGATCATCCAGATCCTGCTTCAGTGACATTTTAGCCCAGTGGAGCGCATCTCCTGTTAAAGTTTCAAGAGCAGGATTCAATTCATCAAGAGGTATGTTACTTGGCAAGGCCTCATAAGGAGTAAAATCCGGTGTATCGGTAAAGCAGTCCGACATTGGCTCAGCCGCAGCATCAAATTGGTTCATCGGGGGTATACCGAGAATATTCTCCATGGTCCGGACCATATTGATCTGAGAGTAATAAGTTGAAATAACTTCTCCGCGCTTTGTATACGGACTGATAACCATCCCTACTGTCCGGTGTCCGTCCACATGATCCAGTCCCGCCTGGGGATCATCTTCGGTTACAAAAATGCAGGTCTTCTCCCAGAATTTACTGTTGGAGATGGCTTCAACGACCCGTCCCAATGCCAGGTCATTATCCGCTACAGCAGCACGTGGAGTGGGTAATCCGGGCCTTGTACCCGAGGTATGATCGCTCGGGAGCAGCATGATTATGAAATTCGGGAAATCATTGTCCTTTTCGAATCCCTTTAACTCCTTAATGAATTCATCCGCCCTGTATACATCCGGGACTTTGTTCGGGAATCCGATGAAGGTTGGACAAATATATGGTTCAAGCTGCTCAAGATTGGCTTTGGCGCGGATCTTAATCTTGTTGCTACCCTTAAGATAATCCTGGTAAATATCCGTAAACGTTGCATCGGCAGGTTCTATCACGGCATCAACAAATTCACCATAATCACGAAATGTCAGGCCATGTCTCAGCACATTATCCCAGATAAAACCAGAGCTTGCATATGCCAGTGCATCGTTGCCATCGTATGGATAACTACGGGTAAAACCACCGAAGAACTTTTCAATATAGTCGGTAACATAGGCTTCGTTTGTCCATTGGTGCCCGTCAGCGCTTAAAATTCCGCTGCAATAGTAATTATCCATTAAAACATATGTTTCCGCCAATTTGTGGTGATTAGGCGTTACTTCCCGGCCAAAATGGACAAGATTTTTATCCCCATTACCCTGCGGCATATCGCCAAACACCTGGTCGTAGGTACGATTCTCTTTGATGATGTAGACAACATGCTTGAAATGTGATTCCTGGGTTTTTATTTGTGGAACCGCCACCTGATTTTTTAATTCATTCCCTGATTGGGTTGCCACTATCTTTTGTACAAAAGAGTTATTCTGGTCCACCGTTTCTGTCATTTCTGATAGTTTTCTCTCGTCGGGCATAGGAATTATGGAAACAGTCCCCATATGGTCATGGGTATTGTACCCGGCCCTGTCAGTCCGCTGATTCCTGGACCCGATACCTTTGGCATTCGCCACAAATATGAAATTTGATTCCTCGTCCAGTATTACTGACGCAGGATACCAGCCGGTAGGAATGTATCCGATAACCTGGCTGGGAGCCCCGACACGTATAACACAAACAGCGTTATCCGTGCCATTGGCAACATAAAGAAATTTTCCATCCCGGGAAATTGCCAGTGCGTTCGGTCCACTACCGAATGGCAGTTCCTTTTCCAGGTGCACTGAGATCTCTTCAACAACCTCGTCCGTACTGGTATTGATCACTGAAACAATATCACTGTTTGCACAGGCTACAAATAAACGGGTAGCATCCGGACTAAGCACCATCCCGCTCGGATGAAGATCCACTTCAATATTTTTGATCTCTGTACCTGCTGCCAGATCAATAACGGAAACACTTCCATTATTGGCTATGCCGGTTTCCGGATCAACCAGGACCTGGCTGCCGGAAGTATTGTAGGTTGATTCACCTTCATGCGGCCTGCGGCCTCCCCAATTGCTCACATATGCTTTTGACTCATTGGCAAGTATTACCTCATATGGTGCTATCCCCACTGGTATCTCTTTCACGCTCTTATCTGCCAGGTTCACGACTGCCAGGGCATTATTCCTTGTCAGTGTGACAAAAACCTGGTTTTCCTGATCACTCAACGCAAGCCCTCCCGGGACAGGATTGCCCCCAATGGACGGCGCTGGCAATTTTATGGAGTCCTGCCATTGCATAATGAGATTGTTATCCAATGCGGCAATGTGGAGCTTATCCTTTGCATCCGTTGTAAATATGCTGTGCCCATCTTTTGAGACAGACAGTCCCGTAAATGAACTGCCGCTTCCCTTATAAACCAGTGATTGTAAAATGGTCCGGTCCCGTATGCGGATGATATCAATTGACAATCTGTTTTTCACCACCAGCAGTTTTTTGTCGGGAGTCAGTGCGAGGTCAACCGGCCTTCCCGGGAAGTTAACCTGGAGGCCTGCAGGACGCAGCAGCTGATTTGTGGGGACAAGAATACTTCCGTCGGGTTGCGGCCCAACCTGTATGTTCTTTACCGCGTTTTGTGCTTCAGACTTCAGTGTTGGAAGCATAACAAACAATACAAAAAATATTGCCGAAATAAATCTTTTTCTTGTTTTCATATAGGATTCGATTTTTATTAATAAACCGCTCATTCAACCGGTTCCAGAATGAAAGCGATATCCTGGCCGATATAATGTGCATGGGATCCCTCTATCTTCAGTACAGGGATATCAAATGATAATGAATTATTATCTGAGCTGACTACTTTTTTATCCGTGCCGTCCTCCGTGATGAACCTGCCACTCCAGGTCTGGTACAGTCTTAAATGATACTGGCCCCCTTCTACACCATGAATAGCAATGGATTTCCCGGCCATATCCGTATCGGCATTCACAAGCCAGCCAAATATCAGCTGGTCACTTCCCATGGCATAAGCATCGCCCCCCGGATTACTAATCTCGAGAGGAGCCAGGCCGGTGAGTTTTGAAAAGGGTATCCTGTCGGTAAAACGCCGGTAATGCAGAAGCTGGTCCGTTACTACATTATCATTCAGGGCCCTGGAATATGACCACCAGAAAGGTGACATGGCCGATCCCGAGGCCAGGCACACCCACAGGGCATTATGATACTGCGCCATATAGCCAGGCATGTTCATTTCATAAAATGTATGGTCCCAACCTGTTTCAGGGATGAGTGCAGGCTTCTCATAATTATGCCAGAGTCGGCTGACCTGTCCGTGGTAATTCCGGTAACTGTAGGTCAGTGGATGTACAGGATCTTTTTCTATCTGGCCGGTTTTATTGATCGGGAATCCCTGTGCTTCATAGATCTCACGGCCTGCCAGATCAAATATCTCATATCCTTTGTCCCACCACTCATTGATACCGCCGCTTCGGGTTCCGGTTGTCAGATGCTGCCAGGGATCATGCTCTTTAAAATAATTGTGCACCTTCCCGGCCCATTCAGTCGCACCCAGGCTGTCGCCGGAAACCCAGCCATCCGTTCCGTTCACTTCATCCACAACAAACCATATGGCCAGTGAGCGGCTGTATCCCCACCGGGCGATCATATACCTGTAGAGTTTTTCCTGGTATGTCCAGGCTTCATCGCTGCTGTAAAAATCTTTGGCTTCACAAACAAGCTGGTAGGGGTTGGTATACCAGGCAATGTTGCCTCCTCCCCAGACGGTTTCGGACAGAAAGGAATGGAACCAGAAATTCAGGGCAAGATTCATATCACGCTTCTCCAGTTCATCCAGCAATTCATCAATCTGGCTGCACAACAACTGGTCGTAGCGGCCCAATCCTGTACCCCAGGTTTCGAGGGGTGTTATCAACCTGCTGATATAGTTCACACCCCTATCCTCCAGCTCATCCAGAACATCTGTATCATTCCCGCGATTGTACCAAAGTCCCACCCCATACCAGGGTGTCCCGTCCGCTTGTTCCAGGTACCTTTTGTTTGCTGCAATCTTAACAGGGCCATGATATTCGGATGGAACCACGCTGAAGGTCCTGCGTTCACTTTCAGTGGTTCCGTTCTTATCTTTTACAATGACGGTGTAACTCCATTCACCTGTCTCATCAGCAGAGAACCTTACGTGAAAGCCTCCCCGGCGAACCTGATTGTAAAATCCTGGTACTTCCCATTTCTTTCCGGAAGGAGAGGTAAACCTTGCCATGATATCGAGTTGCTCCGGATCGAATGGATTTTCAAATTCTGCATCTATCCTCAGGCTGATCTCCATTTTCTCGAAAAGCCCAACTTCTTCACCCCGCTGAAATATCCTGCTAATCTCTGGCTGGGCTACTATGCCGGCCGAATGGGCGAAGAGGAAAAACAATACCAAGATGTGCAGCTTTTTCATGATTTTTCTTTTAAAATTAATCAATTTAACCAATTCTTCACTGTTGGCGGTCCCCTGTTTATTGCTAAATGCCTGACCGATTCTTTCCATCCGGGGATTTGTTATTTGGCCAGGCAACAGGCTTTTTGCGTTAAAAAAACCAGATATCCAGTCATTGTCATGCATGCACATTGTATGCACGCAGTGAAACCGAGATGGACCAATGTGTAAAAACCGTGGATGAAAACTGCATTTCCAGACAATAAAAACGCATAAAATTCGATAATTTTGAAGAGATACCGGCTATATGACTTGTTATGACCCGGATACTTGTGTAGCGCTATTTACTTGTATCACCTGCACAATCAAACCGGAGAATCATCAAGAAAGAAGAAGTATTTTGAAATCTACGATAACATACTCAATAAAATCATTATGAGTCGATTAACTTATTTATTACTCGGATTGGTAATCCCGCTCAGCACATTTGCTCATTCCGTTGCAGAGGTTCCATTTACCGAAACAGACAGCACAGCCACAGAGCCTGTTGTTTTTACAACATCATCAGCATCAGCCTACATCATTGACCTGCTGGAGAGGGATCAACTTTGGAGACCGGACGGCGATACCATAAAGCGTTCGCTGGCAAGGCTGATTGATCATTTCAGGGAGCCATTCGATAGCGTCGAAAAGCGTCTTTCCGGCTATAATTATGATGCGATTAAGCTTGAAGAGGTGGATATTGTCCGAAATGACACCCTTCCCCTGAGGTGGCTCAATGACTCAACCTTCATGATTGATACCGCAGGGCTGAAAAAGGAACCTTTGATCATGCAAAAGACGGTGATGAATGAGATTATTTACAGATCTGCCTTGGATTCAGCGGCCGATGTAACCCATATGGAATCCCTGACTGATTTCCTTAAGCGGGTTCCGGATATCATGGTGTGGGGACTGGATACAGTGGTGCTGGCACGGGACACGCTTATAGCTGTTCGCATTGATTCCGCTTTGCTTGAGTCCATGAAAATACAACTGTACCAGATTACCTTCAACCGCATTGTCCCCCCACTCATACCTCCCGGCGGTGATAAATCGTTCAGGTTTATGGCTGATTCCGCAAACATCATTGTATCGGACAGGGCCATGGCCATGGTGGCAGCAGAGGAGTCACCCTTCTATATTGTTTCCAGTGAAACGATGCTGGATTCTCTCCGGTATGCCGTTGAAACGCTTTTATCGCATACGGCTGAGCGTGATTCAATCCTTTTGTTTATCAATGATATACTAGGCAAAAAAACACCTTTCTGGCTAAGCCAGGGGAAAAACGATCTTTACAGGTTTTGGGTCAAGAATTACGAAAATGACTCCATCACCATCTGGATGGGCAATACTTCAGAACGCGATATTATGCTGATCCTGGAAGAGGATATTGATGTTGTACGGCTGGAGAAAGAAGATGTGGATCATTTGCCAATCATCAGTGTGAAGCCTGAAATGTCCCTGGCTGAGGTGGAACCATTGGCAGGAATCCCTGTATACTGGGATTTTGATTTTTCAAGTTCATTTACACTGAATCAGACTTATTTCTCCAACTGGTCAAAAGGGGGTGAAAATTCCTTTTCGGGTTTGCTTGACGTTAATGTGGGGGCTATATACACCAACACGGAGGCCAAAACACAGTGGACCAACACAGCACGTTGGAATTTCGGCACCATTATCACGGAACAGAACGGTTTAAGAACCAATGCTGACATGCTGGAATTCAATTCAAAATATAACAAGGTCATCAGGAAAAAGATCGATTTTAGTGCCGTTTTTTATATGAAAAACCAGATCGCCAGGGGATATAATTATCCTAACGATTCTGTGGTTGTGTCCAAGTTCCTGAACCCAGGTACATTTACCATTGGCCTTGGGGTTGAATACAAACCCTTCAAACACACAACACTTAACTTTTCCCCCTTATCGTATAAAAATACCTTTGTTCTGGATACGGCGAATATAGATCAGACGCTACACGGGATTCAAGCTGACAAGCGTACGAGACAGGAGATGGGAGGTCAACTCGTGATCATTAACAAGGCAAGTATACTGAAAGACCTGAAAATATCCAATACGGTCCGCTTGTTCTCCGGATATCTGAATAATCCACAGAATATTGACGTGGACTGGGAGATCAATCTTGAACAGAAGATCAACTGGTATTCCTCGGTCACCCTGAATCTCCATATGATTTACGATGACGATGTCCGGTTCCCGGTCCTGGATGAAAACGGTATACCCATTCTGTTGCCGGACGGAAGTGCGTACAAAGTCCCCAAATTGCAGTTTAAACAGTTTCTGGGCTTAAGCTTTCTGTTCAGTTTCTAGGATATTCATTCATCATGCCTTCCATATTGTTCATCTGGTCGCTTATGCCGAGGACCCTGTATAGATGATTTAGCTTTGAGATGACATTCTGGTTATCAGGATCCTTTTCCAGGGCTTTCTCGAACCAGGTAACAGCTGTTTCGAATGCTTCGGCCGATTTTTCTTTCTCTCTGGTAACGGCACGCTTATTGGTTATGGCCCTTGCTTTCTTTTCAATTTCCACACCAATGTTATAATAACATGTACCGATGTTTGCGTATATTTTTGTTTCGCCCGGAGCAATGGTGAAGGCCTCCTTGTAGGCATCAATGGCCGTTTGGTATTGCTCTCTTTTCTGATAGATCAGTCCTTTCGTATAGGGGAAGATATGTTTTGAAGGGTTTTTTGAGGAGGCATCTTCCAGCAGGTCTACGGCCTTCTCATCAGCATTGGTTTGAAAATACAGATCAACCAGGAGCAGGATCAGATCTTCGTTATCCTCATAGCGTTCAATCCCTTCCATCAAAACCTTTTTGGCAGCAGCAGTATCAGCTTTCCTGAGATATACATTATATAACAAATGAGGCACATTGGGCGAATAGTTGTCTTTATTGATCCTGTTGAGATATTCGATGGTCTTTTCCCATGCTTCACTTTCAAAGGCTGCCAGTGCCGTATTATATAACAGGTTCGTATCTGTCCTGACAGGGAGGATGGGACTCTGGTAGACCTGAATGGCTTCTTCGAATGCCTTCAGGGCTTTCTCGTATTCCCCTTTCTGGAAATGCTGCGCCCCTAAGGCCTGAAAGTTATTGGCCAAAAGCACATACAGGGGGGCCAAATGTTCATCAAGTTTTCCCCTTTTGTCAAGTGATCGGGCCTTTTGATAAGAATCAAATGCCAGGTGAAGCTGGTCAGGATAAAGTTCATATTTCTTCTTATCCTTTTCAGCGACCCCTTTCTGGTATGCCGTCTGGCATAACAGTCCCCTGGCATACCAGGTCCGGGGCCATTGTTGTGTTTTTTTGTCATCGATCGCCTCCTCAATTTCCTCTTTGGCTTCTTCATATTTGCCGGTCTCAATAAGCTGAAATACAGCCAGAACTTTGCTTTTTTGTGCCTGCGACAAAATGTAGCATCCAAAAAAAATGAGTATAATTAATAAAAGTCTTTTCATTCAGTCAGCTTGTAATGGTAATTACCGGATAAGACAACGAAAGGTTTCGGTTAATATTTCCCGGACCTGTCAGGAAATTTTACAGCAGCATGTCCTTACATATCTTTCATGCCCTAAATATAAGTAAACAAGACTGCTTTGCTGTTTCCCCAGATCAGTTTTTGTTTGAGTTTGCAATCAATTAAAAGGATTCGTATTAAATTTGCTGAAGATGATTTTTAAATTATCCGGGATGAAACCCTATGAATAGGTCGTCCATTCCATGGCGTATAAAGTATATGAAACCGATAGTACTATTGTTTTTAAATCTGATCCGGTTGCTGACAGCCGATCCGGGCATAAGCCAGGACATACTCAAGCAGATCAGCATTCCCATCATAGATGTTTCAGATCAAAAAGAACGGCATGTAATCATAGCTCAGGGCACGGAGACAGCGTGGCAGGGGCATCCCACCACCCTGCTGATGCCGGATGGCAAAACGATCTACTGTGTCTGGCAGGGGAGACGCAACCATTCCAGGGAACACGGTGCACCTGCGGGTTATCTCAAACGCAGTGATGATGGCGGGCAGACATGGAGTGATTACATCCAGGTACCGGCTAATTGGCTGGAGACCGGCCGGGGACACCCGACAATTCATCGGTTGGTAGACGCAGCTGGTGCTGCCCGGCTGTTCGTGTTTTGCCGGGATGACGAACGTACCACCTTCCTGCAGGCCATGTCCTTAGACGAGGGAAAAACCTGGACAGAAATGTGTCCTATAGGATTGATGGATCCGGATGGTGATCCCATCGTTGGTTGGACCGCGCCCATTTCAATCCTGGAGGCGGCCGGTCCCAATGGCAGAAAAAAACACCTGATGTGGTACGAACGGTCACGTGACGGCAGTCCCAGTCCAGGTACGATATGGCAGAGTGCAAGCTACGACGGCGGTCTGACATGGGGTGAATCGAAGGCGGTAGTGGACAAAGAGGGCGCATCTGAGCCTGGAGCAATCCGTTCGCCTGATGGCAAACAATTGTTGTTGCTTATCCGGGAGCAGAACCGCAAGCTGAATGCTCTGTTTGCGGTCAGCGGGGATGAGGGAAAAACCTGGTCTGATCCTCAGCAGCTACCTCTTGCCCTGTCCGGAGACCGGCATCTGGCGCGTTATACGCCCGACGGAAGGCTGGTCATATTGTTCCGGCCTTACCCACCTGCCAGTTCCGCATCCCTGCAAGTCTTTCAGGAGAACTACTTCACAGCCTGGGTGGGGCAGTATGAAGATATCATCTGCGGTCGTGAAGGGCAGTACCTCGTCAGGTTGATCCGCAGCCATCAGGGCCCGGATCATACTTACCCGGGATTGGAAATCCTGCCGGACGGATCCTTTGTCGGCACCACCTACATCAAGTACAGGCCCGGCCCAGAAATGCACTCTGTCGTATGTGTTCATTTTCGCCTTGATGAGATTGAGTCATACCAAGTTTCACAAGACCCTCGCTGATAGAACCGAGATACCATGAAAAAGTCCCTGTAGATCAATTGCCTACAGGGACTTCCAGACATCTCGAAACCAATATATGGTGCTAAGCGAACCAGGCTACTGCATTGGCATGATGGTGACCTTGATCACATCACTTACAGACGGATAGGTAAATCCATCATTCACCATTGATCCTGGGAGGTTGGTGTAATCCTGCACCGGGCACTTCATTTACCTCGGTTCCCACGTCCCAGAGATAAACCTGAGAAGTAAGGTCTCCCGATACGGGATCGTCACCATCGTACAAAGCCAGGCCGTTTTCATCGGTACCAAAATACAGATCGTTTGAACCTACAAACATGGTAGCAAAGGATACGGTATTTATTTACGACATCCTGCACCAGTTCACCTATTGAGAAGGGCTTAGGTTGCAGGTCCACCTGACCAGCCTGGAGCTTGGATAACTCGAAAAGGTCAGCAACCTGGTTTTTCAGACGTTCACAGCTTTTGACAATGATATCCTGGTATTTCTCGCGTTCATCTTCAGAGATGGTATCTTTTTTCATGATCAGGGTTTCTGCATAACCCTGTATGGATGCTACCGGGGTTCGCAAATCATGCGATATATTGGAGATTAATTCCTTTCGCAGGGAATCGAGGTCTTTTATAGGATCCATGATACTGACGGCCGGGAAACTGTATGTTCAAATATAAATTATAGAATTTTGAACTTCACTCCGCTATTAAACACAAATCCATCAGCAGGGGCCCAGATATCAGGAAAGGAGGGATTA
>SDBS01001004.1_pt1 | contig 28516 bp, 19 predicted proteins | sample 2277091 | NCBI WGS metagenome assembly SDBS01 (sample SAMN10404972, study PRJNA504765) | marine sediment metagenome | isolation source: marine sediment core GS10_PC15, 163 cmbsf | place: Arctic Ocean: Southern Knipovich Ridge | collected 2010
CATCACTATCAACATTTTCAAATTTCAGGATATAAAAAGGGGAATTGCTCTCTGAAATTTCTTCCACAAAAAAAGGAACCAGTATTCCATCAATTTTCAGGAATACTGATTCCATATTTTCAATTTCCACCTTCCCGGAAAGATTTGCTTTTAGAACAATCTTTCCCTGGTAGCCATGTGTTTTAGTCAGCCTGCCGAAGAGAGAGTAATTCTCTTTGGTCATAGAAAAAACTATTAATTTATTTCGAAAGGAAAATTACTTTGTTTTTCCCTTGTCTCCGGCTTCCTGATCCCCAGTTTTTTCTTCTTTCTCTTCTTTTTTCGGCTCCTCAACAGGAGGTTCATCCTTTGATTCCTTCTCTGCCTTAACTTCTTTTTCCTGGGCAGTTTCCCCGGTTTTTACTTCTTCTGCTTTTTCCTCTGCCTTGGCTTCTGCCGGAGCAGTTTCCTCTGAAGCAGCTTTTTCGGTTTTTGCCTCTTCTGTCATAGCTTCTGCCGGAGCAGCTTCTTCGGATTTTACTTCTTTCTCAGTTTCTTCTGCCTTTGCTTCTGCCGGAGCAGTTTCCTCAGCTTTTACTTCTTCTTCTTTGACTTCTGCAGGAGAAGTTTCCCCGGCTTTTACTTCTACTGCCTGTACTTCAGTAGCAGCCTTGGATTCAGCAACAACTCCCTCTGCTTTAACCGCTTTTTCTGCTTCCGCTTTGACAGCTTCTTCAGCAAGTTCGGAATTTCTCAGTGCTATTGCTTCAGTGCGTTTTTCTTTAACTTTTGATTCTGCTTCAAGTTTTTTCCTGATCTCACTCTCTGCAGTTTTATTCAAGCCATCCTTTTTGATTTGAATCTTGTCTTCTTTCTCTTTCATCCATGCCTGAAAACGTATTTCAGCTTCCTCTTCAGAAAAAGCTCCTTTTTTAACACCATTCAGCAAATGGTTTTTGTACAATACTCCCTTGTAAGAAAGAATAGCCCTACAGGTATCTGATGGTTGAGCACCCTTTTGCAGCCAGTTCAATGCTACATCAAAATTTAATTCGATAGAAGCAGGATTTGTATTTGGATTATAACTCCCAATCCTTTCAATGAACTTGCCATCCCGTGGCGCCCTGCTATCAGCAATCACAATGTGAAAGAAAGGCTTTTTCTTTCTACCTTGTCTTGATAATCTGATTTTTACTGGCATTGGTTCGCTTTTGTTTAAATATCTACTTAAAAAATTTGTGGCTGCAAAGTTACAATTATATTTTCCTAAAAAAAGAATTTCAATGCAAATTTAATCCTTCCAGGCACCGCTGGATTTGGGCTTTACGATCTTACTTAATATCAGGCAGCTATACTTGTTTTTCTCAAAAAAAGAATCCAAATTAAATAATTTTAATAATTTATTAACAAACATATTTCTTCCAAGGCTTTTCTATACCTTTGCAAGGGGGAGACACTTCCTGTCCGTGTTAGTTCAATTGCCTAATTATCAGCACTTTATTGAATGAGGCCATTTACTCATTTACATGTTCATACTCAATATTCAATTCTTGATGGTGCATCAAGTGTTCCATTGATTATTAAAAAAGCCAAGTCAGATAATATGACCGCCCTGGCCATTACCGATCATGGAAATTTATTCGGGGCCAAGCATTTCTATGATGTTTGCAAATCAAATGGAATTAAACCAATTATAGGTTGTGAGATATACCTGGCAAGAAAAAGTCGTTTTGATCGAATTGAAAAATCAGACAGATCGGGCAACCATTTGATATTACTTGCCAAAAACAAGACCGGTTATAAGAATCTATCCAAAATGGTATCACTGGCCTGGATTGAAGGACATTACTATAAGCCAAGAATTGATAAAGAACTCCTTAAAACCTATCATGAAGGGATAATGGCATCTTCCGCCTGCCTGGGAGGAGAGATTCCGGAAGCTATTTTAGCCGGGCGGGATGATGATGCTGAAGAATCCGTACTCTGGTTTAAAGAACTATTTAAAGAAGATTTTTACCTGGAGTTGCAACGCCATAAAACCGGAAATGAAGAGCTTGATTCAGATACTTTTGCAAAACAAACCCTGGTAAATAAGAAGCTGATTGATCTTGCTAAAAAGCATGATATAAAACTCATTGCCACCAATGATGTACATTTCATAAATGCTGAAGATGCAGAGGCTCATGACAGGCTCATTTGCCTGAATACAGGAAAAGACCTGGATGATCCTACGCGTTTGAAATATACTCAACAGGAATTCTTCAAAACCCAGGAAGAAATGCAGGAATTATTTTCTGACATTCCGGAGGCACTCGAAAATACAGCAGATATTGCAGACAAGGTAGAAGACTATGATATGAACCATGCTCCCTTGATGCCTGATTTCCCTCTCCCGGAAAAATTTACTGATCCGGATGAATACCTGAAACACCTGAGTTACAAGGGAGCTGAATCAAGATACAAGGAGATTACCGAGAAACTTAAGGAAAGAATAGATTTTGAATTATCTGTGATCAAGAAAATGGGATATCCCGGCTATTTCCTTATCGTGCAGGATTTTTTAAACGCAGCCCGCGATATGGGAGTTTCCGTTGGGCCTGGCAGAGGTTCGGCTGCAGGATCTGTTGTGGCCTACTGCCTTAAGATCACTGAAATTGATCCCATCAAATATGGTTTGCTTTTTGAAAGGTTTTTGAATCCTGACCGGATAAGCCTGCCCGACATAGATATTGATTTTGATGAAGATGGCCGGGAAGAAGTTCTGAAATGGGTGGTAAATAAATATGGAAAAGAAAAGGTTGCCCATATTATTACTTTTGGTTCTATGGCTGTTAAAATGGCTATCAGGGATGTTGCAAGAGTTCAAAAATTGCCTTTACCAGAGGCAGACCGCCTGGCCAAATTAGTTCCTGAAAAGCCAGGAATGACTTTTGCTGTTGCTTATAAAGAATCAAAAGAGCTTCGTGATGCAAAAAATTCGGATAACCCTCTTATTGTCCAAACTCTCAAATACGCTGAGATCCTTGAAGGTTCTATTCGCCACACAGGGATACATGCCTGTGGAATAATTATTGGTAAAAATGACCTTATTGACCATATCCCCCTTTGTGTCTCAAAAGATTCTGAGCTTCTGGTAACCCAATTTGACGGAGATTATGTGGAAGGAGTTGGCATGTTGAAGATGGATTTCCTGGGGCTCAAAACACTATCCATAATCAGGGATGCCGTTGAAAATGTCAAAGAATCAAAAGCTGTGGATCTGGATATTGATAACATTCCCCTTGATGACCCCAAAACCTATGAATTATACAGCAAAGGAGAAACTGTAGGTTTATTTCAATTCGAATCCGACGGAATGCGCAAACATTTGAAAGCCTTAAAACCAAGCCGGTTTGAAGACCTGATCGCAATGAATGCTTTGTACCGTCCGGGACCAATGGAATATATTCCAAAATTCATAAGTAGGAAGCACGGGAAATCGAAAATTCAGTATGATCTGCCTGTAATGGAAAAATACCTTAAGGAAACTTACGGAGTAACAGTTTATCAGGAACAAGTTATGCTTTTATCCATGGCTATGGCAGGATTTACCAGGGGGGAAGCCGATAAGCTAAGAAAAGCCATGGGGAAAAAGCAAAAAGGGGTAATGGATGAATTGAAAGAAAAGTTCCTGAATGGTTGTTTGAATAATAATATTGATCAAAAAATTGCTGAACAGGTGTGGCATGATTGGGAAGAATTTGCAAAATATGCCTTCAATAAGTCCCACTCTACCTGCTATGCCTTTGTATCCTACCGGGAGGCCTATCTAAAAGCACATTTCCCCCCTGAGTATATGGCTGCGGTATTAAGCAGGAATATTAAAGATCTGAAAAAGATAACCACCTATATGGATGAAAGCAACAGGATGGGGATTTCGGTTTTTGGACCTGATATAAATGAAAGCAATATAAAATTTACCGTCAATAAGGAGGGGAATATCCGTTTTGGTTTGGGAGCTATAAAAGGAATGGGTAAAAATGCTGCAAAATTGATCAAGGAGGAACGAAAAAAAAACGGCCCATATAAGAATATATTTGATTTTGTTGAAAGGATTGACCTCTCATCGGTTAATAAAAAAAGCCTGGAAGCCTGTGCTGTTGCAGGTGCTTTTGACTGTTTTAAAGAAATGACCAGGGAGCAGTTCTTTGCTGAAGATAACAAAGGAAACAATTTTGTTGAAAATCTAATTAAATATGGAAACCGGATAAGCCTGGAAAAAAATACTTCCCAACAATCCTTGTTTGGGGGAACAGAAGGACAGGAATTTACTACTCCTGCTATACCTGAAGCAGTTCCCTGGCCAAAACTGGAAAAATTAAATAAAGAAAAAGAACTGGTTGGGATATACCTTTCTGCTCATCCACTTGATGATTATAAATTTGAAATAAAATCATTATCAAATATTGGACTTTCAGAAATTGACGATCTTAAAGAATTGAACGGCCGCGATCTTTCTTTTGCGGGAATTGTTTCTGATTTTAAAACCGGGACATCGAAACATGGAAAACCATACGGCTTCTTAACCATTCAGGATTTAAGAGGATCATTCAGGATTGCCTTGTTCAGTTCCGATTACCTGAATTACAGTAAATACTTCCAAATCGGCCTGTCCTTGCTTGTTCGTGGAAAAGTACAAGCCTCCTATTATCGTGAAGGAGAATACGAATTTAAAGTCAAATCAATACACCTGCTTGCAGAGGCCAAAGATCAATTAATTGAGTCAATTGTTTTAAATATTCCTGTAAATAAGATTGACTCAGACTTCATTAATGAGCTTGAAAAAGTTTCTTCCACCAAAGGAAATGTTTTATTCAAATTTAATATCTTTGACCCGGACGAAAAAGTTCAGGTAAGCTTGTTTGCACGGAAAAAAAGGATTAAATTATCTAATAAACTGCTTGAATTTATTGAAAAAAGTCCCGGGGTGGAAATCACGCTTAAGTAAATTTTATTAACTAAAAATTAATTTAACAATGACTGTAGAAGCTACTGATACAAATTTTGAAGAACTGGTACTTAAATCTGACAAACCTGTAATTGTTGATTTTTGGGCAGAATGGTGCGGTCCCTGCAGAATGGTTGGCCCTCTTTTAAATGAGATTTCTGATGAGTATGGGGATAAAGCTGTAGTGGCTAAATTAGATGTTGACAGTAATCCAAATGTGACAATGAAATATGGCATCCGTAATATCCCAACTGTCCTTTACTTCAAGGGTGGTGAAGTTGTTGACAAACAGGTTGGTGCCGTTCCCAAAGGCCAATTTTCCTCAAAACTTGATGCTCTTCTATAAATTCTTTTCTGTAGATCTTAAGGCATAGCTAAGTCTATGCCTTTTTTATTTATATTTCATTTTAAAGTAAATATGTATGATTTCAAAAGTATCGGTTTTCTGTTCATCGAGTAGTCTTGCAGGAGAAGTATATAGGAATGCAGTCAGAGATCTTGCAACTCTGCTGGTAAAAAGCAATTTACTGGTACAATACGGAGGTGGCGATGTTGGTCTGATGGGACACCTGGCTGATACCGTTATTGAGAACCAGGGGAAAATTCGTGGGATCATTCCTGAGTTCATGGTGAAAGAAGGCTGGTGGCATCATGGAGTCAAGGATATGAAAATTGTAGAAAGCATGTCGGAACGCAAAAGAATAATCATGACTGATACCGACGGGATTATTGCCCTGGCTGGCGGATTTGGTACTCTTGAAGAACTTTCTGAGGCAATAACTTTAAAACAACTCGGACTAATTAATGTTCCTATCATTATTTTGAACACTAATGGGTTTTATGATGAACTGTTCAATTTTTTCAGAAAAATGAGTACTGAAAATTTAATCCGCGAGGAATATCATAAAATGTGGCAAGAAGTAAAACTTCCGGGAGATGTACTCCCTCAACTCATCAATACTCCAACCTGGGATTCAAGTAAAGCAAGAAAAAGAGCTGCCATTTAATCCGGAAAATGCATGCATTTTCCGGGTTAACCAATTCACTCATAGCGTGTTCCTATAATGATCACATCATCTATTTGCTCTTCATTTCCACGCCAGTTTTCAAAAGTTTCTTCAAGCCTGATTTTTTGTTCCTTCATTGATAAGTCCTGAATATCGAGTAAAAGCTTCTTCAGGTTTCTGATCATGAATTTTTTTCCTTTTTCGCCACCAAACTGATCGGCAAAACCATCTGAAAAAATATAAGTAGTATCTCCTTTTTTCAATTTGATTTTATGTGAGGTGAATTTCTTGCCTGATTCCGAGCTGGTCCAGCCAATCGCAAACCTGTCTCCTTTAGTTACCATTAATTTCTTGTTCCTGATCAAATATAAGGGATTGTAAGCCCCGGCATATTCAAGCTCACCCTTCTCCATATCATGAACAATTAAAGAAAGATCCATTCCATCCTTCACCTCTCCATCCTCAGCTTGCTTTTGCAGGGTATTTACCACCTCATCATTTAGATGATCTAATATGTCTGCAGGATCGGTAAAGCCATATTCTTTAACAATTTTATTCAATGAATTATATCCTATAATCGACATAAAAGCTCCCGGCACACCGTGTCCGGTACAATCTACAGCAGCTATAAATTGTTTTGATCCATCTACAGTTAACCAGTAAAAATCACCACTAACAATATCTTTGGGCTTAAATAATATAAAGGAGTTTTTCAGTGAATCTTCCGGTGGAAGAATAGCATTTTGTATTCTTTTAGCATACCGGATACTATCCGTAATATCCTTATTTTTTTGCTCGAGTTCTATACTCTTCTGAACCACTTGCTCTGTTCGTAAAGCCACCTTTTCTTCCAGTATTCTATTTTCTCTTTTAAGAGCTTTTTCCCTGATTTTTATATATACAAATATTATCAGTACCAGTACAATACTAATCGATAATACAAACCACCATCTTTGATAAAATGGAGGCATTATGGTGAATTCATAACTTGCAGGTACTTCATTCCAGGTGCCATAGCTATTTTTGGCTTTAAGCTTGAATATATATTTACCAGGTGCCAGAGCCGAATAGATTGCTTCCGTTTGATGAGTAACTGGTTGCCAATCCTCATCTGAACCATCCAGCATTATCCGGAATTCAACTGCTTCAGGATTTGTTAAACAAATGCTGTAAAAGTCAAAAATTATTGACTTTTCCTTATGTGTCAATTTCAATCCGGGGGTCATTGCCCTGTTCTGAAAGTTTACACGCATGGAGGCAATATGAGTAAGTGGTTCAACCACCTGGGCCCTTAATTTAGCAGGATTCAATATCATTACTCCATTGGCAGTTCCAAACCAAATCTTACCTTCCGAATCTTTTAAGACGGCATTGTCTCTGGATTCAATACCGGTAAAACCATTTTTTCTACCATAGGTGTAAATTTTATCTTCTTCCTGGCTATATCTGTTTAATCCTTTATTTGTCCCGATGTAAACATCATTATTGTCATCGACTATAATCAGATTAATAATATTTGCAAGCAAGCCTGATTTTTCTGTCAGGTGATGTATAATAGTATCTCCATCCCATGCATATACACCACTTGTTGACCCAATCCATATATTGCCATTTTGATCTTCAGTTATGGAGGTTGGAGCAATTTTGACTCCAAGATCGATTATCTTAAATTCATCCTTTTCAATATCATAGTGTGTTAGTCCTTTCCTTCCGTCAGAGCCTATCCATAGCTTACCTGATTTGTCTACAAACAAAGATGTTATTCCATTCCCAGCCAGGCCGTTGGATTGAGTAAACCATGCTCCTTCTTTTTTTACAGGATCCCAAAAAGCAAGAAAAGCGTTAGTCCCGATCCAAATGTTGTTATTTCCATCAACCTCCAGGGCTTTTACAATCTTATCCCTGTAAAGACTTCCGTTCAAATAACTATCATAAATAAACTTATTCTCTTTGATATTGTATCGAATAAGACCTCCTCCGTCCGTTCCAATCCATAAATTATCGTTCCCGTCTCCCTTAATAAACCTGATCTTGCCAGGAATTTTGTTGTTTTCCTGATTAAAAGTTGTAAATTTTTTACCAATGGGTTTTAGGGGATCATATACCGCAATCCCTTCATTGGTCCCCAACCAATAAGTTCCTTCTTGTGTTTGATGAATGTCCCAAATATCTTCATTCTGCAATCCATCTTCCCTATTCAAAGTAATAAATTGACTGCCTTTAAATATACTTACTCCCTGGGTTTGAGTTCCAATTAAAATATTGCCTTCCTTATCTTCCACAATACATTTTATCTCATTATCATTCAATCCATTTGAAACATTATAATTGCTTACTCCCTCTTCCTTTAACACTGTAATTCCTCCACCAAAGGTTCCCACCCAGATATTGCCTTTTTTATCTTCCGTAATACTGGTAATGAAATTATTCTTAACAATATCCAGGTTATCGTAAATAATCATTGTATCCCTTTCTACCAGGTATTGATATAAACCACCATGGTATGTGCCGAAATACATATTCCCCCGAGTATCTACAAACATGCATGTTTTGGTCCAGTATTGAGTTAAGCCGGGAACATTGAAGTTTTCAAATATATCCTCTGACGAATTATATATTTTCACCCCTACATCGGTCAAACAATAGTAATTACCTTCATTGGTAAGGGTAGTTGCAAACACCTGGTCACTTAAACCTTCACTTCCTTTGTATTGCGCCACCTCCATCTCAGCATCAGGCAAAGCTATTCCTGAAAGTTTATAAATACCAGAGCCCGAAGTAGAGATCCAGATAGAATTTTCTCCGGCAGTTTGTATGGAGGTAATGTCGCCTGTTATTTCAATACTATCCAGTTTCACCTCATGGAACACTTCCCCATCAAAAGTAGAAAGCCCGCCATTTAAATGCCCAAACCAGATACGGCCACCCGGTTCTTCATATATACAATAAACTCCATCGTCAGCAAGCCCGTCTTCCGGGGAATAATTATGAAACCTCGTCCCGTCAAATTTCGATATCCCACCTTCTGTACCCAGCCATAAATAATCATTTTGGGCTTGTAAAATAAAATACACTTTTGAAGAACTCAGACCTTGTTCCACTCCATAAGTATCGAAATAATATTTCTGTGACAAAGCTCTTACAGGCAAACTAAAGAGGAGCATTAAAAAAAATATTCGCCACAATTGACGAATAATTTCTTCTTTCTCAAGCCAAACGATTTCTTGATTCATCAGGTATTAATTTTGATTTGCACGGGTCTTATTTTGCAATAAAAAAGAATGTTCCATTCTCATCCTCCATACCGGCAATTTTTCCAAATTGTGGTCTTTGCTGATTGTTTTTTGCTACAGCAAGAGTTACCTGAGAAACGATACTCTCAATTGGGATACAAGCATTAGGATTGTTTGACAAGGCATTTGCAAAGGTTCTTGTAAATTGAGAATTATCTGTTGCTAATTCATAACCTGCTGAGGAGAAAACCTGTGAAGACTTAAAACGGGTAGCTCTCCAGTCATCACAACTCCGTTCCTCAGAAATACTTCTCATAGCCTGATAAAAAGTAGGCCCTGACTCACATGCATCTGTGACCACAAGAGTATGTGTAACATATTTAGAATAGGTTTGTAGCGAGCCTTTCAGGGTACTGATATTGAAATAGGAAAATTCATCATCCCTTTTTGCATTTACAGGGATCCAATAACCAACATCATTGATAAACTTTCCATGACCCGCATACCAGATCATTATGCTGTTTACCTGGTTGCTGCGAACAAGATCTCTCAACTCTATAGAGAAGAACTTTTCTAATTCTTCTTTTGTCATATCCTGTTTTGTAATGATATTATTGATCTGATAATTTGCCAAAGCTTCCTTCATCAGACTCACATCTTTTACCGGCCCCTTCAGGCTGGCAAATGATTCATAATTTGAATTTTGTATAAAGACAACCCATGTTTTCCCCATAGGGTTATCCTGAGTGGCAATTCCTTCCCTGTTTAAATGAAAGGTACTTGAAGAAACATTCCCAAAAATATCTTCAGCTATAACCGTAAACTGATTTTTATTCATGATATTAATTGTAGCCGAAAAAACCGGATTCTCCATATCTGGCCGATAGCTTGCCGCTATACCTTCAATCATTATTGACTTCAGCAAACTTTCATCTTCGATTCTTCCTTCCACATAAATATTGTCATCATTATCATTCAAATATACTTCCCCGTTATCAGATGCATAAGGTGCCACAATCATTATTTCAGGTCCGTTTATTTCTGTTCGTTTAAGTTCAAACGTCTTTTTGCTAGTATTTTCATATATATCATTTGCCAAAATCACAATTTCCTGTGCTGAGCTAATGTTCACGCTAGCAAGGAACTCATAATACTCTTCTTTCTTTTCATAATGAACCTCTGATCCATTTACACGCAAGCTCTTGAGATCACTTTCTTCTTCAATTCTTCCTTTTATCAAAACCTCATTTTTCCCCAAAGCAAGATTTATAATATTGCCCTCCAGCACCTTAGGCTCAATTATGGAAATAACCGGCTTAACCGATTCCCGGTTGATCTCAAAAAGCCTCTGTTCTGCTTCATCTTTAAGCCTGAGGGCCTCGCCATCATATTTTGATAAAGATCCAATGGCCTCATAATCTCTTTTTGCTTTTTTATAATCCAATATTCCTTCGTACGATTTCGCCCGCAGAAAATACATTTGGGGGTTTCCTGGATTTATGTTAATAGCATTGCTAAAATCATTAATGGCATTAGGATGTTGATTAAAATCCTGGTAATAGCTGCCACGCAGAATATACATATCTGCATTTACCGGATCAATCAGGATGATCCTTGATATATCATTGATTGCATTTGGATATTCAAGCCTTTTCACATAAATCTTACTTCTTATCAGGTAGGCCTCAATGTTCTTATCATCCTTTGCCAGCACCTTTGAACAATCATTCATGGCTTCATCCAGTCGATCCTGCATTACTTCAACACCTGCCCTCGACAGATAAGCATCTATGAAATTGGGATTCCCACCAATAGCCTTTGAAAAATCTTTTTCGGCCTGAGGATAATTTTGCATTTTTTCTGCAACAAGACCACGATTGTAATAATTTAACGGACTCTTTTTTAGCAGGAGTGCTGTGTCTGCAACCTGATAAGCCAGGCTATAATCTTCCAGGGCAATCAGCGTTTGAACTTTCTGCTGGTATGCCAGTAAATTCTTCCTTGAAAGGCCGGTAGCACGATTCAACATACGCAGGGCTTCGTGGTAATTTGCTATTTTATTTAACATTCTACCTGCCTGGTAATGTACCTCAGAGTTTTTTGGCATAAAAACAATTGCCCGTTTATAATCCTCTGCCGCCTGAACATCATTCCCGGTGAATTCAAATGCTTGCGCTCTGGCCAGGTAAGCTTTGGTATAATCCGGATCCAGTTCAACAGCCTTTGAAAACTGAACAATTGCATCAGCATAGGCGTTGCTCTCAACAAATTCTTTACCTACTTTAAAAAACTTTTTGGCACTCTGTCCATTGGAGTATACTGGTGTTAAGAATATACAAAATGCCAGAACACATATGATTTCCCCTTTTCTCATAGCATAAAATTATAATTTCAATATCGATCTATTCCAAAGTTACTCATTTTCGGCATTATTCTCAACTCATTTATTTTGAAACCTCTTAGATTTTGTTCTTGAAGTTCACAGACTTATTAGAAAAATGAGTTCACTTATTGTGAATTATACGTAAATTCGTCGTCCAGGTTTTATAATCATAGCTTTTCCCCTTTATAGGACCGGGAGCCCTGACTCCTTGACGAAATTCCCGGTTCCCAATAAAAATCCGGGCCTCATCCCACAAGCCTATTTCCAGTAATGAGTTAATAGTAACAGAGCCACCTTCAATAAAAAGAGAAACAAGTTCTTCGTCATATAAATAATCCATAATCCGGGGCCATATAAGCTCTTTTTCATTTATTTGAACATAGTCAAGTAACCTGGATTTTAAAGACTTTACATAATTGAAAATAACTGTGTGTGCATCTTTATTAAATATCTTTAAATCAGGCTCTAATCTTAATCTTTTATCAATTATCAACCTTCTTGGAGAGTTGCCTGACCAGGATCTGACATTTAAAGCAGGGTTATCTTTTTCTGCAGTATTCGTTCCAACCAGTATCGCGGTCTCCTCTGAACGCCATTTATGAACGAGTATCTTTTCATAAGGCCCGGAAATCCAATAGGGTCCTATTTTGGTTTCTTTGTCACGAATAATATCAATAAACCCATCTATGGATTGTGCCCATTTAAGAATTATATAAGGGCGTTTTTTTTTATGAAATGTAAAGAAGCGCCTGTTTAAAAAACGGCATTCCTCTTCTATAACTCCTGTTTCAACTTTACATCCTGCACCTAACATTTTCTCTATACCTTTTCCTGTAACAAGGGGATTGGGATCTTTTACACCAACAATCACATGGGGAATACCTGAACGAATGATCAAGTCGGAACAAGGAGGCGTTTTCCCATGGTGAGAGCAGGGTTCAAGGTTGACATAAAGAATGCTTTTTTTAAGCAAATTCTTATTTTTCACAGATTCAATAGCATAAACTTCTGCATGTGCTTCACCATATTTCCGGTGATAAGCTTCCCCAATAATTTTTCCCTCATATACTACTACGGCACCAACCATAGGATTCGCACCAGTGTTACCTAATGCTTTTGAAGCAAGAGACAGGCACCTCTTCATATAAACTATGTGATTCTCCCTGCCTTGTTCAATCATTAGAAACAAACTTTTGGTTAAATTTGATCAGAATATGAAAGCTCTTCTGCATATTACATAGAAATAATGACCCTGAAAGACCTGAAAAATAATCTATACCTTGAATTAAAAAAGGTTTACCCTGAAAATGAGACCAACAGCCTGGTTCACCAGATTTTTGCTCATGTTCTGAACCTTACACGGTTTCAGGTTTCAATAAATTCATCGAAACGGGTGGAACCTGAATATGAAATCAAAATTAAGAATATTGTTCATGACTTAAAAGAATATAAACCAATTCAATATATATTGGGTTATACTGAATTCTACAACTGCAAGTTAAAAATTAACCATCATGTTTTAATTCCGAGACCAGAATCAGAGGAGCTGGTTGACTGGATACTAAAAGATAAGTATTGGGATTGCCCAAACATATTAGATATAGGAACCGGAAGTGGTTGCCTGGCAATAGCTCTTGCCAAACATATTAATAAAAGTATCACAACTGGTCTGGATATTTCACCTGAAGCTCTTAAAATAGCTCGTCAAAATGCCAAACTAAATAATGTGAAAATTGAATTCCTACTACAGGATATACTCACTGAAACAGGATATCCTGAACCAGGAAAGTTCCAGTTAATTGTCAGTAACCCTCCTTATGTCAGGGAATCGGAAAAAGAACACATGCGCCCAAATGTTCTAAACTGGGAACCTGCTTCTGCTTTATTTGTACCTGATTCTAATCCCCTTTTATTTTATAAAAAAATCATAGCCAGTTCATTCCGGCTTTTAGCACCTGAAGGCTACTTATTTCTGGAAATTAATGAAAACTTCCCTGATGAAATAAAACAATTATACCAGGAAAATCATTTTGCAGATGTTGTAATTTCAAAGGATCTTTCCGGAAAATACCGCATGGCAAAAGGGAGGAAGCCTGAAATAAAACCCGAATAATGGAAAAGAACGCAAGTAATTTTAATATAAGCCTGAAAAAAGCAAGAAATATCTGTTCGAGACGGGAAAAGTGCGTTGTTGATATTCAAAAAAAACTTTTAGAATGGGGCCTGGATCATTCCGGCACCAAAATTATTATTGGAAAATTAAAAGAAGAACAATTCATTGATGAAACCCGGTTTGCAAAAAGTTTTACACGGCAAAAATTTTTTCAAAATAAATGGGGGAAAATTAAGATCAGGTATCATTTGAAACAGAAAAGAATCACAGAAAAAAATATCCTGGAAGCCTTTGACGAAATTAAGGATACAGAATACCTGGAAACTTTGTCTCATCTTTTGCTTAGAAAAAAACTTTCAATAAAAGCAAAAAACCAATACCAGTTAAAAGGAAAGTTAATAAATTACGCCTTAAACCGGGGGTTTGAAAATAACATAATTCATAGTGCTGTTGAAATGATTCTAGATCAATAAATTTTATGGAGAGTAATTTATTTCTACTTTTGTTAAAAAATAAAAGATGATTACAACAGAACAACTCAAGGATCTTATAAAGCGCCAGGAAGCGCTGAGGAGGCATCTTTGACATCGACAACAAAGAAAGAGTCTTAAAAGAAAAGAAGGACATAACTCAAGCTCCTGATTTTTGGAATGACCCCAAAAAGGCGGAGAATCACCTCAAAACAATTTCTCCAATAAAATCATGGATTGATGCCTATAACCAGGCGAAGACGGGTGTTGATGATTTAGTGGTAATTTATGATTTTCAAAAAGAGGGCGAAGCCTCTGAAGAGGAACTTGATGAGCAATATCAACTAAGTCTTAAGATTATTGAAGACCTGGAACTAAGAAATATGCTCCGCAATAAAGAAGACTCCCTGGGGGCCATTGTAAAAATAAATTCAGGAGCCGGGGGAACGGAGAGTCTTGACTGGGCTGGTATGCTAATGCGCATGTACCTCAGGTGGGGAGAACGAAATAATTATAAAGTAAAAGAACTTGATTACCAGGCAGGTGATGAAGCAGGAGTCAAATCAGTAACCCTGGAATTTACAGGAGAATCAGCCTATGGTTACCTGAAAAGTGAGAATGGGGTTCATCGTCTGGTACGCATCTCCCCCTTTAATGCACAGGGGAAAAGGCAAACAACCTTTGCTTCTGTTTTTGTTGCTCCTGTAGTTGACGATACAATTAAAATAGAGATCAATACTGCAGATATTAGTTGGGACACCTTTCGAGCCAGTGGTGCAGGGGGACAAAATGTAAACAAAGTTGAGACAGCGGTTCGCTTAAGACATCTTCCCTCAGGAATTGTTGTAGAAAATCAGGAAACCCGTTCGCAGCATAAAAACAGGGATAATGCCATGAAGTTGCTCAAATCTCAGCTTTACGAGTTGGAACTCCGCAAACAACTTGAGGAACAGGCAAAACTGGAAGGAGAAAAGAAAAAAATAGAGTGGGGATCACAGATCAGAAGCTATGTGTTGCACCCTTATAAAATGGTGAAAGATCTCAGAACCTCCCATGAAACATCAAATGTTCAAGCTGTCCTGGACGGAGACCTTAATGCTTTTATTAAAGCATACCTCATGGAATTTGGAGGGAAGAAATAAGTCCGAATTCAAAGGGAAAGAGTTTACAAATGAAGAATGGATACAAATACTGGTAGCCAATCCGAAACTAATTCAACGCCCAATAGTTGTTAAAGAACATAGTGCAGTATTGGCTCAACCCCCTGAAAATATAGATAAATTGTTGTAATTTTAATTCTTGTTTAAACCAACAATTTAAATCATTACACCATGAATTTCAGGATAGAAAAAGACACCATGGGTGAGGTAAAAGTGCCTGCTGACAGGTACTGGGGAGCCCAAACACAAAGATCAAAAGAAAATTTTAAAATTGGTGATGGCACAATGCCAATTGAAATAATTAAAGCCTTCGGTGTACTCAAGAAGGCTGCTGCAATGGCCAATATGGAATTGGGTGTTTTGGCAGAGGAAAAAGCTAAAATAATAATACAGGTTTGCGATGAGATCATCGAAGGGAAATTAAATGACCATTTCCCACTGGTTATCTGGCAAACCGGTTCCGGTACTCAGAGCAACATGAATTTAAATGAAGTTGTGGCAAACAGAGCCCATGTTGTACTTGGGGGGAAACTGGGAGAAGGCGAAAGGTTTATTCACCCAAACGATGATGTAAATAAATCACAATCCTCTAACGACACTTTTCCAACAGCTATGCATATTGCTGCATATGAAATGCTCTTAAAAGTTACCTTTCCCGGAATAAGCAAGTTAAGAGATAGCCTTGCCGGCAAGGAAAAAGAATATAAGGATATAGTTAAAACCGGAAGAACCCACCTGATGGATGCTACTCCTCTTACCCTCGGGCAGGAATTTTCTTCTTATAAATCACAACTAAATCACGGATTAAAAGCATTGAAAAATACTCTTTCTCATTTAAGTGAATTGGCTCTGGGGGGAACAGCTGTGGGTACCGGGTTAAATACTCCTAAAGGATATGACGTTCTGGTTGCAAAAAAAATTGCTGAGATCAGTGGTTTTCCGTTTATTACTGCAGAAAATAAATTTGAGTCTTTATCAGCCCACGATGCAATTGTTGAAACATCCGGTGCTCTCAAAACTCTTGCAGTAAGTTTAATGAAAATTGGGAATGACACCAGGCTACTTGGTTCGGGACCACGATGTGGAATTGGAGAAATAAATCTTCCTGCAAATGAACCCGGCTCCTCCATCATGCCTGGCAAAGTGAATCCTACTCAGAACGAAGCTTTGACAATGGTTTGTGCCCAGGTTATGGGAAATGACATGACCATTGCCGTTGGAGGAATGCAGGGTCATTACCAATTGAATGTGTTCAAACCGGTTATGATATCTAACCTTTTAGAATCGGCAAGACTCTTAGGTGATGCATGTGTTTCATTCAACGATAATTGCATGCTTGGAATTGAACCAAATTACGCAAATATTAAGAAAAATCTGGAAAGCTCCCTGATGCTGGTAACAGCCCTTAATACCCACATTGGGTATGAAAATGCAGCCAAAATAGCAAAGAAAGCCCATGCTGAAGGGCTTACATTAAAAGAATCGGCTCTTGCAAGTGGCCTTCTTACAGAAGCACAATTTGATGAATGGGTAGATCCTTCTAAAATGATTGGCTCACTTTAGTTTCGAACAGAAAATAAGTTCTTTTCTAGAGGGTGTCCAAAAAGGATATTAGTGAGTCATTCTGTCCGCCATTCGGCGGATCAGAATCTTAAGTTATTGATTATAAACAGATCCTGAATCAAGTTCAGGATGACGATACGCATTATAGTAACTTTTTGGACACTCTCTATCCTTAAATCAAAAACTACGTAGTATACTACGTAGTAAATCTAACGCATCTGATACAATCTCAGGCCTTTACAAAGAGCATTTGTTGTAAATAATGTATTATTTTGCTTCTGTTTTGGTCAATGCAGCATCCAAATTAGAAAAATCAAAACCATAAACGAATCAGGAATCCTTAAACATACTTCTGTTAAATCCTTTTTTCCACCCCCCACCTTCGGTGACCCACTCAAGGGGGACATAGTTGTTTTATTTGTTTTGCCTTTCGGTTTTTTATCTTCTCAGATAATCATTGTGTGCAATTTGAAAAAGGGCCTCACCATATTGGGCGGCTAGTTTATAATCTCCTTCCTCAACAAGATACATTCTTGCTACATGATCCCACACAACATATGCCCCCGGCATAATAAAACCAAAACCATTGGCAAAATTATAAAATGCAAATTCCGGGGTATTTGTAAACAGGTTTTTACTGAACCGAAAATCTGAATAATCCATACCCATTTGTCCCAGAATTGTGGCAGGCAGATCTGTTTGATCTCCGTATTTAGTTATCAGGGTATCCTGAACTTCCAAAGCACCACCCAGCCACAACATTGGAATTCTGAATCGCTTCTCTTCATGATCATCCAGACGACCGGGTAAGCGGCTCCCATGATCTGCAATAATTACCACCAGGCTGCTATCCCACCATTGCTGCTTTTTTGCTTCATCAATAAACCATCCAAGCCAATGATCAGAGTACATAACAGAATTTCTGAATTTGTCGGAAAGGTCATTTCCCATAAACTCTGATTCGTAAGGCACATCAAATGGCTCATGGCTGCTTAAAGTGAATACCATATTTACAAATGGCTCCCTTGCCCTATTTAAATCATTCAATAGTGTATCAAAGAGGATATGATCTGGGGCTCCCCACTTTGACCTCTTATCAACCGTACTGAAATTATCTTCCGAAGTACTTTCCTCAAAACCCATATTGAAAATAAAAGACCTCATATTTGCAAAATCCAAATCGCCTCCATAATAAAACTTTGAAGAGTATCCTTCATTTCTAAGTATTCTCACCAGGCTGGGAAGCGATTCGCTTTTTTTTGAGTTGAGCATAATGGATGATTTTTCAGTACTTGGCCATCCTGCCATAATACCAACCAGTCCTTTATCGCTCCGGGTACCGGCTGCATAAATGTGTTCAAACAATATCCCTTCTTCTGTCAGATTATTGAGATTAGGAGTTATCCCTGCTTCACCCCCCAATACCCCGATCACATTAGAGCTAAAACTTTCCAAAATCAGTATCAGTATATTAGGCCTTTGGGTATTCAACACTATCTCAATCTTTTCATGGCTTTCCTCATATAAAGTATTGAAAATCTGTTCGGCTTCAATATTCGGCATGAAAGGCCTGACCTTTCTTCCCTTTTTCTTATTTACCAAAGATTCATTAAAATTCCATACCACATTCAAAGCAGCATGATTTGCAGCAATTTGATTACTAAAGTAAACCGAACCCTGGTTTATCGGAGCCAGGCCAAAGCCTCCCCGAACCGGAATAATCATCAATCCGAAAATGATGAAATAAACAAGACTGTGATACCATGCACCCTTTTTCAGGGAAGAAATTTTTCGAAAAACAAAAATTTTAAAAAGGTAATAGGTGGATATAACTAAGCCCAGGAACAGGGTGATTAGCAATAAATATATCCTTATGTCCGTAGAAGCTGCAGCTTCACCAGGGTTTTTTAGAAAAGCAAGAGGGCTAACATCCATCCTGTAACCCCAATTCCTGTACAATTCAATATCAACCACTACAATGATCGTACTGATAAACAATAATAGTCCATTAAGTAGCTGAAGAAACACCATAAATATCCGACTCCTGATAAAATTATCAATAATAATAATGAGACTTGCCAGCGCTAAAAAGTATCCGGCTACGGAAAGATCAAGCTTGAATCCGTAATAAAATGCTCCCAACCAGTTTGTTAAGGAAAGAGATTTATACAAATCGATATTATATACCATAAACAAGAGGCGGGCAAACAGGAAGTATACCAGCCAGATGAGTCCGAACCGGAATAATAATTTTAACCTGGGAGTCATGTAAAGTATTGTTGCAGACAAAATTATATTTTTTTTGATTAGAAACTACAGTAATTAGGATTTGATTTTTGTGTAAAATATCTCCCTATTTTTTTTACTTTTGAACCAGGCAATCGATTCATTATAATTGTACAGAAGAACATAAATATAATCTCCTTCAAAATATTGCAAAAACAGTTTACAAAGATGAAAAAAATTATAGCTCTCTTTACATTCTTCTTTATTGTTTCTCTTTCTTTCGCACAGGACCCATACGTCAGCTTATCAATGGGGAGCACAGTACCACTTGGAACATATTCCGAAAAAAGTGGTTCTAATACAAGCGGATATGCTCTGCCCAGTTTTACTCTGAGTTTTGATGGAAATTATTTTTTTGCACCTTACCTGGGTATTTCTGCTACTGCAAATTATGGAATGAATGGAGTTGCAGAAGAGGAACTAAAAGATGATTTGATCCTGCATCTTCAGGATCTTTACCCCGATTTCACTCTGCCTCCCGACGCAGAGCTAAGTTTTATAACCACCCAATGGACCTATGTGAACCTTTTTGCGGGTCCTGTAATTTCTATCCCTGTTGCTAGTTTCAATTTCCAGCTTAGAGCATTGGCGGGCATGAGTTTCACCATGCCGCCCAAAAGAGACCTATTCATTACTTATACAAATACTGAACTCAGTCATCATGCAGAAGGACAAAGCCTGAAATTTGGTTACTTACTGGGTGCAGGAATATTGTATCAGCCCAACAGTAATTATGGCATACGTCTTGGGGTCGATTATTTTTCCACAAATTCTGTAATTGATATTGATCATCACTTTGATGATGGTTCTGGAAACGAAGAAATCATCAGCGAAAAAGTAGAAATACCCGTTACTGCACTGCATATTACCTTGGGTATTGCGACTTTCTTTTAAATGAATTCACCGTGCAGTCAGATCCAATTCCAAACAGTACAACGATCCTCCCGGATCGTTGATTTATGTTTACAAACGAACCTGTGCTTAACCTGAATCCCCAGGCATAAGAAAATCAGTCCAACAAACAAAGCCAAGCAAGTTCGTAGAGTTCACTTAGCCCTATCTTTTATTTTGTGAAAGAGTAGGCGTAGCATCGCCGTATTAAAAGCAGTATTATAATACGTTGAAATACTTAAAGCTACATCACGCATAAAGCTGTATAACAGGCACATACCAAGCCTTGCAAAAGTATCATGTGGCACAAGTTACGCTGTAACCATATCAGAATACTAAAAGCCAATTCTATAAGAAAACTTGAGGAACACGATGTCATTGTTGCTCCTATGATCAAGTAATGGATCTTCATAAGAGTCGGATGTGTAAATCAGGTATACAGCCCCAAATGGTGGCTGGAAGCGCCAGGCAAATTTACCGTAAAAATATATTCTATCGTCCCTGGTATTATTCTGGGCAAAAACCCTGATCCATAGATTGTTGGTGAAATTGTAATCCACTGAAAAGATATTTATCATTGTAGATTTACTTTCATCAGGGGAGTAGTCAAGCTTATTGAAAGAATAAGTAAGGGCCAATTTTTTAAAGAGCTTCAGGCGAACATCTCCCTGTATCCATCGAAAATTATTATCAAAGTTTTCACCCTGGTAATAGGCAATATTGGCACTAGACCATTCATCTGTATTATAACCAATTATTCCACCTAATCTGTTATTGTAGAATTCCTTTTCGTACAACTTGAATTCATTATTATATGAGAGATCCAGGCTGAACTTGTTATTAAGATACATGCGAACCCTTTGCGTAAGATACCAGCTACGAAAAACATTTTCAGTACTCCAGTAAACATTGTTATAAGTGCCAGCATTTATATATCTGATCCATTTATCCTCAAACCACCAACGATAGGTGAGATCAGTGTCCAGTTCTTTCCTGTCATCCTCCCTTACAAAACCAGTCTCATTAACATTATCCTTGAACCTATCCCCTGTATAAGAATAGCGCACATGAACATGATAAATATTGTTTTCTTTTGCAATGCGAACAAAATAAGCACTTGCAGGGATAGAGCCATCAGGAAAACTCGATACCCACTGGCCGGTAATTTTCCAGGTTCTGCCCAGATTCAACACATAATCAAGGCTTGCCGAAGAGGTATAACTTGTATCTGTTTTCTTATCCACGTATGTGAAACCAAGAGTTGAAGAATTAAGGATGTCCTTTTTTACTCTGATTGCAGTGTAGTTTGCAGAAGGGATCCCAAGTGAATCATCTGCCTTAGTTTGCGAATCCATTACATAAAAGCTGTAATCCTTGATTTTTCCATTCACTTTCCCACCAAACTGAATGTCACCTATTCTTCTTGAATAGAATGTCTTAATCCGGGTTTTAAAAAGTTCATTCCCTTCCTGGAAAAAAAGTCTTTTCTCAGGGAAACTTAATTCCCAGCGAGTCATATTAATCTGTTCCTTGTCTCCCTCAACAGTCGCAAAGTCAGGATTATAGGTCAGGTGCGAAACCACATTGGATGAAATATTAATATGTGCATCAAGTCCGGCTTGTGGAAGAATTTTATTATGAGTCCCCGATTCATCACTGTCTTCATACCTTAAAGTCACGTAGGGGGTCAACTCCAAAATTTTCTTTTTTTCGGGAGTTTCCAGTCCGGTAAGAAATCCTCCCTGGGATATCCTGAAATCATCACTAAGTGTTCCAGACCAATACGAAGTTTCAGTGTTGTTGCGAATAACCCTCCCAATGTTAAATCCCCAGGTACTTAGTTTTTTATTATAAGTAATGGATTGAAAAGGAATTGCCACTTCAACAGACCATCCTTTATCCGTTACTACTGCTGCAGATTCCCATTCTGTATCCCAGTTCAAATCAAGATTTCGTCCGTCATCTGCAACCTTCATGTCAATTTGAACACCCAGTGGATTAACAAAAAAGGCCATACCACTTCTGTTGTCCTTATAGCTATCCAATACTATGGCAATCAAATCATCATTCTTAGTTAAGGCATCTCTTATTTGATTTGTAGCAACTATATCCAAAGGGTTCTTATGATAGCAGTATATACCAAAGTAAATTTTTTCATCATCATAGCAGATGTATACAACCGTTCTTTCTGTTGCTTTTTCGCCTGTGGAAGGCTCCATTTGCGTAAAATTGATAGCCGAATCAGGCAATTGCCAGGCTGCTTCATGCATAAAACCATCTATTGAAACAGGAGTTTCAATTCGAAAGGCTTGTACTGATTTCTGTAACTGGGCATTTAGTTTGGCAGAAAAAAACAAGATGACCAAAACTCCAAACAATATTGATTTTGACATTTTTAAAAATAAAAGATGAATATACATAATCTCTTTCAGAATAGTTCGCTGATGATAAAAATCATAGTGCCCTTTCCTGTAAAAAAATTTACCTTTGTTTTATTAAAAGTCCTTTAAATGAAAGAAAACGAAAAGGAATTCCCTTCCGGTTCTTCAAAAGTCTGGATGGACCAACTAAATATTGACCTGAAAGGAAGAGATATTTCAAAACTACTATGGAAATCCCCGGAAGGAATTGAAGTGGCTCCTTTTTACACCCCGGAAGATCGAAACAAGCTTGCTCACGTGGTACAGTTTGTAAAACAGATTCCTCATTTAAAAGGAAATGGAGCATACTCCAACAATTGGAATATCAGACAGGATATCTCTGTATTGGATATTGCCAAATCCAATCGCAAAGCTATTTCCTTAAGCAAACTGGGAATAAATGAATTAGGATTCATTTTTCATGAAAAAAGTCCGGGCCTGGAAATTGCCGGATTGTTAGAGAATCTGGATCTTTCACAAATACGACTGAATCTATCAAGTGGGGCAAATTCATTTGATTTGTTGAAAACTATAATTCCATGGTTAAAATCAAACAAAGTAAACCGGGATTTTTTTTCAGGAGGCATTGAGTACGATCCACTTGGGAACCTGGTTTTATCAGGGAAATTTTATATTTCCGAGGCTGAGGACATGAAACAGGCATACAAGCTTTTAAGCTTTAGCTTAGAGCATAACTCCAATATAAAACTCCTTTCCTTATCTGGAAATATCTTCAGTAATCTGGGGTGTACAATAGTGGAGGAATTGGGCTTCAGTTTAGCCATGGCCTCTGAATATATTTCGCATATCTCAGAAATGGGAATAAATCCTTCAGATATTGCCAATACCATGCAACTTAATCTGGGCATTGGCCCGAATTATTTCTTTGAAATTGCCAAGATCAGGTCTGCACGATGGCTTTGGTCTGTTCTTACAAAGGCCTTTGAGGCTGAGGATGCGAATAAAATATTTATTCAATCTGTTCCTACAAGCTTTAATAAAACTAAATTTGATTCCTATGTAAATATGCTCAGGTATACCACCGAAGCTCTCTCGGCTGCCATTGGCGGTGCAAATTCCATCAACATCTTTCCCTTTAACAGTATTGAAAAACAGGCTGGAGATTTTTCAGAAAGAATTGCCAGAAATACACAGATAATTCTCAAGGAGGAATCCTACATTAACAAAATCAATGACCCGGCTGCAGGCTCCTGCTACATTGAGAGTTTAACAAACTCCATTGCTGAAAGATCCTGGGAATTGTTTCAGAATATAGAATCTCATGGGGGATTCCTTAAATCCTATAAAAAAGGGATTATTCAGGAACAAATTGAAAAAAGCAGGGAAGCCAGGCGACAAAATATTTCCGGGCGCAAAGAAATCCTTGTAGGAACGAATCACTATCCGAATTTGATCGAAGTTTCTTCCGGACATGAAAAACATGATGACCCCCTAACAGGGATTCAGGGAGCCGGACATAATAAGAAGTTATTGGAAAAAAGAGGGGCATATGAATTTGAAAAACTTCGGGAAGCAGTTGATTTATCAGGCGACAGACTTGCAATACTTTTCCCCTTTGGAAACCCTTCCATGAGATCAGCCCGCATCACTTTTGCTTCAGGCTTCATAGGATGCAGTGGATTTGAAATAAAGGATCTTTCCGGAATAAAAACTATTGAAGAAGGAATAGAAATATGCCGGAAACTAAACCCTGATCTTATTGTTCTTTGCAGCTCAGATGAAGAGTATCCATTAATAAGCCCACGCATTATTGAAAAAGTTCAATCCGGGCCTGTTTTCATCATTGCCGGAAATCCAACAGACTCAAAGAAGAAACTATACAAGCTGGGGATTCGTCATTTTATCCATACAAAATCTAATATTTTTGAAACCTTAAGCCAGATATTGATAGATACGGGTGTGCATCTTCCCGAATAAGCGACCAACAAGATAACAGTCATGAAACCAGACTTCAGCAAAATAAACATACATGATTTTCCGGACTTGCCGGAATCAATAAGCTCAGCAGAGAACTATTCTGACAAAGGGGCAGAAAAATGGGCTACACCGGAACAAATCAATCTTAAGAATCATTTTAGCTATGAAGATGTTAAGCAATTTGATCACCTGGATTATATCGCCGGGAAAGCTCCATTTTTACGTGGCCCATACTCCTCAATGTATGTAACAAGGCCATGGACCATTAGGCAATATGCCGGATTTTCAACTGCTGAAGAGTCTAATGCATTTTATCGCCGGAATCTTGCTTCGGGCCAAAAAGGACTTTCTGTTGCATTTGATCTTGCCACACACAGGGGCTATGATTCGGATCATGAAAGAGTACTTGGAGATGTAGGTAAGGCAGGAGTAGCTATAGATTCGGTTCTGGATATGAAGATCTTATTTGATGAAATTCCCCTGGATCAAATGTCGGTATCTATGACAATGAATGGTGCAGTTCTGCCCATTATGGCTTTCTATATAGTTGCGGCATTGGAACAGGGTGTGGATCTCCATCAGCTAAGTGGAACCATTCAGAATGATATCCTTAAGGAATTCATGGTTCGCAATACATATATCTATCCCCCTGATATGTCTATGCGAATCATTGCAGATATTTTTGAATACAGTTCGAAAAATATGCCCCGTTTTAATTCAATAAGTGTTTCAGGCTATCATATTCAGGAAGCAGGTGCTACTGCTGACATAGAACTGGCATACACCCTGGCGGATGGTCTTGAATACCTGAGAACCGGAATAAAGGCAGGCCTCGATATTGATTCCTTTGCTCCCAGAATTTCCTTTTTCTTCGGTATTGGAATGAATCACTTTATGGAAATTGCCAAATTGAGAGCAGCAAGATTATTATGGGCAAGGATTGTTAAAGAGTTCAATCCGAAAAATGAAAAATCACTGGCATTGAGAACCCATTGTCAAACTTCAGGATGGAGTCTCACTGAACAGGATCCTTTCAATAATGTGGCAAGAACCAGTATTGAAGCCCTGGCTGCAGCCCTGGGACACACCCAGAGCCTGCATACAAACGCACTGGATGAAGCAATAGCCTTGCCTACTGACTTTTCTGCCAGAATTGCCAGGAACACGCAAATCCATTTGCAGGAAGAAACTCAGATTAATCGTACAGTAGATCCATGGGGAGGATCGTACTATGTGGAAACCCTGACCCATGAATTGATAGAAAAAGCATGGAATTTAATTAAAGAAGTGGAAGAACTCGGAGGAATGGCTAAAGCCATTGAAACCGGGGTTCCTAAAATGAGAATTGAAGAAGCAGCAGCAAGAAAACAGGCCCGCATTGACTCAGGCAAAGATACCATTGTTGGTCTCAACAAATACCAGCTTAAAAAAGAAGATCCTTTGGATATACTTGAAGTTGACAATACCATGGTACGGAAAACCCAGATTCAGAGATTAAAGAAATTAAAATCCGGAAGAAATGGACAAGCTGTACTGAAAGCCCTGAAGGCAATTGAAATATCTGCCCGAAGCGGTGAAGGAAATCTCCTGGAGCTTTCTGTAAATGCTGCAAAGGAAAGAGCCAGTTTGGGTGAAATATCTGAGGCCATTGAAAAAGTTGCAGGAAGATATAAAGCCGTAATCCGGTCCATATCGGGAATATATTCAACAGAATCTGCGAAAGATCCAAGTTTTGAAAATGCAAGGAAACTGGCAAGTAAGTTCTCGAAACTTGAGGGACGACAACCTCGAATCATGATTGCTAAAATGGGTCAGGACGGACATGATCGGGGTGCTAAAGTCGTATCTACAGGATATGCAGACATAGGTTTTGATGTTGATATAGGCCCTCTGTTTCAAACTCCTGCTGAGGCGGCTAAACAGGCTGCAGAAAACGATGTGCATATACTCGGTATTTCCAGTCTTGCCGGAGGACATAAAACATTGGTGCCAAAAGTTATAGAAGAATTGAAAAAAATTGGTCGCGAAGATATTATGGTCATAGCAGGGGGAGTGATCCCGGCTCAGGATTATGAGTATTTATACCGCTCCGGGGTAGTTGCAATATTTGGTCCCGGAACATCTGTGGCTGTTGCAGCCAGGAAAATCTTAGAATTACTGATCCATAGTATCAGCTGATGATTGTTTGACCAACTTGTTTTTTTGGAAGTTTTTGTGTTTTATGCCAAAGACATTATTTTAAAGTGGTGAGAAAAAGATAGCCACTAAGTCTCAAAGGCACTAAGAAACACCAAGAAAAATTTATTGAAAATAAAAAAAAGAACATAGTGAACCTTGGTGTCTTAGTGTCTTGGTGGCAAAAAAAAGCCATAAACCGGTCGGCAGACAAACAGGAGAACCAAGAACGACGAATTGCGAAGTAATCACTACAGGTAATTAATGGAATGTATATAAATTTCCCTTTACTATAACAAAATTATCAGACAATGAAAAAATTTGTATTATTGATTGCAACAGGCTTAATATTAGTCCAGAATTCAGCTGGGCAGGAAATGAACCAGCTAGTATTTTCAGAAATAACAAACAGCAATATCCTGCTTGGCTACTGTGACAGGGACGGTTTTGCTCAAGCGGAATTCCAGGCTTGGTTTGACATGAACTACGAATCTTATTCCCCTGACCAGGAAGTTCTCAAAAAATTGATGAAAATTGATCAACATGAGCTTACAATTAAAATCGTTTTGGGTACCTGGTGCCACGACAGCAGAAGAGAGGTACCTGTGTTTTACAGAGTGGCCGATGAAATTGGAATTCCGGATGAAAAATTAACACTCATTTGTGTAAATCGCATGAAAGAATTCCCGGGTACAGATATCAGCTCTCTAGAAGTAAATTTTGTTCCGACCTTTATTTTTTACAGATCAGGTACTGAAATTGGACGTATTATAGAATCCCCTGCTAAAAGTTTAGAAAAAGATATGCTCAAAATATTGACTTTGTGATTACAACAAACCTGAAATTTGTTAGATTTTAAGTTTCTCGTACAACAAAATGATTAGTGTTGTACTATAATAAGTTGCGATAGAATTTTGACTAAGGTTTTATAGCAGAAATACCTATCTTTGATTAAATCATATCCTTAAAAAACTAAAATTATGGATGAACAAGAAAAAACTACAGCAGGTCAGGGATTTGGAGTTGCATCATTGATATTGGGAATTTTAGCATTGCTCATTGCATTAATTCCATGTATAGGATTGTTTGCCCTCATTCCTGGCATTGTGGCGATAGTTTTAGCAATTGTTGGACTTTCTCAGGCAAGTAAAGCAAATGGTGCCAAAGGAATTATTATTGCAGGATTGGTGGTATCAATACTTGGAACTACCATTGCGGCAGTTTGGCTTATGTTTTTGTCAGCAGGTGGGGCAATCTTCAATGAAATTAAAGACAATCCTGATTTTGAAGGAGTCTTTGAAGAAATTATTGAAGATATTTCGCGAGAAATTAAGGATGCTAAAACCTTCGAGGTGACCATTGATAGTGGTGATACTGAGGATATGGAAAAAACTTTGGAAGATCTTGAAAAGGAAGAAGTTTTGGAAGAAGGTGATACTACCCCAGTAGATACCAGTGGGGTAAGTACTCCGTAAAGCACTTTCGTTTGAGAAATATCCGTACTGGGCCATATTTAGTATTTAATCTTTCTTTTGCCGGGATAATACTGCTCATTTTCCTGTATTCCTGCATTTTTTCAGCCCAAAAAGACAATCACCCCATTCCCTCCTATTATGAAACTCTTTCGGGTAAAACTTCACCAACATCCGGCATTTCCAGAAGTTTTTCTGAAATTCTAAGAGGTAATTTTCAAGAAGCAAGGGAATGGAATATAAACGGAATCCCTGTATTCCTTTTTTTCCTAAGCCAGTTCTTTATGAGATTTTTAGTTTCCTGGTTCCTTTTCAGGACTGGTGTAAAGCTAAGGTCTCTGGTTTTGGCAGATAGTATAATCTCTGTTCTGCTATTTTTGTGGAGTTATAAAAATCTACTTCCTTTTTGGACATTCCTGGGATAAATATTTGCAGGGTT
>SDBS01001005.1_pt1 | contig 28495 bp, 20 predicted proteins | sample 2277091 | NCBI WGS metagenome assembly SDBS01 (sample SAMN10404972, study PRJNA504765) | marine sediment metagenome | isolation source: marine sediment core GS10_PC15, 163 cmbsf | place: Arctic Ocean: Southern Knipovich Ridge | collected 2010
CATTATAATAGCACCAGAGCAATGGTTTCGTCCGCTTCACTTCCCCCCTGTTAAAAATAGCTGAAATATCCGTGCCGTCCAGGTCCTGATCAGCCACATCCACTCCGGACAATGAACAAAAGGTAGGAAGAAAATCCAGTGAAGATACCGGGGTATCCAAAATTACACCATCATGTAACCTGTCCGGCCAGTAAATAATCCCCGGAACCCTGAAACCAGCCTCGTGGGTCCAGAGCTTCATCCCTTTTAGCTCACCTGGCGAGCCGTATGACCTGTATGCCGCAGCATACCTGTTCAGGGTTTCCGGACCATTATCCGAAGTAAAAATAACCAGGGTGTTTTCCTCCTCCCCTAAGGTAACTATCCTGTTCATCAATTTTCCTACAGCACTGTCAACATTTGCTACATTGGCAAAATACTGAGCCTCATCATGATTTTTTGATACCGGCTCATATTTTTTTACCAGTTCCATCGGGGATGCTACTTTCTCGTGTGGTTCATGAAAGCATACCTGGAGGTAGAAAGGTTTTTCCATATCGGCCCGGTCCAGCCAGTCCATGGCTTCTTTAACTACCAGCTGGCAGCTGAAGCCCTGCATGGGACCGACATCCTCGCCGTTACGGACAAAATTTACGGGATTTTCATGATTGGGGAGGGCATTATTCTGTGTGGCGAACCACCAGTCAAATCCGAAATCTGATGGTTGGGCCTGTTCCGGACTGTTGAATTTAGCATTGCAGTGCCATTTGCCCACCAGGCAGGTCTGATATCCGGCCTTTCTCAGTAAAGCCGGGATAGTGGTTTCAGAAGTACGCATATGAACCAGATCACGGCTATCCTCCCTTTCATTCCTTGCCTCAGGGATCCAGTCATAGACCCCGGCGCGGTTCGGACTTCTTCCGGTCAGGAGTCCGACCCTTGAAGGGGAACAAACCGGAGCGGCAGAATAGCAGGAGGTAAGTTTGATACCTTTTGAAGCAAGTCTGTCAATATTCGGGGTTTGAATATGCGGGTGACCATAACAGGCCAGGTCTCCATATCCCAGGTCATCACAAAGTATCACGATGATATTGGGTGGCTGATCTGACCGTTCCTGGGTGCATGCCCCGAAAAAGACCACTCCCAGGATGATAAATGAAATTAGTAATGAATTTCTCATAATTGATTTATTTAAGGGTATCATTTAATTCCACCTCAAATTCAACAGGTTGACCTGGCTTGAAAATTTTTCCGCTTGCAAATTCAATATGCCCGAATCCATTCAGGAGAAAGCTGTTTAATGTTAATTCCCCGTTTAACAGGTTCAGACTTACTGTTTTATTCTTCCTGAGATCCTTTATCTCAACCGTACCATATTGATAACCGTTCGACCAGAAATACTTACCCTCCGTGGGATTAAACGACATACTCTGATCAACAGCAGAATAATGGAACCCGGTCATGGCAAGAATGGCAGACCAGCTTGCCATGGCCCTTCCATAATGATGACCGCATTCTGCTTCATCGAAGGGACTTCTTTTCATTCCATCGTACCGGTCACGAATATTCCGGATACACCTGAGTCCATCTTCTTCAAGTCCTTCATATAACATACCAACCGCAGCTGTATATTCAAATCCTGTCATGACCTCAGTGAAATAGGGGAAGGGATTTTCAGGCCTTGTATACGGATAACTTGCCATTAATAATGCAGCCTCATCACCAAGTGCATAGCTCCTGAAACAATTGAAATGCTCACTCAGATTTTCCATATAATTATATTTCATTATACTCTTGAGTGTGGTTCTAAGATTCACGGAATCAACCAGATACCCCAGTCCACATATATGTGCCACATATTGTCCCACAAGCTGGTCGACAAGACAACCTTCACCGAGCTGGTATTCAGGATCAAGCCGGTTATCTCCTCCCATCCCGATAACCAGATTTGGATGGATATCTTCAATATTCTCAGGCAGCTGTATCTTATGAATATAATACTCCCCATTGAACAGATTTTCATCCAGCCATTTACTGCCACTCGTGTATAATTCATGACATTCCCTGGCAAAATCTTCCTCCCCCTGGTATCTGGCCATTTCTTCCATGGCCCTTAAGGCCCCCAGATACCATATTCCCATCTGCGGATTTGGTCCATAATATTCCACATCCATCGTGTTGTGCTGTACTCCCTCCATCACACCATCCATGTTGGCGTCCCATCCTCCGGGTATCCAGCAAAACTGAAGAGCTTTTTTTACATTGGGATAGAGCTTATCGAGCATTTCATTATCTCCGGACAACTGCCAGTCGCGATACATTTTCATAATGGCTCCCATTTGACCGTCTGCAGCGGCCCGTCCAAAGGATAGTGCATTTTCCAACGGGAGACGCACCCTGAAATTCATCAGGCCATCATCCTGGGTCGCCAGTCCAAATTCAATTTCCCTTTTCTTCATGGCCAGCTCACCAAATAAATGTCCTGTTGCATGTTCATAATTCCATACATGCGTACATGAACCAAAACAACACCCGGTATTATCGTTACAACCTTCCCATGTATAAAAATAGCCATCCTCCGTCCGGAAACATGTCTGGGTTCTCAGGGTACTGATATTAAATAATGCAGCTTCTTTCACAACATCCGGTAAATCGGCCTCGATAAAGGCATTTATAAACTCAAGGGTTTGATCCTCCAATCCCTTTATTTCCGGCATCGTTTTTCTGGCCACATCCCAGGCATCATTATACTGTGTTGCATAATAATTCTTCAGTTTGGAATCGGACCAGGCCATTCGGTTTGGGAAATGCCAGGCAATAATAAACTCAATTCCCTTTTTTTCACCTGGTAAAAGTTTGATTTTTGATGCCAGTGATGCCATCGGACTGTCTTCACCTGTGGAGGTACGTTCATCAAGCATACCGTCTTCACTGAAATCATCCCAGAAATCAAGAACGGATGACCCCCAGTGTTGCTTCTTCCAATTAGTCCGGTATGTAATATTATCAGTGGATGAAGTGATGATTGCAATGGTCCCCCATTGTTCAGCTTCCTTATCGACGCCTTCTGATTTCAGGAAGATTCCCCTCAAATTTTGATCCTCACGGTATTCATTGATATTTCGTGCGGATACACCAAATTTACCATCATCGCCAATAAAATTTTGTATGGAAAATGAGATGGCAGCATCTATATCATGTCCGGTATTATTTTTCAATTCAAACTCAAGAACAGCAATGGGAATTCCGCTTTTTTGAGCATCTGCCGGAACAAGCGGGTTGAATCCTTTTATTCGTACACTGACAGGTAATCCGGAATGATGCAGGTTCACCTGTCCAAAGGGATAGGCTGCATCAAAAGTGCTTTCTTCGAACCTTGGCATTCCATGATTGGTAGCCCTGAAAACGCCACGTTCACCTTCATATTCATACAGGGGAACCGGGCCTTCAAGAATCCGGGTGTCCTTATGACCATCTTCTTCAGTAAAAAGAACGAAAAATGGAGCAATTTCAAACCTCGGACCTGGATTATAACCTTTTGCAGGACGGTTCATGATTTCCCAGTCCATCAGGTTTCCGCGACCTCCCAATGATACAGTACCGGTGCCAATGCCACCGAGCGGCAGGGCAATCCTATCGACATGATCCTTGTCATAATGCTTAAGTACCGGCCATTGGCCAGGCAGATTGCCTGTTTCTGAACCACTCTGGCAGGCCCATGTCAGGGATAAAATCAGGAAAATGGAAAGTAATACGGATACTTGGTGAAATTTTTCTGTTTTCATAGCTTTCTTTTAATGGAAAGATGTTTAATATTCTATAACAAGATAAAAAAAACCGCCTTAGTTTAAACTAAGACGGTTTCTAAATAATATCGTTGATATTTCTATCCCAGGTATGTTTTCAGGAGTTTGCTCCGGGATGTATGGCGGAGTCTCCTGATGGCTTTTTCTTTGATCTGCCTGACGCGTTCACGGGTAAGTCCGAATTGCTCACCTATTTCTTCCAGGGTCATTTCCTGTATCCCGATACCAAAAAACAACTTGATGATATCACGCTCCCGTTCGGTAAGAGTGGCCAGTGACCTGTCAATTTCCCTTGTCAATGATTCATTCAACAATGCCTTGTCTGCATTTGGTGAATCATTATTGGGCAAGACATCCAGCAGGCTGTTATCCTCCCCGTCAACAAAAGGGGCATCTACCGATACATGCCTGCCTGATACCCTGAGGGTATCTGAAACTTTCTCCCTGGGTAATTCGAGTACTTCGGCAAGCTCCTCCGGTGAGGGAGTCCTTTCAAATTCCTGTTCGAACTTCGAAAAAGCCTTGTTTATTTTATTCAGTGATCCTACCTGGTTAAGCGGCAAACGGACAATCCTTGATTGCTCTGCCAGGGCCTGCAATATGGATTGCCTGATCCACCATACGGCGTAAGAAATAAACTTGAACCCTCTTGTCTCATCAAACTTCTCAGCTGCCTTGATCAGTCCCAGGTTACCCTCATTGATCAGATCCGGCAGGCTGAGTCCCTGGTTCTGATATTGCTTGGCAACAGACACCACAAACCTCAGGTTTGCACGGGTAAGCTTCTCCAAAGCAGTCCTGTCTCCCTTCTTGATCCGCTGTGCGAGTTCAACCTCTTCCTCAACAGTGATCAGCTCCTCTTTCCCTATTTCCTGTAAATACTTGTCAAGGGAGGCGCTTTCCCTGTTGGTAATGGATTTTGTGATCTTTAACTGTCTCATTATAACTCCTCAAATAAAACTTCTGCGAAAATAGACCCTTTTCTATCTTAAGTCAATATAAATAACAACTTTTTAACGTATATCATACAAATAATATTTGCCTGTATGACAACTATTTAATCGAAGTCCCCCTTACTCATTGATGCACATAGCATTTAGCCATTCTTCCTCCGCAAAGAAAAACTGGTAAACGGGATGGTATGTAATTGTTAAAATCTAATTGAATCAACAAAGTTACAATTGAATTGCATAATATGCAATTAAACCGTCGGGATATATTCCTTCTATATAAATTCCTTCTTCTGAACGCTCTACAATTCTCGTTATATCATCCGGCGAGTTAACAGAATGATTATTGATCTGTGTAATAACAAAGCCTTCCTTAATCCCTTTGCTCCGAAATTTTCCGCTTGTAATGTCCACAACCCTTACGCCGTTCTTAATGCCTAGGTTACGTTTCTCTGAAGATGTTAATTCCTCAAAACTTGCCCCCAGAGCAGATACGGCTTCCTGCTTCTCCACAATGCCTGTCCCGCCTTCCAGGTTCCGCAACACTATATCCATCTGGATGACCCGGTTCTTTCGGTTTATGGTCACGCTGATCTTATCATTGGGACGATAGCGGCTCACCTGTTCCTGTAATTCCGCCGGACTGTTTACCCGGACTCCATTTACTGCAGTGATTACATCATCTATCTCAATTCCTGCATCGTTGGCAGCCCCGTTCTGCCTCAGTCCTGTTACTAGAACGCCGGCGATATCATCTATATTGTTTTTCTTTGCAGCATCGGCATCCAGCTCTACAATAACCACTCCAAGGATAGCACGCTGAACGGCACCATATTCAATGACATCCTCCACAACTTTCTTAACAATGCTTACAGGAATGGCAAATGAGTAACCGGTGAATGCACCAGTCCTTGATGCAATGGCGGCATTGATACCCACCAGATCACCATTTGTATTCACCAGGGCACCCCCGCTGTTCCCTGGGTTTACGGCTGCATCCGTCTGGATAAAAGACTCAATGGACAGCTCCTGCCCGTGGAGGATATTGATGTTCCGTGCTTTGGCGCTTACAATGCCTGCTGTGACCGTAGATGTCAGGTTATAGGGATTACCTATAGCAAGTACCCATTCTCCCAACCTGAGATTATCTGAATTCCCAAACCTTAAAAAAGGCAGGCTATTTCCCCTGATCTTCAGCACTGCCAGGTCTGTGTTGGGATCTGTACCCAATATCTCAGCATCAAAAGACCGCTTGTCATTTAGTATGACTTCCACTTCTTCCGAACCTTCAATCACATGGTTGTTTGTAACAATGTACCCGTCAGATGTAAGGATGACCCCTGAACCATATCCCAAAACAGGCTGCTGTTCCCCGTCATCACGATAGCCAAAAAAGAAATCATAGAAAGGATTCCCTGAACTCTCCCTGTAGGCTTTGGTCTTGACATGTACAACAGCGTCCACTGCGGTTTCAGCGGCCAATATAAAATTAGTTGGCGCAATGGATTCAGCAGACGGCAGATTCACATATTGCATCCCAGGGGGTTCCTGCACAATATAGGTTGGCTCCTTTTGATCGATCGCCGTATATATCAGTACTGCTGCTATTCCTCCTGCAATGGCCAGTAACATGGAACCGAAGAATCTTTTTGCATTCATTTCTGTGTGTCTTATGTATTGATAACAATTTATATCCGGAAGAGTTCATCTTCAAAAAACATGCCTTCTATAATAACCCCTCAAAATTACAAATTCAAAACGATTGGGAATTTCTATTGTTACAAATACTTGCTATTTTTAACGATATTTAACAAAAAAAGAGTTTGGAATCCGGATTTTCGAAATATCATGGCACAGGAAACGACTTCATCATGATCGATGACCGGGATGAAACCTTTCCTCTGGACAAGCAATTTTTTATCAGCCATCTCTGTGACCGCCGTTTTGGAATTGGGGCAGACGGACTCATCCTGATACGTGAACACCCCAACCTGGACTTTCGCATGGTCTATTTCAATGCTGATGGAAAGGAAGGTAGTTTGTGTGGAAATGGAGGAAGATGTGCTGTGGCATTTGCCCATAAACTGGATATGTGCGATGCAACTGCCAGGTTTCAGGCAATAGATGGGGTCCATGATGCAGAGCTTGTCAGGCCGGATCATATCCGCCTGCATATGCAACCGGTATCGGGTGTCACCCGGCATGAAGATCATTGCCTCCTGAATACAGGCTCCCCCCATTATTGCGTTTTTGCCAGTGGACTGGACGAAATGGATGTTTATCATTCCGGGCAAAAAATCCGATACGGCAAAGATTTTAATGAAGAAGGAATCAATGTGAATTTTATCCAGAAGGAGGGGGAAAACCTGTTTGTGCGAACCTACGAGAGGGGTGTTGAGAATGAAACATATTCCTGTGGGACCGGCGTGGTGGCATCTGCCATCTGTGCAGCCATGAATGACAAAACTGACAAAACTGACAAAACGGCATTCCGGGTCAGGACCCTTGGGGGAGAATTATCTGTGACCTTTCGACAAACAGGCCCGGATACATTTGAAGATATTATCCTTGAGGGACCGGCTACCTTTGTTTTTTCCGGAACTTTATCCAAATAATTAACAGCCATGAAAAGAATATTCTTTGCTCTGTTCATAACCGGGCCAATTTGCTTCGGGATTTTATCCGCCCAGGAGGAAGAGGATAAGCTGGACAAATACTTTGAGAACCTTGACCATAAACTGAATTCCATTGAGAAACTGGCTGATGATATTCTCTGGTATCACAAAGTAGGGGATGTCGCCCGCATTGACAAGGTTTATATGACCGGTCCACCCCTCTGGAAAGAAAAAAACCCAACCGCCCTGGGAGCCGGGGATCCGGTGAAATTCTGGTCCTATGTTTTTGTACCGGTTGACATAGACCCATCCAAAAAATATCCCCTGATCGTTTTCCCGCACGGAGGCGTTCATAGTGATTTTGGGACATATTACACGCATATTATCAGGGAATTAATGGTCCAGCAGTACGTTGTAGTTGCCGCTGAATACAGGGGGAGTACCGGCTATGGGAAAAGGCATTATCAAAAAATTGATTATGGCGGATTGGAGATCGAAGATGTTAATTCAAGCAGGGAATTTATGCTTACCAATTGCGAGTTTGTGGACAAGAACAGGGTAGGTATCATTGGCTGGAGTCATGGCGGACTGATAGCCCTGATGAATATTTTCGATCACCCGGAAAATTACAAGGTGGCTTATGCAGGAGTTCCTGTAAGCGACCTTATAGCCAGGATGGGATACCAGACACAAGGATATCGCGAACTCTATTCGGCTGATTATCATATAGGAAAAACAGCTCATGATGATCTTGAGGAATACCGCAGACGTTCTCCGGCCTGGCAGGCACATAAGCTCCAGACACCCTTGTTGATCCATACAAATACCAATGATGATGACGTGAATGTGCTCGAGGTGGAACACCTGATCAAATCCCTGAAGGCTGACAATAAAAATTTCGAATACAAGATATATGAAGAGATCCCCGGAGGACATTCCTTTAACCGGATGGATACAAAAACAGCCCGGGAGATCCGCCTGGAGATATACCGTTTCCTGGACCAGTACCTCTCACCTCCCAGGGCCTTCAAATCGGTCCGGGAACTTGAAAAGGCAGCTTACAAATTTTAAATACCAGATTAATGGCACCGGCTTACCTGCAACCACTGATCAGGCAATACGAGGATAACCGTGATCCAGTACGTGCCGTCCAGATGAAAGAATACATGAAGGACCAATTCGATTTCTACGGAATAGGCACACCTGCAAGGAGAGGCATGATGTCTGCCCATATAAAGGAATTCGGCCTGCCTGACTGGAACATGATCGAAGAAATCACCCGTTATCTATGGGAGATGGAAGAACGCGAGTGCCAGTCCACCGTTATCGACCTCCTGAACCGTATGAAAAAGAAACTGGGCCGGAATGAACTCCCGCTGATGAAATACCTGATCACTACAAAATCCTGGTGGGATACAGTAGACGGCGTGGCCGGCTGGCTGGTCGGAGACATAATGAAAAAGTACCCGGAACAGATCAAGCCCGTGACAACCAGGTGGATGGGCTCCGGAAATATCTGGCTGCAACGCTCCTGCCTCCTCTTCCAGCTGAAATATAAAAAGGACACCGACCTGGAACTGATGTTCGGATTTATTGAAAAATTATCGGATCATAAAAGCTTCTGGATCCGCAAAGCCATAGGGTGGGTCCTCCGGGAATATTCCAAAACCGATCCTCAGACTGTCCGGCAATACGTTTATGACCACCCTGAATTATCCGGCCTCAGCAAGCGCGAAGCCCTGAAAGTTATTAACAGGGAGAAATAGACCACTAAAATATTCAAGTAACCTTGAATAAATTTTTACGTATAAAACACTGAAAATTATCAGCTCGAATATTTTATCAGTGAACCTATAAAAAAAATTATTATGAAAGATGTAATGGAATACAAAGATTTCATTGGCTCAGTGCGATATAGTGCCGTAGATGATATTTGCTATGGAAAACTGGAAGGCATTGAGGACTTAATAGTTTTTGAAGGAAATAGTGTGAAAGAGCTGAATTCAGCTTTTAAACGGGCTGTGGAAGATTACCAGGATCATGTGAAAAAGCTTTCAAACAAGTACACATCTCATACAATGAAAGCTTCAATGTCAGTATAGCAGAGATAATTCCTGGAATTCAAATGTCTAGTACCCCATGATTTGCGGTTTGTACTGTTTGAAATTTGTAAAATAGCGCTAGGCATATAAAAAAAAGGCACCTTAATTTGCGTTTACTGGCGCAAATTTCAGTGCCGTTTTTTATTATGCCTCTGCTTTACAAATCTTAGATAGCACTACACATCGATATTGGCATACTTGGCGTGTGTTTCGATGAATTCCCTCCGCGGGGGCACATCATCGCCCATCAACATGGAAAAGATCCTGTCTGCCTCGGCGGCACTCTCAATAGTCACCTGCCTTAAGGTCCGGTTCTCCGGGTTCATTGTGGTTTCCCATAATTGTTCGGCATTCATCTCCCCAAGGCCCTTGTAACGCTGTATATGGATCCCGCTTTCACTGCCACCCTTGCTGAGCTCCTTAACGGTTTGTTCCCGTTCCTCGTCAGTCCAGCAATACTTCTCAAACTTGCCTTTTCTGATCAGGTAGAAAGGCGGTGTGGCTATATAGAGATATCCCTCCTGTATCAGTTCGGTCATGTAACGGAAAAAGAAAGTCATGATGAGAGTGGTAATGTGGCTTCCGTCCACGTCGGCATCTGTCATGATGATTATCTTGTGGTATCGGAGCCCTTCCAGGTTCAGCGCCTTGCTGTCTTCCTCTGTTCCAATGGTCACTCCCAGGGCAATAAATATGTTCTTTATCTCTTCGTTCTCGAAGATCTTATGCTGCATGGCCTTCTCAACATTCAGGATCTTACCCCGGAGGGGCATAATGGCCTGAAAATGCCGGTCACGGCCCTGCTTGGCCGTACCTCCTGCTGAATCTCCCTCCACCAGGTACAATTCGGAATTGGCCGGGTCTTTCTCAGCACAATCCGCCAGTTTACCGGGTAAGCCGGCCCCTGAAAGCACATTTTTACGCTGCACCAATTCCCTCGCCTTCCGGGCAGCATGGCGCGCTGTGGCAGCCAGGATCACTTTTTGTACTATGGTCCTGGCATCCTTGGGATTTTCCTCCAGGTAATGGGCCAGGTTTGCAGAAATGGCCTGGTCAACTGCACCCATCACCTCGGAATTCCCGAGTTTTGTCTTCGTCTGCCCCTCAAACTGGGGTTCCTGCACCTTCACAGAAATGACAGCAGTCAATCCTTCCCTGAAATCATCACCGGATATATCAAACTTCATTTTGGCAAGCATGCCTGACTTTTCAGCGTAGGATTTCAATGTCCTGGTCAATCCCCTGCGGAAACCTGCCAGATGAGTCCCACCTTCAATCGTATTGATATTGTTCACATAGGAATGTACATTCTCACTGAAGGAAGTATTGTACTGCAGGGCAATCTCAACGGGGACATCATTCTTTTCTGTCTCGATCTGTATGATCTTCTCTGTCAATCTCTCCCGGTTGGCATCCAGCAATTCAACAAATTCGCTCAAACCCCGTTCGGAATAAAACTTCTCACTCCTGAACTTGCCATTACCATTCCCGTTACCATTTTCCTCCTTCTCCCTCATATCCGTGATGCCCAGGTGGATCCCCTTATTCAGATAAGCCAGCTCACGCAATCTGGAAGCCAGGATCTCAAAATTGAAATCGGTGGTAATAAAGATGGTATCGTCCGGGTCAAAAGTGATGATGGTACCGGTTTTATCCGTTTTCCCGATAGATTTTACATCAGCCATAGGTTTTCCCCGCTCATATTCCTGGAGGTAAACCTGGCCGTCCCTGTGAACTTCTGCACGTAAATTTTTAGAGAGGGCATTCACACAGGAAACACCAACTCCATGAAGCCCGCCGGATACCTTGTAACTGTCCTTGTCAAACTTCCCTCCGGCGTGGAGTACTGTCATCACCACCTCCAACGCAGATCTTTGCTCTTTCTCATGAATATCGATCGGGATCCCTCGTCCATTGTCAGTAACGGTTACGGTATTATTCTCGTTAATGACCAAATCTATCTGATCACAATATCCTACCAGCGCCTCATCTATGGAATTGTCGATCACTTCGTACACCAGATGATGAAGCCCTTTTGTACTGATATCCCCGATAAACATGGCAGGCCTTTTCCTGACTGCCTCCAATCCTTCCAGCACCTGTATGTTCTCAGCTGAATATTCAGCGCTGCCGTTCTCAAGATTGGCTTTCATATTCTCATCTAATTTATCCTTCTCCTTCATAATCCGTTTTTTATTTACACTATTGACCCCCGGGCACAAAACAGGCCTTATTTTAACTTAAAATAACCGAAAAAACAGGGTGATTTTTTGTATTTAACCTGCTGTCCTCTCAGATGTCTCTCAGGGCTGGGTTAGATTCGTACTCAGGTTTGTAAAATATTCAATTTAAATATCTGTATTTCAATGTCTTGCAAAACAAGACTAAAATATCCTTTTTACACCTCAAATATACGAAAAAAATACAAGTTTTCATGCTTAAAACTCCCTAAAAATCAGGTCGTTTATTAACACAAAATTAACACGGTTTTAGGTGGTCAGAGGGCATAGGTAAATCCAGCCATAACATTGAATCCGATGGCCGGATACTGGTTCCAGAAATAATTCCTGGCCCCCAGGATATTGTTCAGGCGCAGAAAGGCAGAAAGTAGCTTGGTATAGCGGTATTCTATGCCCAGGTTCAGGTCTACAAATCCTTTCAGGGTGATCATTTCGGTATCCAGGGGAATACCGGGGGCAAATCGTTCACCCATGTAATTCAGGCTGGCATCCAACAGGATCTTGTTTCTCAGGTTATACTCTGTAGCAAATGAGGCTGTTAATTCTGGTTTATGCCAGGGTTTTTCAAGCTTATCCATGTCATATTGGTCATATCCCCCAAGGAGCAGGAAACTAAGCCTGTCTGATTGCCGTATCAGCAATTCACCACGGATCCTGGTCAGTCTCAGGTCATCGTATGTAACTGCGAAAGTATTGCCAGGGACAGTGGTGGTATCATTGACATAGAAAGGCATCTTGCTGATCATGGAATAACTGGCGCTGATATCATAGGAAACGGCCTGGCTGAGGCTCCCTTTCAATCCGACATAGCCCCTTAAATTATGGCTGGTATTCTGCACCTTGAGTCCGGGTGTGATATACATATTTTCTTCGATGACAGAACGGTAATTATTTACCTGCAGTTTCCCGTCTGCACCCAGGTAAGGTACCAGTATGCCCCTGACCACACCGATCTGCAGGTAGGCATCCGGGTAAAAATGCGGAGCTACATCATCGCCCCGTATATCAGCCAGCACCTCCACCCCCACCCGGTATGTGAAATCCGCCGTGGTCTTTCCTATCCAGGGTTTGGCTGACACAACCGTATTATTGATGGAATCAATGCTCAGGCTTGTCCGGTAATAATTCCCGGAAAGTACAAGCCCGAAGGTATTGCCTGACCTGAAGCGTTTGTTCACATCTGCATTTAACAGGAATGCATGTTCGTTATTTTTATGCCGGTCATTGGTATAGTTATAGTCCAGGGTCCAGGTATAATTCACGTGCGTTGAATCCTTGTGTATTGATCCCATTTTAATCCGGCCATCCAGCTTCAGGTAACGCTGCTTGACATCATCCTCGTTCAGGCTTGTATCAAGGGATGTATGGTATCCGTAAAAATTTGTTCCATCCCATGCTCCTTTCAGGTCCCCTGACAGGTAAGCTTTATTAAATATCTTCTTGCCGTATAGATTCCCTGAATTCTCAAAATAGCCCGGGGACACATTCTCATCATTGTCCAGTTTGATCTTGCCATTGATGGAATAATGCCTGAGGGATAGTCCCCATTGGCTCTTCTTTGACCTGAGAGAATTGATCCTGAATTCTCCCAGGGGGATCAGGTAATTTCCAATCCCGATCTTCAGGTAGCTTTTGTATAGTTTTTTCAAGGGTGCGCCGACCAGTTTAGCGGGACTGATGGGGCGTACGTGGAATGCTGTCTCGAATTTCCTTGGCTCAATTGAATAGTTGAAATCCGGACGGATGCTGATGGAATCGCTTACCCTTGGAAGAACATTGATCTTGAATGCATCCGAGAGGCTGGGCTCATAGGGTTTGACAACAACAATCTCCTTTTTTATTTCATCCTGGGCCAGCATGAGACCTGTCATTCCCAGTAGCAAAATGGCCGTAATAAAAGTGATTATATATTTTATGATTGACCGATTCATATCAATTGTTTTCTCCCATTTCGATCTCTATATCTCTTTCTGCATCCTCTCCCTGTTGCGCATCCTGACGTTTCTGTATTTCTGCCTTCTTCCTGCGAGCCTGGTCCAGTATCCCGTCATCTGTTTCCTCGTAATAATCGATGATGCTTTCCAATGTCTGGATGGCCTGGAATTCATCTTCCCCGACCAGGTATATATCCGACAGGAGAATGAAGGATTTTGCCATCCAGTACTGGTGCGGGGTGTTTTTATCAATAAAATCAAAGATCTCATCCTCTGCCTGCTGGTATTCCTTCCTGATATACAGTATCTCTGCCACCCGGTATTTGGATTCCGCCCCCTCAATACTGCTTACCTCGCGGGCTACGGTTTGAAATTCATCCTGGGCCAGGGCAAATCGGTCCTGCTCCATAAATGATTTACCAATCTTGAAATGTGCCTCCCGTGCCAGCTCATCCGAAAGTTTCTCTTCGCGAAGGACCACCCTTGCCGCATCAATTGTATTCCCGAACTCGTTCAGCAGGTAATAGCAGCGCATCTTGCCGATCCGTGCCTCTGTGATGTTGCCCTTTACCTCAGCGATATCCTCAAGCATCAGGTAGTCTTCAAGGGCGGCAGAATAGTTCTGGTAATCGAAATTGATGCGGGAAGCGGTTAACAATGCAGGTTCTGTGAAGACATTCCGGGAACTTTCGGCAATGAAGTCGAGGGATTCCAGGGCAGCCTGGTGTTCCCCTGCCTTGAGCTGGCATTCAGCCTTGTAGAAATGGGCGTTGACCAGGTAAGCCCCTGATTGGAAATCGTTGATATATTCACGGAAACTGTTGATCGCCCCATCGCAGTCACCGCTCATATAGATGTTCTCGGCAGCTATATAGGACAGAGAGTCCTGTTCATTGCGTGAGATGTCTATGTCCCTGCCGAGGGATTCCACGTAAGCAAAGTATTCATCCACCTGGTTGTTCTCAACATAGACATTCTTGATCCCCAGCAGGGCATTGTTCGCTTCCGGGGTCCCGGGAAAATCTGTCACAACCTTCTTGTAATATTCCAGAGACTTGTCTGAATTGTTTTTATTGTAGTATATCAGTCCAAGCTGGACCAGGGATTTAGGCTGGTAGGAACTGTTCGGATGTTCCTGCAGTATCTTTGTATAATAGGGAATGGCATTATCTGCCTGTGTCATGATGAAGTAACTTCTCCCTGTTTCGTATAAGGCATCCGCAGTGTAGTTTGAACCTTTATGCTGGTCAAGGAGTTCTCCGAGTATCCCGATTTTCTCTGTATGCCTGTTCATGACCCCGGCTGAAAGCCCTTTCTGGTAGAGGGCGTAATCGACGTCTGTTGTCCCGATCCGGATGGCCTTATCATAATTCTCGATGGCCTGTGCATAACGTGCATCAATAAAATACATATCACCGATCCGGTTGTAGGCATCCCCCAGGATCTGCCTGTTCTTTCCCTTGTCCATAGATTCAAACCGTTTGAACCAGTTCAGTGCCTCCCGGTAATTTTTCCTTTTAAACTCTGCATAGCCGATATTGTAGTGACATATGGCATATTCATTCAGCTCCACCGCTCCGTCTGTCTGCAGGAAATTCCGATAATAACTGAGCGCCTCGTCATAATCCTTCATCCGGTAATACGACTCCCCTTTCCAGTAATAACAAAGCGCTTTCAGGGAACGGTCATATTGACCATATGCCAGAGAAGCATCAAATTTATTGATGGCATCCATGAAAGAAAGATCCTTAAAAAGTTCCAGTCCCCTGAAAAATGCCACCCGCTGGTATGACTTTTCTATTTCCGGGGTTTTCCGCCTGACTTTTTCCAAAGCAGCCAGGGCAGCTTTATAATTTTTTGTGCTCATGAAGGCGAGCACCAGGTAATTGTAAGCCTCATCAGTACGGTCTGACGCAGGATACAGTGTGATATACCGGGTCAGTCCCCTGATGGCTTCATTGAACGGGGACATGGAAAGTTCATAGGTCAGGACGGCATAGTTGAACAGAGCATCTTCCTGGATATCCTTATCGTATTCCATCCGGGATGCCCCATCAAATGCCAGGCGTGCCTGTTGCTTATCGCCGAGCTTCACGTAGCAGTCCCCCAAATGATACATCGCACTCTGGCTGAGGTCATTTTTCCTGACCGGAATGCTCTTGAAGGTTTCCATGGCCTTCTGGTAATCCCCTATCATATAATAGGCATAACCCATCTGGTATTTATCTTCCGGCTGGGTTAAGTTGACCCTTTCATGGTATTGCTGAAGATAATACACTGCCTCTTCGAACACATCCTTATTGAAATAAGCCTCCCCGATGATCCTGGCCATTTCACCATATCTCTTCTCTATAACAGAATCCAGCAGCATCGGCGAATATGCGATGATCTCATCCCACTTTTCCTGGAGGTAATAGATCTGGGTCACATAATATGGGACGATAGAAGCAAAAGTCTCATCATTTTTCAGCCTCAGGAAATGGTTCAGAGCGGTCTGGTAATTTTTCTGGGTATAATTTATATGGGCATAATAATAGGTGGCAGGTCCCTCATATTTATCACCTGATTCCAGTATTTCATACAAAGCCACCCTGGCCTCCTCTAAGGCCTTCCTCCTGAAATAGCTGTAACCCAGCTTGAAATAGTACTCGGTACGATCTTCTGATGAGAGTTCCAGCGGATCAACGGATTTTAGCCATTTGACGGCAGTGCTGTATTGCCTGTCCCGGTATGCCACCTTTCCCATGTCAAATCTGGCCTCGTTGATATTGGGTGCATCCGGATTGTTCTTTACATAATCATACAACATGTACTGGGCATCATTATTATAAAGTTCAACAGCACATTTCGCCCTCAGGTATTCAGCACGTTGATGGAGGATGGCAGACGTTTCTTCAGGTTTTTCCAGGATTTCCTCAAACTTTAACTGTGCCGCCGCGTACTTTTCCTTCCCGAACAGTTCCCGGGCCTCAAAAAACAAATTGTCAGGATGTTCCTGAATATGTGATTTCTGGGCTATGGCCGGGGTGGTGGAAAAGGTAGATGCAAATATCAGCGCAAGTGCAATTATCCGGATAATATTCATATATATCTGCATGCAGTTAGTTATTCTTTCTAACGGATTTAAAAGTACTTTATTTTACAATCGTTATCCCGGGATACAGAATGGAACAACTAACATATTTATTAACAATAGCCTGGGTTTAATATATTTATTTTACTTTTGCCAGCATGTCACCGGATACCATTATTCGGCTGAAAAATGCCTCCATTTTCATACAGGACCACCTGGTGCTTTCAGAGGTCAATTTCCATGTCAACAAGGGTGAATTTGTTTACCTCATCGGTAAGGTGGGAAGTGGGAAAACAAGCGTTATCAAAACCCTGAATGCTGAGCACCCGTTGATGGAAGGGGAAGGTTATGTTTCAGATTTTGAGTTGCATAACCTTAAATCCGGCCAGATCCCTTACCTGCGCCGTAAACTGGGGATTGTCTTTCAGGATTTCCAGCTTTTGACAGACCGCACGGTGACAGATAACCTGACCTTCGTACTGAAAGCCACCGGATGGAAGAACAAGGACGAGATTGAGAAACGGATCTCTGAAGTACTCGAAAGGGTAGGACTGGCACACAAAGGTTACAAAATGCCAAACCAGTTATCAGGCGGGGAACAGCAACACATTGTAATTGCCCGTGCCCTGCTGAATGATCCCGAGATCATACTGGCCGACGAGCCTACCGGGAACCTTGATCCGGAAACCTCGGATGATATCATGAATATCCTTATGGGTATCAGTGCAAGCGACCGCTCCGTAATCATGGCCACTCATAACTACAACCTGCTTAACAAGTACCGGGCACGCACACTGAAATGCGATGATGGCAAGCTCATTGAACTGGAGCAGCAGGAAATAGATCTTGAAGCATTGGAAGATTAGGTAAAGACCACATCTCCATCCCCATCCTGGAAAAATATTTTGTTCCCATCGGGCAATTGTCTGATTAGTTCATGTGTGGCAAAGAATTTCTGGTACATCCGGCGCTTTCCAAGTAATGGTGCCCTGGAATTTTCCAGCAGGCTCATCACCTCGGGATTATAGGTAGTGATGTAGGAGATTTTTTCAGAGAAAAGGTAGTGGTCCAGGATCTTTGCAGCAGCAGTGGTTGCCTCTTCCTTAAGACAGACATATGGCAGGGTCATTTTCTCACCCACCACTGACAGCATGAGGAATCCGGCCAGCTTTCCCTCATAATCCCAGACTTTCAGGCAGGTGTTCCGATAACGCGAAACCTCCCAGGTAAAAAAGTATCTTTCATCCTGATTTTCCCCTTCCATCACCCAGGGATAAGAGCTTATCCAGTCAAATGCCTCCTGGTCCCGCAATCCAAATCCAAGCCGCTTATACCTTTCCATCAGGTCAAGGGATGCCGGATCAACTGACCTGACCGGTTCGGCATGAAGAAAATCTGGTTTGATTTTCTTCTTTACAGTACTGATCCTGAGATCCTGCCAGGCATTGATGATCCCGTCAGCCAGTCTAAACATGGGCCGGGCTGTACGGTAGCCTGCATTCCTGTTGCCCAGCAATGTTGCAGAGACTGCCCTCTGATAGTATCTGGCACCTTCCAGTTCCCGGTACAGTGCAAACCTGCCAGTTTTATCATATACTGCCTTGGACTCCGGGGCATAATTGGTATACATCAGCTGCTGCCCCCAATCCTTAAATGCCTCATCAAACAATCGGCTCGCCAGTCCCTGCCTGCGCCTTTTGAGGTCAACCCAGTTCCCGCTCAACCATCCAAACCGGATGTCTGCATTACGATCCGGCAATATGCATCGGTAAGCTGCCAGGTCATCACCATCAAGAAGGAGATACATGAGGATATCATCCGGCTCCATCCTTGGGTTCTTCAACCAGGAAAGGGCCCGTTGCGGGCTGACCGGTATAACCGGCTGGGTCCCGTACTTCTCCGATTCAATGAACTCCTTAAGGCGGCTGGCATTGTATTTTTCTATCCTCATTCCCTGGTTATCTTGTTCCTGCCTAACAGGCCCTTCAGCAGGTAATAAGTGTATTCACCCTTCAGGATACGGGAAGCCGGGATTTTTTTCACTTCCATCGGTATCCGCTGAAAATGAAAGTCTACCGGATCCTCTTTCAACCCGGCTGTCCCGAAGGTGGCATCCATCTGGGGCGTTCCTTCTGCTGATAATGCGGTAAAAAAGGATGGTGGCACACCTTCATCCGTAAAAGGAAAAGAAAACAGTCCATATGTAAGTCCGAATTCCTGCTGCATCAGCGTGAGGCTATCCCGGTACTGGAAAAACTGTTCATCCTGTGCCAGGTCAGAGAATAGGGGATGGTCCCTGCTGTGGGCACCGATATAAAATCCAGACCGGGCCAGCTCACTTATCTGCGTGGAGGACAGGTAGGGTTTTTTAACTTTCAGGAAGGCAGTGAAATCAAGATCCACCAGTTTTGCCATCTCATCCAGCTCCGCACGCCGCCGGTAGGTCACCCCAAGCACAAGCTCACGAACGTCAATCCTGCCAGCCCGCATCAGGTGATACCGGCGCTGGAAATTTTCCAGTACAGCCCGTGGATAGTTATTATGTTCCAGCCTGTCGAGGATGAGGCTTGCCTTATACCGGAAGAACAGGTCCTGGTTATCAATAAAATCTGTATTGATAAAAAATGCTGCAGGGATTCCTCTTTTCAGCAGCTCCGGCGCCACGATATCATAGATGCCTGACAGTCCATCGTCAAAAGTGAGGAACATACAGGGTTTGGATGGTTTTCCTGCACCCTTCCTGAAAGCCCTTAATTCTTCCAGTCCCACCGGCTGAAAATGCCCGGTCAGAAAATCCAGGTCCCTGGTAAAACTGGCAAAAGACCTGACCCGATAGACCTGGTTGACATGCGGGAGGGGAGTGTTTGATACGGTATGGTAAAAGGGAAAGAGGAAGTGCTGCCCGGTCAAATTGATAAGGATGGATTGAGGGATCCATCCACCGGCAATGCCTAACAATACTTTAATTCCCCTTTGCATGGTATTATTTTATCTTCTTTAGAAATGGGAAGCTTGTTTTCACGATCCGTGGATAAACTGTTCTTTTACCGCCAAATCCTTCGTAAAATCGCGCTACGCCGGATATGTTGGATCCCTCGAAATCGAATATCCTGTCTGCACCACGTGATTGCGAGATCAATTTATCCATCAAAACGAACATTGCCCTGTTCTCTTTCCCGGCGTCAGAATTACAGCCATTCAGGTAGATGGTCCTGCTGACTGCATAGCCAAGTATGGCGGCTGCCTGCAGATCATCTCCCATAAAAAGGCCAAAGATTTCTGCTTTCTTAAGCCTTATCAGTCCCTCAAACAGGTTTTCAAGGTAGCTCCACCTGACAGTAGGGCGGGCATCTTTCATCCCGTGAAACTTCAGATAAAGATATTTCCCGGCAGAAATGTTCCTGAATTCAAATTCCTGGGATTGGCCTTTTTGAAGATTCCTGCGGGTATTATTATTGTAGGAGTCTTCAGGAAGGGAAAGATCCAGTACATAATTGTGCCGCTCAAAAGACTCCCATTTACCCGGGATATCCCGGTTCTCCATGTTAAGGCAGATATCAATATATCGGAACCTCGCCGGGATAGTATTTAAAAATTCTTCAAGCAGAGCAGTGTCAAGGGGATCCCTGGAAAAAATCCCCAGCTGCTGAGCGAGGATAGGCTGAAGCAGAAAGCGGAATCCCAGCTTCTTTGTCCATGTCAGCGGCATAACAGCCCTGAAATCGTCCAGCACCAGAGCATCCCATCCGGGAGATACCAGGTCGAGGTACCATGTATAGGGGTATATGGTCTCAAAAACGGAATTACTGATGCAAAAGTCCCATCTTTCCCTGTCTATTTCAGTATGCCCCAGTAGCTTAATCACCAACCTGCTGAATATGGTTCAACATTTCCAGATACACTACCTTCCAACCCTCCCATTCTCCTTTATCGCTGAAGGCATCGTTATGCCAGATGGATACGAAGGTCCCGTTGACAGACCGGACCGCATCTACCAGCTTCCTGATCTTTTCCACGGCGGATATCGGAGAAAGTTTCATATAATCTTTCAGCGTCCTGTCCATTACCTGGAACGGGGTAACCTTCAAAGGTGTTTCCGTCTCCCTCTCCAGGTCATAGAAATGGAAAGGTTTTGAGGTCCCTGCCCTGAATCCGGAATGTGAAGCAAACCCCATACTGTATTCCTTCCTTATCCCTGCTTCCAGGTATTGCCTGTAGCTCTCCGGCAGGTTGAATTTCAGATAATGTTGCCTGCTGACCTGAATATCGACACCGGTAATGTAAGACAGTGTCTGGATCTCCTTTTGAAGGATGGCGGGTTTGCCGGATGACCGGTAGGAAGGATGGATCGCGGGACTGCCGAATTTCATGGTTTGGCCCACCAATTCCCTGAAAGTTTCATTTTGAGGGGAGATACTTTTATCATATTTGCCATACCCGGAAGTCAGAAAGAAAATGATGGGTTTGAGTCCCCTGCTGGCATGTATCCTCCCAATCTCATCGAAAGTATCATATGGATCCTTCACCTCACCGGAGAGCACAGCATGGCGCATTTTTGACTCACCGTTGCGCTTCAGGCTGGATCTGATATTCGCCCCCAGTTTTCGCAAAACACCCCTGTGCAATATGGCAAATGGCAAATCAATATCTGAAGTGGGCTGGAATTTGAATGTGCCGGGAGAAAGATCCAGCTCAGGGTACTTCCCGGCCAGCCTGTCCCTCAGGTTCAGTACCCACAGATCGACTACAGGCAATTCCAGGAAATCATACTTCTTTGCCAGGCTGCTTCCCGCATCAAACCGACCGTGATAGTCCGGCTCATGAGGGAGGTATTCTTCATACCTTGATATCATGTAAAAAACAGCCGAGAAAATATCGAAGGTCAGGTCAGCTTCCTTATCGTCCGAAAAGAGCTGAGGGACTTCCCCCGAGGTTTCAGGCATAGGCTCCATTTTCCGGATGCAGTTTTCAAGCAGGAATCCGGATGCCGGGATACGGAAACCATCCAATCCATATTTGCCTGAATAATTGATCTTGGGTCCCTGATATGGAGAAAATATTGTTTCCTGATCAGTAATTGAAAAATCACAGTTAAAGCAGTCCCTGAATATATAATTCAGGACATATTGCAGTCTCGGTGATTTACATTCAGTATAGATCAGTATTTCCATAGTCTTAATTACGCTGATCAGACATCAATTATTACGATAGTTACCCCTGTGCCTCCCAGGTCAACATGTTCATCCCCAAATGAATTCACCAGGTCAACGCTCCCCAGGTACTCCCGGATCAAATGCCGGAGCACCCCGTCCCCCTTCCCGTGCAGTATCCTTAATTCCCGGTTTTGCACCATGATGGCCTCATCAATCAGGGCAGTCACGCTCCTGAGGGCTTCCTCAGCTCTTTGTCCCCTGACATCGATCTCCGGCCTGAACTGCATCTTCCTCCTGAGGATATCCCAATCGGCATAATCCCCCGTACCATGATTGGTTTCATTTGAGGCTTCATATTTTTCGGGGGCGACTTTCTCCAGTTTATCCACGCTAACCCTTGTGGTCAGGTAGCCGAATTGTACAGAAACCTTGTTTCCTTTTCTTTCAAGCACTTCACCGGATATCTCCTGTCCCTTCATCACCACGTAGTCCCCTGTACGAATGCTTGGGTCCAAAGGTTCTTCCGGGGCTTTACGGGAAGGTTCCATCTGTCCGAACCGCTGCCTTTTTTCGCGGATCTTTTTTTCTTCGCTTTTTATTTTTTCGATTTTTGTATCGAGGGGATCCTTCTTCGCGGCGGCCTGTTTGACTTCCATCTCCTTAAATTCAATCAGTTTTTCCCTTGCCTGCCTGGTTTTTTCCTTGTCGGCCTGTGCTTCGCGGATCTCACGTATGGTATTTTCTATCTTCCTGTTTGCCTGCCGGAGCAATTCATCTGCCTCCTCCCTGGCCTTTTTCAGGATTTCTTTACGGGTTTTTTCTGCCTGGTCGAGTTCGTCGGCATATTTGCCCAGGGTTTCCTGAAGTCTTTTCTCAGAAATACGGATCCTGTCACGCTTCCCCTCCCAGTATCTTTTGTCCCTTATGATCTCACGAAGGTGCCTGTCAAAAGTAATATGGTCCCCACCCACCCTGTCAGAGGCCCCCTTTATGATATCCTCCGGAAGACCTATATTCCTTGCAATTTCGAAAGCAAAAGAAGAGCCGGGCTGACCAATTTCAAGCTTATAAAGGGGTTGCATCCTGCCGGTATCGAAGAGCATAGCCCCGTTCTCTATCCCATCAGCCCCGGCTGCAAAGTGTTTCAGGTTACTGTAATGGGTGGTGATCACACCCCATACCAACTGCTTATTGATCCTATCAAGGATGGTCTCTGCAATGGCACCCCCGAGAACAGGTTCTGTGCCTGTCCCGAATTCATCAATCAACAGCAGGGTGCCAGCATCTGCATTCCGCGTGAAATACTTCATGTTCAGCAGGTGAGAGCTGTATGTACTCAGATCATTATCAATGGATTGTTCATCCCCGATATCAATAAAGATCCGCTTGAAAACACCAACTTTTGAATCCGGGTCCATTGGTACCAGAAAACCGCACTGAACCATGTACTGCAGTAGCCCCACAGTCTTCAGGCAAACCGATTTCCCCCCTGCATTGGGACCGGATATGACCAGTATGCGGGATTTTTTATCAAGCCGGATATCCAGGGGCACAACCTTGCGTTTCTCTTTCTGCAGGGTCTTTAACAGAATTGGGTGAATTGCCATCTTCCATTCCACCAGGGGATGCTCCACCACCACGGGCATGACAGCATTGACACCCCTGGCATATTTAGCCTTGGCCTGTATCATATCCATGCCTGCAAGAAAGCCGGATAAATGTCTCAGCTCCTCTGCATAAGGCTTCAAATCATCCGTTAATTTGGTCAGTATCCTGATAATCTCCCGGTTTTCGGCATATTCCAACTCACGGATCTCGTTGTTGATCCCCACTACCTCTGATGGTTCAATAAAAACTGTTTTCCCGCTGGCCGATTCATCATGGACAATCCCTGAAAGCTGCCTTTTCCTGGAGGCCTGGACCGGGATTACGGGTCTCCCGTTACGAATGGAAACAGCCACATCGGATTCAGCGGTACCTTCCTGCTGTACAGACTTCAGAATGCTCTGAAGGCGGCGGGCAACCTGTTTCTCCTTACCAGCCAGATCTGCACGTATCTGGGCCAGTTCCCTGGATGCGTTATCCTTGATCTTTCCATTTTTAGATAATACCTTATCGATTCTTTCAAGGATGAAAGGATAGATTTTTACTTCCCGGCTCATACCGAAAATATTTGGAAATTTTTCCTGGTGCTCGGCTTTTTTAAAAAAATTCAGGATCCCCCTGACGGCATCCAGGTTCTTTCGAAGGGCAGACACTTCATCCAGTACCAGATAACTCCCAACCACCCCGAGTTTTAAAAGTGCCTGATCTACATCCGGATAAGGTTCGATGGTGAATTCCTCCTCCCCCATCATTATCATGCATTCATTTGTCCGGAGAAGTTTTTCCCTGATCATCTCATAATCAGTCATATATACTTCCTCATTCAGCAACAGTCTGGCTGTTTCGGACAAACAGCCCTCGCTGACCGATTCCCTGATCCTGTCAAAGCCGATTTTCGTTTCAAAGTTTTTCGGATAATTCAAGTCTGCGAGTGATTATGGCCTTCAGGCATCAAAGATAGTTAAAACCCACAAGGTAATATTACCCAAGCCAATGCGTTTTATCCATATCTTAGTACTATGAACAGCAAATCCTTAAAATTCTACTTAATTGTTGTTTCTATCTTCAGTATCGCCATGGGACTGCTCGAGAGTGCTGTGGTGATATACATGCGGGAAATACTCTACCCTGAAGGATTTGGATTCCCTCTGAGCCCTGTACAACCGGATTTGATGCTGACTGAATTATTAAGGGAAGGGGCAACAATTTTCATGCTGCTGGGGATTGGATTTTTAACCGGGAGAAACACCTCGGAACGGTTTGCCTGGTTTCTTTACTCTTTTGCCATCTGGGATATTTTCTATTATGTTTTCCTCTGGCTTCTGACCGGATGGCCACCTTCCCTGATGACCTATGATGTATTATTCTTGCTGCCATCCACCTGGATCGGTCCCGTGATCACTCCGCTTATCGTTTCCCTGACGATGATAGCATTTGCCCTGCTTATCCTGGTCGCTAACCGGCAAAATGAGGACATAAAAATACCCGGCATCAGCTGGCTGCTGCTTATCACCGGGTCTGTGATTCTGATCCTTGGCTTCATATGGGATTATTCAGCTTTTATCATGGAATCCATGACTGTCAGGGACATATGGACCCTGCCGAAAGAACAGGTCCTAAAGCTGGCAACCCAGTATATCCCGCGGAAATTCAACTGGTTCCTTTTTATACTTGGCGAATTAGTGATCCTGTCCGGGATCCTGTACTCCTACTTAAGGTGGCAAATGAAGTTATCTGACTGAAGTCCATCAGGTAGTACCAAGGCATTGATTTTAACAATACTATCCTTATTAAATTCGGTAAGATAGCTCTGGCTCCGGTGCATCAGCGTATCATAAACAATAGTAACTTCTGCCAGGCTAATAACATCGGGTTCCATGATCACATTAATGTTATTTCGCTCCTGATCTATGATCTCAATGCACTCACATTTCATTCCAACAAAACTGAAACACAGAGTATTGCAGACATTGTGGTTTTCCGGGATCTTCAAAGAAAATTCTCCTTGTTCATTTGTAACAGCACCAAGGGTCGTTCCACTAATCAAGATTGAAACAGGAAACAGAGGAATGCTATCTTTCGAACAGATAACTGTTCCGTTGACCTGCCTGTCTTGTCCCAGAACCTGGACAACGCAGGCAAGCAGCAATACGGCTGAAAATAAAACTGTCTTTTTCATGATCTTATGGTGTTGGTTTCATATAAGTAAAGGTATAATCTGATAGAGCAGGTATCTAGCAGTCCTGTCACAACTACTGTAAGATATGTAACACGTTAGATCAGGAAAAAGGATTTCAGGTTTTTTGACAAATCGGTATTAATACCAGGTGCTGGTGTTTATCATCCAGTCCTCCAGGACAATTTCGTCCTCAGTGTCAAACAGGGAGAAGACCCCATAATTTAACATCCAGGGCTCAAGTTTCGATGTCTGCTTAATTGTCAACATCTTGTCCGCTGGTAATGTCACCGGTGGCAGTTCATCAAGCATAGCTTCAACCACCATTGATTCAAATGATTTTGGAGCAGGTTGCTCAGGATTGACTGCCTTAAGGAGAATCCAGTTGATGACACAGAAAGCGATCACTGCAAAAAGATAGAATGAAAGCTCGAGGGGAGAGGGTAGCTTTCTGTTATATCTTTTCGTGATTTTCATGGATTGATCTCCTGTTTACCAGAGATGATAATACAAATGTACATAACAGGGAGATATTGATCTAACAAGAATGTAATTAAGATTAACAAAATTGTAACAGGTTCAGTCCACGAACATGTTCAGGCAGCAAGAGGTCTTTCGGAAATTCACTAACCCTGAAACAGTTATAAAGCTGTTTTGGTTTTAATTACTGAGTCTTTCCGGCCAGTTTCAGCAGGAAGCTGTACTCAAAGGCTACTTCCTTCAGGTATTCGAAGCGGCCGGAAGCACCTCCGTGTCCGGCCTCCATGTTGGTTTTCAGGAGCAACAGGTTGTCATCTGTCTTCAGGTCACGCAGCCTGGCCACCCATTTGGCCGGTTCCCAGTATTGTACCTGTGAGTCGTGAAGCCCGGTGGTAACCAGCAGGTTCGGATAAGCCTTTGCTTCTACATTGTCATATGGTGAATAGCTGAGCATGTATTCATAGCTGTCCTTGTTATCCGGGTTGCCCCATTCATCAAACTCGCCCGTTGTAAGGGGGATATCATCATCCAGCATGGTGGTGACCACATCCACAAAGGGAACAGCAGCGATGACACCATGGTATAATTCCGGCTGCAGATTGATGATGGCACCCATGAGCAGTCCCCCTGCACTCCCCCCCTGAGCATACAAATGATCGGGGCTGGTATAGTTGTCTGCTATTAACTGTTCAGCACAGGCATTAAAATCAGTGAAAGAATTTTTCTTGTTGAACATCTTCCCGTCCTCGTACCACTGCCTCCCATAGATCTGTCCGCCGCGTACATGGGCAATCACGAAAATAAAACCACGGTCCAGCAAACTCAGCCGGGCAGAATTGAACGCCGGTTCGCGGGTGTATCCATATGAACCATATCCATAAATAAGAAGCGGGTTTTCCCCATCTTGCTGCATACCTTTCCGGTAGACCATAGACGCAGGGATCTTTGCCCCATCAGCAGCCTCTGCATAGATCCGCCTCGCCTCGTAGTTGCCGGCATCAAAATCACCAATGACCTCCTGCTGTTTGAGCAGGGTCTTCTCATGGGACTCCATATGGTAATCAAAGGTGGAGTTGGGTGTGGTCAGGCTGGAATAGGCATACCTGAGCAGTTTTGTATCAAACTGGGGATTGATCGCGATCCGGGCCACATAAACCTCCTCACCGAAATCAAGGTAGTGTTCACGCCCGCTTTCCCACTCAATGATCCTGATATTCAGCAATCCCTCTTTCCTTTCTGATACCACCAGGAAATCATTAAATAGTTCAAGATCAGTAAGCAGTACATCTTCCCGGTGCGGGATGATCTCTTTCCAGTTTTCTTTTGAGGTGGCCGTTACGGCTGTCTCCACCAGGCGAAAATTCTTCGCGTCCAGGTTTGTCCGGATATAGAATTTGTCTCCAAAATGCCCTACAGAGTATTCAAGTTCTCTTTCCCTTTCCTGCAATATTGAAAATTCACCTTCAGGATTATCTGCATCCAGGAAGCGGTATTCATCAGACAGGGTGCTCCCTGATCCTATCATGATATATTTATCACTTTTGGTTTTATAGACAAAGGTGCTGAAGGTTTCGTCAGTTTCATGATGAACCAGTACATCCTTCTCCACACTTGTCCCCAGCACATGCCTGAAAACCTTGTGGTTCCTCAGGGTTTCCTCATCTTTCTGTGTGTAAAAAACCGTTTTATTATCATTTGCCCAGCTGGCACTTCCATCAGTGGTGGGGATGGCATCGTTATATATCTCCCCGCTTTCAAGGTTCTTAACATAGAGAGTGTATTTTCTCCGGCTTACCGTGTCCACGCCATATGCCAGCAGTTTGTTATCCGGACTGACAGCATACCCGCCGAGCTGGAAGTAGGAATGCTCTTTGGCCATTTCAGGAACATTCAGTATGATCTCTTCATCTGCTTCAAGGCTGCCTGTTTTCCGGCATACCAGGGGATATTCCCCTCCTTCTTCAAACCTTGTATAGTAATAATAACCGTTATCCAGGTAAGGTACACTCTGGTCTTCCTGCTTGATCCTGCCAACAATTTCCTTATAGAGTTGGTTCTCAAAATCCTTCGTGTCCTTCATTACGGCCTCTGTGTAGGCATTCTCTGCTTCCAGGTAGGCAATGACCTCAGTATCCTCCCTTTCCCTGAGCCAGTAATAGGGATCGATCCGGGTATGCCCGTGGATAGTAAGTTTCTTATCAATCTTTTTTGCGACAGGTGTTGTCATATCAGTTTTCCGTTGTAATTGCTGGCATCCTGCTGCAATCCAGAATGACAACAGCAAAGTCAGTCCCATGTGAGGGACAAAAATAAGCTTCTTCATAAGATATATGAGTATGTTGGAACAAGAGGGCTAAAATAATAAAAAGTTTTTCAGGACTG
>SDBS01001007.1_pt1 | contig 28472 bp, 39 predicted proteins | sample 2277091 | NCBI WGS metagenome assembly SDBS01 (sample SAMN10404972, study PRJNA504765) | marine sediment metagenome | isolation source: marine sediment core GS10_PC15, 163 cmbsf | place: Arctic Ocean: Southern Knipovich Ridge | collected 2010
GATTAGACGTTTGAGCATCAAATACTTCTGCCGTGTTATGTATAGAGTCAAAAACAGTACCAGCAGTCCAGGTAATATTTAACCCACCAGCGTCCGTAATTACTCCACCATCAAGCAACCAGTGGAGCGTGTTGTGCGCAAGCATTGTCTCTACAGAGTGTGCCTGTCCATCGTATACATGATGCCCAATCAATCGAGAACCGTGAATAGACGCAAGCTCACTAGCAATTACTAGCGTTTGAGTATAGTCGTTTGTAATTCTAAGCTCGTTCTCAAGTTCTTCAACTCTGCCTATCAAAGCCCTAAGACGTTGTTCCTCTCTCTCAGTTAGCGACATTTGCCCTCACCCATGCGAATACATCTTCTTTTGATTGAGCGTCTGCACCCCACAGAACAAGGATGTTCTCAACGCTGATATTAAAATAACTTGCTATTGCAATCAAGGCGATTTTGTCTCCGCCTTGCAGTTCTCCCTTGTGCCAGTACTCACCGTGGACAAGTAGTGGAGTAAACCTTGGATTCCATACTACAAAGTCTACAATCAATCCACCCCTTCTACTTCTACCCCCAAATATCTGCCATTGGAATTGAAATGGAACCTGATATCTGTAGAGAGCTTGGGATACCCACCACTCCTCTTTAGAGTCGGGCGTCTGTCCCTGAATTAGCCCTATTTGTTCTTCCTCAATAGGGAGGAATACCATTATGATACCTCTATCAACGTCAGGTCAGCGACACGCAGTTCTTGTGGTTTGTCATCTACGTTGTGATATATTACTCGCTTAGTAATGCCTTCAAGGAATACCAGCTTGCCATCCTCGAATCCAGAAGTGGTATTCAGCGTCAATGGTTTAGGATCATCAACCCATGTTTCTAGTTGAGTAAGTTTTTCAACGCCTGTCTCGTTATCTTCACCGAAGTTACCAAGCATCTTTCCAACACCTTCCTTCAACTCGATAGAGTATTGGTACATATTATTTACGTCAAGTCTCTCTAGCGTGTCTAGGATAACGCTAACGATTTTTGGTGTTTCTGTTCTATCGTTGGTGTAGCTTCTCAATCTAAACTGTATCCACCTACCAGCAGTATCGTTAGTTGATACTAGAGACTGTCTTTGGCGTGGCGAAGATATAAAGTTAGTGCTAATCGGTGCGTAGGTACTGTTCTCTGAAGTCCTGAAGTCTACCTGAATGTAGCGATTAGTTGTGCTTAGATTTTCAGATATAATAGTTAGAGCGTGGTAATACTTTTCTGTTTCTCTAAGTCCACCATAAATGCGGGAAGTCTCAAGTGCGCTTTCATAAGTATACTTATACCCACTCTCTGTTTCAGGATTGATAGAGACTGGGACTGATAATACATCCGAACCTTCAGAGATGAATACTCTATCTGGTACTCCAGTATAGCCTACAACATGGATACTTCTAATCCTTTTGTTTGCTACTCCTCTATATAGTTCGTGCCAGCCGTGATTGCGTCGGTAGAGTACAGATGAATAGCCAGAAGCGCCAGCATCTATACCGACAAGTACTTTGCCTGGATATGAAGCCATAGAAGCAGGAATGCCCCTTCTATTTGCAGGAAGCCCGTAATCAACATCAGGGCCTACGCTGTCCAGGTGTCCGGCATAGTACCTTTGGATAGTTTCGCCAAGATTGAAGTAAAGATAAACGTCGTTTACAGTAGCACCCTCACCTGTTCTTGGATGAGATAGTTCTTTCATTTCATCAAGAACTACTGGAACTATTGTATTTCCTTCACGGTAGAATAACCCTTCTGTTGTGATAATCCATGGTTTAGCCGCAGTTTGTCCAGACCCTCCAATGTAAGCAATTAGATTATTAACTTTTGCAAAATCTGGTAAGTAGAACTTCTGCTCAGTATCAAATCCATCTCCGATAAGATGGATACCAAATCCATTTCTAATGAAGAAGTCCATTGCGCCTTTATCAACATCTTGCTGGAAATAAATATCAGTGATATCAGACTCGTCAACTGACCCACCAGTTTTGCTTGGGTCAGGTACTAACTGTATCACTACCCATGTCCATGTATCTACCGCTAGTGCTGGTATATCAAGGTTGATTCTATTTGCTTCGCTGTCTGCGTATCCAATCTCCCAATCACCAGCAGCGAGAGCAACGGATGACCAAGCGTAGAATCCTAGATACTCGCCTTTCCTAAAGTCAGTAGAGTCTATAGTTACATGTCCTACATCTCCAGTTGTAAAGCCTGCCGCAACCTGAATAGCTGACATTCCATTAAATCCATAATGAATTGTATTTGCTATAGCTGTCTCGTCAAACAAAGTGCCAGCGGGTACAACAATTCCGTTATCATTGAATAAGTCTCCCGGTAAATATGGGATGGAATATCTATAAAGCCGTCTCCGTGGTGTTCCTGGGTCTGCATAGTAGCCAAAGAACTCCCCGCCCTTCACATCCTCGTTGTCTATTTCAATTTTATAGGCAAGAACTTTACTGAGTTCGGTGTGGCCTACGGCAGATAATTCTTCTGTAAATGTACCAGCAGCGTTATATACTCGGTAGCGTTTGTATTTTTGCGCAGAGCCAAAGGCAAAGAACACATGTCTTCCTACAACTGTAACATCAGTCACGTATTTATCAAATGTTTGAAGTAGTTGCCATCTATTTGAAATAGCAACGTATTCAGTAGTAGTATCGTGTTCTATATTCCAAGTAGGTGAAACGGTTATGGCTGTTCCGGTATTAGATGACGCAGTTCGCCAAGGTTGCTCCTCGGCTAGTCCTGTCCCGCCGACTAAAGTAACAAGTTCAATCTCGTTTGCAGCAAACCCGCCAGCAGCGTCCACTAACGTAGTCAATGCCCCCGTATTTGCATCAGCTACACCTCTATATCCTAATAGATATAACTTAGATACCGACATGTCATCGGGTTGAGTGATGCCGTAGAGCGCACCGTAGTACTCGAATGGCAATATCTTGAACGTGGCTGCATCATCAAGCACCCTGTAGTATAGGTCTCCGCCACTTTCTATAGCGACATCAACATAATCAGACGAGCTTCCGGAGTAAACAACCTTAACTTTGTAAGTAGTTGTAGCGGTGATAGCTTGGACAGAATCAAAGACAAACTCTACTCGCTCTGACACAAGGTCGGTAAGTAGGTCAGTTCCAACGGTTAGAACTTTGGATTTTAGTACTGAACCACCCGAAGCAAGAAGTAAAACAGTTATATTGCCAGTAGGCGCACCAACCTTCTTGAGAATAACAACGATACTATTGACATTGTAAGAAGCACCAGCAACAAAGGTGGTTGTTCTGTTTGCGCCAGCAAAGTCTAGTGATAGCCAGTCAACATTCCCCGGCCAAGATTCGTCGAAATCCCGAATACCTGTCATGTAGGTTTCTAGTCCACCGTGGATAACTTCACCCATTCTTGAGGTGTCAATCCTCTTGCCGTCTAAGTATTTACTTTCATCCTCGTCAAAGTGAAGCGAAGCTAATCCCCCAGAGAAATCCGATTGGGCAATATCTTCGAATGGCGGCTGTCTGTCTGCGTGCTTTGCTCTACCTTGTCTAAGTTGAGAAGCAAATCGAGGATATGGGTTGACAGCTACCCTTGAAATTCTATCCCCATTAGCGTCAACGCAAATAAGCCCAAGCTCTGTTGCGCTTGAGTCTGTAAGTTTTAGGTGGTGAGTAGATTCTTTTCCCGTGGCTGGACTAACGTTTATTGGCATAATTCCTCCGAGATAGGCTAAGTATCAACAAGCACACTAGTAGTTTTTTCACGTTATACTCCTTATGGTTGAGCAACTGGTTCAAGTCTAGCACTTCTTGTAATTCCGCCTTCAACTACACTTCCTCGTCTTGCAGGATAACGGATCACATTCTCTGCTCTAGCCAACACAGCATCTTCACGGTGTATTCTTAGCATTTCTATTTCTAGTTTACTTGCAGTACCATAGGTACTCATTCTAATTACTCTTGCATGAGCAGCAGCGCTATCAAGTATTCGAGCCATTTTGACAATATCATCAATTACATCAGTCGCAAGATATAGTGGTGACAACTGGGATAGGTATTGTAATCCAATATCATTATCAACCCCTACGTTTCGAGTGTCAATAACAAGCTTATGTTGAGTTCCGGTTGCGGCTTCTCTAATATGCCAGTTCAATTCAACCCATCGCCCATCATCGGCATCGTCTACCGTTGATTCAAATACGCCTATAAGGTTCTCTGCTCTGATGCCAGTAGGTAAATCGTACTCAGACTTAGCATTAGTAATATCAAGAGAAGTCAAGTCCCATAATGGTTGTTTGTATTTGATTATCTCGTTATTGATTGCAGATATAAGAACATCAAGCGGGAAGTCACCACCGGCAACACCGTATGTGTCTCCGCTGGCAGGAGCGACGGTAAATGTAGCAGTAATCACTCCGCCAGTTTTAGCGAAGTCCGTAACCACAGGAAATTCGCCCTCTGGGGCAGCAGAAGCGCCACCTGCGTCAGTTATAAGCCATACAGTACCACCGGGGTTGAAGGCATCGTCTATTTCGGTTCGCTTGGTGTCTAGCAGCGTAGATGTTGTTCCGCCAGTAGCAGTTGATACTCTAACTATCCCCAGTCGTTGTGCAAGCTGGAGGGTTGCGTTAAACATTGTAGTCATTTGTAATCCTTATATATAAACAGCAGTAACAGAATAAGTTGCGGATGAAGAATCGCCTACTGCCATTCTGAATGTCCAATCAAGCGGGATAGGTAGAGCAAGGGATTCGGTATAACTACCTGTATCAATTATCCCGGGCTTGAACGAATACACATATTGCCCAATCGCGGTCAACGGAGTGGCAGCAGTCCAAATTGCTTTAGCTGTTCCTATTACTGGGTTCATCAAAATAGTGGGGGTAAGCGTAGCTGCAACAGCTTCAACAGTCCAGTCCACAAATATAATCACGCCATTGTGGCGTGTATTAGTTTGGGCAGCGTTTGTTACTGTTGTCCTAGCCGCACTTGCAAGAATAGTGAACTCTACGTTAGGCGTGAGTTCTGCACCCGAAGTATCTTTGTAAACGATTACTTCCATTCCGTATTGGTCGAGCCATTGTTTTACTTCTTCCCCATCGCTTACCGCTGTAGGGGCTGTAGTTTCAGCATCTCCCTTAATTACAACATCGTGTCTCATTTATGCTCCTTATACAATATAACTACCTGTAACAGAGTAGGTCATTGAGGCTCCGTCCGCTACGGTCATTGTGAATAGCCAGTCGGGAGGGATAACTAATTCTTGCTGTTCAGTGTAACTTCCAGCATCTTCTGCGCTTGGATAGAACACGTATATGAACTGCCCGGTATCAGCTATGGGCGCAGCAGCCGTCCAGATAGTTTTGGCGGTTCCAATCGAAGGAGTCATTACTATGGTTGGAGTAATTGAAGCGGCGGCCGGGTCAGCGGTAACATCAATAAAGATAATCATTCCTTTATGATAAAGGTTCGATTGTGCAGATGAATCTGTTTCGACTGTCCTAGCTCCGCTTGTCAACAGCGTGAACTCAAGATTTACCCCAAGCTCTGCACCAGCGCTATCCTTTCTAACTTGAACTGCCCTACCATACTGGTCGTATAATTTGTCGACTTCTTCTCCGTCGGCAACTGCGCTAGGGACAGTAGTTTCTCCTACTGCCTTTATTTCTACAATATTTCTTCCCATTGTAACTCCTTATATTCTGTTTCCGTTTTCGTCGAAACCAATACCAATGGAGAACGCATTTCCTGTTCTCCTGTCAGGTACTTCAGCTACAAGAACGTCAGCATCTTGGCCGTCTTTCCTGTCCTGTCCAAAGCGGTGCCTGATATCTCTGGCAAGAGAAGCATCCTCGGTTCTTATAATATTATTGAGGAACTTGCCTTTAGCTTTCCCCATTTGTATTCCGCCAAAGTTCTCCTGACTTCTTTTGATAATTTCAAACGCCATTAGCCCCTCACATGTTCGATAGTGTCTTCCGCGTAAACAGGGCAAACAATCCAAACTTCGTGCAATTCTTGACTATCTTCTGCTAACCAGGTATTGATTCGCCTGTTACCGTCTAATAAATAGTCAAATTTCAATCCTCTCAAAACAATGATTGGTTCGTCCGGTCTACGGGGATCTAGGTTCTCATTCATCTTCTTTATCTTCGCACATTCCATTGTAGTCCACAAGCTGTTATAAACTACTGCTCCCATAACGGGAAGCATTTGTCCATGTCGTATCTTTATGACTTGGTTTATCCAAACTAAAAAATCATCTGGGTCGCCAAGCCCCGGGTGTTCTCGTCCTATCAGTGGGCTAATACCGTCCATAAATCTCTCCTCGGGTAAATATCTAATCCCCCACCAACAGTACAATTGTAAACTTCTAAATCTTCAGGAACGTTTTTGTGTCCCTCTAACCATAATTCCGGTTGGCACTTGGAGTTACCCCTGTCATAATCCTGGTCGAAGTGTTCTCCATTTATATCTACTCCCAATAAGTAAAGCGGGGAGTATCCTAAATTAGTTGCTATTTGCATTGCCACATGTAAACTTGAGCCATTGAAACACAACTCGGGCAAGTGCCATTCAGTACATCCTTCTCTACAAGCTACAAAGTCTTGTAAGTCCCTTGTAATTCTTACAAATCCCAACATTCCTTTTTCTATGTAACAACTAGGAGTTGGGTCTGAACTCATGATCTTTCTAAAATCGTCAACCATTCCCTTGTCATAATATGATTCCTTTTCTGCTTGCACATAGTAAGTCGGTCGCCAATCTGTAAAGGGATACATTAGGTGTATTCTTCCACAAGCAAATGTTACTTCATTTACAAGAGCGTCTAGCCGCTCTGGTTTTAAGGACTCTCCATTCCCTATGATCCAAGCAGGTCCCATATATCCTTTCTTTCGTATACTTCTAGTTCTCCGCCTACTGTAGCATTGAAGATAGGGATAGGGCTACATTGCTTTGCCATCTTGTGTAGGTGAAGCATGTTCCCATTGTCCATTTCTGATTTATCTCTCTTGTCAGTAGTGTAGTTAGGGATAGCGTGATTGAGTTCTTGATGTGGTGTATATCCCAAGTCACACCCGACAACATAAATCTCGTCGTAATCTAACACTGTTGATGCAATCTGTATCATCGTACTCATGCCGCCAAAAGCCGTACATAGTACGGGTAAGTGCCACTCAGTAGTCTTTGCGTGATTATCCCAATAATATTGTCTGCACTTCAGAGGGCATTTCTCTATCCACGTTGTATTCGGTATGTCACCTACTCCCTCTGAGAGAGTTTCAAGATTAGGATGCCCGGGTGGGTACCCGGTCTTGAACATATCCCATAAGAATAAGTGGTTACAATTCTCAAGACCCCAAGTTATTTCTTCTACTTGAGTTCGATCGACCGTGTTGTGGTCAATCTTGAAGTAGTACTTTGGTTTCATCCCCCAGTTGTGGTAGGTGTCCATCCTGCCGTACTTGTTCATAACCATTAAATCTTCGTTACGAAGTAACTCCCACGGGGTATCGACCAATGAAGGTCCTGATCCTACTAAAAATATTCTTTTCATAAGTTCAAAAAGAGAGGGGTATATATACCCCTCTCTAGTCTAGTTAGACTATTGTTACAGTTGCGGCTTCTGTTCCAAAGGGCATTGCAAACCACTTTGTTCCATTTGAGAATAATCGGAATCCGCCACCGATTATATCGCCAGAACTTCCATACTGTACTGAAGTAGCAGTAGCGTCATTGTCTGCTACCATGATATTTGCGGCACCCGTGACTAATAACGCTCCAGCGGAAGCTGAGAAGAAAGTGAAGTGCAATCCAGCAGCAACAGCAGGGAGAGTAAAGTCGATAGTTCCTGTGGTTCCAAGGTCTGTAAAGTACGTTCCTGATTCACTTGCAAGCACTTGATAGTCGGCGGTCTTAGCAACAACATTTACCTTGAAAGCCATGTTGTCTAAATATCCGTCGGGATCTACGGCTGGCATGTGACCCATGAAGGTATCCATTTGTGTTTGTCGAGTTGTTGGTATAGGCATAGTTATCTCCTTACGCTACCGTCATCGTAGCTGTTAGTAAACCGTTGAACGGTCCAGCATACCAGTTGGTACCGTCGCTAAAAATCTCGAATCCGCTACCGATTTGCTCGGAGACAGTTTCAAACGACACAGTAGTGGCTGCGGCGTTATTGTAGCACACCATGATAGCCGATGGTGCGGAAACCTTTAAGTCTCCATCTACTGCATTAATGAACCAGTAGATCAGTCCATTTTCTGCGGCTGGTAAGGTGAAAGTCACTCCACCAGTTGCGCCACTTGTGGTAAAGAGCGTTCCTGACTGACTTGGCAGCACAGTGTAGTCGGCAGCTTTAGTAACGACCTTCATTTTCCATGAAATTTTTGGGATCATGTGGTCGTCGTTTACAGGGACAGCCTTACCTAAGTAAGGTGTACCCATTTGTGTTTGTTTTGTTGAAGGTATAGGCATTGTATCTCCTTATGTTGCTATTGTAATAGCTGAGTCATTTTGACCAGCATACGGGAAAGCGTACCAAAGCGTTCCGTCACAAACAGCCATAAATCCATTGCCTATTTGCTGAGTAGCAGTAGTCCACGCTACACTAATTGCAGTAGCGTCGTTGCCAGCAACCAATGTACTTGTGGGAGCAGTAACCATGATTTCAAAATCGGCTTCTGCGGCGAACCAGTAAATACATCCTGTGCTATCTGCTACGGCTGGAAGCGTGAAGTTCACGCCACCAGTAGCTCCTGTAGTAGTAAAGTATGTTCCTGTTTCTTTCACCAACACAGAATAATCTGCGGTTTTAGCAACCACGTTAACCGTGTGCGAAATGTTAGGAATTTGAAGATTACCATCCAGTGATGGTGATTTGCCGTGGAATACGGCCATTTGGGTTTGTCTAGTTGAGGATCTTGGCATTTGTTTCTCCTTTTATTCGTCCCTTTCGGGCAGCCTGCACCGTTGGCACATCTATTCTAAGAAGGGGCAGGCGGTAGGTGACACCACTTTTCGGTTCGTCAACCTAGCCCCTAATTTATTATTATTTAGATGTTGTCTAGTGAAGATGAGTATTCACCACGAATCAACCAGTTCTGATTGTTAATGGCGTACGCACCATACCACTTCCAGAATAGTGAAACGAATTGATCTGCGTTTCCGGTTGGTTTTGGTCCAACCACTTCGCCATATTCGCCTACATCAGTAGCGAAAATTTTGACCATGGATTCTGGGCTTCCGAATAAAGCAGGATATACTGAGTCAGCATTTCGAACTCCAGTTCCATTAGCGTGATCGTATTTCAGTCCACCACTAGGACCCCCGGCAACAATAACGGAGGTTGTGGTTCCACTAACGTGGGTTACTCTTTCGTTTTCTGGGTAGAAGGTGCTTCCCGTTTCTTCGGTACCGACAGTTAAGTACCGTCCAACAGCAACGTTGGTAGCAGTACCGATGGTCAGCGAGGCTGCCATGGCGTTTGCAGCTGCACCTAAAGTGTAGTCTGCGTCTGTGGTGTTATTTGCACCAGCAGCTCCAAAGACTTTAGCCCACGGGGAGGCAACAATTCGTACTCCGCCGATTTCTCCAACTTCTCCAGAGAACCAAATTTCTTTATCTTGGTACTGGATGATGGAACTTACATTTCCACCTTGAAGTAAGTCGAAATAAGCATCGGGGTGAACTGCGCACATATACCCAGAAGGAACAGCCATGCCGTCAACGTTTTTCGCTGGAGGCGCGCCCATTTCTTTTAGGTGGTTTATGGCTTTGAATACTTCTGCATCAGTAAAGCGGTTAGTAGCAGTTCCAGCGTCCAAAGCCGCTCGGGCTGCGGCACGTTGCACAAGACTTCCTGCTAATGCAGTATCAACACACAGCGCTTCGAGAGTTTCGATCATATTCTCACCCAAAATCTCAAACCGTTTTGAAAGATAATCGGTGTAGGCTTCAAGTAACAGTTTTTCACTGTCTTGAATACCGTCACCACGGGATGTTGGGGTGATAGTTGCAGTTGTATCTCGAAGGTTCTGTGGCGGAATATCTACTGTTTCAGAGATAGTCTGTGCAGTGATAGCCATATTTGAAAGGTAGGGCGTTACAACACTAGAACTATTCTGTAGGATTTCTTTGTCTTTAGAAATCGCTGACGAAAATTGGTCATATACCCGGCGAGCCTTTGCCGCCTGGACATATAGATTGATATATCTAGCTCGAACTGAGTTAGATAATTGAGAGGTAGTTGACATTCTTTACTCCTTATTTTTCTTTGCCCTCCTCGCAAGCACAGCGTCGATAAGTTTGATTTCAGGTTCGTTATTAGAGTAGTCTTTCATAAGCTCTATTTGCTTTTCCCCTAATGCATCGTCCGAAATTCCTTCGAAGTCGTCACCCACTGCGGTTACCGCAGGGATGACTTGTGCTATTGTGGAGGCGTCTGGTTTTGGTTTCTGTTCGTCGGTAAATGACCATCCTTCAGTTGCTTTGAACAACTTCTCATTCATGTCGTCATGTGAAGTAAATTCTTGCTTCATGAACTCCACGAATCTTGAGTCACTACCTTCGATTCCAGCATCGGATAATGTCTTTGCTCGCGTTTCCTTCCAGCCCTTCTCACCGCCCCCCGGCGATGCTTCAGGAACTTTACCGCCCTCAAGTGCTTCTAATCGAGAAAGTAACTCTTTCTCTCTTTGAGTACCTTGAAGTTTAGATAGAGCTTTCTTATCAACAGTTCCACCCTTCTCAACTTCGTATTGGGCAATAGCGGCCTCCAGGCTATCAAGTCGTGTTTCGCTTTTTCCTATTCGAGTATCTTTCACGCTCTGCAATTCTTCGCGAACCATGTCTCTCAGGCTTTTAAGGTCGACAGATGGAGCGCCAGCTTGATCTAAAGGCTGTCCCGCCGGTGGTCCAGAAATTTGAGGATCGGGTAGTTCTGCCTCAATCTGTGGTTCCGGGTTAACAACTTCTGTATCTTTAGGCATTGTTTCTCCTTATGTAAGCTACCTAAGTAGCTATTGTTGTGTGCCTTTCAAGATATTCCGCGGCACGTTCTAAAATCGAAATATCCTCATTCAAAAGGCCTATGGCCTTATTGCATGCGTTACAAAGTAAACCTCTTACCTTTCCTGTATCGTGGTCGTGGTCTACATCTAATGCTCTTTTTTCTCCGGACTGATGAGTTCCACAAATACCACACTTGCCTTCCTGTTTTGCAAACATATCGTTGTACTCATCAATACTTATACCGTATCGCTTTAGGTTGTGTTTGCGGATATACTCCTTGTTACACTTGTTGTAATGCTCTTTGTTTTTCTGGTAGTCCTCCGAGTGGTATGCACTCACGTAAGCATCTATTTCCTTCATATCCATAGTATTTCCCTGATATCTATGAATAATATCATACTTATCATGCTTTTGTCAAGGGCTACTGAGAGGCTCCTACCTTCTGTATCAGTTCCTCGTAAGTCATTCCAAGTTCTTCTGCTTTAGTAGTAAGGTATTCAACTATGTCAGGTGGCGGCACAAAGCTAGTATTGTAAACGTCTACAAGGATATCTATTGCTGAAGTTTCAAGGTACTGCTTAAACTCGTATTCAGTAAAAGACGGTTCCTGTTCAAGCGCTTGTTCCAATTCTGCGACACTCGCATACTGAGGTTCAAAGTTATCATCAATGTAAGCGGATATTGAAGGGTTGCGCTTCAAGAAATCCCTTCTCCAATCCCAATACTGCTTGAGTTGAGGATTCTGTCTAAGATACTCACTTCTCGCATTACCTTCCGCTAACATAAAGTATTTATCTTGAAGCTCGAAGAAATCAGGGAAGCTAGAATTGCGCGTGTCATAGAATATCTGTGTCTGAGTAGCGACTTCCGGTTGAGCAAAGTCTATTGGGAAAGCCTCAGTCAGAGTACCTGGAGGATCCCCGCCCATCATCTTGCTCCACATTTGTAGCTGTTCGATTGGAATAGCCTTGTAGTTTCTGGTTCCTTCATTCAGGAATCTTTGAACAAACTCATCCCCAAGCGTTGCTGCAACAATCTTCTTGTCAACGGTTGCCAAATCCATATACATATTCCAGATATCATCAACAAGGAAGTTCTGCATACGCTCTTGTGGTTCATCCCACAGTGAAAGCCTTGTAGCAAACTCAGGGTTATCGTCCCAGAACTTATTGTACGCCTCGTTGTCTCCAGCATTATACGCTTCCATAGCAAGAGAAAACTCTTTACCAAGTTCTTTTTGCAAGTGTTCCCCTTCTGGATAAATATAGGTTGGTACAGCAAGAGTCTTTAGTATAGCTGTTACAAAGTTTCCACCAGCATATTCTCTAGCTGCTCTATCTCTGGCAAGTTCCCAAACAGGACCTTCGTGGCTAATCATAGCCCTTGCCGCAGCATCAGGAGTAATGTCTCCTGTAGCTGAAAGGTTTGCTAACATTCTTTCTACTCTGTAATCTTCCCATTGATCGAACCCCGGAAGCCCCATTCTCCGGCGGAGACGGGCTGCTACATTGGCATCTTCGTGTGGTAAATCGACACCAAACGCTCCTAAGAGACGAGTTACGGTAAACGTAGCAGGAAGAAATGGGCCGATATTCTCCGGTTGCTTAGTTAGTGATTTATACAGCCAGTCATAGGGAGCGTGAACAGAACTCAACGCACTAAGTAGCTGGTAGTTGTCTGTCTGTCCTTCGCTACCTGTTTCCACAGTAGCCAACGCCTGTCTAAAAACATCTCCCTCTCGGGTTTCAAGCGCTTCCGCAGCTTGTTCAGGAGTTATTTCTCCATCCCTAGTCATTCGTTGCAATTCTCTCTCTACTGCTCCTTCTGCGGAAAGCCCTTTTTGTTTTACCAGTTGGTATGGCATACTCATTTGTCCGAATGGAGAAAAAATATCCATCGGGTCCAGATAGATGTTGTCTCCCATCCAATCAGGCAGCCAAGGCATATGTATCTTCATCTTGCCTTGTAATCGAGTTGGATAGCTTGCATCATCAATCCCAATCCTATCCTGAAGTGTCCTTACCCTATTATAGAAAGCCATCACCGCGGGTCTATTCATGGACTGGATTGCCCACGTTCCCATAGAGTGCGTCATCCAGAACTCGTAAGGCATAAGCGTTCCAAGCCAGGTATCATAGTTCATCTTGCGGTTGTAGTTGAGAAGTGCGCTGTCTCTAGTATATTCAGCCATTCTAAGACTTGCATACTGAGCATCTGCCATTTCCCTCTTAGCATTCTTGAAGTAGTTATCAAGCTGTCCTCTAGCGACATCTGAGATATCATCAAGTCTTGAGACAGGTGATTGTATTGTTTTGATTGTTTCTTCCTCAAGGTCCCTAAGTGTAAAGAAGTTCCGAGAGAACCACTGTTCTTCCCGGGCTTCATTCAAGAACGTAGGGCTGAGTTCCGATTCGGATACTTGCCCGAACCGCATGGTTGTTTGTTGTCCTTCAAGGTCTTTGGCCAGCCGATTGGCTAGAGGCTGACTGAACTCCCCTGGTTCTCCTGCGAACCTAGCGAAGTATGTTAATTCATCAGGGTCGCCTTCCATCATCCTATATCCGCGCTGCTTGATATCCCAAAGTTCTTCGTGTAAGGCACCGCGTTCCTGCCAGAACCCAGAATAAGTAGGGGCATCTGTGGGAAGTTCTCCTTGCTTTTGAGCAAGGGTATAGGTTCTTGTCTGCGCTCTATCTCTTACTTTCCACTCTCGTATTTGCGCTCTCCATCCAGAAAACCCGTCGGCTAACTCGGGATTACTCTGTCGAATAACCGCTTCCATCAAGTCGTCAGTTCGCTTGATAATCAGAAGGTCAGCATCCGAAGCATCAATATACATCTTGTCAATCTTGACTACAATCTCGTCCCAGTCTTTCCATCCAGCTTCTTTGCTTGCGGCGTATAATTTATTTCTCTCCGTAAAGAAATCGCTCCATACTTTCTTTGACTTGTCAAAAGTGTTTAGCGCCTGGTCTAAGTTAAGGTCGATGTTCTGCCCACCTCTACGAACTCCATCAATAGCAGAGTCAATCCGCTTGTAAATATTATCAAAGTGCTGGTTCTGTTGTTTCAACCAGATAGGCCAGTAAGCATCCCGTACTTCTTTTGATACATCCATTGGTCGGAATCTAGCCATGCCTACACTGTAGGTGTAGTTAGCGATATCTAATTGGTTGGTTATTTCTTCGGTAAGGTCAACCAATGCCATTGACCGTTCACCTTGTACCGCTTGCTCAAACTTAGCAACTTTGACTTGAAGCATGTCATCAGCATCTTTTGAAATCCTATCAATAGACCTTTGGAACAGGTCGTCAAATATTTTCTCTGCTTCTCTGGGCTTACCGCTTGCTATTGCCCTGCTGATACCATCACGCAAAGCCTCAAGTTCAATCTCCTCGAACTGAGTTCCTAGACTAACTCCCATCCTGTTCTCGACGGTATTCATTACTCCAGACGCGCTTGAGTTGAAGTCCAGGGTACTCAGGCTGGAGAATATTCTGTCAATGTCGTCCATTGAGCCGGCATCTTGAAGTACATTATCAATCCTTCTTACCGCATCTTCGCCAAGTTCCCTGATTACATTCTGTGGTAGGAATTTGGAAGCACTTGTAAATCCTCCTGGCTTCCAGAAAGAACGCCATGCTCTAGTGTAACCCTTTACCATGGCTCGTTGACTTGCTGTTCTCTCTATTCTCTGAGCAACTTTACCGAAGTCAAACCAACCCATATCGGCCTTGTTGATTGCTTTTGCCCACTTATCAAGAATAATGGCATCACCTTGAAGTTGTTTGGCTATTGTACTGGCTGCCTGTTGTCCAATATCACCAAGAGTTTCGCCAGTCATTCCAGCCATCGTCCACGCTTGCGAAGCTCTCAATGGTTCAAAGCCTAGCTTATCAATCAACTTCAAAAGATCATCTTCTCCACCAAAGAACCCCCCGCCTACTCCCCGGGCAATCATTGTGAACTCGTTGTTTATCCAGTTCTTTGCAGCAAATGTCGGGTTCATCCTCAAGAAAGCCATAGTCTCACCGGCTTTCATAAATGCTGTCCACTTCTGAATAAGTCCCTTTTGTTTTATTCCATACTTGACAATACCCATCTTTGCCATATCATCAAGAACCTGGTTGTGAAGTATCCTCACAAACAAATCTTCTGTATATGGTAAACCTTTGAGATTGCCTAGTAAATCCAACTTCTCGGGAGTAAGTTGTAATGCTAAACGAATCCCGTCGTCATCAACTCTAGCCAACTGCCTTACAATATCATCGCCTTTTCCGGCAATGATACTATCAATAAGGTCAGGGGTAAGAATCCCTAGCTTTTCAGCGACGGCTTCTAGTAATTCTCCGTCAGGTGCAATCTTTCTAAAGTCATTGAGTAATTGAGTAGCATCCACTTCGGCTGCCCTCAAGTATGACTGTATCATTCTTCCGTCAGCAGTAGCCGCCATAGCCGCTGGCTTTCCTGATGTTGCTTGAGAAGCAAGCTCTGTAAGGGCGTTAGTTATCTTGTATGGATCTCCCTGACCATAAACATGTATCCCAAGATAATCGTCTAATCGGGTAGACCATTCAGAGTATCTAGCCTCTGGAGTTAGAGAGAACGGATTGATCTTTCTCCATGCTTTTCCCGCCCCTGTTTCGCTTTGGGCAAGGGTATTTCCGAAGTAATAAAGCATTTCGTCTATCTTGCCGGCACCCGCTATCGGCTCCGGAAACTCACCAGTCATAAACATAGCAGCTTTGTCCCAAGAGGAGATAGGTTTCATGGTCTTTTTTATCTCAGCTATAACTTCAAGATATTCTGTTGCCTTGGCGGTATCGCCAGCCTTCTCTGCTATCTTGGCAAAATCAGCAAGCTCGTCAAGGTATCCAACCGCGTATCTGCTTTTTCCTGCTGCTATAGCGGTGGACTTTATAATATCAACTGGAGCGTATCCGCCAAGGGTAAGCCACATGAAGGGGTCAATGAGAACGTGTCCGAGCAAATCCTGCTTGGCTGCCCTAATAGATAAAGCCCCAAGATTAGACATGTATTCCGACCTTACTTGTTCTAAGGCATCCTTTCTCGATACACCCTGGTTAGTAAGAGTTGTAATTTCTCGCCTAAGTGCAGGAAGTTCGCTTGTACTTGGCAGGTCTGTGTGGAATGTAAGTCTACCATCCTGAAACATTGGAGCATTAGATACGTCATAAAACATAGATCCTGCTGCCCAAGCATCGCCTATGTTATCTCTAAAATTATCCAGGTCGTCATTTTCGGCAGCAAGTTTCCACTGTCTTACAAACCCCGATCCTCTTTCTACAAATTCTCCAGCCGCGTCAAAGATTGACAGAGCCTTGAATACCAAGTTTCCAGCTTTGTAAACAGTTTTCTCAAGATCACCTGGCAAGAAGTCGTCCAGCCACTCCTTTCCCCTTTGAATAGAAGTAGGTAACGAACTGCCCATCCACCGTTCAACAGCGTTCAGCTTGTCGTAATCTTCCATCTTCTCGTAAGGACTGGACGGAGATACGCTCAAAGGAGGCTTTGCAGTATTTAGCTCAAGCCCTTCGGCAATATCAATCTTTGCCCTAGAGTTCCACCTGTCTGACCATCCGTAACCAGGAGGGGAATTAAGAATCCTGGGAATATTACGATCCTGTTCCGGTTGGATTACTTCGGGTTCTGGTTGGGTTTCAACTGGTTCAATGATTTCCGGTTCTGGTTGGTTTACATTAAGTTCTGGCATTTATATACTCCATGATACCAAGCCCATGCTCGAGGATCTGGATTGGCTAGTTGGTCTACGAGATGACTGAGTATATACTGGAGAACGGTAGTTATATTTCCCACCATATACTGCTGAACCGGCGCCAGCGCCGCCAATACCAAAATTATCCAGATAGCCTAGCTTGTCCAGTGTGTCTAATATATATGGGTCTTGAGAATAAGCAGCGTTCCAATCAATCTCTCCATCTGCCGTGCCAAACTCAGCTATAAGGAATTTCTCCATCCCTTCAAGAACATCTGATCTTACGCCAGTGGCATCCCAGTATTCAGGTCTATCCAATCTTAATTGACGACCCGCCATTAGCAATGCAGTACCAGTAAGCCCTGCTCCAGTCAACCAGTTCACAGCTTCAAACGCAGAAGGATTCTCCGGTATCTTTAGTTTTAATAATTCATCGTCCGCAGCCGTTGGCGCAACTATGTCTTTGGGAGGAACGAAACCTTCTTCTCCTCTAAATCTAATGTCGTCTAATCCTTGCCTACCTTCCGACACAAGTGTAATATCTTCTCGCCCTGGTCTATCTTGTGCTGCCGCAACTGCTTCTGGATACTTCTCGAGTATGTCTGACCTAACCATATCAGCAAGGTTGGAATCTAGTATCGCATCCATAGTCTCCCCGGGAATATTTCCAAGCCCTTCTAGCATCCTGCGTAATCCAACCTCTGGCTCTAGCACATTTGGCGAAAACAATCTAGTTTCTCTATCTCTAAAGGCTGCGTCTGCTTGCGCTTGCCTAAAGTCTGCTTGCTCTGCTAAATCAGTTGGTGGACCTGGAGGATTTTCGCGCTGATAGGTCGTTGATAGTGGAGTGTCTGGCAAAGGTGGTTGAAATCCTCCACCTATACCTGCGCCAGCGCCGCCACCTATACTTGGAAACAAGTCTTTCATCCATTGAGGAAACCTGTCGTAAAAATCAAAGTTCTCTAGTGACTGTAATTCTTTCTCTATAACATTGAAACTTTCGGTAGTAGTGGGCGCTTCCTTCAAAGCTTGCTCACGAAATAGCCCAGAATTTAGATATTCAAACCAAGTCATCCCCTCAGGTTTTTTCAGGTCGCCTATTCCAGCCCCAACTCCAACTCCAGGAGGAAGAGCTGTATTTCCAGTCGGACCAAGATACGGAATAGGATCAGGTTGATTTGACCTTGCCGTAGGAAGCGATGATCTTGGACCTGTTACTGGCAATGACCCAGGTGGTGCGTTCAACCACCAATCCAACGGAGGTTGTTGTGTAGGTGTTGGAACATTATAAACAGCGCCAGCACTTACTCTTGAAGTGTCTGGGTTAGCCTGGACTAAGTCTTGTGTATCAATTCCAAGTTTTTCTGCAAGTCTTGGGAAGTCATCATCGACTTCTGCTATAATTTGTCTTGGTGGAATAATTCTGCGCCGTCCTCTCCCTGTTCGTTGTCCTCTAGGCATCTTCTACCTCCTCAACTTTTTCAACATTTTCAATTACTTCAGGTTCTTTGCCATGCCACAATTGTACATGTTGTTTCATTGTTTCTTCAGTCTTTATCTTAGCTCTCAATATCATTACTGCAAGGTCTTGAGACTTATTCATATTGTTTCGCCTTCACTATCAATGCCAGTTGCTCCTTCTCTTGTGAATCCTTCGGGGTTGATTTCATTTGGGCTAAGTCCGCCTCTATTTGGATTAACTCTCTGACCTCTAGCCGCAAGAGACTGGGCTGAAGATGGCGGAGTTCTTTGTCCACCTTGTGCTAATCTAGCCTGTCTAGCCGATTCTAAATTAGATCCCCCTCCTTGTTGTGGCGGCTGTTGCTGTGCTTGCTGTTGAGCCAGAAGTTGCTGTTGCATACCCATCTGTAGTTGCATTTGTTGGGCTTGTATCTTCAAATCTGACTCGGCGTTCATTTCTTTAATGGCTATTGCGAGCATAGCGCTGTCTAGGTCTTCTTGTCGCTTCCTCGCTAATAGTTCTTCTGGATTAGAAATATTAAGTCTTGTTGCGGCATCTATAAATGAAATCCCGACCTCATTCATTAAGATTGTCACAGCATTAATTTGCTGTAATTCGTCTGTTGGGATATGGTGAGATAATGTAACGTTGATGTAAATTTCTTTTGGGTCAACCTGATTCGATGGAGTTCTAAATTCAACGCCTAGATTCCTGTCTCTAGTCCCGTAGCCTACTAAATCATCACCAGTATGGGCTGTCCATCGCAGTATAATCTCTGCAATGCCCGACAAGGCTCGTTCAGATAACTTCTTGGGAGGATCCAATGCGGTAGTAGCCACTTTGATTTGAGCATTCACCGTAGCGAAAGCTGTTCCTGAAGGACTGTCAAGGTCAGCAATCGCTCTCAGTCCAGTAAGTTTATTGAAAGCTGCCTCGATCCTATCGTACATAAGCAGCAAGTTACCATCAATTGCCGGCGGCTCTAACCTTTCAAGTGTTTCACCTGGCTTTAGATTAGCTATTTTGTTAATGTCTCCATAGTTTAATATAAATGTTTCGCCGGAGTGGGATGTGAATAAATATCTCGGGGCCGCTGCATATCCAGTAACTTCACTGAACGCCATACTTTGAATAAGGTTTGACAACTCTAATTGCTTAGAGTGAACAACTGGTCCTAATAAAGGTCGAATCTTATGGTCTGTCCTGGTGGCTAAATTAGATCCACCTTCTACAATTGTCCAAGGAAGGAAAGGCAATTTCATTTTCTCATTGAAAACCTTGTACCCGTTTTTACCTGGTTCAATTAAACTAGCTGAATCGCTCGCATCAGATATCCATAGAACTCTTTTATCATAGTCCCAGTAGTCGTAAACGGCAACAAACATTTCTTCATCTTCGCCCTCTACATCAGTAAGTAATTTCTCTACGCCGTAAAACAGGGCCGCGTCCCTCGCTCTCATAATCTTGGAGTTGAGTACCATGTCTAATCCGAGAGGAGAAAATCTAGCATGGATGTCTTTTGGATTTTCTACTGTGGTAATAAACCCACCCTGATTCAGAGCCGCCTTGTATCGAGAGGGAATAGAACCTTTCTGTCCTTTGATTTGCCAGTCAGTAGGAACGGTAAAGGAAGCAATCGAGTCGTACTTTAAAGCCGATTCTACAATTTCGTTTATAAAACCATGCTTATGTCGCTTTTCCATTTGCTGAAACTGCCAGAGAATATTCTGCTCTCTATCGTTGGCAAGCTTTATAGTACCCGCATTGGCATTTAGTGGTTGAATAAAAACTGTAGGCTCAATAGTAGCTAGGGTCTTTGCTCCAACAACGATAACCTGGACAGGGAGAGTAGACTGAATATTTCTCATCCACTTCATCTCTCTAAGTGCGTCTGGAAGTACGTAGCCAAATTCTATCGCATCATCAATCTCAACAAAGTGGTCTATCTTCGCTTTGTCATTGACTATCATTTCTCGCCAAAGGTCCCGATAATAAGGTATTCCTTTTTGTGCCATTAATTACTCCCCACTGAGTGGTATGGATTTTCCTGTTTCTTTTGCAAGAACCCGAAGGTTCGTTTTGATTTGCTTGGCAAGAACCCCTCGCCAGCTACAGCACACATATATACTGCGTCTATCGTATCGTCAAATTGTCCGTTGTTATAAGACAACCATTCATCATAAAATACTCTAAGAAACTCATTCTCGACACTAGAGAACCAGATCCTTGCAGCTTGGCAGCGTGGTGCTAACCAGTCCTCAAATCTCTTGCCCTTACTTTTAGCATGGTAGGGTATCTCAAATAACTTCAGCATCTTACCGCTTATGTCTTGAGATAATAACAAGTCGTTATAAAATTCTTTTCCAGTACCGATTGCTTCAACACCAATAAGTTGGTAGGTAGGATACATATTCGCATAGGAGTGGGCTATCTGTAGAGCTTCACCTTTTGATACTCGCTTACGAACTCCATCAAATACTACAATCCCCCCACCAGGAATAGCCCTTGCAACCGCAAGAGCGAAGTAATCCCTATCTCTGTTCTTTAGTTTGTCCCAAGTGCTTGCATAATCTATCCCCATGAATACAGGCCAAGATGGGTCAATGTCTGCCGCAGGATATTTGTGGAGCCAATCTGCTTTGAGCTTGACTCCCTTCGCGGCCTCAAGGTCAAGCATATACATTCTTGCAAATCCTATCTGTCCGGACTGAAGATACTTCTTTGTTATCCTATCCCAACTCCAAGACTCAGGCCAATATCTATAATAGTGCGTCCCTGATATTGGAACCAGCGGATGTTCGGGCCATAGTTCTGCCCGGGGATCATCCTCGTCAACAGCAATCAACAGTGGTGTCTCAACAAGATTATAAGCACCTGAAGCTTCTAAGTATGCATACAAGTCATTATCAAGCCACGGCGTAAACATCCAGATTTCTAATGCGTCGCCCATAATACACGGAGCAAGAGTGTCTGTAAACCATTTCTTTACACCTATTAGTTGCCTTGGTGAAGAAGTATTATATTCGTCATGCACATCGTCGCCAAGGAATAAACCATTAACACGGGAACCAATAATGCTTCCTGACTTATACCCATATCCTACAAATGAAGGGTCGGGCAGAAGTTTTGTTTTTATCTCAGCCCACTCTGAATAAGGGATATCATTCCGCATTACCTCATATCCGCTCGCTCCCCATCCCTTCTCTTTGTCGGGAACAACGTGAGGAAATATTTTCTTCCACGATGGGTGATGCTCGATAATGCTTGCGATAGCTTGAGTAGTTTCGTTTGCCTTCTCGTCATTGATGCGGCATATCATATTTGAAAGTTCTGGATGATGTCCAATGAAAAACGCAGCAAAGAACTTAGGGAAGATAGTAGTCTTGGCACCTTCTCTGTGAACTTTTACTAACAAGCCCTTCTTTTGTTTCTTAGATTTATAGGCTTTATCTACCCACCTTTCTCCCTCGACGTGCATGGGGATAGTGTGCATAACGGTAAAGAAAGCCTTATATCCAAATGGGGAAAACTCTTTCTTCGCTATCTCTATAAGGATATCTTTGCGTGTTATTTCTAATTCCTCTAGGCTTAGATTCGGTGGATCCAAATTCGCTCCAGACGCAACTCATCACCCTACCGCATTTGCAATCTGGGGCAAGATGAGAGTCAGTAGTTTTACTTTTCCCACACCCGTAGCAAAAGAAGGTGTAGATGACCATTTGTTATTTCGGGAATTGCTTTAGCACTTCCGCTTCAACAGCAGCTTCTAAAAGTTCAACATCAACTTCTTCCCAACCTGCATTGTCGAGAAAACGCTGGACAATTTCAAGCGCATAGTCTTTCTTGTCGTAAATGAACTCAGAGAGGTTCATCTTTTCAGCAGCCTTTACAGCAACTTCCGCCGCTTCAGACAATGCCCAAAACAAACTTCCTTTATCCTCAAAGGTAGCAAGAACCTTATCTCCCCAAACCTTGAGCGCTCTAATAGCATAGACGGCAAGAACGGGTAGTGCGGCCAATAACAATCCCATCACAAACTCTTGTAATACATTTACAATCTCGTTCATATTTTTCTCCTTACGATAAGTTGAGGGCAATAATGGCAGACAGAGCAGCAAGAATTAAGCCACCAAAGATTTTCAACAAAGTAGATACCCGCATGAGTTCAGTTTGAATGTGGGGCAAGTGATTTGTTAAAATTTCTTTTATGTCAATCCTTACACTATCCATGTCCTTTTCAAGTTGTCCGACTCGGTAGGGTATATTTTTATCGTCGGCAGCCATGAAGTCTCCTTGAGATTTGATATATATGAATATTATCATAAGTATCATAGTCTTGTCAAGGGTATTAAAAGAAAAACCCCTATAAATCCGGGTCCGGTTAGGTATAGGGGTTAGGTAGCGAGAACCAGAATCGAACTGATGTAGTCTGCCTTATGAGAGCAGAGGGTGAACCAGCGCACCTTCTCGCTAAGAGCCAGTGACAGGACTCGAACCTGCAACCTCATCCTTACAACGGGTGCGCTCTACCGATTAGAGCTACACTGGCATGCAATCTCCCCGGTGGCTTGCCACGCAGGGAGAAAGAGTAGACCTGAGTGGTTTCGCACCACCGACCTCGGCTTTATCAGAACCGCGCTCTACTCCTGAGCTACAAGTCTAAGGTCTGGTTTCGGGCAACCTCGTTAGACGTTATTCACGACTAACATTGTAGGCCCCGGAGAGCCAGCGTCCGTCTGTACAGAGTGGAGATGCCGGGAATCGAACCCGGGTGTTGAGCGTGGACCTCGGCGGCATCTTAGATGCCCTTATCAGTTCAGACCTGTCCAAGACAATCGAAGCCTTGCATCCCCAAGACTCCCGACATTGTAGCTTACTGGTAGTCCCTGACGAGGGGCTTCTTTACTCTGTGGGCTGTCAGCCTTCTAAAACCAGTAGAGGCTTCGGGAGTGTATTGCTCTTATTATACAGTATAAACTATTTATTTGTCAAGGGGTTCTGAAAGATGTTTTTTCTTTCATTTCACTTCCTCCAACCAGCTAATCAAATCTTTGTTACCCCTTATAATGGATAGAAAGCCATTTGCTAGAACGTCCATCATGATTTCATCATGATTCTCAACACCAGCTTGATTCAAAATACAATGTACAATCTCGTGAAGCATTACTGACTTCTTATCTTCTTCGTGGATGGATGGCTCAATACTGATTTCTCTTTCACTATATCCAGCAAGCCCTTTATGAGTTCGTGACTCCGCTCTTGTTATATCCACTACTTCAAAGAACGTGGGGAATAAATAGATAGTGTCCGGCATTTTAGTTTTCATTTGTATCCTCTGGGTCCAGTTTCTTCTTTTCCTTTCTTAGTTCTTTGAGTTCCTTGTGTAGTTCGCCCCTTTCCTCTCGCATACGCTCTACATCTTTTTTATCATAGAGTCCACTCTCCATTCGATTACCCATTGCTTGCGCTTCTTCAATCAACCCGTTTAGACTGGCGAAGTTGCGCGTTTTGTAGCAAGCACGCATTTCTTGTAGTACAGTACAAATTGTTCGATTTGGATACATTTCTCTCCTCAACTTGATATAACCCCAGTATACCACAACGCCCGGTACAAGGCGCTTAGTTAATCTTCTTTATTCTCTACGACCTGGCTAATTTTTTCGGTAAAGTTATACCTATCTACGGTTTTTCCATCATTATTCATAACATAGATTGTCGCAAAATCTTGTACGGCTGGGTTGTATTGCGATACAAACTCTGAACCTAACATGAACTGTAGGCACCCCTCCGTTTCTACTATTTTGTCGCACTCGAACATTATATTATGGGATGGGTAAATTATTTTGATATACATATCTGTCTCCTTTCTGTCTGTCTCGTACCGGGCTGCTTGATAGTATACCACAAGGGCATGGAAGGATGTCAAGGGGCAATACGTTGATAATAAGCAACCTATTGCTTGATAATCTTTTCAACTATTGTTGATAATACTGTGGTATAATATCATCAGGAAGAACAAAGGAGCAGGAAGATGTTATTTGTGAAAGTAGTAGGGAATGAAAATATCAACGTATTTACAGCAGACAACTTTGAAATATATGTAAGTAAGATAGTAATCCACCGCACTATGATTTCAACTCCTCTAGAGGTTCCGCTTGAGAAAGAGGACATAGTATACATCATGGATTGTAACGGTGATACGATAGACAGCCTTTCACCAAGACTCGACTAGTAATATAAAAAAAAAGATAGTTCTTCCTAGTCCCGCTACAATAGGGGACTTTTTTTATTTTCAAAAATGTGCCACTATGTGGGAAAAGTGGTAAAGTTTTGAAATTTTATAGTAAAATGAAATATACGTTCAGGAGGAAGGGAACCCCCATAACCAACCAAATACAAACAACCGAACGTGCCACCCCTTCTTCATTATTTCTTATCTGATATATCTTACAAATACACAAAGCGCCCAGCGGAGAATTAGAACATCTGTTCTGATGTATATACAATGTACATACATGTTCTAAACTATCCGCAGTACTAGAACATTTGTCTTATGACATTCTTCCTTATTTAATGTGACATTCATTACTTTCTTGGTGGTTGGATTCGTCTAAAATGAGGGTAATTCAACAGGAGGCACAAAATGAACATCAGAGAACGGATCACCGACAGACTAGCATGGATAATGTACCACTACGACCTAGACCGGGGAGCATACGCACAAGAATTGAGGAAAATCTTTGACCTCGCATGACCCATTAAGTAAGTCATATGACCTATAAAATAAGTCTATCCGTAGTACTTATAGTATCATGCACCTTACAGTTCTGTTAGGTTATTCTTATACTTGATAGCAAGTTATCGTGTACAATGAAAGCATAACAAGGAGAAAGATCATGAAATCATATACACCCATAAAGACCATGACTAGGGGAAACGACATGGAAAGTTTTTTCCTAAAGTCAGGTAAATATATCGTCAGCGTTGTGCTAAAAGAAACGTCCGAGAACTGGCTTTATGTAATGGACAAAACCGAATATCTTGACTGGATTGAAGAAAACGAAATAAATGGCTGGAAGTAAAAAGGCTCACTTGTTCCATAGTTGTTCTATTCATCCGATTAAGCGGATGAATGCATGAGAGCGGATGACATAACAGAGAGATAATTGCTACCTCAAGGTAGCATATCAACGTTAGATCATAATATTGGAGGTAAATCATGAGAACACAAGTTACGTTTATATTTGACGAAGACACACCAGAGCAATCAAAGATAAATGCCATGAGAGATTTTATCAAGGGGTGCGAGAAGTCTACACATTTTTTAGAGGTTGGAACACAACTTAGTAATATATTGTTTGACCCATCCGATAATAAGGGATTTTACCGTGTAGGTACTTGGCTTATAGATACCATTGAATAAGTGATATAGTATTAGAGTAGAATAGCAAGCCGGGAAGCTAATATGACACACAAACTCACCCCTCAAGTCAATAACAAGATAAGCGGTTGGATTTTGGAAAATAATACTGGATGGGATGCTAAAGATAATGTAACCATCCACTTTGAGAGCTTTGCAGACTTCCTCAACGCCCTCACTGTAAAGAATGAAGGGAAGTGGATAAGCGTTGAGGATAGATTGCCAGAGGCAAACGAGATTACGTGTGTTTGCTTTGATAATAAATATGGTTATCAAGAATATGAATGGGGATATATTTCTAGGCATCCAAGTACTAAAGGGGAGTGGTTCACAAAAAAGGGTGGGTACGCAATAGATAACGTCACCCACTGGCAACCATTACCTGAGCCACCGCCTTACTAATGATTATCTATTACCGTATTATCACAAGTTAGGAGGATAACGATGAAAACAACACCTGAACAAATAGCAAGAGACACATACCCTGACGACAAGGCAACCCGCTGGTGGGTACACTATCCAGGTGCAAGCTACTCTTTCAATGTAGACTTCTGGAATCCTGCCGGAGTGGAGGAAATGATTGCCGAGTGCCTAAAGTGGACTGGATTAACTAAGCTAGAACCAGGAACGGAGATATATATATAACAGGGAAAACAAATGTATACTAAGAAAGAAGCTGAGATTGCTAAACGAATATATCTGGATTACCTAGCACCTACCATAAGGCGTAGCCGGCGAGATAGATGGTATCTAAATTACATTGACGAAAACACAACCACCGTAGAGGATGAGGGGAAGTGTAACGATGAAAAAGATTTTACTAAAGAAGAATTAGATGCTGGACTGGAGTGGTGATATGTGTGAATATATTATTCCTGCGTTGATAATAATAATTTACTTGTCAATATTAATTTATTTAATTATTGATGCTTCGGTTGATATATCTGTTGCCAAAGACCTAGCACCCCCACGGGAGGATGCCACATGATTAGATCCAGAGTAAAGAACAAGTCAGCTTATCTCGGTTACTTAGTATTCAATTCGTTCAAGGGATATTACGCCCAATTACTCAGGGCTTTACTAAGAGTAGCGTAACCGCTTATAATCTTGCTTATGCTCTTGAATAAGGATCAAGAGTATAGGCAGGGATATAATCACCCTGGATAATGGAGGTATTACAATGGATAACAAATATATCAAGCTCAAAGATCCAGCAGAATCAAGAGTGGTAAAATGGCTACAATCAGGATGCAGTAAGGATTATAGCCGGGCAATTCTCTCTGGTATGCACATTAAGAACGGCTGCACCTACTCCGCGGACGGCTATAAGCTCATGAGAGTGAGAACCCCGGAATCACTGATAGAATATGAGGGACTGACAATCAAACCACTCAACACGCTAACAATCAATCCAAAGATAGAAGAATGGGAAGTTATTGACGGCAACTATCCAGATTGTGAGGTGATTATTGATACCGGCGATAAGGAAGAAGTATTTACTATCAGTGTCAACAAGAAGCTATTGGCTGATGCTATCAAATCAATGCCCGGATCCGATATGATAACCTTCTCATTCACCGGGACCATGAACCCTATAACAATTACTAATGATGACGCGCTGCTTGTTGTTATGCCTATGAAAAAATCATAACTTATCATCCTGGACATGATGTGAAACTGCCCTAATATAATCACTTACATTGGAGGGCAAGTCATGGATAAATATACGGTAGACATTGTAAAATTCAGGGAGCGTTCAGAAGTATTCACCTGGGTAGGCGAAATCCAGGGCCTATCCCTTGAGGATGCGCAAGGACTGGTGCAACTTATTACCTTGTCAGGGGACAACCCCTACTCAGCAACTATACAGCCAGAAGAAACTGACTACTTGCCAGCGTAATCACTTACAATATAGGGCAATATTACAAGGAGATAGTACAGATGAACCAACAAACAGCCGACGAGATAATCGGTAGATCAAGTAGGAAATTCACTGGGTTTATTGGCTCAACAAAAGGATTTGAAATAATAAAGCAAATCATCAACTCCCTTGTTGTTGAGGATGAGTGTGAGGGTTGTTCTGACCAAGGTAGTAAGCTTTGTCAGGTTTGCAATCATAACATTGCATTGCACAATAACAAAATAAATGTTACGGTTTGTGTAGATACAGGGGAATAAACCACCCTTATTTCAGCAAGCCGTACAGTTTCAACATTTGTTGAAAGGATGCAAAATGAAAGAGAAGATAATTGAGACTAAGTGTTCTGTGTGTGGCACAATAATTGAGGATGAAGCGTGGGCAAAAGAAGGTATTCACGAATGTTGTCTTATCAGCGAAATGGAATATTTTGAATATGTGGAGGCAACTGATGACAACTGAAATTAGTACTCATAATGATGGGTGGTGGATAAGATTCAATGACCCAAAACAAAGCAGTAGCCACACTGGTAGTCAAACAGGGAAATACTTATTCTTCTGTGAAAACCAAGAAACATTATTGAAGCTCTGCAAATACGAGATAGCCGAACATGGGTTTATCTATGCAAAGGTATCAACAAACGCCAACAATAATGATTATGTCTGCTGTTTGTATTGGATGGACGACAGTAGAAAGTATGAGCTTGCTCAGAGATATGGGCAACGGAAAGACATTAAGTACCGGTATTGGAAATCTAATGCCGATACACTGGCTGGAAAATATAGTAAAGAATATTTAGACAAGGAGGTATCAAGTGACTGAAACCTACCAACTTGAAATTACAACTGATTACATTGCTGTCTGGCCCCTAACTTGTATTCATTGTGGATCAAGTGATATAATATAC
>SDBS01001008.1_pt1 | contig 28471 bp, 26 predicted proteins | sample 2277091 | NCBI WGS metagenome assembly SDBS01 (sample SAMN10404972, study PRJNA504765) | marine sediment metagenome | isolation source: marine sediment core GS10_PC15, 163 cmbsf | place: Arctic Ocean: Southern Knipovich Ridge | collected 2010
CTGCGGCTTCCTTCAGATCCCATCTCACGATGGGCACCCTTGCCGTCCGGCTAACAGTTCCCGCTGCCGGGCCTGTAGAGAACTTCCACCTCCAAGTGGGTGCGCCCTGCCGGGCGCACAAAGTGAAAGAAGGACCTGCCCCCGGCAGGTCCTTCTGATACAGCGATCAGTGTACTATTCCTTATCTCTCCAGTTCGATTCGATCATTCCCAGAGCAATAGCATTTTCAACGAGAACCTGTGCCTGTTTTGCCACCGGAGGGTCTATCATCTTCGAGCCTAGGGCAACCGCTCCCAGTCCCTCCGCTTCGGCCTTCTCCATGGCCACTACAATCTTCATAGCCTTGTCCAGAAGATCCCGGTCTGGAAGGAAACCCTGGTTGATCTGTTCGACCTGGTCGGGATGTATGCATCCCTTGCCGACGTATCCGAGTTCCTTCGCGGCTTCAATGGATGCTTCAAGTCCGGCTACATTCTTCACATCCGGGTAAACCGTATCGATCGGCTGGAGATGGGCTGATCTGGCAGCCATGACAAGCATGCTCCTGGCGACAAAGCTTTCCCGGCCGTGATCGGTAGGTCTTACGCCAAGCTCTGCGGTAAGGTCCTGCAGCCCCAAGGTGAGAGCTGCCATCTCCGGGACAGCCTGTGCAATTTCCCTAGCATTGAAGATCCCTTCCGGGCTCTCGATGATGGGCATCAGCCAGGGGAATTCCTTTCTATCCGAGAGTTCCATCAGCATTTCGACCTGGTCGCGAATTTCTGCGACCTGGCTGGCATTCTCCACCTTGGGCAGGAGGATGTGCTGGACCGGCTGAGGTACTATCCATGCAAGATCGTCAAGGGCAAGATCTCCCTGGTTTATCCTGACCATCACTTCGGAAGAGCCGAAGTCCGTTTCCCGGAGGGCATATGACACAAGGATTCTTGCTTCGAGTTTCCTGCCCGGGGCTACGCTGTCTTCCAGGTCCAGTATCACACCGTCAGCTCGGGATAAGGCCGCCTTGGCGATGAACCTGGGCATGTTGCCGGGTGCATAGAGCCTGGACCGTCTGGGTCTGTCTTCCCCGGAAGAGGTGTAGTTCCCCCTCGACGGCAGGATGGGGAAATCCTCTTCCAGCACCTTGCGCAGGGATGCCTCGAACCGGGCTGCAGCTACCCACGGTTCTGCGCCGCAATCGATTATTTCGACCTTACCTGTGTCGACACCCAGCCTGACTGCTGCTTCGAGCACAGCGGACACCAGAGCGGATTTGTCGTTCGGGGTCTCTACATCAACTGAGATCCCGTCCTTCGAGGAGGAATAGGTAACCTGGCAGTCTGATTTTACTTTCGGTCCCTGGTAGCCTGACGAAGCAGTATCGGGCATCGGTAACCTCCTTCACTCAGCAATCGGGCAGGCCGGGGTATAGCAGTCCACAGGATCACAGGACAGGGAGTTGAGCATAAGGAAAGAGAAGCCGGAGTCTGGGTCGCACTTGAAGCTGTAGGTCTCCAGCCACATCCTCACAGTCTCAGCCCTGTCCGAGCAGTATGGTTCGTATTCAACGGCGAATATACGCATGCGTCTTTCTTCAAGAGCAGCTGCAACCTCATCCTGCCAGGCAGTCCGCTCGACTCCGGACCTGGAGTCGACCCACCATGATGTAATGACTGCGGAGAGTTCGGGAATACGCTCGACCGCTTCGAGCCATTTTCCTGAATCGGCTGTGATTACATTGATGCTGGGGAACAATTCATCGGGTATGTGCAGAGCCAGGCTGTCTCCATAATCATCGATAAGTTCCGGGAAGAAGAGAACGTAGACCGTATCCTGATCAAGTGCAGAGAAGACGTACTCGTCCGAATGCGAGTGGGAATCCACCAGGATCTGCCTCTGAGGGTCCGTGTAGTACCGGACAAGTCCCCTGATTCCCGTCAAGGCGAAATACACAGCGACACCTACGGCAAGTAGCCTGGCTGCAGCTGTGATCCACTTCTTGCGGGTGAGCAGGCCGAAGAGGGCAAAGGGCAGTATGTACACCGTCGTGCCGAAGAAGAACCCTATGAAGAGCATCGAGCCGGCAATCGGACCACTCGAGTCGAAGGCCACCGTTAGTGCGATCAGGAAGGACGGGCATATCGAGAACCCGGTGAGGATACCGAGGAGGAATGGGCTTTTTGTCAGGTCGAGGAATTTCGATGTATGGCACCCTCCGCAGGTCTTTCTGATACGAACAACGGAAAGGACCAGGAAAACAGAGAAGAGGAGATACCCGCTGCTGACGGCAACTATGCGGATGGGGATCGGAATAGACCCTCCCAGCAGACCAGCTAGAGCGCCGAACACGGCATACGATGCGAATCTGCCGATGCTCAGCAGCAGCATTACCTGGAAGGACTGCTTGCCGGTCCTCTTCTCGCTGAGAAGGTACGCTCCGTAGATCGGTCCACAGGTGGCCAGACAGGCCGTCCCCGTTGCCAGTCCAAGAGCGACACCTTGTATGAGGCCGTCAAACACCTTGGTTTCCTTTCAGCGGCAGAAAAGGCGGGGGAACTGACTCCCCCGCCATGAATCTCCAAGGAAGGCTGACCTAGAAGTGAACCCTCCCGGGATAGAACTCGAGACCGGCATCGAGGCGTTCCCAGACCTCTACCTCCGAGAAATCGCTGCGTTCCTGTGCGACGGTTGCCCAGATGAGAAGATTGTCCAGGATCCTGTATTCGAGCCCGGTTCCAAGGACAACCTTCTTTCTGGTTGGACCGGCGCCTACCACGGAAGTCGGACCCTCCCAGAGATCGATGTCGAGCAGAAGGCTGAGGCCGCTGTAGATGTTGATCCTGGATGAGAGATCCAGTCTCCTCGTCTCAACGACCGAACTGGTGATCTGGCCCCCCAGAGAAATGGATGACGGAACCTGGCCGGATTTCAGGAAATGGTGGACCAGCCTTACGGCGCCCTGAGTCGATGCGACACGGGTTATTTCGTCATTCAAATCAAGGGCCAAGGTAAGGGTCATGTTCAGGGCAAGCGATGGGTTGAATTCCTGGACTGCCCTGACTCTGCCTGTAAGCCGGCTCATTATCTGGTTTCCCAGGTAGTCCTCGCCATCGAACGCAGAGTATCTGACATCAGCCATGACCTGGGTGAACGTAGGTAGAGTACGCGGCTCGGTAGATACCGCGACATCGAGACGTGACCAGTCTGCATCGTAGTCTATTTCGTCCACTGTGGTGTTGTGGCTTACACCCGAAGCCGATACATCAAAGCCCCAGGGGCTCTCCCAGACGAGTCCTCCTCCGAACCTCAATTCGGTCCAGGAGATTCCGGCTCCATCCTCGGTCTCGACGTCGCGTTTCCAGTAGAGAGCCTTCCCGGAAAGCAGGACATCGCCCGGAAGGTCAACACCAAGCGCGAATCCCGGACGCATATAGCCCTTCCGAACGCCTATTCCTGCCGCTGCCGGGAAGGTAAGCTCTGCTCCATCCCCCGGATCCATACTGTACCTGAAATCGGGATTTATCAGCACCGATCCTATCCTGTACCTGAAATCCAGGTCCGATTCGAGAGTACAGGTCAGATACCTGTGGATGATGTCGCTGCTGTCGCTGCGGGTGAAGGATTCTTCCAGGGCAAGACTCCACGAATTACCCGAGAGAACCGCATCGAGATCTATTCTGTGCCTGCCGCTCGAGAGGCCCAGGCTGTCTCCCTCGTAGGTTGCGGAGAAGTAGCTGTCCAAAGAGACTGCCATGCAGAGTGCCGGTAGAGCGAGCAGAATGATGATAGCTTTACTGCTCATCAGTATATCGCTCCTTCCGGGCAGACTTCCACACAGCGGAAGCAGAAGTGACAGAGGACGGGGTCGATTACCGCCTCGCCGTCTATTACTTCGACTGCACCGTAGGGACAGACCTCTTCGCATTTGCCGCAGGCAATACACCTGTCAGGATCGATAGTGAGCTGGGTGTTGTCCGCAGGACCCTGGCAGGCAGCCAGTAGTACCAAGCAAGCAGCGACCAGCAGGCTAACGTATCGCATCATACGTACACACCCCCTGACACAGTCCGCAGCTGATGCAGGCATCGGGATCGATGTTCGATTTTCCATCGACTATCTCTACGGCATCAACCGGGCAGACCCTGTAGCAATCACCGCATCCCGAGCAGTTATTGCGCTGCACCCAGTACTTCACTTCTGCAATCGATACAGCGGTCAGCAAGAGTATGATCAGAAGAATTACCCCTCCGGTCTTCATGATCAGATCTCCTCTATGACTGTGTATTCAGCCTCCACATCAACTCCGAAGAGCACGAAGTGCGATGTGGCAGACGGCGCGATTATGGCGTCTGTGGGACATACCCCCGTGCACAAGCCGCAGGCGATACAAGCCGCAGCATCTATCACGGCCTTGCCATCTACCATTTCGATGGCATCAACCGGGCAGACATTTATGCACAGACCAGCGCCGATACAGTCGGCGGTCTTCACTATGAATGCTGCCGGTACGTCGAAGGAAACCGGGAATTCCCCTGTCTCCGGGTCCTTTTCAATGTCAGCGAGAAGAGCACCCCAGTCCAGGTAGTCCCTGTCGTACTCCACGTCCGAGAGTCTGAGTACGAGGGCTTCGTACTCGCCTTCAATAGGGTCCCATTCGATAAGACCACAAGAGCTTCCCGGAGCGAATGTCATGTCTGCCGCAGCTATGGAACCGAGCAGCAGCAATATCGACACTACTCTGAGCATATTCACCCCCATATCGAAAACCTGCCGTTACCTTGCCGGAGGTTCGGGAACGTCCGGGATGAACCATCCCGGTACGACTCTCCTTCGCAAAGACCTGAGTCCGTTGTAGCCGTACTCGGGATCGACCTGGCCACCGTAGTTCCAGCACTCGATGAAGCAGATTCCGCAGTGTATGCACTTGTCGTAGTCTATGTAGACCATGTAGTCCGAAGCAGGATCCTGCCAGATAGCATCTACCGGGCATCCAGGTCCGGTTGGTGCTCCTGAACCATCCTCTTCGGAGTTCGTATTGATTATCCAGCACCCCGACCAGTCTCCACCAATCCCCAGGTTCCCTGAGCAGCGACCGCACCAGAGGAGGTCGTTGTAATAGATGATCTTGTAAGGTGTGGGACTGGTGGCAATCACATCGGAAGGCATATCACTGCTCGAATAGGCCCGGACCCCGAAGTAGTAAGCCTGGCCGAAGTTGCTGTCCTCAATGGCATTGACCGGGCAAACTCTTACACACTCACCGCATGAGGTGCAGAGGTCCAGGTCGATGACTGCCCGTCCATCCCCCTGGAGGGTAATGGCATCGCGGGGACATGCATCCACACACAAACCACAGCTGATGCAGACGTTCTTGAAGACCTCCGGTTGTACGAAAACATATGCCGAATCGACATTTCCAGGTACAGTGTCATTAACTAGGATGTTATCCCAGTTATCCAGCGTAACAGGAACAGGATAGTACTTGATGACGTAGTAGGCCGCCTCCTCGGATGCATTCCAGTGCAGCCCGAACGATTTGTACTCACCGATGCTCCACGAGGTATCGCTCGGTGTGTATCCAGTATCCACCAGGAGGAATGTATCGAACAGGGGAACATCCCCGATGGGTTCCGTCCTGTTCAGGCATGAAATGGCCAGCAGCATGGCAGCAGCTACCGACAGGAGTATACTCATCCGCATCCGGTCTCCTCTCGAACTACATGGAGCCCTGAGGTTCCCTGTAATACGTCTATCTCCGAATCAATATAGTATCGGTCTGACAGGAAGTTTCCTTCCAACTGGCCGGGGTTCCGGAAACCAGTGATGCAACAATTCCCCCCAGCATGAGCGGTGTCAATGATCTCTCTTCTCGCAACAGCCTGAAGTCGGCAGCATGGAAGAACCTGCAATGCTGACTGATCGCCATATTCTTCGTGAAGCGTACCCTCTGCTCCTTGATCGCTTCGGGCCACAGCACTGGTGGCCCGGAGACACACCTGATGAGATCCTTGCAGGATGTGTTCTCTCGCAGAACACGAGGTGGGAGCGGGTGGTTCCGGTGATAGACATGTTGAGGGAATCTGGACTGCTTTCACCAGCATCTATCGCAGTAAAATCCATCAGTGAACTGACAGATCATCTGTATGGCAGCGGCACATACAGGAGAAAGGCGGAGTACCTGCATGGGCTTGCATTCTACTTCACCCGGAGAGGATGGACTGGCTCGAATGACTCCCTGGCCCATATCGGAACCGAGAAGCTCAGGAGCGAACTTCTCCTGCTCAGAGGAATCGGCCCGGAGACAGCGGACTGCATCCTCCTGTACGTACTGGAGCGACCTGTCTTCGTCATAGATGCTTACACCAGACGAATCCTCGAAAGACACGGGATCGACTCTACACACAGACCATACGAAACGCTGCAGGCTCAATTCCACGATGCTCTCGGGGAGGATGTGAGGGTTTTCAACGAATACCATGCCCTGCTTGTGAGATGCGGAAAGGAATACTGCAGACCGAAACCCCGCTGCGATGGGTGTCCTCTTGAATTCATGCTCGGCGGGAACCGGGAACCAGCACACTGATAGACTTGCATATATCAATGAGGAGGAAGATATTTCTCCACCCGCGGAGGGGTGCCGGAGCGGTTGAACGGGACGGTCTCGAAAACCGTTGACCTCTTCTTGGGGTCCGTGGGTTCGAATCCCACCCCCTCCGCCAGTTTTCTTCGAAGATGCTTGATGCCAGTAACATGTTGATTAGTTGGCGAATACGGGGTTCGACTTGCTTTCACGCCATCAGCCCTTGAGAAACACCGTGTGTGTAATCTCATGACAGGTAACATGATGATGGGTTCGAATCCCGTTTGGGGTAGTTTCTGGAGCATCACTCGAAGATGATCTAGTGCAGACCGCCTTGAGACGCAAAGAAACTCTCAAGCTGAAGCAGATTTCTAATCTGAGTTCGTGTCTGCCGCCATCCCTCAGTTTCAAGCATCCCGGAGGGATAGAAGTCAACTTTGACAATCTGTTCTGCAGGAAGAGGTGCAAGCACTCCGCCACTCGTCCGAGCAATATATCGCCCCAGCTTTCTGCCAGGTGTTGCTTCGACAATTGATTCATTTACTGTGGATGGATCAACCACAAGGATTGGGGTGGACTCCCTACCCAGGGAGTCAGCCTCCATCCTGACTTCTTTGTATAACTCGGAATCCCAAGGATCTCGGCAGTCAGGAGGTAGAGGTTCAGGATAGCAATCCGAAATGAGCAGAATGAATCCTCGTGAAGTGCTGACTCTCTCAAGTTCTCGCCTAGCTATCTGGAGAGCTGGAGTTAATGGTGTGTAGCCACCCGGCTTGATCTCTCTCATCCTCCCAAAGACCCTCAGTCTGTTTCTGGTTGGTGAGAAGTGAAGCTGCGGATTCCCGTCCTGGATAACCACCAGACCGACTTTCGATGAAGGATCAAATACAGAATCGAACAATGTACTGAGCATATGGCTGAGTCCGGAGAGATACTGGCTGGAAGACCTGCTTGCATCTACAACAAGCATCGCAGTGATCTTCGATGTTGACGCACGTTCCCACCGCTTCCAGTGCATGTGATGTAAGGGAAAGAGGGGTGGTTGAACCCCAGCGAGCAGAGCTGATCGAACAGTCGGTAGGATATCAATCTGAGAAGGATCGGCTGTTCCGGTCGTTCGGATTCGCTTCCCCCGTAGAACATCGCTCTTCATCCCGACGCTTCTAGAAGAAGCTTCTCTTCCCTGTCCGGATTTACGTTCAGTGAAGAGAATCACTTCTTTCAAGAATTTCTTTCGCAGGTGTTTCGGAAAACCTCCGTAGGGATCAGACTTCATTCCATCCAATGATCTTATCTGTCCGCTCCACCCATCGCTTGAATCAACTGATGCAATACCTCTTCTCGCAGCATCGAGCAGTTTCTTCGATAACTGATCGATGTGAAGCGCTGTTGCTCCCATATACGAGTCTTTTGCATATGAAATAGCCGAACACAAAGCACTACTCACTTCGGTTGCTGAGGGAGGTTTATCGAAGCCTTTGTTCCGCGTGCGATGACAGAATGCTAGAGGCGCTACTTTCAGAATGTCTTCATCAGTAATGTGTGTGCTTCCAGTATAAGCTGCGAGGGCTGCTGCAGCTCTTACAAGGACAGTTTCAGCCCTGTGACCATCCAGGTGCAGCCGAGTTGCTGCGATCGACACAGCCGAAATACACCACGAAGGAAACCTTATCCGATTCAGATTTCTGCGTGCTCGTGCAATCTTGTCTCGTGTATCTGTGTTCGACGGTTCAAGCACTTCCTTTAATCTGAGGGGATCTCTTGTCCAGACTATGGTTGTTGAAGCTATGTCTGCTCTCTCATCAGCGTTGGTAGAGGTCCTGGTTTCTGCAAAAAGGGCAAACCGGTCAATGAGCTGAGGTCTGATCCCTCCAGTGGATGGATTCATTGTACCAATAAGAATGAACTCCGTGAGATGCTCTCCTGATAGCCCATCCAGCTCAATTCGGAACACACCACTGGATACACAGTCGAGAATGTGATCTGTTAATCTGTCGGGAAACAGATTTACATCGTCTAGGAGCAGAAGCCTCCGTTCAGCACGACCTAGGATACCAGAGTTGAACCTTCGGGATCCAGTATGCAAAAGGTGCGAATAGTCCAGGGATCCTATGAGGTTGTCTTCAGTGATACCCAGGGGAACCGTGACTAGAGCATCCTCTGGAGGGTAATCCGGATGAATACCGCATGCGGACCTGGCAATAGCCGTCTTCCCCGTACCAGATGGTCCAGAGATGAGAACTCCACCGATGGCTGGGTTGATCAGATTGAGGATGATTGCCAATGAAGCATCGTTATCGCTAGAGAATGCAGAAAAGGGAAGAACTGGAATCACGGACTACTTCTCAGGCTTTCTATGAACTTCGAGGAATTCCACATCCGCTTAGGATCCAGTTTCCCGAGGTTCTTCGCAGCATCATCGAGTGCAGTTATCACTTCATCAGGTGAAGGTGGTTGAGTAAAGCCCCCACTCCGGGTTCGATGGCAAACTGCCAATGGTGCAGCTTTCATGAGTGAATCCTTGTCAACAGATGCCTTATCATCCAGAGCTGCTATGGCGATTGATGCCCTCAGTGTTACGATGTCAGGTCTCTGTCCATCAACCTGAAGAGCGGCCATTGCTCCGGCAACTGCCTGCATGATCCACATGGGAATCTCGATATCACCGACGACTCTCTTCGCAGTTCTGATCCTTTTCTTCAGCGAATCATCTTGTTTAGAGAAAACTTCAGCAAAACCGGCAGGATCAGCCTCGAAAGCAAGAGCACGGCTGATGATTTCCGCTCTCGCTTCTGGATCGGTGATGGTCTCTATCGGCACGGACAGGGCAAATCTATCCAGGATCTGAGGCCTGAGCTGGCCTTCCTCTGGGTTCATTGTCCCGATCAGAGTGAACCTTGCCGGGTGTGTAACCGATACTCCCTCACGTTCGACCGTGTTGAATCCACATGCCGCTGAATCCAGGATATCATCCGTGATGCTATCGGGAAGAAGATTCACTTCATCTACATAGAGAATATGATTGTTGGTTTCTGCGAGAAGACCAGGCTGAAACTGCTCTCTTCCTTCCTTCAGGAGAATCTCGATATCGATTGTTCCAAGAAGTCTATCTTCGGTAATGCCAAGAGGGACTGTTACGATCCGTGGTTTGATTGTCCTGGAGGTGAGTTGCTCACCGGATTCAAGCACTCTTCTACAATCATCGCATAGGTATCTATCGCTGTCTATAAGGCAACTGAATCGACAGTTATTAGAAACCGACATATCAGGCAGTACGCCAGAGAAGGATCGAACCAGGGTGGATTTCCCGGTACCCTTTACTCCTGACAAAAGAATCCCACCGATACCTGGATCAACCGCACCGATGGCCAGAGCAAGTTTGGCTTCTTCCTGACCTACAATTGCTGAGAAAGGATACATTTCCGCTCTTCCTGTAAAACCTATGGTATGCTGTTCATTATAGATTCTAATACGTCAACATAGCGAATGGCACCTAATCGTCCAGGACACATGCAGGGAACAAGCTAGTAGTAGGTTTGTACTGCTCAGTTAGCGGCTAACCGTTTCTCCTGCAGCTCATAGAGTCCCATAAGCCATTCACAAAGGTGTTCGAGGGAGTATTCTAAGGGGCATCATAACTCAGTTCTCGACAGAGCAGACATAGAGTCTCCCATAACCAAGTTTGATCCATTATTAGCAAGCAGTATCCAGGAGCGCATTAACCTGCTTGATGATTTTATCCCTACTGCTGGATACTTCTGCGAGAAAAGTTCGATAATCGATCAAGATACCCCGCCAGGCTTAAATCTTGATTGTGGTTATGTGCATTCACTCCATTACAGGAGTGATCTCTGCTATCCTGATGCCCGTCGTAGTTCCGTATATGACTCTCGAACCATCAGCGTTCATTGCACACCAATCGGTCCATGCGTAGCATTGCCCATCGGGTTCATGAGTAAGAGAAGCGTAGCGGGTACCTAAGCAAATCTCGGAATACCAAATTACTTCACCGGTTGCATCCATCTGGCCCCATCTGATGAGTCCATTCAGATGTGAGCTCCTAAGTCTGAAGAGGAGCCTTCCCTGGTCGCTTACAGAGACAGCTTCGGGATAATCCCACACTTCACGATCAATGTCACATCGAATCAGATTGTAACTCTCGAACCAGTCCGATGAAGAAGAAGTAGCAAAGCCTGGATACCACACAGATGCAGTCGAGTCATATTCGAGTGTCTGCAGTGCTATGAATTCGAGGTCGGGACTCAGTGTGATTCTTCTGGTAGAGACCCCGTCGAATCTTCGACAGAATGTCATCCCCGTCCCACCGTCGATAAGAAGTACTCCGTTTGCGGTGGAGATGAACACATAGTCGCCATTTTCGGAGATATCGATGTACCTCTTGTCTTCGGGAAACGGAATCGTCCACCTCTCCTGTCCCCATCTGTCAAATGCGATGAGCTGATCCTCAGCTTCATCGAGAATGAGAGTTACACTTCCGTCATCTGAACGAACGTAATACACTCCCGTGTGGTAGAATCCCTCTATTTCCTTGGTGTAGCCTGTGCGGGGATTGTAGAATGCAACTCCATTGATGAGGAACCATTCGCCTTGCAGGCCTCTTACTGCAAAGACCTCTCCGTTGTTAGACACAGTGATCGGTTCCCATTTATCCTTGAATGTCTCGAGGGGGTATCTGTCACCCGAATCCAAGTCCAGCAGCACCCTGGTGCAATTATCGACGCCATTCAAGCCAAGGCAGTAGGGCAGAGATGTGACGATAGACCATCTACCATCGGGGGAAACGCAGAGGTCCATAGCACCAGGTTCAGGCACATCGAACTCTACAGCGTCGGAATCTTCCTGTAGAAGAACAAGTTTGTCGGTTAACCGGAGAATTACCCTCCACTTTTCTCCGTCCGGGGTATCTACGAAAAGCATTTTGCACTGTAGCAGTATCACATCAGATGTTGTCGGTATCGAATCAGTGTAATCGAGAGGATCAATCATCTCTATAGTTGCTATGGTATAACCGGGTGTAATCCATTCATCACCGGTGATATTGATAGCATCCCATCCCAGTGATACCAAAAGCACTGTTAGCAGTGTTGGAAACATCTACAGTCCTATCATCGTCCAGGTATCAGTCATTGCATGTAAACGCTCATTACTGATAGCAGATGATTACAGGTTTCAGTTCGAGGAGCCAGTGGAAGAGCGGGTTCCAACTAGAACTTAGAAGGCCCGCCAGTTCATATCAATGATGCTTCGCACACGTAACATGTTGTGTACATAACCAATACTGGGTTCGATATGTGCCGGCACAATAAGGACCACGTATTTATCATCCATGTATCTCTATGATGTACAACATTATGACGGGTTCGAATCCCATGTGCGGAATTTGTCTATCTCATCTAGTCAAAGTTGATTTACTCAGCAGCTACCAGTTCGAGCATGTAGATCCTGGGGTAGTCTTCAGGATTCCTGTGATATGCAAGGATTCCATACTCGTTACCCTTGATCGCCCAGCCACTGAGATCCAGAATGTCTCCGGGGTAGTCAACCATTGCATGGAAGAGAATATCACCATTCATGTCATACACCCTGAACACCGCTCCGGGGAAGTAACCAAGCCAGACCCAAAGTCTCTCTTCTTCATCAACGAACATCCTGTTGACTATTCGCTTGAAAGGATCGAGGTTCATCTCGAATGGCATCTGCCGCCCACTGCTCATTCGACTGAAGTGACTGGTATATCTATTCCTTTCAGCCTGGAGTTCTTCATCGCTCTTCCGGACGGTTCCCATGCTGTAGTCACGAACGTGGAAGAAAGGCGTTCCGTCTGGTTCACAACCGTGGATCTCCATTCCTTCGATTGATGATCGGGCATAGAACACTCTGCCTTCCAGTGTTGCACAGGAATGGATGGTGTTTGTCCGGGAGACCGAGAAGTCCACATCCTCATCAGGGATGATCCATTCGTACTCAATTTCGCAGTACTCAGTTACTGGATCTTCCCCGCCCTCCCATAATCCAAGAGTCGAGGTCGCCATGAGTCTCTGGCCTTCAGAGTCAAAGCCCATTCGATTCCCTACAAAACCCTCACCGTCCAATGCAGCAATCAAGAATGGCTTGAATGATGACCATGTCATGCGATCTATATAGACGTGATCGCTGTTGAAAATGGAGATCCCGTTTCTGCAGCTCACCAGGAAACTTCCGTCGGAACGGAAGCATATAGTGCCAGGAGTCTGAAACTCGCCTGGGCCTTCGCCAGATCTGCCTACTGAACACATGAAAACGCCTGCAGAGTCATAGAAAAGGACTGACTCCTTCATTCTGTCGACAACAGCTACAGAGCCGTCTGGCGCAAATGAGGCGCCATTAGGCCACACAAGAACGTAGTTACTATCCCCTTCTTCTACTCCGATAGAGTCGGTTATCACAAGGTAGTAGTCGATGGGTGGGAGTTCGGGTGGCTCATAGTTACCACATCCGGTAACGAGAATTGCCATTGAGATTGAACTGATTGATGCGCAGAGAGCGGAAGCACAAAACCTGCTCACAGACTGTCCCGGTCTCTCACTTCAGCTTCTATCAGATCAAGCATGTATACTCTCGGATAATCAATGGGACTTCTGTCGTATGCAAGGAAGCCATACTCATTCCCCATGACCTTCCATTCCAGCAGATCAAGAGGGTCACCTGCATAATCCAGCATTGCATGGAAAAGGACATCACCCTGCATGTCATAGACCCGGAATACGATTCCCGGGTAGCAGCCCAATCTGATCCACAGCCTGTCCTCGCAATCTGAGAACATGCTCAGGATAGATCTCCTGAAAGGATCGAATTCCACATCAACAGATGTTATCCGTCCACTTGTCACTGTTCTCGCATAGCTTGTGAACTTGTCCAGTTCGGCTTGGAGTTCGTCCTCGGTCTTCCTGACTCTGTGGTACTCCTCATCCACAACATGGAAAAATAGAGTTCCATCTGGTTCACAGCCACGGATCTCAAACTGGTCAATCGAGGAGACAGAGTAGAAAACTCTACCGCTGAGGGTTGTACAGGAGTGAAACGAACTTTCTCTTGAAGAGGAAAAGTCGTTAGCCTTATCCGGATTCAATTCGTATTCGCTGCTGAAGTATTCAACAGAGGGATCTCCCACACCTTCCAGACGACAAAGTGTCAACACAATGCAGATTCCATGATCCGAAGGTATCCAGGAACCCGATACTCCAATGAAGCTTGTACTATCCAACGCTCGTATCGGGTGCGGTGCATTATTTGACCAGGTCAGCTGAGTCTGATACTGGTAGCTGCTGTCGAAGACAGCGATCTTGTTCCCATCCTCGATGAGAAGGTGCCCGTCAGAGCTGAATTCGAGGCTGCTTGGCATGTTGAATTCTCCTGGTCCCTCACCCTCTCTTCCCACCATTGTGATGAATTCCCCATCCGGAGTGAATATGAATGCTGCATGTCTCAGCTTGTCCAGAACAGCAATGTCTCCACCTGGTGAGTAGGCTACATCAACGGGCAGGTTGAACATGTAGCAACTGTCTCCTTCTTCTACTCCGATAGAGTCTGTGATCACCAGATAGTAGTCGATAGGTGGGAGTTCGGGAGGTTCATTGCTGCCACATCCAGAGAAGGACAGTACCGCTGACATCAACACCATCAGTGCATTAAGCCTCTTCCCGATTCTGCCCATACTCTCCCAATCTGGATGTATCTCCAAGTAGCATAGAGTCAATCACCTGATACAACCAGACCAAATTTGTTTGTAGCGAAAGAGAGTGCTGGTGGTCATACGCAGATTGCTCAGCGCAGCCAGGCGCAATTCCTCACGAGTGGTTGTATATTGTTAATATGAGGAGAGCCGATCACAGATGAACTCCTATTACAAAGTAGCAATTCTTCTTGCTGGTCTAGTACTAATTGTCGCGTATAGTTCAGATTCGCTGGTTTCCCACCAACCCATCGAAGTTACCGTTCCTGCATATCAACTATCCGTTGTCGATTCATTCGGTGTTGAGTTAGGCGACTCTATCACCATGATCGGAAGCATCAACGGATTCTGTTACCACCCCGACGGCTCCATTCTTGTGCTCGACAGTGTTTTCGGACTAGTCAGAGTTATCTCTGAGAGTGGCGAGATCCGCTTCTTTGGCAGGCCTGGTGAGGGTCCCGGCGAATTCATCTTTCCAAGGGGAATTTGCGCTATGCAGGACGGGAGAATCCTTGTTGCAGAACCCGCTAGACAAGAAGTAATGGAGTTTGATATCACCGGAGATTACATCGGAAGCTACATCAAGAGTGATCACCACATCCCGACTGAGATCTACCAGATTGATTTGAACTCGATTGTCGGCTCAAGGTATCAGAATGAACTCATGTAATCCACCACGCAACTGGAAGCAGTTACTCGCTTGGTTAATCGTGCTGATTTCCCTTGTGCTGGTAATCAGAATTGCTTCGAACAGCAAATGGAGTCAGTGGGATCTAAGGGTCTACTATCACGCTTCTGAGGCTTTTCTCTGCGGCTCGGACCCATATGACAGCAGTCAGTGGTCAGAGGCTGCGGATAACTCGATGGAGCTTGAGTATGTCTACCCACCAATCACGCTATTGTTGTTTGCCCCCCTGACAATCCTGCCATACAGTGTAGCGGTCTGGGTATTTATCTTTCTGAAGGCTGCCTGCCTTGCGTTGTTGATAACGACCTGGATAAAGTGGTTCGTTCCTGACAAACGATTCGGACCGCAATTTTGGTTCTTCATCGTCTTCGCATTCAACAGGGCCGTCTACATCGATTTCAGGGTTGGTAACATCGCTGTCTTCGTGCAACTCCTAATCTGGTTGGCCCTGGCTTTTTTCCTGAGAAAGAGATTCAATCTCTTCACTGTCGTCATCGTTGCTGCATCGCTGTTCAAGGTTTTCCCGATTCTCTTCCTCGGACTGCTTCTCTTTCCCGGATCCAAACGAAGTCGTAGACTGCTTTTTTCTGGTATTGCTGTATTCGCACTTGTGAACGCAGGAATGTGTTTGTTCTGGCCAGGTCTTTTCCAGGGATTCCTGAACAATGCAGGCTCCATCAGCGAATCGGGTCTGACCAATCCTTCTTCGATAGCTCTGCTTAAAGACTGGTTCTCCGCTTTTGGCATCACCGGTGATGTGTACATGCTTGCTTATGTTTCGGCTGCGTTGATAGTAATCGGATTTACTGCCGTGACAATGATCCGATCCAGATTCTCTGGCAGTACCATTAGGCTCATCACGCTCTACTGCCTGGCATATGCCCTTATTATGCCACAACTCAGGTCTTACTCCTACATTCTTCTCATAGTCCCTCTATGGTGTACATTGTGCATGCAAGGCAAGAGATTCAGGTTTTTGATCCTCTATGTGCTCTGTATACTGCCATTGGACAAGTTGAAAATCGAGGATTATCAGAGCTTCGGTGGAATTGCTTCGGTTATTGCATCCATACCTTCTTACTTGCCGTTGTTGCTCATCATATTCGCATTCACCTATTGCATCCGCTCTGGAGTACCGCAGGCAAATCAAAGACATCAAATATCTGAATACTCTAGCTGACTATGTTAACGATATTCATAACCACCCTACTGGGGCATTTCCGAATTGAAGCCGTGATTTGATGAAGTGCAAGGTGAACAGATAGTTAGGCAAAACATTCTGGTACGCCGGACTCCGGTCCAGTCGAACAACCGTCCGAAGCACATATCCTCTCACCATGGGGCGCCCGGACATTCCTCTCCGAAGAACACCAGAGAGGACATATTGCAATCAGTCATTTAAGCACGAGAGCTACATGCAGAATTGGTCCGTGATGATCTTACTCGGCGACAGCTTGCTGAAAGATACGACGTTTCATTGATAGGATCACCCAGCGACTGTGGTCTTCCCCCCGAAACCTGGACCACCCGGACTAAGTGGGTTTTATTCACTGAAATCCATGCTCTGATCATATGTCCCCGTGATATTGCATGTCAGCAAGCAGCATCCAAGATTTCGGAGACTTGCGTAATTGCATTACTTCTGCTATCTGGCAGTTCATTGAGGGCAGTTCGATAATCGCTCAAGGATACGCCGCCAGCTCAGCTTCTTGATCAATCCTCGGGCAAGATAATCCTCCGCCACGCTTCCGTAGGTCTCTGCGGTACTCACTCTCGGGTGAGACCTTACGGAAAAGCCAATCACTCATCAAGCTCTTCCTTGCGGGCAAGGGGGTCTTGCCATCAAGTAAGCTATGCTTAAGAGCAATGTTCCAATACTTCCGGATTGTCTTCCGCGCTCGAATCCTGTCTCTGTGAATAGCGTGTAGAGAATCCCCATGCGAAAGTCTATGAAGGAGTTCGATCACATCGTTTGTATTAGGTCTCTCCCCTTTGCCCACATTGCACGTCTGACGTGAGTTGAGAATACCCGGAAATATGAAGATAGGGAAACCAGCAGACTCTAAACCGGGGAAACCCGGAGGTTCTCAGGATGGATTAGGGTATATAGGCGCGGTAGCCGTGCTCCTCTGCCACCAGGTGGTAGCCAGGTAAGTATCGGGTCATCCAGCCAGTTTCATCTAGGTAATCGGCAATTATAAAGTCCCGGGGTAGTCCTTGCTCGTTCTCTCTAGCCTGGATAAAAACCATGGCTGGCTCCCCCTCCTGAAGGTCTGAACCGAGCTCAAGCCAAAAGGTAAGCTCTTCTTCCGGCATTTCATCAAGACTCCTATACAGTCTTCCATCCGCAACGTGCTCTGCGTTCAAGTACTGGAATGATAGCGGGAAGCAAAAAGTATAGCGGCTGGATGGCCACCTCTCGGCGTAAATCAAAGTCGGGTATTTGGGGTAGACAGACGAGGAGATAAAGTCTACCGCGTCTTCTGGTACGGTGTGCTCATCAATTATGCTCAAGAACCAATTCATATCCTCGTAACAGGTTGACGATCGTTGAAAGACTAGTGCTGAGAGAGTCAGGGCAGTCGCGAGCATGCACAGTGACAGAACCGTCCGAAGCCATTCATCGCGGCTCCGAATCACCAGCACAGCCATCGTTGAGAGGAGGAACAAGGCAAGCCCCGAGGCTGGTAGCAACTGGTATCGCCAACCCTTACACTGAAGTATGAACAGAAGAGAAGCCATAGTGGTTGCCACCAGCAGTCCATCAATCAGTAGCCTTGGACCTCCCCGGAGCATCCTGCGGTAATAAAGACCAGAGCCAATCCCTGTCAGGGTCACCACCCACTGCAAGATGTTCCAATGGAAAAGCTCTGCCATACTGCAGTTGTACGCCCTATACCGTGTAACAAGCTCGGGAAGCCAGCGAACGAAGAACGGGGATCCAAGTCCTTCGGGAAGGAGAAGCAGATGTACAGGGTATACCAGCAGGACCGAATAAACCGCAAGGGCTTCGATGCCCAGAAGTGCCCTCCACCTGCGGGTATGGAAAAGAAGACCGATTTCAAAGGCCAGAAGCACAAAGGGGAAGGTTGGTTTAAAGAGAATGGCGGCTCCGGCCGCCAGTCCTGTCAGTAACGATAGAAAGTTCCTTCGATCATAGCCCGAATACCTTGCTGTCCTCACAAGCAGATAGGGAAGTAACAGGAGTATAAACAGGTGCTCTCGCTGCCCAAACTCCCCTTTGGAGAGAGCCCACAACGAGAACAATGCAACCGAGCTTGCCAGCAGCCAAGGCGTCACTTCCAATCCAAGTTCACGCAAGCTGCGGGACAGGATTAGGACCAGTAGAGCTGAAAGAGACGTAAGCGCAAGAACCCAAATGAAGAACGCGGTCGGCAGGTTAAGACCGGTGATGTCGGCTATAACTACCGGGGGGATATGAAAGTACTGGGCCATGTGCAGGCTTGTCTCGACGTGTCCTAGGTAGGGAGTGCTTCCTTGTAGGATTAGCCTGCCGCAGTGCAGCAACAGGGCGCTGTCATGGTTGAGAGGCATACCGGAAAACGCCACCGTTAGGCATAGAATTGCAAGAAGAACATAGGGAAGCACTGACTCCAGTGCTCTCATGCCCTTTCTATTCTGCCTTTGTCTCTCTTGCATTGATGTCCTTTGGTCGGACCGAGTTTACCTACGAAATGTAATTCTCCCTCTTCGGTCCTGCAACTCCGTGGCAGATTTCACAACTCCAGGTTCAAGGCGAATGCCGATCAAGCCCCGCCAACGACGCCATACTTCGGATCAGCTCGATCCCTGCAGCAGGTCACGTAGGGGCTCCAATTTCCAGAGAGCTGGGTAGCTATTTTCACCAGTGCCTTCGACGTAATTATCACGTTGGAAATCCTTATCCTGACTTTGCGCCAGAGAAAAGGAGTAGACTAATCACTGGGGGGCGGGCAAATCAGCAAGCTATATCTAGAAACTCAGTAACCTGTTTGATTACTTTATTCCAGCCATCGGCAAGTTCATCGAAGAAAGTTCGATAATCGATCAAGATACCTCGCCATCTGCATCACATCCTGATCAGGTGTTCATCTCTTTGTCGTTGACAGTAGATTGCGGATAGTGCATAGTATGTCCAGCTGAAGTGGACATAACTGCATGTAAAGGGGGCTGAATGGCGGACATCATCTCGGCTGTCCGGCGAGAAGTCCCGGATGAGGTCTTCGACTACCAGGTCCTGATGGATGCTCTCTCTTCTTACAGGAAGCCCAGGGATACGGTAACCAGACTGCTCTCTGAGGGGTCAATCATACGTATCAAGAAGGGACTGTATTGCTTCGGCGAAGCGCATCGACGAAGAGCCCTGAGTCTGGAGCATATCGCAAACCTCATCTACGGGCCATCCTACGTCAGTCTCGAGTACGCTATGTCCTACTACGGCATGATCCCGGAACGCGTCCACACGGTGACCTCCGTAACCAGCAAGCGATCCAGGAGGTTCGATACTCCTCTGGGCGAGTTCTCGTACAGGATGCTCAGCGGTGCGCGCTACGCAACAGGGGAGACGATCGAGTCGACGGCCAAGTCCCCGTTCCTGATCGCCACTCCTGAGAAGGCGCTGATCGACAAGGTCTGGACCGATAGCCGATTCGATGGGAGGCGGATGACTGAATTCGAGGAGTACCTGACGGAGGACCTTCGAATCGATACGGAGACATTGGGGAAGTTGGAACACCGCCGCCTGGCGGAGATCAACGAAGCGTACGGGTCAGCGAAAATCCGAAAGCTCGTTGCCTGTCTGACAGCGATCCGAGGTGACGGGAATGAATGATGCCATTCGTGCCATGGTCGAAGGGTACGAATGCACATCGTCAACCGAATACACCAATGCTCTGCGGGACATACTCCAGAGACTCGCACTTCTGGGGCTCTGGCGTAGCAAGTTCTTCGAACATGCGGCGTTCTACGGGGGAACCGCACTGAGAATGCTGCACGGACTCGACCGTTTCTCCGAGGATCTGGACTTCTCTCTCCTGGAGAGCGACCGTGCTTACTCTATGATGAACTATGCCACAGCGCTAAGAAGGGAGATTGCGGGTTTTGGCTTTGAGGTGGAGCTGGAGAGTTCCGGGAAGGCGACCGGCAGTCAGATCGATTCCGCGTTCCTCAAGGCGGACACATACAGGCAGCTCGTCGCAATCGAGGTGGATGCCGAAGTATTGCAAGGCGTCCACCCCGGAAGGCTCATCAAGATCAAGCTGGAAGTGGATACCTATCCTCCGGTGGGATTCGAAACCGAAACGAGGTACGTGTTCCAGCCGATCCCATTCCCGGTTCGCACCTATACCCTTCCGGATCTCTTTGCTGGTAAGCTGCATGCCGTGCTCTGCAGGAAGTGGGAGAAGAGGGTGAAGGGACGCGACTGGTATGATATGGTCTGGTACGCTGGACACTACCCAAAGGTCCGCCTCAGGCACCTCGAGGCAAGAATGAGGCAGTCAGGTGACTACTGCGACGATGAAGAACTCTCCATGCCCAAGCTCAGGGCGTTACTTGCGGTTGCTATCGATGATCTCGACATAAACCTGGCACGCGACGAGGTGTCACGCTTCATTCGAGATCCTCGCGCACTGGATGTCTGGTCCAGAGAGTTCTTCAGAGAGACAGTTCAACGCATCATCCCTGTGTAGGAGGGTGAGTGTTGCGTCTCTGAAACTCCATATTTGATCAGTGCAACTTAGACGGGAAGCTGCTTTCCTGATCAGCTTGCGCATCCAGTGGGTCAAATAGCTGCTTCAGAAGAGCACTGTTCTTTCAAGAAGCCTCTCTCATCTGAGTTCGATAATCGATCAAGACACCCTGCCAGATAATCCCAACTGATCAGAGAAGATCGGGATGTGTCTTCTCAAGCCAACTCCGGACAACAGTATCGAATCGGGCAAGGAATGCAAGCAGCTCCTTGACATTCTCCTCGCTTGCACCCCCGACATAATCGTACTCGATCGTGTTCCGGAGCATGCGGCATGTATTCAAGTAATTGGCCTCATCAGTCCATTGCTCACCGAGGATGAGCGGGAGCGCCATTATCGTCCTGTAGTGATGCGCTCCATGAGAAGGTCTGTAACCCTCGGCTCTCAGCAGAACTGTGCATAGCTTCAGCGCTGCGTTGTATGCTATTCCGAATCGCCAGTCGACCGAGATGGATCCCTCGGCATCCGAGACATCACGATCGGTGATTTTGAGCAAATTCCTGATTTCATCTCTGCTGGACGGCTCGATAGACAGCCAGCCGTTACTCTCCCATTGCTTCATACTCATCGGCGTCCCCGATCACGAACAGCCTGGGACCTTTCAGGACGTTCACCGCGAAATGGTCCTGATTCGCAATTCTCTTCAAGTATTCTGATATCGGCATGACATGCGGGTTGATATCCCTACCCACTATTTCAGGTACGCCAGCAAGCAGTACCGCCAGATCCCTCAACCCGATATCCCCGATTACCATGAGATCTATATCGCTCGAAGAGGACGATTCCCCTCTGGCCACTGATCCGAAGACGAAAGCGAACTCTATCTCCTGGTCATCCAGAGCTGTCCGCAGAAAATCGACTAGTCCTGATGTCTTGAGAACCATTCGATGAATATCCGGGAATAATGGGTGCTCCATATCTGCACTGTAGTAGAGCCTGTTTCCTTCTCTTCGAGCCTTCACCAGACCCAACCGCTTCAGCTTGGAAAACTCCTGTCTGACAGATGCTTCGCTGCAGCCTGACCTGCGCGAGATCTCTCTGATGTGCAGCTCAAGCCTGTTTAGCCCGAACAGCAGCCTGAACACCTCGGCACGTGTTCTGGATGACAGTACTTCGGCAAGAGTATTCATTATGCGCGTATATACCACGCGTATGCGCGGTATGTCAACGCAATGTTTCTCTCGCTCGTTGAGATGGAATCAATACCTCGGCTACAGGTCCGTAACAGCCATGGTTCATCCAACGAGTCCAAGGAGTTCGTGCAACCGCTCAGGATATGCAAGGAACTGAGTTCGATAATCGATCAAGACACCCCGCCAGGGTTTAAGCCTCACTTGGATCCCGGGTCTACTATGTCGATGATACCACGGGCCACATACACTCGATTGCGCTTCTGCCCTGTAACCTCTTCTAGTATACTGACATTGATGAGCTTCTCTATATTCAGCTGGGTTGACCGTTGTGTTACTCCAAGCCTACGGGATGCTGCTGGGTTTGTGATCGCAGGATACTCGAAGAGATGATCAACCAACTGGAGTAGTAATGCAGAAGCTCTTGCTTCCTGTAATCTGTCACGATACTCACGCCACAGGCTGAGAAGCTGGTCTGACTTTTCTATAGCGTCTCTCGACTGCACTTCGACAGCATGGAGGAAGAACATTACCCACGCTGTCCACGATCCCCTCCTGCTTACATCAAGCAGCAGGCGATAGTACTCATTCCTGTTCCGTTCGAAGTAGGCACTGAGATACAGCAGGGGCTGTGGCAGAAGACTTCCCGCCACGAGCTGTAGAACTGACAGAAGTCTTCCAATGCGTCCATTCCCGTCCAGGAAGGGATGTATGGCTTCGAACTGGTAATGGATCATCGCCAGTCTTATGAGGGGAGGGGTTTCCGATTCTGTATTGAGGTAGCTTTCGAGAGCACTGAGTGCCTTCATCATCTCTTTCACTGGAGGAGGAACGTATGTGGCATCCATCAATGAGCATCCCGGAGGTCCAATCCAGTTCTGGGAACGCCTGAATTCACCCGGCATGCTTCTATTATCTCTGACTCCTTCCATCAGTATTGCATGGATCTCCCTGATCAAGCGGAGAGAGAGCGGTAGCTCATCAATCCTGGATAACCCGTATTCCATCGCTCTCACATAGTTTGCCACTTCCCTGACATCGGGGGATCGTCTTTCCGTGATACTCGCTGCTTCGAAATACAGGAGATCAGAGAAGGAGGCCTGTGTCCCCTCGATTCTGCTGGATAGTACTGCTTCCTGCCTCATGAAAGATCCTATGAGCAAATGCGGATTGGGTAACGTTCGTGCAACGCCAGCAAGCTCACTGAGTGCCCTGTCTGCACTGGACAACCTTCTAACCAGCTGCATGTCGAGCTCTATCGAAGGTTCAAGCGGCTTGGGCACGAATACCCAGTAATCCTGAGATGTCTTTAAGAGTATACCGCCGGGATGCTCGATGAACTCAGAAATCCGCACTTGTTATACCTCCATATCACAGACGAATCCTTACTATACATTACCTAGTTATGTATAGCACAATATCGCAAGTCAGTAAACACGATCAGTCATCTATCTGGCTATTCCATATATGCTTGCTGACTACTGATTTGCCTTGACTGCGCAAGGATCTCAGGAAGAGCAAGACCGGGTTCCAACTCGAAGACAGAAGGTCCGCCACCTAAGATGCTCTGCCGAATACAGGGCTCTTAATTACAGTTCCTTGCCTATAATGTATTTGATAATTACTAATCAATTAATCAGCTTGTAATCCCTGATTCCATTGAATCCTGGAATCGGATATTGACGCATTTGGTGTTTCATTATATTTACCAACTAGTTTAACTGTTTAGTTAATTGGAGGACTATGTCTATGGAAAAGAGTAATGAGAAGACGATTCTGAATGCAGCAGCGGAGATATTTGCCGAAAAGGGATTCTCTGGAGCCAGGATTAATGAGATCGCCTCGAAAGCCGGGGTGAACAAGGTAATGCTCTACTATCGGGTGGGCGACAAACAGGAGCTCTATCGCAGGGTTGTGCTTAGAGCACAGCAGGGCTTTCAGAGGGCATTAATAGAGGCTGTGGAATCTTCAGCCACAGCTCCGGAGACAATTGCCTCCATCCTTTCCGGAATTGCTGAGAATGCCTCGAGGGACAGACTTGTTCCGTCCATTATTCTCAGAGAACTGGCCGGCAGCGCCAGAACACTCCCCGAAGATTGTAAAGACGGTATCAGGAGTTTTCTGGGAATCGTGAAATCCATGGTCACAATGGGTGTGGAAGAGGGATCCTTCAGGTGCATCGATCCTGTCGCTCTTCTGTTCCTCGTTATGGGAGCAGTATTTACCCTGTCCCTTACGGCTGAAATGCGCCAGGAGCTGAATCCGGAAAGACCTGGTCCCGTCAAACCCGAGCAGATCACCTCTGCACTTCTGGACATCATCTCCCACGGTATCTTGAAGGAAGGATCTGTACAATGAATGTAAAGTTATTCTTCCCGCTGCTTCTCTTTCTTCTCGCATGCGGTGGGGACGAGGGGATTCTGTATTCCGGAAGCATAGAGATCGATGAAGTAAGGATATCCGCCCGAGTGAGCGGAGGGATCGAAGAACTCGGTGTAAACGAAGGTGACCTGGTTCAGGCATCACAGATCCTGATGAAAATAGATGAAACAGAGTATCAGTTTGCTCTTCAGCAGAGCGAGGCTTCACTTGTCATAGCCGAGGCAAACCTGGAAACCCTGATTCAGGGAACCAGACAGCAGGAAATCCTCTCGGCTTCCGGAGAAGTGGAAGCTGCCCGTGCAGCTATGGATCTGGCCGTGACAGACCTTGCCAGGGCAAGGGAACTGGCTGCAGCGGGAGCGCTCTCCGAACAGGGACTTCAGGCAGCGGAAACCTCGGCGATTCAGGCGCAGATACACTTCAACAGCTCTGTACAGGGGTATTCCCTTACCCTGGAAGGAGCAAGATCAACAGACATCCAGGCCGCGACGGCGGCGGTAGCATCGGAGGAAGCCGCTGTTAATTTGGCCCTTCAGCGTCTTGAATGGACGAGCATTACCTCTCCTATTACAGGTATCGTAACCGGAACAAACATCCTGCAGGGAGAGAACATCGCGCCGGGGACAACCCTTCTGACAGTGGCGGATATGGATACAGTCAAGGCGGTTTTCTATCTGTCTCAGCCAGATCTTCCAACAACGCAGATTGGCAGTGAAGTGATAGTCAGTACGGGAACCGAAGGAGAGGATCCTGTTTCAGGAGTGATTACACACATAGCTGACCGAGCGGAGTTCACTCCTTCACAGGTAGAGACCCGTAGCAGTAGAACCAGTCTTGTCTATCGAGTGGAAGCGGAAGTACCAAATCCTGGAAGCATCTTCAAGGCCGGGATGCCGGTCGATGTGAGGATTGCTGAATCACGGTGAACATCTGTTCCGTTCATGTAGAGGACCTGAAGAAGTCATTCGGAGCGGTACATGCTCTGGCTGGGATTTCTTTCCGGGTGAGAAGAGGTGAAGTTTTCGGACTAGTGGGGCCCGACGGAGCCGGTAAGACCACTACAATGCGAATTCTTGCCGCCATTCTCACACCTGATTCCGGATCGGCTGAGATACTCGGACTCGATTCCCGCAGGAATAGATCTTCCATTCATGACCGGATCGCCTATATGAGTCAGAAATTCGGCCTGTATCAGGATCTGACTGTAGAAGAGAACCTAAACTTCTATGCCGACATGTACGGAGTAGGAAGAGAACACCTCCAGTCAAGCATGGAGGAGTTACTCGAGTGGAGCTCCCTTACCCCATTCAGGGAAAGACCAGCGGGAAAACTCTCTGGAGGAATGAAGCAGAAGCTGGGCCTTGCCTGCGCCCTGATACACACACCAGAACTGCTTCTGCTTGATGAACCAACTAACGGCGTTGACCCGGTATCCCGGCGTGAATTCTGGGATCTTCTCTACAAACTGGTGGATGAGGGTCTGTCCATAATTGTAACAACGTCCTATCTGGACGAAGCCGAAAGGTGTCACCGCCTTGCCTTTATGGATGGTGGAAGGATAACTGCCCGGGGAACACCTGAGGAGATTACCGACATGATCCCGGGCGGTATAATGACATTTTCATCGGACAATCCCTTTGAGGAATCCAGGATTATTTCCGATAGTACGCAGGCTGTTTCCACCGTATTCGGCTCTGCCGTTCATGTGATGGGAAACACCTCTGCAAAGGAAATCGAGAATTCCCTTGGAAGGAAGGTACAGATATCCCATTCAAAGGGATCTGTTGAAGACGCCTTTGTCTATCTTGCGGAGAGATCCAGTGGCTGAACCTGCAGTAGTTCTCGAGAACCTGACCAAGAAATTCGGGGACTTCACTGCGGTGGACAACATCTCTTTCATTGTAGGCAAAGGTGAGATTTTCGGTTTCCTGGGGCCGAATGGCGCCGGCAAGTCCACCACCATCCGAATGCTCTGCGGCATACTCAGGCCAACGTCAGGCCGTGGTGTTGTTGGCGGTGTGGACATCACAAAGACCCCCGAACAGGTAAAGTCCTTCATCGGGTATATGAGTCAGAAATTCTCCCTGTACGACGACCTCACCATCGAGGAGAACCTTGATTTCTTCGCAGGGATCTACAGGGTACAGAACAGGGAAACGGTCATCCGGAATGCTCTGGAAATGGCCGGACTGAGTGGAAAGGGCAGAATAATAACGGGTAGTCTTCCCGTTGGCTGGAAGCAGAAGCTTTCATTGGCTAGTGCGGTGATGCACAAACCGAGCATTCTGTTTCTGGATGAGCCAACTTCGGGTGTTGATCCGCTGACCCGAAGAAAATTCTGGGAGACTATCCGGTCCCTGGCAACAGACGGAACTACGGTATTCGTAACTACTCACTACATGATGGAGGCGGAATACTGTGACCGTCTGGCCATTATGCAGGCCGGAAGGGTGATAGCCATGGGATCACCCGCCGAACTCAAGCGGAATACTTCCACAGATACTCTCGAGGATGTTTTTGTTACCCTTGTTCAGGGAGGATACAAATGAACATCCGCCGTATCAGAGCCATCGCCCGCAAGGAATTCATTCATGTGATAAGGGATCCAAGGAGTCTGGCAATGGGCATTGCGATCCCAGTTCTGCTCCTGATCCTGTTCGGATACGGACTATCCCTTAATGTTGATCATGTGCCCCTGGCGGTTTGGGACATGGACGGAACCATAAGATCTCGGGACCTCATCAGGTCATTCATCAACTCAGAGGCATTCGACGGTGCTGGCATATGCCACTCTCTCGGAGAGACCGAGCAGGCCATTCAGTCCGGAGAGGCCACGGCAGCTCTAGTGATACCGATAGGTTTCTCTGCAGATCTGGATAGAGGGGAAAGAGTTGAGGTACAGTTTCTCGTGGATGGGAGCGACTCCAACGTCGGACGGCTTTCAATAATGTACGCTGAGAGAATAATATCAAGGACGACCTCATCGTCGGTAAGCGTGATAACTGCATACAATCCCACAATGGACACGACCTGGTCCATTATCCCGGGACTGATAGCAATCATCGTGAATGTAATTGCTGCAATGCTCACTTCCCTGTGTATAGCCAGAGAATGGGAGAACGGTACCATGGAGCAGCTTATCTCCACTCCGATGCGCAGGACAGAGTTCATCACCGGGAAGCTGATACCCTACTATTGCATTGGCGTGACAGACATTCTCATCGCCGTAGCAATGGCCCTGTTCCTCTTCGGTATCCCGTTGAATGGCAGCATCCTGGCATTGGCAGGTGTTAGTGGAGTCTTTCTTCTTGGTGCCCTCTCAGTGGGAATACTGATCAGCACGGTGGCCAGGTCACAGCTTCTCGCAAGCCAGCTTTCCCTGGTCATCACGTTTCTTCCGGGATTCCTGCTTTCTGGTTTTGTATATGACATCGCGGCCATGCCCGTTGTGGTTGCCGCCATCACAAGGGCTATTCCTGCAAGGTATTTCGTCTCCCTTCTTCGATCCATCTTTCTGAAGGGGGGCTGGGGCAGAGTACTTACGACTGATCTGATCCTCCTTGCTCTATTCACTGTCTTTGTCCTCACCCTGACAATGAAGAAGCTCAAGCTCGACCTGGATGGAAGATGATGTTCGACAGACTCGGGTTCATGTTGAAAAAGGAACTGATTCAAACCCTGAGGGACCCAAGAATGAGGCTTATTCTCCTCGTGGTGCCCGTGTTCCAGACACTTATCTTCGGCTATGCCGTTACCACCGATGTAAACAGAGTGGAAACCGGAATCGTGGACATGGCGAATACTGTCATGACCAGAGGGATTGTACAGAGGTTTACTTCGTCCGGCATTTTCATTCCTGAACCTGTGGGCAATTCATATCAGAACGCCTGGGAGGCTCTGAACCAGGGCGAGATACAGGCAATGATCCTCTTTGACAACCGGGGGAATATGCAGTTCGTTACAGACGGCTCCCGGGGTATATCAGCTGGCGTTACAGCCGGGTATGCCGCTTCCATCCTGAGCAGAGTATCACAACCCGCTGTATCAATAGAGGCCAGGGCATGGTACAACCCTCTTCTTGAAAGCCGGAACTTCTATGTACCGGGAGTGATCGCCATGATGGTTCTGGTGATTACTCTGATCCTGAGCAGTATGGCCGTGGTGAGAGAGAAGGAGATAGGCACCATGGAGCAGATCATGGTCACGCCTTTGAAGAGGTGGGAGTTCATA
>SDBS01001009.1_pt1 | contig 28463 bp, 25 predicted proteins | sample 2277091 | NCBI WGS metagenome assembly SDBS01 (sample SAMN10404972, study PRJNA504765) | marine sediment metagenome | isolation source: marine sediment core GS10_PC15, 163 cmbsf | place: Arctic Ocean: Southern Knipovich Ridge | collected 2010
CGGCAGCATTCCATCACCCAGTGAACAGCGCCCGGCAGGTCAATCTTATGCCCCACCGAAACATACAAGGGATTTGTTCTCCGCTTGGTACGCAGTGCTACCCCTATAGTTTCTTCACCATCCACTAATTCGGCATAGCTACCCGGCTCATCCCCGGGCACGTCGTGTCTGCCGCATAGCCTGGATTTAGCACAACCGATTGTTGGTACATCCAGAAAGAGCCCCAGATGAGAGGCAAGACCAAACCGCCGCGGATGAGCAACTCCCTGACCATCAACCAGAATGAGGTCAGGACTAATACTGAGCTCCTCGCAAGCAGCCAGGATTACCGGTGACTCCCGGAAAGATAAAAGACCCGGAATGTAAGGAAAATCAAGCCTGCCCTGTAGCACTTTCACCTCCGCTACTGCAAACCCGGGATACTCAAGAACGACCACCGCTCCGGTACCCGTTCCTTTCACCTTTGATGCTGACACATCGACACCAGCTATATAGCGGGGCCTGATTACCCTCCTGTCTCTCGATACTTGCACCGTCAGCCGACGCTGTAACTCTAAAGCCTCGTCAACACTGACTTGCCAGCCGTGTAATTCTTTTAACTCCACACTCCGATTATAACGGTTGGAAAACCTCTTGACAACTACAAAAAAAACGACAATCACTATTGACAACCTGCTATCCTTTAGCTCATAATATGCACGACATGGTAAAAATAAGACTACGGCGCGTAGGTGCCAAAAAGAAACCAAGCTATCGACTGGTAGTGGTCGATTCCAGAGCACCCCGGGATGGAGCATTCATCAGCATTATCGGACACTATAATCCCCTGACTGACCCTGAGACAGTAGTCATCGACGACGAAGAAGCACTGAAGTGGCTCAGGCAAGGGGCTCAGCCAACAGACACTGCTGCGAGATTGCTGGCCAAACTAGGCATTATGGAAAAGCTCAAAACAGTCAAGGAGAAAACATGAAAGATCTAGTAGAATACATCGCCAAATCAATTGTCAACGCACCCGATGATGTCCAAGTTACCGAAGAAGAGGATGAGCAAGGCATAATACTCAAGCTGCAGGTCGCCGATGATGATAAAGGTAGAGTGATTGGCAAGCAAGGACGAATAGCTGAAGCCATGCGCACCTTAATCAGGGTTAAAGCAGCCAAAATAGGCACCAGAGCAACCCTGGAGATTCTCTAAGACTGTGAAAAGGGAATTATCCACTTCCTTCAACAGTCGATTAAATAGCCAGTAATCCCAGATTCACCATGCGTAATCTACCTGTGGTTCTGTAACGCAAGGTAAACCTTGAAGACGTTCCTGATTATCAGGAGGAGGGATAGTAAGTGCTCTCCTGTGGTAAATAGCAGAAGGAAATACTATTATATTAGTATGAGAGGTAATGCACGGAGTCCTTTACGCAAGACTCTGTGCATATTAATGAAAGGTTATCAATGAAGTCTACCCCTGACAGTTCTCAACCTGAGCCAGAAATGTGGCTTGTATGCCCCATATGCAAGCAATCCAATCCGGCGGGAACCGCCCACTGCCGGCATTGCTGGGGACCATCACTTGGCTCAATCAAGCCGGTATCCTCTGAGGAACTGGCAGAAATAACAGAACGAAACCAGGCTCGCATGAAGCGCTTGAATACACTCAGGGTAGTCTCTATCAGCGTCTTCTCACCACTACTACTGAGTCTTGCCGTGTTTGTCTATTTGTACCTCGCCACCGACATAGTATTTGGACCGAATCAAACCCTGAACTCCGACCCCCTCCCCGGGGAATGGTCCATGTTTCGCCGTGACCTCAATCACTCCGCTAACACCGACCCAAGCACTCCCTCGCCTGAGGGCACACTGAAATGGTCCTTCTCTACCGACGGCCCAATCCAATTCTCATCGCCGGCGGTAGTGGACGGCACCGTTTATATCGGCTCTAACGATGGGAACCTCTACGCTCTGGACGCAGAAACGGGCACCAAACGCTGGGATTTCAAGACAGGAAGCTTTATCTGGTCTTCGCCAACAGTCGTTAATGGCATGGTCTACTTCGGCTCAAATGACGGCAACCTGTATGCGCTTGATGCGCTTACCGGCAAAGAGCTCTGGCATTTTAAAACCCCGTATGCCGTTAAGTCATCCCCGGCAGTAGCCGATGGCATAATCTACTTTGGTGCTGATGATTATCATCTTTACGCTCTGAATGCCGCAACCGGAGAGGAAATCTGGAGGTTTCGGACGGATGGTTTTGTTATGGCCTCACCGGCGATAGCCGATGGCATTGTCTTCGTTCCCTCATACCGCTATCTCTATGCTCTCAATGCAGAGAATGGCCGGCTTCGTCTCAGTTACATGACACAAAGGGAGATGTATTCTTCCCCGGCCGTAAGTAGTGATGGAACTGTCTACTTCAACTGTGACAGCTTCCTGTACGCCATTAAAGGTGATGCCCGAAACTGGCCCAGTGAATATGCCATCCGTGGCTGGTGGGTACAGTTTTACGTATTCCGCATCGCACCACCACCCCCACCCCTATCTGGTCACATCGGAAAATTCAGGCTGTCCTGGATACGTCCCATAACCACCAGGTCTTCTCCCGCCGTATCAGGAGACACCATATATACCTGCGCCAGTATTAGAATGTACTCCATTAATGCCGAGAGCGGTGAAACGAATTGGGTATTTCCGACAAGTGGTCAGATACAATCCTCACCGGCAATAGGCAACAACACTGTCTATATCAGCAGTATGGACGGTCACCTGTACGCGGTGGATGATACCAATGGTAAGAGGCTCTGGGACTTTGACACCGGCGTAACTACTTCATCCCCTACCCTTGCAGACGGCATCATTTACGTGGGCTCTCAAGACGGGAACGTCTATGCTATCAAGTAGCCCGGGACTTTGACAACCTCAAAAGTCCATCATATTCTGTCTGCCTCGTGCCCTGCCTCCCCAAACTACCCGGTTTAGACTTCCGGTCTTCTCCTCCTCCTCTTCGCCGCAACCTTGAGACGAACCAGAGAGCGACGCAACGCTGCTTCCGCCCGAGCACTGTCTACTTCAGCAGGAAGACGACTGAGCTGTTCCTCAGCGCGGCGCTTTGCCTCTTCAGCCCGCTCCATATCAATTTCATCAGCCCTCTCAGCAGTGTCAGCCAGAATTGTAATCCTGTCTGGTCTCACCTCAAGAAAGCCGCCGGAAACGGCCAGAGAGAACTCTTCACCCCCCTGCCTGACCCGCAGCTCACCCGGCTGTAAAGTAGTCATCAGCGGTGTATGATGGGGTAGTATTCCCAACTCACCCTCAATACCCGGCGCAATGACCACATCCACTTCATCCGAGTAGACCAGCCGCTCTACGCTAACAATATCAAGCCTTATGCCAGCCATTACGTTGTTGCCTCCAGCCTCTCTGCTTCCTCTACCGCCTCATCTATAGTACCCACCATGAAAAAGGCCTGCTCCGGCAGGGCATCATGCTTGCCCTCCAGAATCTCTTTGAAGCCACGCACCGTTTCTTCCCGGGACACGTACTTACCTTCCCTGCCAGTATACGGCTCGGCAACGAACATCGGCTGAGACAGAAACCTCTGTATCCTGCGGGCCCGCGCCACAATCAGCTTATCCTCCTCACTGAGCTCCTCAATGCCCAGAATGGCAATCACGTCCTGAAGGTCTTTGTAGCGTTGCAGTACCCTCTGCACCTCACGTGCCACCCCATAATGCTCATCACCGACGATAGCGGGGTCGAGGATACGGGACGTTGAGGTTAATGGGTCCATTGCCGGATACAAGCCCTGCTCAGCAATAGACCTCTCCAGCGCGATAACCGCATCAAGGTGACCAAAGCTGGTAACTACCCCGGGGTCGGTATAATCGTCAGCCGGAACGTAGATAGCCTGGAAAGAAGTAATCGAGCCTCGCTTGGTGGAGGTAATCCTTTCCTGAAGGTCGCCCATCTCTGTAGCCAGGGTAGGCTGATAACCCACCGCCGAAGGCATCCGTCCCAGCAGAGCCGAAACCTCCATGCCAGCCAGAGTATAGCGGTAGATATTGTCAATAAAGAGTAAAACATCCTGACCCTCAATGTCGCGGAAATACTCTGCCATGGTCAGCCCCGTTAGTCCTATACGAAAACGCACTGCGGGAGGCTCATTCATCTGGCCAAAGACCATCACCGTCTTATCAATCACACCCGTTTCCTTCATTTCATTCCAGAGTTCATTACCCTCACGAGACCTTTCCCCCACTCCGGCAAATACGGAAAAGCCACCGTGCTCGGTAGCGATGTTACGGATGAGTTCCATGATAATCAGTGTTTTGCCCACTCCGGCACCACCGTAAGCACCAATCTTGCCCCCCTTCGTAAAAGGAGTAATCAGGTCAATGACCTTTAGTCCCGTCTCCAGAAGCTGAGTCACTGTTTCCTGTTCCTGGAATGAAGGTGGTGGTCGATGAATCGACCAGTTATCTGTAGCTTCAACGGCACCCAGGTTGTCCAGAGGTTCCCCCATAACGTCAAACAGCCGACCCAGCGTAGCCCTGCCCACCGGTACGGCAATAGGGGCACCGGTATCTACCGCTTCGGCACCACGCGCCAAGCCATCTGTAGGCGCTAGCGCCAGACACCTGACCCAGTTATTCCCGATATGTTCCTGAACCTCCAGCATAATCTTACCATCGTCGGTGGTAACCTCAACAGCACTGAAGAGTGCCGGTAGTTCATCGGGAGGAAACTCAATATCAACCACCGTCCCTATTATCTGGACTACCTTCCCCTTCGCCATAATAACCTCCAGTCTTCTCCTGAGTTCTGTATGCCTTTTTACTGCCTAAGTCACCGCCGCCGCCCCACCGGCAATGTCAAGAAGCTCCCTGGTAATCGACTCCTGGCGGGCTTTGTTATACATCAGGGTCAAGTCCTGAATAAGTTCGTTAGCATTTTCGGTGGCATTCCGCATCGCCACCATCCTCGCTGACTGCTCACTGGCAACCGACTCCAGAATGGCATGGTATACCTGCATCTCGACAAATCGCGGCAAAAGCTCTCCCAGAACCACATCGGGGCTTGGTTCGTAGATATATTCCACATTCTCCATTGCCGGCAACTCCGCCGGCTCAACCGGCAGCAACTGCTGCACAACCGGTCTCTGTGCCATCGTGGACACAAATTGAGCATAGACCACATACACCATATCCACAAAGCCGCTCGTATAATCGTCAATAACAATACGAGATATCGGCAGGGTGTCAAGCAGGTCAGGACGGTCACCCAGTCGCGTAAACTCAGCCCTGATGTCTCGTTCGTGCCGCCTCATGAAATCCAGCCCTTTACGCCCCACCACCACCAGGGTAACCGGCATGTCCTGCTCCAGGATAAAGCTCCCTGTCCTGCGGTTGAGATTGCTATTAAGGCCGCCACACAAACCACGGTCAGGAGTAATGTGCACAATGGCTACCTTACTTACCGGTCGACGCTGTAACAAGGGATGAAGCGATTCACCGGTCTGAAGAGCCGCCAAATCCGCTATCACCTGCTGGATTTTCTCCGAATAGGGTCGCCCCGCCAGACCAGCCTCCTGTGCCCGTCTCATCCTGGAGGTGGCAATCATCTCCATTGCCCGCGTAATCTTGGAGGTGCTTTCAACACCCCGTATTCGGCGGCGAATCAAACGAATATTGGCCACTCTCTAACCTCACCCTCATCAATCTACCCTGAAAAATGGCTCTGCTTGAACTCTTGCATGGCTGTTTTCAGCGCCTCTTCCGTCTCGGCGCCGATGTCTCTCTCTTCAACAATAGCCACACCTATTTCAGGATGACTTGCATCCATGAAAGTATGCAGACTCCTCTCGAAATCACCGACTTTATCCACCGCCACATCGTCAAGATAACCATTGATTGTGGCGTAGAGAATTATCACCTGCTTTTCTACCGGCATCGGGACATACTGGAGCTGCTTCAGGACTTCGGTAATCCGCTGCCCGCGCTCAAGCTGAGCCCTGGTAGCTCTATCCAGCTCAGCAGCGCCAAATTGAGCAAAAGCCGCCAGCTCCCGGTACTGGGCAAGTTCCAGCCTGAGCTTGCCCGCCACCTGTCTCATTGCCCTGATTTGAGCCTTACCACCCACCCGGGACACTGACGTGCCAGGATTAACCGCCGGCCGGATGCCTGCATTAAAGAGGTCTGTCTCCGTAAAAATCTGCCCGTCAGTGATAGAGATAACGTTGGTCGAGATGTAATCTGAGATATCGCCAGCCTGCGTCTCGATAATCGGTAACGCAGTCAGAGAGCCGCCCCCGTGTTCATCATCATACTTGGCCGCCCTCTCCAGCAACCGGCTGTGCAGGTAAAAAACATCCCCTGGATATGCCTCCCGCCCCGGCGGACGTCGCAACAACAGTGAAAGCTGTCTGTAAGCCCAGGCATGCTTGGAAAGGTCATCGTAAATAACCAGGGCATCCTTACTCTGCTCCATGAATTCCTCGCCCATAGCACAGCCAGCATAAGGAGCCAGATATTGCAGCGCCACCGAATCAGACGCATTAGCCGCAACCACAATAGTGTGCTCCATGGCTCCATATTCCTCCAGTGTCGCCACCACCCGTGCCACCTTGGAGGTTTTCTGGCCGATCGCAACATAAATACAGAACAGGTCGCCACCCCTCTGGTTGATTATGGTATCAATAGCAATCGCCGTCTTCCCCGTTGAGCGGTCGCCAATAATAAGCTCTCGCTGCCCCCGACCCAGGGGAATCATGCTATCTATCGCCTTGATACCGGTCTGCACCGGGGTGTCTATTGACTTACGCAGGGTAACGTTGGGGGCAACGCGCTCCAGAGGCCGGGTCTTGTCCACCTTGACAGCACCCTTACCATCCAGAGGCCGCCCCAGAGGGTCAACTACCCGCCCGATGAGAGATTCACCCACCGGCACCTCGGCAATTCGCTCCGTGCACTGCACCTCATCCCCCTCCTTGATCTGAGTGTAGTCACCAAGGATAATGGCAGCCACGCTATCCTCCTCCAGGTTCATAGCAATACCCATAGCCTCGTTGGGAAACTGAAGTAGCTCATTATATCTGGCCGCAGTTAACCCATGGATTCGGACAATACCGTCCCCAACCTCAACCACAACCCCAACATCGACCATAGCCAACTCGGTACCGAATTGCTTGATCTCTTTTCTGATAGCAGAAGCTATGTCTCGCCCTCTTGTTGTCATCCAAGCCACCTCTCCTCTTTCTAACTAACTATCTCCCGGTCCCACCAAGCTCCTTCTTCAGGGCTACCAGTTTACTGCGGATACTACCATCAATAAGCTTATCGCCAACCCTGATGATAATCCCACCGATTACGCTGGAATCCACCTTGGACTTGAGCACTACCGGCTTACCGACTATGCCCGTAATTCGCTGGGCTAACCTCAGCCTGTCTTCATCATCAAGAGGAATGGCAGTAGTAACCTCCGCAACCTCAGCCCCTTCAACACCATGGTAATTATCTAACAATCGCTGATACCCGTCGGCGATGTCACTTATCATACCCAACCTGTCCTTGGTCACCAACAATGACACCAGCTTCAGCGCCATGGGATTTATCTCACCCAGCCGCTCGGATAGCACCCTGGTCTTATCACCAAAACTCACTTCAGGATTCTGAAGCAAAGAAAAAATGGCATCATCCCTGACCAGACCGGCAATCTTCCTCAGGTCAGATTGCCACCTGTTTAACTCTTTTCTGTCCAGGGCCATCCTGAACACTGCCTGCGCATAACGTCTGGCGTAAACACTGTTAGCCATTACTATCCCCCTGAATGCAATCGGCTAACCCTTTTTCAGGGTTTCGCTCTCTTCCAGCACCTTATCAATAAGCTTGCGGTGCGCTTCCTTATCCAGCTCCTGCTCAATCACCTTACCTGCCGCCTCTATGGTCAGGTCAGCAACCTCCCCGCGCAACTCATCAATAGCCTCATCTCGCTCCCGCCGAATCTCCAGACGCGCCTTTTCGATAAGGGCTTCGGCATCCTGTTTGGCTTCCTGCTGTGCCTTCTGCCTGGCTTCCTCCCCGGTCCGCATTGCCCGGCTGATTACCTCCTGCCCATCCTTACCAGCAGCCTCAAGCCGCTTCTTGACCTCCTCCTCACTATCAGCCATCTGTTCCTTAATTGATTCTGCCTGGTCCATGCTCTCCTTAACCCTCTTGGAGCGCTCATCAAGCATCCTCATAATCGGCTTGTAGGCAACCAGATACAGAAGCCCAAACAGGACCACAAAATTCACGATTTGCGCCAACAATGTTGGCAAACTAATACCTAGCCCTTCCACAATGCATCCTCCTTTAAGGAATTCCAGAGGCAAATGTTATTCTTGCAGAATGTTTGCTGCAGTCCCCTAGGGCGATGGCATGAGTAAAACGCCAATGATTATTCCCGCGATTATGAACATCCCCAAGACTGCCGCTGAAGCGATAAATACTATAAAGTTCGGTATACCGTCATCTCCCACAATAATCCCCCCTTATTAACATCCCTACGCAATCATAGCCAGGATAATGGCCACAATCAAGACATAGATGCCAATAGCCTCAGCAAGGCCGGCTACTAGAATCATGTTGGTAAATATTGGCCCGCTCGCCTCAGGGTTACGAGCTATACCCTGCAAAGCGGCATAGCCAATCAGCCCAAGGGCCAGCCCTGGCCCCAGCATCCCCAGACCAACCGCCAGACCCACCGCCAGCATTTTCATTGCTTCTGCATCCATTCCAAGCCTCCTTTACAGAGTATTACCACTCCCGTTAATTAGTGTCCCCATTAATGCGATTCTTCGTCATGTTCCCCGTGAGGTGTCACGGCGACAAGCAAAAAGATGAGAGTCAGTCCACTGAAGATAAGAGCCTGTATGAAGCCGATGAGCAACTCAAGCCCATAAAACGGTACGGCAAATATCCATGGCACCAGAAAAGCAGCCACCAGCAGTAAAATCTCACCAGCCGTCATGTTGCCAAAAAGTCGGAAGGTAAGACTGATAACGCGGATAAGCTCACCTAGTCCCTCCAGTAAACCGGTAAAAATGTTTATCGCCCCAACCAGTAACCCGGACAACCCGGACTTAACCTTACCTTTAAATAGCTGGCGCAGCCCACCCCAGAACTGCCCAATATTGATGAACTTGCTCAGGTAACGAATACCAAGCGCCTTGAAACCATAGTATTCAACAAGAATGAAAGAAATTAGAGCCAGAGCCAGCGGCATATTGATATCGGTATTAGCCCCCCGCAGCAAATGCGCCTCCCCCTCGGCGGTATGAACAGTTATTGAGCCAAAACCAGGAATCAGACTTAACCAGGCATTAAAGCCGACGAAGAGAAAAATAGTAGCCACTATCGGGAAAAATCGGCGCCCATTCTCCTCGCCGGCAGCACTCCGACAGAAATCGTAGAGCCAGCCAATCAAAAATTCAAGGGCAGCCTGTAACCTGCTCGGTATCAGCTTCATACGGCGAGTAACCGCGTAAGAAAATCCTACCAGAAAGATAATCGTAACCCAGGCACCAATAATACTGTTGGTTATCGGAAAGCCAAACAGATTAAACACCACCTCGGCATGCAGCGTGGGGGCTGGGCGCTCAACACTAAGCTAGCTGGGCAACCCCAGATCACCAAACAAGCCCTTGCCCAGGGGACCAGCGATAAAGCCAACCACAAAGAGCCCAAGAACAACAACCACAACTATAATCAGGACAGGTAGAGACAAACCCAGACAACCCCGTCGTCGTTCCGACACTAGCCATTCCCCTTATCTTGTTTCTTACCAATGAAAGGCTGCAGCATTAGATACACACCATAAAAAGCAACCACGATTCCCAGAATTAAACCAATTATTAAACAAACAGGCTCACTGTTCAGCTTACTATCAAGCCAGCGTCCAGCAACCACACCCAGAATAATGGAGAGGCCCACAAAAAACCCAACCCCTGCCAGCCTCAGTGCCGCTATCCGCCTATCCATACCGTCAGCAGCATATCAAATCTGTCTGTTCAGGTCAAACCCCCTCCTTGCCGAATAGCCTCTCTACTCATCAAAAAGCCCTATAGCTCTTGGAGCCTAGGACTCTTCACCACTAACCCAAGATTGAGCGCCTACTCTTTACCACATCAAGCCTGCTCCCTGCTAAAAAGCCGGGCAAAGTCACCATCAAAGTCTTTCAAGAAACGGTGCATATCCAGCAATTCATCGGCTGTTAGCCTGCCCGCACCTCTAAACCTATCCAGCTCTGCCTTGGTCAGGTCAGTAACAACCTCGGTCACTGTCTCCCCGGCAATTGCCGCCGCTACCAGGTACTGAGTGCGGCAGGATACACAAAACACACTCAAGAACCACAAGTCCTCGTAGTGACCAAGGACGTCAACATTATCCGCCTCATAGGACTGCCCACAGGTATCGCACTTGATTGAAGTCATTAGTTTTTTAATAATACCGTCTTCCATAGCTCAGCTTTCAATACTATAAACCAGCCCCGACTTAGGATTTACGCTTGTCAAAATCATCTAAGTCAAGAGTATCAAAGAAATCCCTAAAGGCAGACATCCCCTTTATCTCTTCCTCACTAACCTTCTTGCCGGCAGTCTTGCCCTCACCCTTCTCTTCAGAAACAGGCTTGCCTGTCTCCTTATCCAGCACAATGCCCGCCTTATCTAAGACTACCTCCTCAACATAGATCGGTGCCTCCACCCTTACTGCCAGTGCTATCGCATCGCTGGGACGACTGTCAATTTCGAGTTCCCCTATAGACCATACGAGTTCTTCACCATCACAAGAGAGTTCAGCTACAAAATTATACTTCTGCTCTAAAGCCCTAACAAACCGCCTACCTGATTCTTGCCACTCCCGAATCACTTCTAACTGGTAATCATTGACTCCCCATAACAGAGATATCATTTTATACTCTCGCTCAACACCGTCTTCGACTCGTGTATCTATGTATTCCCTTACTTCTGATACTGAATGCCGCTGACCTACATTGAGAACAATTTTGGCAAAGAACGTATCATTCTTAAGGTCGCTGACGATGATAGAGTTGACCGTAGCCCCCAGGGCATCAACGATTGAGTTCAACAGGTCGTGAGTGAGCGGTCTGGATATAGCAACCCCTTGTAGTTTTACCGCAATAGCATCCGCCTCAGCCGAACCAATCCAGATAGGCAGGTAACGGTCAGTCATTTCCTCCTTCAGAATCACCACCCGCTGATAATTCATCATACTAACCCTGATGCTATCAACAATCATCTCTATCATTGCAAATCTCCTCTCTTCCTCATACATCCCGCCTAATTCTACATCCCCACTGCCACCACTGTCAACTGGAGATGACCCTGATTCAAGCACGCCAGAACCCCACAGAATACTCAATTCCTGGCTCCTGAGTTTCAGTTGAACCAGGTTAATAATGTGGTATAATAACTACTTTATGGTATAATATTACCAGCCAAAAATCTTGCCCTTACTAATGGAGGAGGACAGCTATGCCCGAAGGCCTGAAGGCTATTGTGTGGTTTAATGAGGTCACCAAGGAGAACATACCTCTTGTTGGTGGTAAGGGGGCAAATCTCGGCGAAATGACTAACGCCCGGATACCCGTCCCTCCAGGTTTTATCGTAACCGCCAATGCCTACTATGACTTTCTACAGAAATCAAAAATCACCGATAAGATTCGTAGTTTATTGAAACCACTGGACCCCAACGACAGCAAACAGCTTCAACAAATTGCCGCCAAAGTTAAGGATGTAATTCTGGATGCCCCTATGTCGCCAGAATTAGCCAGTGAAATTAAGCAAGCCTATCTAAAACTGGGCAAAGGACTGGTGGCGGTACGCTCCTCGGCTACTGCTGAAGACCTGCCTGAGGCTTCCTTCGCCGGTCAGCAGGCAACGTTCCTTAACGTGCAAGGCGAAAAAGAGGTAGTAACCGCTGTTCAGAAGTGCTGGGCATCCCTCTTTGAACCACGAGCCATCTTCTACCGGGGAGAACAGGGCTTCGACCACTTCAAAGTCGGTATCGCTGTACCGGTACAAAGAATGGTTCAGTCTGAAGTTTCCGGAGTCATGTTTACTGTGGAACCAATAACCAATGACAGGAGCAAGATTAGCATTGAGGCCATCCTCGGACTCGGTGAAATGGTTGTTTCCGGAGACGTAACTCCCGACCATTACGTTGTCAGCAAAGACAAGCTTGAGATTATTAAAAAGGAGATCAAACGGCAAGAGTGGAAACTGGTCAGGAACGATGGCAATCCTGACGGCGAAGCTAATGTCAAAGCAACGCTTACTCCTGAAGAGCAAGCACATCAGAAAATAGACGATAATGACATTATTGCTCTGGCTGAACTAGGCAAACAGTTGGAGGAGCACTACCAGTTCCCTCAGGATATCGAGTGGGCCAAGGAAAATAATCAACTCTTCATCGTCCAGACTCGCCCGGTAACTACTATCAGGGAAACGGCTGAGGCTGGACCCGAAATTACGGCTCCGGTCCTGCTGTCCGGATCACCCGCCAGCCCCGGTATTGCCACAGGTCCGGTTGAAATAGTGGCTGACCCCTCCCACATAGACAAGGTAAAAAAAGGCGACATCCTAGTTGCTGAAATGACCACCCCGGACTTTGTCCCCGCAATGAAACGGGCGGCGGCCATTGTAACCGACCGCGGCGGCAGAACGGCACACGCCGCTATTGTCAGCCGGGAACTCGGTATCCCGTGTGTCGTCGGCACGGAAAAGGCTACGGCTACCCTGAAAGACAACCAGGTAATTACCGTGGACGGTGGCGCCGGCAAGGTGTATGACGGCAGGATAGAAATTGCCGTAGAGAAGGAGACCAAAGCCAGGGCAAAGATAAAAACCAAGACCAAACTCCTGGTAAACCTGGCACAACCGGAGCTGGTTGACCGGGTAGCATCCCGCGATGTCGATGGCATCGGCCTGCTACGGGCAGAATTCATGATTGCCCAGATTGGTGAACACCCGAGCCACATGATCAGCCAGGGTCGGGGGCAGGAGTTCGTCGATAAGCTGGCAGAAGGACTAACCACCTTCACCAGAGCATTCCACCCCCGTCAGGTAGTCTATCGCACCAATGATTTCAAGACCAATGAATACCGAGCCCTCAAGGGCGGCGAGAAATATGAACCGGTCGAGGAAAACCCGATGCTCGGTTACAGAGGAGCCTCGCGGTATATCACTGACATCGATACCTTCAGGCTCGAGTTAGACGCCATTAAAAAGGTAAGAGAGGAATACAAGAATCTATGGGTTATGATTCCTTTCGTGCGCACTGTTAATGAACTGGCTCAAACAGTAAAGATTATGGAAGCCGAAGGTCTAAACCGCTCCGAGGATTTCAAGATATGGATGATGGTTGAAGTACCGTCCAATATTATCCTCCTTGAGAAGTTCCTCGCCATCGGCATTGACGGCATATCTATTGGCTCAAATGACCTCACTCAGCTCACTCTCGGTGTTGACCGGGATAGCGAAAAACTCGCCGAAACATTTGATGAGCGGGATGAAGCTATCATGCTATCCCTGGAAAAAGCTATCAAGGTGTCCGGGAGCATGGGGGTTACCTCTTCTATCTGCGGACAGGCACCGTCCGTCTACCCCGAACTCACCGAAAGACTGGTGGAATGGGGCATTACCTCAGTCTCCGTAAGTCCCGACATGATTGACATCACCAGAGAGATTATTGCCAAGGTAGAAGAGCGATTAAAAATACAGTGAGTTGTCGGCCTAACATACGTCAACTAGCTGAACAAAGAGAAGAAAGCCTCTCACCTCATGCCCAGAAAAGCAGGCTGTCGCGAGGCAGACTGAAACACGAAGAGCCCTGCACCATTCGCACCGCTTTTCACCGCGACCGCGACCGTATCATCCACTCCAAGGCATTCCGCCGCCTTAAGCACAAGACACAGGTATTCATCGCGCCGGTGGGTGACCACTACGTAACCAGGCTTACCCATACCCTCGAGGTGTCACAGATAGCTCGCACTATCGCCCGCGCTCTTAACCTTAATGAGGACTTGACTGAAGCAATCGCCTTGGGCCATGACCTCGGTCATACCCCCTTCGGGCATGTCGGCGAAGATGTTCTCAACGAACTCTACAGCCAGGGATTCAAACATAATGAGCAATCCCTGCGGACCGTTGACCTCCTTGAAAAAGACGGCCAGGGACTCAATCTCACCTGGGAGGTGAGGGACGGCATTGTCAATCACGCCAAGACAAGACAGGATATCCTCGGTAAGGACTGGGGAAAATCAGGCACCCTGGAAGCTGCCGTCTGTAAACTCGCCGATATCGTAGCCTATGTCAACCATGATACTGACGACGCTATCAGGGCTGCCGTCATCACCGAAGGAGACCTGCCACTTTCCGCCATTCGCCTGCTCGGTCTCCCCCGTTCCGAACGCATCCATACTATGGTCTCTGATATTATTGAATACTCATGGGCCGCCAGAGGCAATAAGACAGCAGAACCAGGCGCCAAAATCACTATTGGCATGAGCCCCAGGGTTCTCAAGGCAACCAGTACTCTGCGTGACTTTCTCTTCGACAGGGTGTATAATGTGCACTCTGCCCATAAACAGGCGGAAAAGGCAAGAGAAATAGTCCGCCTCCTGTATCACTACCTTAACGAACACGAAGACAGGCTACCACCGGAATACCGCCTTCACACTGATGAGAAGGAGCGCAGAGTTGTCGACTATATCGCCGGCATGACCGACCAGTACGCCCTCAGAATGGCCGAGGAGCTGGCGCTACCACAAGACAAAATCAAACAGGCAAGGTTCGTTGTAGATGAAGAGGGGAAAGTTTGAAGGGGCGTCTAAGAGGGGCGAAGCCCCTCTTCCCAAAACCCTTCCCCCTCTCCTTTGAAGGAGAGGGGGATACAGGGGGTGAGGTAGAACAACAATATGACCGTTATCGACGAAGTAAAACAGAAGATAGACATTGTTGAAGTTATCAGCCAGTACACGTCTCTAACCAAGGCAGGGCGCAACTTCAAGGCACTATGCCCGTTTCACAGTGAAAAGAACCCCTCCTTCTTTGTCTATACTGAACAGCAGAGCTGGCACTGCTTCGGTGCCTGCAACACCGGTGGCGATGTCTTTTCTTTCGTCATGAAAAAGGAGAACATTGACTTCGGTGAGGCGTTACGCCTTCTCTCCGAAAGGGCCGGAGTTACCCTCCCCTCCCGTCCTGAACAGGCTGCCAGAAAAGATGAGAGGGAAAGACTCTATCAAATTAATCAGGCAGCCGCTCAATACTTCCATGATTTACTCCTCAACTCGCCGGCGGCAGAAAAAGCAAGAGATTATCTCACCAACCGCGGATTGTCGCCACAGACAATCACTGATTTTCAACTGGGCTTCAGCCTCAATAGTTGGGAAGCACTGAAGCAACACCTGCTTGAGATAGGCTATAGCGAAAGTGAGCTCCTTGAAGCCGGCCTGCTGGTTGCGGCGGAGGACGGCAAAACCCACGACCGCTTCCGCGATCGGCTGATATTCCCCATCACCGACGCCAGAGGTCACACCACCGGGTTTGGCGCCAGGGTACTTGACGACTCACTACCTAAATACGTCAACTCCCCTCAGACGCCGGTCTTTGATAAGAGCGGCACGCTTTACGGGATAAATCTGGCGGCCGCCGCCATCAGACAGGAAAACCAGGCCGTCATTGTCGAAGGCTATACGGACGTTATCACCGCTCGCCAGAACGGCTACAATAACGTGGTCGCTTCTATGGGCACCTCAATCACTGAGAAGCAGGTCAACACCATCAAGAGGCTAACCAGAAGCGTGGCTCTGGCTCTTGACGCTGATGCCGCCGGTGAGGAAGCCATGCTGCGTTGTGTCGACTACGAAAACATTCTTGATGATGAGATAAGAGTCATCGTCCTGCCCGGTGGCAGGGACCCCGATGATGTTATCAGGGATGATACCCAGGCATGGCAGGACCTGCTGGCAAAGGCTCTGCCCGTAATTGATTACACCATCAATATGACCACCTCCAAACTGGACCTGACTACGGCGAAGGATAAGTCTCAGGCCACTGATCAATTATTACCTATTATCGCCAGAATAAAAGATGATATTCGCCGCGACCACTACCTGACAAAACTATCCAAATTGACCGGAATCGGTTATAATAAATTAGAGACAGTTCTAAAGAGCTTAATCGCAAAGCCGAAGGCTAAGAAGCCAACTGCCAGGTCAGTAACCCCCACCCTGCAAGCCGTTCTCTCCAACCCTCGTGAGGAATACTGTCTCACCCTACTACTACAGCACCCGGAGCTTAAGGAGAAAAGTGAATTACCTTTACCCGAATACTTTCAGAATAGCGAAAACCACGAAATCTTTGTCGCCTGGCAGCAGACTGCTGACCTGCCGTCCATTAAACAAAAGCTGGACCCGGCAATCTGGGAGAAGCTCGATTCGCTGGTAACCAGAGAGTTGCCTGCCAACCGGGTAGACGAAAGGTTCGCCGACTGTGTCCTCCGGTTACGGGAGGATTACCTGCGCGGTTTGGAGGTAAAAAGAGAGGCGATATTCGCCCTGGAAGCAGAAGCGGGAGGGACTGCTGCCGAGTTGGCTAAACTGGAAGAACAGGGCATAGAAGTCAGCACTCAACTAGGAGAAGTCTTTACCCAAAGAGGCAATAAGGAGCATAAGAGATGAGCCCAGATGATTATGACAACTCTACACAATTCCCACCTGCCCGCAGAAATAATGAACTCCATCCTGATGAAGCTACGAACGCTGAAGACAAGTCCTCGGCAAACTTTGAACTGGGCCCACTGGAAGAGCAAGAGGTAAGCGATGACCCCGTTCGTCTCTACCTGCACGAAATCGGCAGGGTCAATTTACTTACCGCCAATGACGAAAAGACCCTCGCCGGAAGAATTGAAGAAGGCAAACGTATCAGTGGGATTAGATACGACCTCCAGGGACAGGGCAAATATCCCACGGCAACCGAAATTCTACTCACCATGCTAAAAGAAACAGCAATGTCTTCTGCCCTCATTCGTGTCCTGCAGAAGGAGATGGGGCTTCCCACTAAAGCCAGCTTTACCGAAATTGTCACCAATACTGAATTGCGGGAAAGCATTAACGGCGTCATAGACCAGCAACTGGTTCAAGCTGTTGCCCTTAGAATGGACATATCCATGGCGGAAACAGAGCAGCTTCTTATTGACCTCTCAATAGACTGTTCCCTGCTACCGGATGTAATGCTCAATGCCATCGGAGACAAAGTCCGCATCAATGATGTAGTAAAGCTGGTGGCGGATGACGCCTTCATCCATTCCCTTCGGGTGCATGAAAGTCAACTCAGGGCCTATCTGGAGAACATCGAACAAGAAGCAGAAAAGGCGAAAGACCATCTCACCGAAGCTAACCTGCGACTGGTCGTCAGCGTCGCCAAGAAACATGTTGGGCACGGTATGTCACTCCTTGACCTCATTCAGGAGGGAAACATCGGCTTAATCAGAGCCGTTGAGAAATTCGACCCCCACAAAGGTTATAAGTTCAGCACCTACGCCACCTGGTGGATTCGTCAGGCTATCACCCGCGCCATCGCCGACCAGGCTCGTACTATTCGCGTACCGGTACACATGATAGAAACCATCAATAAACTACTGAGGCTGAGTCGCCGCCTCGCCCAGGAATATGGTCGGGAGCCTACCTCCAGAGAAATCGGTGACAAGATGGGATTGTCCCCGGATAAGGTGAGAGAGATAATCAAAGTAGCCCAGCTCCCCATATCACTGGAGCTGCCTATGGGAGAGGAAGAGGACAGCCACCTGGGAGACTTCATCGAGGACCGCAACGCCATGCCGCCGGTTGACGCCGCCTCCAAACAACTCCTCAAGGAGCAAATCGATGAGGTGCTCTCCAGCCTCACTCGCCGTGAACAGCGGGTGCTTCAGCTCAGGTTCGGGCTTGAAGACGGCAGAAGCCGCACATTGGAGGAAGTCGGGCAGGAGTTTAATGTAACCAGAGAACGCATCCGCCAGATTGAAGCCAAGGCGCTCCGCAAACTGCGCCACCCCTCCCGCAGCCGAAAACTAAGAGACTACCTGGAGTAAGGACAGCCCCATAAGCTAATTAACCTCGCTCCAGCGCAAAGACCCTCTCTGCGTTATGTGACAAAATCAGAGTCTTCGCCGCATCTGAAATGGGCAATGATGTAACAAGCTGCAGGTGCTCTCCCACATCGCAAAGAGGCCAATCCGTACCAAATAAGACTTTATCAGGATTTCGAGTGACAACATCTGTTAGGATATTAGCAATCGTTTCCCTTCCGCACAGTTTTATCACTTCTGGATGCGCCAGACCAGATATATCTACGTAAACATTGGGATAACTCAAGACAATGTCTCGACAGGCAGCCAGATGCGGTTGAGAGAAATGTGCAACAACGACTTTCAGCATCGGGAATCGTTTCGCCACCTTAGCAATTTCACTAGGAATGTTGTACTTTTCTCGCCAGCGTTCATTCATCGTTTCGCCAGAGTGGAATACCACTGGCAAATCATGCTTGATGCACACCTCATAGACCGCATGGCACCGGTTCTCATCAGGATAGAATAATTCAAACCCCGGATATAGCTTGACTCCGATAATGTCACCACTACCAGCAAGAGAATCCAACCTCTCAATAATCTCAGAGGCAATTGCTGGAATACAGGCAGTACCCAGCATAAAAAGTCTTGGCTGATCACAAACCAACTCCCAAGTAGTATCTAGATCCGAAACGTTAGTGTTTGGCTCGCTATCTGGGTAAACAAACGCGTAACTGACGCCCAGCCTGTCCATCGATAAGAGCAGATCATTTCGAATTTGCGAAAAGGTCTGCCCTTCGTGGCCAAATTTCGAAAAGTGAGTGTGACAATCGATGACTGTCACCTTGCGAATCTCCTTACCTAACACGCCCTCTCCTCTTCGCCCTCAATCAGTGCCCTTAGCATCTGTATCCGCCCGATGTGTATCGCGCCATGCGCCACCGTAATGAACAGCCAGTGTGCCACGCTCAGTCCCGCCTCTGATGCCGGTGGCACTTTGTGGAAGTCATCCTCATCTAGGGACGTAATGTAGTCCTGGCTCTTCTGCCGCACCTCCCGCACCCACTCCAGAACACCCTCCACTGAGTCAATCGACTCCCTAACCTCGTCAACTGAATGCCACTCCGGTCCGAAGACTTCATACTCTGGTGGTATTATTTCTCCCTCAAGACCCTGCAAAAACCTCCCTATGTGTAGCCTCTCCCTGTGCGCCACGTGCCCCACATGCCACAGAGCACAGAGGCTCTTTGGACTCGGAACCCAGAAAAGCTGCTCCTCCGTCAGCCCGCGAATCTCCCGCAGCGGATCTGCATACCAGAATTCTGGGCTATACAAAAAATGAGCCAGTTTGTTCCACTCAGACATAGCACCTCCTCCTTATCTATCACCACAACATATCAATCAGGAGCCCAGGCCCTTAACTATCTTCGCCAATGAATTCAGCCCCGACTCCTCGGTCTTCCTGGCTTTCTTGAGTAACTTCACCGCCTTCTTACGACGCCGCTCACTGTTAACTTCATCACCCTTCGGTGGGAAAGGAAACAGTTTCGCCACCTTTAGCAGGTTCTCGTACACAATCTCATACTGTCTGGCAGCCTCCTCAAACAGCGTGTTGTATCTACTGTCATCAAGGCGTTCCCGCGCTTCCAGCAGAAACTGTACCGCGTATGCACGGCACTCACTCCACACCACGGTGTTATACGCCATCCCGTGTCCATGGACCGTCCCCGCATCCAGCGCATTTATCCAGTTGTCATAACCGTCCAGACCTGTTTTGTATCTGGGGAAAACCCACTTTCCCGGACTCCGGGCGTGCTCCAGCGCAAACTCCAGAGCCTCTTTGATAGTTGTCGCATCATCCGCTGCCTGCCCCGGCCTTACCGTGTACATTTCCAGCACACCAATCTCGGTGTTACCCATTTTCTGCCAGGGCTTGGGACCCTTCCCCCCATCACACCCCGCACCGGAGAAGTAGTAACCCTTATCATCATAGCCATAGACCACGTAATACTCCGGGGCATCTAACTCCCAGCCATAACTGGGCAGGTCCTGTTCAATAGCCTGTCTGGTGTTCTCCCAGGCAGTCTTTAGCTTCCCCTCAAAATCCTCCTCTGACTTGTGGGCAACCACCGCGTCAATTTCATAGCCGATGTTCTTCCCCAGCTTTCTCACCATCTGCGTGTCCCACGCAGTCGGCCCGCTTGGTCAGACCTCATCGTGCAGATTGATAACAAATGCGTGTCCGGTAGCGCCATATAACCACCCGTCAGAGACTCTCAGACCCAGGTAATCAAGACACCCCTTAATACACCCCATGTGCGAAACCCACCTCGGCCTCCATCTTAGATTTTCAATCTGCTTTTCCATTTTCGTTATCTCCATGCTCTTTTTTATATATCCAGATTAAACATACTTTAGGTAACACATAAGTCTTTGTCAAGCTCCTGACTTTGGCACTACAGCCCCCTCATTTGAAGCAAACAGATATTAAAGGGGTGTCTAAGAGGGGCGAAGCCCCTCTTCTCTATTTTCCCCCTCTCCTTATCAGAGGAGAGGGGGATACAGGGAGTGAGGTAGATAAACAATCTCCCTGATTATGCTAAAATAGGTTGAAATGATCCCCATCAAGCTGTCGTTGCGCAACTTCATGTGCTACCGGGATAACGTCCCGCCACTCCACTTTGGCGGTATCCACACCGCCAGCATCTGCGGCAACAATGGCAACGGCAAATCGGCTCTAATTGATGCCATCACCTGGGCACTGTGGGGACAGACCAGAGCCAGGAGTGACGATGACCTCATTCACACCGGCGAGACCGAAATGGAGGTCGAGTTTGAGTTCGCCATCGGCGAACAGGTATATCGCATCATCCGTAAGCGCTCTAAGCCCAAACGACGCAGCCGTTCCGGCCAGACCATTCTGGAGTTCCAGATAGCCGCTAACGGCACCTTCAAGCCCATTTCGGGCAACACCATCCAGCAGACCCAGCAGAAAATCAGCGATACTCTACACATGGACTACGCTACCTTCACCAACAGCGCCTTCCTCAGGCAGGGACACGCCGACGAATTCACCACCTCAAATCCGGCCCGGCGCAAGCAGGTGCTGGCCAATATTCTCGGGCTATCCGCCTATGATGAACTTGAGAGTCGGGCAAAAGACCTCGCCAAACGGCAGGAAAGCGAAAAAGAACAGCTTAACCGCACCATCACCGATATCGACACCGAATTAGCCCGGAAGCCAACCTACCAGGCTCAAATGGAACAGGCGCAGGGCGAACTCTCCCGCATAGAAAAAACAATCAGAGAACAGGAATCCACTCTTAACCGTCTGCGACAGCAAAAGGAATCACTTGAAGCTAAGAAATCACAGCTAACCCAGCTGGAACAGCACCTGACCGAAAGGGCAAGGACGCTGGAACAGTGGCAGCAGCAGATTGAACAACTGCACTCCCGAATCAAAGAGCATGAAGAGTTAATCGCCCGGCGCACCACCATACAAGAGGGTTATGCCCGCTTTACCCATGCCAGAAATCTGAACGAAGAGCTTGAGCAAAAATTCAGACAGTCGGTCATCCTGGAAAGGAAAAAGACGCAACTGGACAGCGAAATAAGAGAGGCCAGTCAGAACCTGCTCACCGCACATGCCCTGGCTAAAAACAAGATAGCAGAACTCGAAGCTCAGTCTCAAAAACTACCCCGGTTCAGAAGTGAACTACAGCAGGCACAGCACCGGTTACAGCACCTCGCCCAGGAAGAGGAAACACTCCAGAAAAAGAGGCAGGCCAGCCAGGAACTGCAATCTCAAACCCATTACCTGCAATCCAGCACCACTCAGTTGGACAAAGAAATAGCGGAGATAGCCGAAAAGCTCCATCTCCTGCTGACCCAGGGCGACGCCAAATGCCCCCTCTGTGAGACCGAGCTGGGAGCAGAAAGCCTGCAACTCATTGAGGTAAAGTACACCACCGATAAACAACAAAAATCCGAAACCCTGAAGTCAAACCAGGCCGGCCTGGCTAATAAGAAAACCGAGCTCAGGTCAATAGCAGACGAAATTTCCCGGCTTGAGGCAAAGCTGAATCAGGATAGAACCTCGGCACATAGCAAAGCTAACCTCCTCAACCAGGAGATTGGCGAAGCGGGAAAAGCCAGTACCCGGCTAGATGAAGAAAGAGCGAGATTGGCCGACATTGAAGAACAGCTGGCTAAGAAAGACTTCGCCGCCATTCAGCAGGAATCACTGAATAAACTCGAAGCAGAACTGGACAGACTGGACTACAATCCACAGCAGCATGAAGAGGTGCGTCACCAGCTTGCCACTCTGGAACAATATGAAGAGCCAAAGCGAAAGCTGGCAGAAGCCGAAAGCCGCATCGACCGGGAAAAAGAAGAAGCCACCCGCGCTGAGCAAGCTGCCAATGACCTCCGACAGAGCCTGGAAGCTGATAACCAGATAAAACAGGAGCTAACCCGGGAACTTAGTCTGCTCCCGCAGATTACCACTGATTTAACCCGCTCCGAAACCGAACACCAGACCTTAACCGCACAGCAAAAACAGGCTCAGGAGACAATCGGAAACATCAGGGGAAAGCTGGAGCACTGCGCCGAACTGGAGACCAGGAAGAAAGAAAAGGAGAAGCAACTCAGCCAGGCTTCAAAGGAAGAGAAAATCTATAGAGACCTCGCTGAAGCCTTTGGCAAAAAGGGCATCCAGGCCCTGCTCATCGAAACCGCACTACCCGAAATTGAAGCTGAAGCTAATAAACTACTGGCACGCATGACCGATAACCGGATGCACGTCAAGATTGAAACCCAGCGGGCAACCAGGAAGGGCGACACCGTGGAGACCCTGGACATCAATATCGCCGACGAACTGGGCACCCGAAACTATGAAATGTTCAGCGGTGGCGAAGCCTTCCGTATCGACTTCGCCATCCGTATTGCCCTATCCAGGTTGCTGGCCCATCGCGCCGGGGCACCCCTCCCCACCCTCATTATTGATGAGGGTTTTGGCACTCAGGACACCGTCGGCATCGAAAAACTCAAAGAGGCAATCAACTCCATCCAGGACGACTTCCAGAAGATACTGGTCATCACCCACATTGAGGAATTCAGAGACGCCTTCCCCGCCCGCATCGACGTCATCAAAACCCCCGAAGGCTCAACCCTGGAAGTCAGCTAGCTTGAACAGGTGAAGCTACCAGTTTAGCAAAACGCTATCTTGTGGGATTCCCTGTATTCTCCGCACGAAGCAGACCGTGCGTTATTTATGCCTAAGATCTAGCACCGTCAGCCGTCCGTAGAACTCGTGGGCGGGACGGCCTCCAGCTAATACCATCTTAACCTGTGACATCACTTCCGGTGGGGAGTTGCCTTGAGCCCACTCGGGAAGTCCAGCCCCTTCTCTTTCCGCAGCAACCGCTTCGAATCCCAGTTTCGTGTAGCTTGTCCATGGCAAGGCACCCGACCAGACCGCAAACTCGAACATGCTGTCCGGCGCACCCATCGCCAGCACTGCCCCGTAGTCATGCTCCCGCGCCCACTGTACTGACGCCTCGCAGAGTGCCGTGCCAATGCCTCTACCGAGGTATCTAGGATCAACTCCTTTCCGTATTCCTTTGGCCCATCCTGAAGGAAGAGACTCCTCGGGAGCGATTTCGAGGGTTCTTCCCACATGACAGCAAGCATGACACCAGACTGGGCCTTTTGAATCGAAATCCGATTGCCGCACCACCTCAAGCCGGGGTATGTTTGGCAACCAGTTGTTGTGTTCTGGCCAGTCCTCGTTCCCCCCGTCGACTGTATCAACTCGATAGCAATGCAGTTGGGCTACGCACTTGTCATCCTCCCAGGCTGCCATCCCAATAGTACCCTGTTTAGCGAACAGGCGGTCGAGAGTTTCTCTATCAGGCCAGCACCGCAGAACGATCCACTCGAGTTCTCCTGGCTCAATTGGCCGAATCGTGATTGGGATCCCATCTGGAGATGTTAGTTTGTAAGCCATGGTTTCCCCCTCAGCTTATACTTGTCCCATATTCTATGCCGATGGTTCCTATCCCCCCAAAACCCTCTTCGGCAGATTCCGTATAATTTCCTCCGCCTCCTTCACCGTCCGCTCTACCATCTCCTTCACCGAGGGCAGGTCATCCACCCTCCCCGCCACCTCACCACCAAACATCAACGCCTTCGCCTCATTCTCACTGTACAGAGCCTTGGCTCCCTCGTCCTCTCTGTCGACCACCTCCCGCGGAACGTTAGCCAGGTCATCCGGCTGCCCCAGAAACACACCCGGTACCTTCTTCACGACAATCTCGGCAAGCTCCATTGAGGCTTTACTCTTCAGGTATCTCGCCGGGCCTACGTATCCTCTGGCTACTATTGTGCCCCTCTCCTCACTCTTTACAATATATTCCTTCTGCATCTCCGTAAAATCACTCTCTTTGGTAGCCAGAAATCTGGTGCCCATCTGCACCCCCACCGCCCCCAGCGCCAGGGCTGCCGCCAGCGAAGCTCCGTCACCGAACCCACCGGCACCAATCACCGGAATGTTAACCGCCTTAGCTACTGCGGGCAGCAGAACCATGCTATGAACCGGCTCCCAGGCAACGTGACCGCCACCCTCCTGCCCCGAAGCAATCACCGCATCCACTCCGGCCCGTTCCGCCCTCTTCGCATGATAAACCGAAGGGACTACGTGAAACCACTTCGCCCCCGAAGGTTTTATCGTCTCTGTCCACGGCAGCGGGTCGCCCGCCGAGGTAACTATTACCCTCAGCCTCTCCCCCATCTCCGGGTCTTCTTTCCTGACGTCAATTGCCGCCTGAATTACCTCTTTCGCCAGTGACCTCATCTCGGCGGCCACCATGCAGTTGATGCCAAAGATTCCCTTCGACTCCCTGGTTTCCTCCTTGACTCGCTGGTACACCCGTTTCATCTGCTCATGCCAGCTGCCCCCCTTCCCATCAACAAGCGTTTTCACCAGCTCTGCCACCCCTGCCTCCTTTGGCACGGTTCCACTCCTTAAATAGCCAAAACCGCTGGTGCTGATAAGCCCCAGCACTCCGGCATTTGCCGCCGCTATCGCCAGCTTATTGGTGCTATACGGCCCCATCCCGGCCTGAATAATGGGATACTTTGTCCCCACCATCTCACAGAGTTCCGTCTTTATCATGCTACCTCCTTAATTAATCACCGGACTGCACGCGCTTTTTGACAAACGAATAGCAAAGGTAATCTATAAACCAAGACTGGAAGCAATCCCCTTTATTGCCTTCAGCCCCAGCTCAATAAACTCGTCAAGCTCAAGCCCCAGCTCACTGCACGTGGCGATCTGCTCCCTGTTCGCACCGGCCGCAAAACTCTTCTCCTTGAACCTTTTCCTCACCGACTTAGCCTCAAGACCAGCCAGTTTCTTATCCGGCCGAATCAGGGCGCCGGCAGTGATTAGTCCCGTCAACGGGTCAGCACAGAATAGGGCCTTATCAAGCTTGGACTGCCGCGGCACGCCGTGTGCCTCGTTATGACACAGCACGGCATGAGCCATCGTCTCACCGGCTCCCAGCTCCCTGACCAGGTCCGCGCCAAGCTTGCTGTGGGCGCTCATATCGCCTTCGGTGAGTTCCACATCTATGTCATGCAGCAGTCCGGTAAGCCCCCATTCTTCCTCATCCTCACCAAGCCGTTTCGCCAGGGCCCGCATAATAGCCTCGGTGGCTAGCATGTGCTTTATCAGATTTTCGTTCTCCACATTGGCTTTAACAGAGTCTAACGCCTCTTCACGAGTCATTTCTCGCCCCCTTTCCTGCCTGCCACTCTCACAAATAAGACTGGCACAAAACATACAGTAATAAGTATATCACAGACCACAAAAGTCGGCTGATAGCTAAGTAGTTAGAGCATACTCCTTACCCTTGGATAATACGTGGCTTAAGTACTGCCCGGTAACTGAAGATTTCTCCTGAGCTACCTCCTCAGGTGTCCCCGTAGCCACAACATAGCCACCCTTATCCCCCGCCCCCGGACCAAGGTCAATGATATGGTCGGCATTCTTAATCACATCTGGATGGTGCTCAATGATTACCACCGTATTACCCGCATCCACCAGACGCTGCAATACCCTCAATAGCGCCGCAACATCCTCAAAGGAAAGCCCGGTAGTCGGCTCATCAAGAATATACAATGTCCTGCCGGTAGACCGCCGTGACAGTTCGGTCGCAAGCTTGACCCTCTGCGCCTCGCCTCCGGAAAGAGTCGGCGCCGGCTGACCCAGGCGGATATAGCCCAGTCCCACCTCGTTCAGGGTCTCCAGCCTCCTCTTTATCTTGGGGAAATGCTCAAAGAAAGCCAGAGCCTGCTCCACAGTCATATCCAGAACCTCGGCTATATTCTTGTCCTTGAATCTTATTTCCAGGGCCTCACGATTATACCGCTTCCCCTTGCACACCTCACAGGGAACGGTTACATCCGGTAAGAACTGCATCTCAATATCAATAAACCCCTCTCCACCACAAGCCTCACAACGCCCACCCTTGACATTAAAAGAGAACCTGCCCGGAGGATAGCCCCTCATCCGTGCCTCCGGGACGGTAGCAAAAAGCTCACGAACTGGCGTAAAGGTTCCGGTATAGGTTGCTGGATTACTCCGTGGCGTTCGCCCGATAGGAGACTGGTCAATATTGATTACCTTATCAATACATTCCACGCCAACAATTTCATCACAATCACCCGCCGTTTCCCGCGACCGATTCAGTATTTGCGCCAGCCTCCTGTACATAATCGCGTCAATCAGACTGCTCTTCCCGCTACCCGAAACCCCGGTCACACAGACGAACTTGCCCAGCGGTATATGGACATCTATGTTTTTCAGGTTGTTCTGCCTGGCCCCTCTGATTATTATCTCCTCACCTGAGCCCGAACGACGCTCCTGCGGTAAGGGTATCTGTTTCACCCCGCTGAGATATTGGCCGGTTACCGACTCCTCACAATTTATAATATCCTCAACCGTGCCCGTAACTACGATTTCACCACCGTGCTCCCCCGCTCCCGGCCCCATATCAATAACATGGTCGGCCGCCCGCATCATCGCTTCATCGTGCTCCACAATCAGTATCGTATTGCCCAGATTCCTCAGCCTCTTCAGCGTCTCAATCAAACGGTAGTTATCCGCCAGATGCAGACCTACTGTCGGTTCATCACATATGTAAAGCACCCCCATCAACCCGCTGCCTATCTGGGTCGCCAGCCGAATTCGCTGTGCCTCACCACCGCTCAAAGTCGCTGAGGGTCGGTCAAGAGTAAGGTAGTCAAGTCCTATGTCCCTCAGAAACCCAAGGCGGGCTTCAATTTCTTTGAGAATCTGGTGGGCTATTACCCGTTCACGTTCATTCAATATTGCCTTTTTACCATCCGTGGTGAGATTAGCTGCCCACTGCAGCGCCTGAGTAACTGACATCACACTGATATCAACAATGGTTTTTTCGTCAATAGTCACCGCCAGCGACTCCGGCTTCAGTCGCTTCCCTTCGCACACCGGACAGACCCGCATTGCCATGTAACGCTCTATTCTCTCCCGACTGTAATCGGATCTGGTGTCGCGATGCATCCTCTCCAAGGCTGGAATCACCCCTTCAAACCCCGAAGTATACTCCCTGACCCGACCCCACCGGTTCCGGTATCTTCTCCTCTCCCCACCCTCGCCATGTAGGATTATGTTAAGTTGCTGCTTGCTCAAGTTCTTCACCGGGGTATCAAGGGAGAAACCCTGCCGCTCGGCGGCCCTGCCCAACCGACGCAGATACCACGTGTGCGTCGCAAACGGGTGTATCGCCCCTTCCCGCACTGACAGCTCCTTATTCGGGACAACCAGCTCCGGGTCTATTTCCCGCCGGTATCCCAGACCGGTGCAGGCAGGACAGGCGCCGTGAGGACTGTTGAAGCTGAACGTCCTCGGGGCAATCTCACCCAGGCTAATTTCACACTGCACACAGGCAAAATGCTCGGAGAATAGTAATTCATCACCCTTAATGATTGACACCAGCACCACCCCCGCCCCGAGCTTGAGGGCAGTTTCCACCGAATCAGCAATCCGCTCCTGCCCTCCGCTCTGCCCTGTCACCAGCCTGTCCACCACCACCTCAATAGAGTGCTTCTTGTACCTGTCAAGCTGGAACTGCTCCGTAAGGTCATGAATTTCCCCGTCAACCCTCACCCGGGCATACCCCGCCTTGCGCAAATCGTCAAACACAGACTGATATTCACCCTTGCGGTCCTTCACCAGCGGCGCCAGTATCATCAGTCGGGTGCCTTTAACAATACCTTGAATAGCATCAACAATTTGCTGCAC
>SDBS01001010.1_pt1 | contig 28423 bp, 29 predicted proteins | sample 2277091 | NCBI WGS metagenome assembly SDBS01 (sample SAMN10404972, study PRJNA504765) | marine sediment metagenome | isolation source: marine sediment core GS10_PC15, 163 cmbsf | place: Arctic Ocean: Southern Knipovich Ridge | collected 2010
AGCGCCTTGATTGAACACATAAAATGTGGATACATAGACACCGAAGACCACTTTCAGAAAGAAGACAAACTAGTCTGTCCCAGATGCAACAAGGAACTAACTACTCCTGATTTGGACTATCACAAAGCAGGAGTATGGTGCACATGCAATCAATGTGCCAAGAGCTTTGACATTCCTGTTCCAGCCCATTTCTGTCGTGAATGCCACGAAAACTTCACTTTTGACGAAGCCATCTACAAAAACGTTTACTCCTACAGTTTGACCTCAGAAGCCGCGAAAGAGGCAACGCTGGGCTGGATTATGATTGGTCCGATAATGGAGTTTTTGGAAGGTCTGGGATTCGAAGTAGAAAGTCCCGGGTTCTTGAATGGAAAATCTGGAACCCGTCACATGTTTGATCTAACTGCAGTCTCCGTTGGAAAGAAGAACACAACTGCGATTGACCTCGCAACTTCAGATGATGTTGTGTCTGAGCAGTCAGTGATTTCTATGTTCGCTAAGATTTTTGATGCTAACCCAGAGAAAGCTTGTCTTGTTGCGATTCCAAAGATGAGCGAGACCGGCAGGAAATTGGCATCACTTTACAAAATAGATTTGGTTGAAGCCAAAGATCAGAATGCAGTAATAGAAGCATTGAAGACTTTGTGTAACAAATAAGTTAATTCCCAGAATAGACTGAAAATCAGCTGTTTTTATATGTGATTTTTTAACAGTTGACTATCTAGTTTCCGGAATAGACTGCTACGTTTCCTCGTTCAGTTACAACTTTAACGGTGTAACTGCCTGTTGGTAAAGAGACGTCATCACGAAGGTAATTTTTGGTTGCCGCAGAATTTACGAAGACGTTTATATCGTAACGTTGATGGTCTGTTGAGTTTATCATCCACAATGAAACCAGATGGAGGGTTAATGCTCCGTCGTTTTCGAATGTGAATTGAGTTCCATCCATTTTCACTCTTACTCCCAAAAAATCGATGCCCACCGATGTTTGGTCACTATCTGCGTCTTGATCCACAAACTTGACATTTATTGTACCATTACTATGAATGTAGCTTTGCCACACATCCGTGAGATTCACGGAATAGTGGTCCCATCCAGTTGTCGGTGTGTGACCACTGGTGGAGTTGAAGCCATTGTCGCTGTATGCAGAGGCTGTCCAGTTGTAGGCTTTCAGATACCAATTCTCTGCAGAGTCATCAGCTCGATACCTCAACTGTATCTCGATTGTTTGAATGTGTGCCAGCGGATATGTGGACAAATTGATAGTATATCGTCCATTCATGTCAAGGGAATATGAGCCTGCACCTGCACTCTTTTTTATGCTAACCAAGTCAACACAACCTGTTTTATCCCTCAAAAGGCTGTTAGCCCACCATCTAATCTGGAAATTTGAAACGAAATATTGGCTGTCTGTGACTGCTTCTGTGTAATGATGCCAACCATTTCCAGACTCAAGCTGGTTCAAATCTTGGTAAGTGTCCCATGTGCTGCCATCGTAATATTCAATCAGAAACTCGTTGTCGTCTAGATCAAGGTCATACCACCAGAAATCTACATAAATCACATCTGCATCCGAACAGTCCATAATTGGAGAAGTCAAATATCCAGATCGCCCGCCAGACCACCCATCAAAATCCGCTGAATATGTTCCCGCATACGCATAATCGCTTTCTTGTTCCCAGTTACCTGTTTCAATCCAGTCGGATGGAAGCCAGCCGCCTTCAAAGCTTTCGGCGTTGATAAGCGTTATGTTACCTGAACCGCCACCACCAGCTTCTATGAAGCTTTCAAAACTGCTGTCAATGACTTGTGTGTCCACATAAGTACCATCAGTTCTACTGCCCGTGTTAACAGTATATTCTGCTTGACTGCCAACCCACGAAGAGTATGTTGTGGTCTGCTCAACATTGGTGATGCTGACTTCCTCTTTCATTTTTTCCCAGTCCATCTGGTTCATCTCGTAGTTCCACAAGACAATATTCGAGACTATAGCCAAGATAATCACTAGGCTAAGGGCGATGACGATTATGTTGCTGATGCCACGGCGATCCCGCTTAAACCGGCGACATGTAATAGTCCACAACCTTGGTTCCCCTCCTAGTTACAACCTTAATCTCGTATGCGGAGTCTGCACTCCAGCCGTAAGTGACATTCAACCAGCCATGTTTACCCTGTTCCAATTCAAGAGGCGTAAAAGATTGGCGTGTGCGATTTACATACACAGCGGCTACCTTGATCGAAACCTTGCCCACGTTACGAAGATACAACGAAACTTGATCTGTTGTTGTAAACCAAACATCCTCAATAATGAGGCGTTCGCCCATGTTGTCGTGAAGTCCATCCGTGATAACATATGTAGCGCTAATAGCAATCGACATACCCGCCACTGCAATAACCGTCAATAAGAGACTGCTTAAGACCGGGGTTATTCCCCTCCTGTTCCACGATAGTTTACTCACATCTTTCCCCCATTACACCACAAATTTGAAGGCCAGATATCCACAGAGCAAAAGAATAACACTGTGCTTCAGACCGCCACCAACTGTTCCTTCACCCATTTTTCCAGCCACAAGACCACCAAAGAATGCTTGGATGGCGCTCATGTGAAAAAAGATGCTTCTTGCTTCACTAGGCGGCATCAACTCAAATTGGCTGAGTTCAAAATCCACCATGTCAACAAAGAAGGATTTGAAGAGCATAATAATCGTGAAGAGGAAAACAAAAAATGCTACATATATGATTGCAAGATAAGGTCTAATCTGAGTTTTACGTTCAGCATCAAACGTTAAAGTTGTCCGCACAAACTCTTCTAGCGGCTCAAAAACCTTCTCAACCTGCCCTCCCGACCGCTGAGCTTCAAGAATCAAAGGAATTGTTTGCCGCAAAAGAGTTGTGTCAACACGTTTACCTAAGGACTGCAGGGCATCTTCAAATGACACCCCCCAGCTCATCTGAGCCACCATTTTCTGCAGCTCTTTAGTCATAGGACCATACTTCCTCTTAGAAGCTTCTTCCACTGCTTGCGGCAAAGTCATCCCCGATTTTTGGGCTTGAACTATGCTCCGGAAGAGATCAGGGAGATACTTGTCTACAGAACGTTTCCAACGGTAGTCCACGTAATCTAGGACGGCTGGAGGAAAAACAGTAATCACCACCGCCAATAGGAAATACTCATCGAAGAGTGGACTGCCCCTAAGAAGGAGAAGAGCCGTCGCGCATATAGTGACCCCTAAGGCACCCGAGACAATCCAAGCGATTTTCTTTTCCCACGTTTCAATTTTAGGCATAAATCATCTCTTCGGTGAAATCATATCTAATATTACCAGAAATACTATGGAGCCAATAGGCAAGCCGAGATAGGTCAAAAGCTGCAACAATAGACGAGAGTCAAACGGACCAAATCCTCCGCCACCCAGCATTGCCATAACCGCAAGCATTACTACAAAGATGAGTGACCCCGCCACCATCAGAGTAACATAAAACTCCGCCAAAACTGCAAGACTATCCGAGAAACTTTTCAGCGCAAGCTGCTTTAATTTCATGTATTGCTGCGATCGGTTTCTAAGATATTTTACCAAGTTGCCTCCTGAGTGAACTACTGAAATAAAGCCTTCAATTAGCTCTTTGAATCTTTCAGAAGGTGTTCGTTTGGATGTAGTTTCCAACGCTGAGATGATGTCAAAACCGAAAAGCTCTACGTCCCGAACCACGTTTTTCGCCACGTTAGAAACTGCCAACGAGGCGTCAACTTGCGCCAAAGAACGCCATATAAAATCGGGAGGTACACCAGCCCCAGCTAAAATCGACATATACCCTACAGTGAAAGGGAGGTCATTTTCTAATTCTCTTTTCCAGTAGTCTGCTCGGTAGCTTGGATAAGCATAGAAAGCCATCACAGTTACAGCTCCAGCAAGTAGACTCACTCCTACTCCAAAAAGAAGCGCCATAACGAGAGAAAGTTTAAAGATGAAAAACAGAAGCACTGGAACAACAACCATAATTGAAGCCGACAGTAGCAGACTCGCCAGAATTGTTGTGCTGACATAAGCTTTGAAGTTACTTTTCATTCCCGACTTCTTTAAACTGGCATCAAGGTCTTTGAATAAAGGAAAAAGCCGTGATGATCTTCCCCCGACAAGTTGATAAGCAAAAACCTGCGGTTTAGTCGCGGCTAATCTAAGACTCTTAATCCACCGAGAAAAACGGCTGTTACCTGGAGAGGAAGTGCCCCGGAAAGCATTCTTGGCTCGGTAGTAAACTTTTTTGAGCCACTTTCTCAGTTTGTTTGCAGTCATGATGTTCCCAACCTAGCCTTTCGAAAGACGCGGATGGGATCAACATAGTAGTCTCTGATGACGGAAACGACGTCGGTGTACTTGCGAATCCCCTTTTTCACCATCCAATCTAGTACCGTTTTTCTTCGATTAAGCTCCTCACGAACCTCTTCTTCATTAAGCCCATTACGTTTCATTTTTTCTTCCAAGATGTGACTATGACCAGAATACTCGAAAGTGTCATGTCTTGCATCCCACCGATACACTTCATTGGTTAACAGTTCCCTTGTCTTTGGATCTAAACCAACAATCTCTGTCACTGCGCGAGTTCTTCGGACGGGTTTCCCATTAATTTCTGTTCGCAACTGAATCGTTATAGCATCAATCATTGTCAGGAGCGGTTTCGGAATATTCATTGGCTCTGATTCCAAACGGTGAATAACTGAACTCGCAGATTCACCGTGAATTGTTGCCATTCCCAGATGACCTGTTGCCATTGCCTGAAAAAGAGTGTAAGCTTCTTCTCCCCGAACCTCGCCCACAATTAGATAATCAGGTCTCTGCCTAACAGCTGCCCTCAAAAGATCAAACAAAGTGATAGCTCCAGCTCTATTATCCCCAAACCCTGTTCTTGTAACCGATTGAATCCAGTTTTCATGAGGCAGATTTAACTCAGCAGTATCCTCTACACTAACTAACTTCAGTCCAGGTTTGATGAACATCGAAAAACAGTTGAGTACAGTCGTTTTTCCCGCAGCAACACCCCCAGCTACAAGAATGGATGCCCGATTTTCGATGCAATACCAGAAATATGCAGCCATCTCAGATGAAATAGTGCCGAGGGAAATCAAGTCGGAAATGGTTAGGGGGTCGACACGGAAACGACGTATAGTAAACGTTGACCCTCTGCGGGTAATTTCATTTCCGTAGGTCATCTGTATCCGGCTACCGTCAGGTAGAGAAGCGTCAAGTATTGGCATCGCAAGGGAGATGTTTTTTCTCGCCAAATAAGCTAGCCTTACTATGAAAGAGTTCAGTTCCTCTTCATCCTTGAAAAGAATATTTGTTGGAAGTGATTCGTAGTCGCGATGCCAAACGTAGATTGGTATGTTGACGCCATCTGCTGAAATATCTTCGATCAGAGGGTCTTTCATGAGAGGATCTATTTTCCCGTAGCCTAGAAAATCGCGTATAATATAGTACATGAATTTGTCCACGGATTCCTCAGCGATTTTGAGGCGATAGTCCTTGATTATTTCACGAATCTTTATTTTGAGGTAATCTTCAGCCTTGCTTCGTGTTCCGATTTCTTTGAGGTTGACATCGATTTCCTCAACCAATATAGCTTTGATTTCTTTGAGTTGTTTTTCCTCTTCTTTTAGAATGGTAGGTTCGATCAATTCATATTTTATTCGTTGAGTGTTTGGTTCAGTAACAACCGCGGCGTAGACGTAGGGCTCATGGATGGGGTATACCTCCCGGAAAACGGATGCTTTTCTTTCGTGTATTGTTTTTGATTTAGTTTTCATTAGCCTCACGGTTGCTCCGTTTTTTAGTTCTTCCGATAGGGAACTAACTGATTGAACCGGTTCACGGGATTCATGACAAAAACATAGTGTATATTAAGACTTAATAAAATCTATGTATTCAGAATCACTTACATCGTAACACCCAAAAAAATGCTAAGCCGCCCAAAAAGGAGACTCAAGCCTCATGATTTCAATAAACTCGTTCAATACACCAATTTCTTCGGGAGTCAAGCGATCTTGAAACTTAGTCAACAAGACCTTTGCATGCGCTTCAGGCACCCTAACATAGAAAAACTCTCCCTCGTGAATGTGGCGACCCACGATGGTTTTGCTTAACGAAACGGCTACCTGCGACCCAACATTAGCTTCCGATGCCGCTTTGCCCTTATCCTGAATCTGCATGATCTCCCCAACGTTACGTCCATCTTCCTTAACAAGAATGTGTCTCGGTTTTATACGACCCGCCAAAACTTCTACGCCAATAACAGCGGGTTTAGCTTTCCTGAAAACATAACCTGGAAGAAACTTAACTTTGCTCGGCTTCACTAATCTGTCAAATTCTTCTCCAAGCTGGGTCTCCTTCTCTTTTTTCATCCATTGAAGGTAATCGTCAATGAGATTGTAAATGATTTTGTGATTAAAAATGGGAACATCACGGTTTCTTGCTTCTTCCTCGGCGTCTGGCAACACCTTAACGTTGAATGCTAAAATAACTCCATTAAGGGGTTCGCGTTCTTTAACTATGGATGCTTCAGTTACGTCACGACGAGAAACATCACCGACATCCGCCACCTTTATTTGGACGTTGCTTCGTTTCAAACTCTCGGCAATCGCTTCAAGAGACCCCAAAGCATCTGTTTTTAAAACAACGCCATCCACATCAGTGGCAATTTTGATTTGTTCAATCTCTTCAGAGACCAATTTTATGTACTCTTCAAGACGGTCTTGGGACGGAACAGCATACAAAGGTGCACCAGCTAATGCATCTTCAAGATTTGGCGCTGCAATCTTTATTCCCGCCGCAGCCGAAACAGAATCAACTGAAGAAAATTTGTCTCGAGGGTCTCTGATCTCATCCAGAGGCTTAGGCAGGAAGATTGCGCGAATGTTAGTTACAATAGGTTTTTCTTTGGCACCAACTACTATGAGGTCGCCCTTTTGAAGGATGCCATCGTAGATAATCACGTTGGTTGTGATGCCTAGGCCAGGTTCTTCCTTAACCTCCAAAACGGTTCCCTTTGCTGGTCCCTCAGTTGTTTTGAGTTTGGACTTAAGATACTGCTGGGTCAAGCCTACGAGAACCGCTAAAAGTTCTGGTATGCCTTCTCCTGTTTTGGCGCTTGTGGGGACGATTGCGATTGTTTTGGTGAAGTCTGTTACGTTGTTGAATTTGTCGGTTTGTAGGCCCAGTCTAGAAAAAGTTCCCATAATCCGGTACAGATTTTCATCTAGAGCTTGACGAACATACGGGTCTTGGTTTTGATAAGACGCTGAAAAAGTTTCCCCTTGCTTAGGTTTCCATCCGGGTACGCGATCAATCTTGTTTGCTGCCACAAGGAATGGAGTTTTCTTCTCTTTCAATATTTCAATACACTCGTAGGTCTGCGCCTCGATTCCCCTTAGAATATCAACTACAAGAATCGCAATATCCGCTACTGCGCCACCCCTTTTTCTCAAGTTAACGAAGGCTTCATGGCCGGGTGTATCGATGACAAGTAGCCCAGAAAGTTGCACATCCGTTTTCAGTACATTCAGCAGAGGTCCACAGATTTTGGTGAGGGTATCGACTGGAAAGTAGCTTGCACCGATGTGTTGGGTGATTCCTCCGACTTCGCGGTCTTGAACCCTACTTTTTCTGATTTTATCAAGCAGTTTAGTCTTCCCAGTGTCTATGTGACCTAGAACCGCAACGATGGGTTGTCTTATATGCAAAGGGGGTTCCTCAAGGTAATTCAGTAAACGGTGGCTTTTAGGTTCTACTCTAAGCTATTAACAAAAATAATTGGAGTTCCTGTCTCAGTTGAGTTCTGAGCCTATCTTAGATTCTTAAGATGTTTTTCGCATTGAGCAATTATTTTGCCTATTTCTGCAATCGGATACTTTGCGTCAATGTCAACTACCAGACCTTTTGTCCGGAGATAGTCAGCAACGGGTTTTGTTTTTTCCCGATACACAATTAACCTGTTTTTGATGATCTGCGGTTTCTCGTCTGCGCGTTGAATAAGTGCTCCACCGCAACTGTCACATATTCCCTCAACCTTTGGAGGCACATTCTTTACGTGATATATTGCACCGCAGTTACTGCAAGTTCTTCGTCCACCAAGTCTAGACATTATAACCTCGTCAGGAACAACAAAATTAAGGGCAACTTCGATTTTTTTGAAGTTCATCATAGCTTCTGCTTGAGGAACAGTTCTAGGATAACCGTCAAGAAGAAAACCCTGCTTGCAGTCATCCTCCTCGAGCCGGTTCTTTACCACGTTAATAACTATTTCATCGGGAACAAGGTCGCCGCTAGACACGTAATTCTTTACGCTGTTGCCTAGCTCAGTTTCATCCTTTATGGCTCTGCGAAAAAGGTCTCCCACCGAGATTTTGGGAATACCATGTTTTTCTGAAAGAAATCCCGCGTAGGTTCCTTTGCCTACCCCCGGAGGACCGAGTATAACGATGTTCATGGTCACTCACCAAGCCTCCATGGCTCTTCTATCTTAGACCCGAGATATATTCTTTAGTTAAGCTCTCCCTTTCTCTTCCTTTCCGAAGTACTTTGTCCACTTAACCTTCCGGGAGTCCCGCTTTAAAATTATGGAACTTTTTCTGCACTTGCTGGAACAGAACCACAAAATTGTCCCATCGTTCCTTACGTAAATCATGCCTGTGCCCGGTGGAAACTCGTGTCCGCAAAAAGAACAATTTCTGGACTTTGGCACTGATAATTCTCCTTATCTTCTGAGTCTTTTTGCTTCCCGTTCAGTATCTCTAAGAACGAGAATATCGTTAGCCCGCACTGGACCCTTCACGTTCCTTGTTATGATGCGCCCTTTATCCATTCCTTCAAGGACTCGGACCCTAACCTGTGTAATCTCGCCAGTGAGTCCTGTTCGACCAACGACTTGAATGACTTCTGCAGGAACTAGCTCCTTGGGAGCCTCTTTCTTGCTCATCCACTAGAGCCCTTCTGTTTCAGTTCCTCGATTCTGCTGGAGATTTCCTTTATCAAAGCCACTGCTTCGCCAACATTACTGATGGCTACCGCAGCCGAGGAGACTTCTATCCCTGAGGAAACCCCGAGTTTTTCTTTGCTGGGTACAAACACGTAAGGAATTTTGCGTTCCTCACAGAGAATAGGGAGATGCGCCACAACTTCTGGGGGGTCCACATCTTCTGCAATAACTACGAGTTTTGCTTGTCCTCTTTCTACTGCTTTTGTTGTTTCGTTGGTGCCTATTCTAACTGACCCTGTTTGGTTGGCTATTTGCAGGGCTTCATAGGCTGCATCTGCCACCTCGTTGGGGACCTCAAATTTTGCGTAAAACGGTTTTGACATATGCCTCACCCTTTTTTAAGTGCTGAGTTAATCGGAAACAGGGTTTATGAATGTTTCGACCTGAAGGCTTATGTGTTACATCTAATAATTGGGTTTCAGTCTTTTTGGTGCTTGGTTTTCCAGAAAAAACCTATTTTTCAACAATGCACTGTTATTAGTCTCCTAATATGCTCCCAGATTTGGGCAGTAAATAATTGTCTTGCTTGGAAAAACAGAAAAAGTACTGTTTTCAACAATGAACCTCTATTAGTCTCCTAATAGGAAGCAACAAAACGTTATCATCCTTAAATTGGAAATATTTTTCTGAATAAAATGGAATTGTGCTCTCACCACCGCCTGTACCACGCCACCCTTGTAAAACCAAATTTTGGATATCTCAGTATGAGATAGTAGATTATGGGATTTACGCATGCAGAGCAGGCTTCTCTAGGTGAGAGCAAAACCGGATACGGTTTAATGCCGTAATAAATCTTATGAATCCAGAAAGTCTATCCAATTGCACACATAGGTCAAAAGACTAAGAGAGTTTAATGAAAACATGTTTTACTTAAACATAACTGCCTCTTTTTCCAGTGTTTTTCGGGCGTAGCGTTACTTGGCTACCTAAACGAATAAATCCACACTCAACCTAACGTTTCTATGGCGGTGATTTACTTGGATCTGCTGAACATTTACCTGCTAAACCTCTTAGTTACCGTTGCCATGTTCACGGTGTTGGTATTTCGAGCATGGGTAGAACACAAAAACTACCGAATGATGTGGAAAGAACTGGAGTGGAGAAGAACCTGCGAAACCGCGGGAACGATTCTGAACGCTGAAAAGAGCCTCTTCACCAAGGTTGAGGGCGGTGAAGAACTCTATGAAATGCTTTGTAAACTGTTCAAGGCTAAAAGAGAATAATGTGTGAGCGTAGAAGCTACGGGGCTTCTCTGGAGACTGTCAATATTCTGACGTAGTCCGCTGTGTCGTCGCAAGCATCAGCCACATGTTCCATTTCTTCTATGAGGTCTTTAAGCAATAGTATTGTTGCGGCATCCGTTTCCTTAGAATATTTGAGAAGCATCGCTTTTGATTTCAAGTATTTTTCATCCACTCGCTGTTCTATCTTGTCGATTTGTTTTGCAAGTTCCATAGCCTTCGCTGGGTTTGTCCCCAAGTTTTCAATGGCCTTACGTAAAGTTGTTGCGCAATCAACCAAGTCTTTGGCGGTTTTGGCAAACTGTTTCCACATTTCCTTTGGGACTTCTGCCTCTAAAAGTAAAACAACTGCTCTTGATGCATCCTTGACGTGGTCCGCCATTTGGTCCAACCTTTTCACTAGGTGCATGATGTCTTCGCGGTCTTTAGATTGAAGATTGCCGCGGGTAAGTTCCTCAAAAACTATTCTTCTAAGTTCATCTATTTCATGTTCTATACGGGATAGTTTATCGAAGGATGCTCTGGCTTTTTCTTTATCACTGTTTAAGGCAGAGTTAATGGCTTTTTCAAGCTCGATTACCGTGTCGATAGCCAAGGTCATTTGTCTATCCGCCATTTCTAATACCTTAGTTTTCCTTCTTTCAGAAAACCATCTTTCCATAGATTTTCACCTTTAAACAATAAGACATTCGATGTCTGTTGTTAATTACTTTATAAGCATGCCGCTTAAGTCTTTTCCATCTTTTCACTCAAGAGCCAACTCCGTTCTCAAACCCTTTTCAGGATATGAAAAAACAAAGCTTTTTTCAAACGGAAAAGCAACAGTAATCTTCTCGCCTACACTAAGCCATTCAGCCATTAATGCTGGACGTACAACCACTATCATATCTTCATTTTGGAGCCTAATTTCATATCGAACATTGTTTCCTTCAAACCTAAAACCTTCGATGTTACCGACTATCGAGTTTACCCCACTCTTTTCTCCCTTCGTGATGGACAAAACTTCTGGTCTTATGGCTACAACCACTTTTTCCCCTTTTTTGTGGTCTTTGTTCAAGGATTTAACATAAATTCCTCCACGAAGTTCCACCGTAAGTTTGTGACCAACCCGATCTGCAACATAACCTTCCAAGAAATTTGATTCCCCAACAAAGTTTGCCACAAATATGTGCTGAGGATTCAGGTACAGTTCCTGAGGGGTTCCGACCTGCATAATCTTTCCTTTCCGCATCACAGCAATTCTGTCCGAGATAGCCATAGCCTCTGCTTGGTCATGAGTAACATGAATTGCTGTTAATTGGAGGTCTTTCACCAGTTTTCTAATTTCGTACCTCAAGTCTGTTCTGATTTTCGCATCTAGGGCACCTAAGGGCTCATCCAACAGTAAAAGCTTAGAGCCTGACGATAATGCCCTAGCCAAGGCAACCCGTTGCTTCATTCCTCCACTCAACTCGCTTGGAAAAGCGTCAGTTCGCTCAAACAGTCGGACCAGCTCTAACATTTCGCGTCCAATTTTGTTGCTTTTCTTTTCGTTCCATCCTTTTACGCGTGGTCCGTAGGTGACGTTGTTCCAAACGTCCATGTGTGGAAACAGTGCATATTCCTGAAAGACGTAGCCGATGTCTCTGTATTCGGGTGGAAGATCAGATACACGTTTCTCGCCGATTGATATTTCGCCTTCATCGGGCAACTCCAAGCCAGCTATCATACGCAAAGTAGTTGTTTTTCCACATCCGCTTGGTCCAAGCAATGTCAAATATTCTTTGTCACGTACAGTCAAGTTTACGTGATCAACAGCGATTATTCGCCCTTTATCGAAGGTTTTGACTACATTATTTAACTTGACTTCGGGCATTTCAGTTCACCTCATATAGAATTTTTTGAATTGTATTATTTTGTCTCATCTAGTGGTCACCTTTCTGAACAGCATAATCAGAACAAATGAGATTACAATTAAATATGTTGATGCGAAGAGCGCTGCTGGAATCGCGAGAGATTCAACCATGTTAACAACTAATGGAGGAATTGTTGTGGCGCTACCCATTACTAGAAATGTTGCTCCTGTTTCTCCCAAGGAGCGCGTAAATGATAGGATTACTCCCGCTAAAATTCCTCTTTTCAACAACGGGAGAGACACTGATTCGGCAGTGTTGTATTGAGTGGCACCTAGGGTGCGAGCTGCTCCCTCATACAGGGGAATGTCAGACCCTTCAAAAGTAGCAAGCATAGGCTCAACCACTACAGGAACAGAGAAAACTATGTGCGTTAAAATTATAAGCCATATTCCCGGATTTGCGAGATTCAATCCTTCAGGACCCCACAGGAGAAGAATGGATAGACCAAGAGCCGATGTTGGAACAATTAGAGGGACTCGAAGTATGGCTCGCAGGAATCGACCAAATCTGTAACGTTTTATCAAGAATACTGTCGGAATGGCTATACACGTTGCAATGTATGTAGCGATGGATGCGGAGGCAAACGAAATAAAAGTAGCGTCTAGCAAAGCTGAGAAGTAGTTCGATGGTCCAAATAGTTGGTACATCACGCTTTCTTTAACATTGCCCGTGTCTGGGTCGCTGTTCCAAGATAGAGTAACCGAATTGAGGACAACAATTATTGGCAATATCACCACTAGAATAATGAAGAGTAAAACAGCCACGTCTCTCATTCGAGGTAGTTTTCGAGAAGCAAAATCTTCAAGCTTTAGAAGCTTTTTTTCGATACGAAGAGTTGAAAAAATTGAGAACGAAGAAACACCCTTTTTCTGCAAGACAAACTCTATTGGAAGAATTATTGCTGTCGCCACAATTATTAATAGGCTTCCTAGGAAGGCAGCAGCTCCAAAATTAAACTGGGACACCCAGCGAATTACCGCAATGGGTGCCGTAGTATAGACACTTGACACTACTAATGTGGCTCCGGTTTCTCCCAGAGACCTAGCAAAAGCTAAAACTGCTCCCGAGAAGATTGCGGGTAACGTTAACGGTAAAATGACATTTCTAAATGTTGTTAGAGGTGAGGCGCCTAGAGTTCCGGAAGCTTGTTCAAATAGTGTCGACAGATCCTCAAGTTTGGCTTTAAGCGTTTTTACTATATATGGAAATGTTAGAGCGATGTGTATAATTAACATTATAAATGGAACATTGATCACGGGAATCAAGTAAATGGAGTCTACCCCAAAAATCGATGTCCATGCTATTAGAGTCGCAAAACCGAAACCAGAAGTAGGGATAACCAACGTAAATGTAGTGATGTCTTCAAGAAACCCCTTTCCCCAAAAATTCTTCCGAGCCAAAATATATGCAAGAGGAATCCCAAAAATAAGGTCTATTACTACTGCGGAAACGGCAAGACGAAGGGATAATGAAATATATTTCTGGATTTCTATCCAATTTGTGTCTCCTATAAGCGGGTTTGCAAAAACTTCAGTGTAAACCTCAGGCCATTGGGTAAACGTAAAGGATATCAGAAAAAAACTTGGCAAAAAAACGAAGATAACAAGACTTGCTACGGTTGCGGGCACTCCAAGTCGGTAGAGCAGTTTCCGTATACCTTTTGGCTGGCTAAAAGCAGTCACACTCCAGGATTTTTCACGGAAGGCCACACAGTGAATAACGCTTTCATTGCTTCTCCTGACATAGGTCTGTAAATTGGCACTTGAATTTCAAATTCAACGCCATTCTTCTCGTTAAAGACCTCGGGGTTAAGAAGGACGCTGGGGTTGGCTGGTCTAAATCCGTGTTCTTGGGCTTTGTCTTGATTTTGTTCCTGAAGTAAGTAGAATAGATACTGGGATGCAGCGAATTTTTGATATTCATTAACCCAAGGCGCGTTCAAAATGACAAAAGGGTGATCAGAAAGGATGGTTCCATCTTCTGGGTAAACCGCAACCAGCGAGTCTCCCCATGTCTTGTTAGCTTTATCAGCGTTACGAATGACGACGCTTTCGTAGACTGTAAAGCAATCGATCGCATCGGGGCCATTCAGAGCCGCCCATCTACCAAAGAATCCGGTACTCTTCTCATAATTCACTGCCTGCGATTCGATAGTCCTGACGAAATTCAGAGCAGTTTCATTCGTGAAATCGTCAATAACGAACTGGTCAGGTGTCTTATCTAAGGCATCTGCAAATTCCAAAACTTCAGCCATGACGCCGCCGTTACTTAGCAATGGATCCGGATGCCCGTACTTATAGTCGATGCCATCCATTGCCAATTGATACAAATCTTGGAAGCTAGTTACATTATTCTCTTCAAAGAAGGACTCCCATCCAGCTATTACTACTGGGGACAAAACAAGAGGAGTCGAGTCTGTAGCTATTTCTTGCGCGCCACCCGCGCGTAACCATTCATCGTTCAGATATGATATCCAGAGACTTGACGCTGGACTCCAAGCTGTTGGTTGCGCACCCCAAAGGATCTGATTTACAGTATCATGACTTCCCCTCACGTCAAGTTCCACGTTGACTGTAATATTGAATCGTTCAAAAAACCACTGTTCAAATCCAGGAGTAACCTCTTCAATCCACGCTTGTTTCTCACTCGTATACATGAAATCGAACGTGATGCTGGATGGTAATCCTTCTTGTCCAGCACCTCCACCTCCTCCTGTGGACGTGATCGAGGAGACTGCCAAGAAGATCATGAAGCCAAGCAGGATTCCGATGAGCAGCATGATGTAGCCTTGTTTTGGAAACAGTCTCAGGCGGCGTTTGTTTCTCCGAGCCATCCTTTTTCCAGCCTCGATTTAGTATTCAAGAGGTCAGTATAAAGACTTCGCTTTAGCAAGAAAAGCAAACTGGACTAATGAGCAAATTCTTAGTTTAACTTAGTTACGTTGAGGCAAACATTTCCTTAACAACCAGAAAAGCGTTATCGGTGTGCAAAACACACGCTTAGTTTCTTGTTAACGCCATCAACGCGCACGAAACCAAAACGCTGGAACTGGACGATTTCGTTTGGATTCAACGACCTGCAAGCCTCTTCTGAGACTCCTTTAGCCACAGAAGCGTCAGGCATCGTAACTTCGCATGGAACACCGCTGTTACAAGGAATCCAGTGGATCAACGGAGCTCCAACTTTCTTAGCTTCTTCGTAGGACTCGCCTAGAAAAGTGGCTTGAACCAAGCTTTTTTCAATTTTTTCCACTTTAAAATTAAAGAGGCCCATAAAGCGAATCACCCGTTTGCCTTCTACAACTTCTAGATCATCTTTTGAAATCAGAAAAGCCGCTTCTCCATCCTCAGGCTTAACCTCAAAGAAACGAAAGCCAATTTCCGGGTGATCCGGATGCAGAGGAATCTGAGCCGTAAAATCATGTGGAACATTGTTGACTATGATCTTTATGGGATTGTGCACAAAGAAGTAGCGTTTTGCTGTGGCGTCAATTTGTTTTCTATTATGTGCATACAGATTTTTCCAGCTTAAAACAACATCTGCCGGCTTGGGACCAACGTCAATCATCAAACTGTGGATTGCCTCCGGCGTTATTCCTCGTTTTCTCAGGGCTGCAAGAGTGGCAAGTCGCGGGTCATCCCAGTGTTTGTATAATCCGCTATTCAAGCCCTTCACAATTTCTGATTTGCTAAGGGATGCTCCTGTTATCTTCAGTCTGCCGTAGTGGATTGTTTCAGGATATTTCCATCCGAAATGCTGATACATGTATTCCTGTCTAGCCTGATTGGTGAGGTGCTCCTTTCCCCTTATGATGTGCGTTACCCCCATCAGATGATCATCAATGCCTGTAGAGAAATTGTAGAGCGGCCAAACACGGTATTTGTTGCCTACTCTAGGATGAGGATACTTTTCAGTATCAACGATTCTCAACGCAGGCCAGTCTCGAACAGCCGGATTAGGATGATCCATATCTGTCTTAATTCGCACCACAGCCTCTCCTTCACCATACGTTCCATCCAACATGTGATTCCAACGAAGGAGATTTTCTTCTACAGCCAATTCTCGACATGGGCAGGATTGACTATTTTTCGCCTTTTCTTGGAACACTTCGCGTATGCATGTGCAGACGTAAGCGTTGCCGTTTTTGAGAATTTCTTCAGCGTGTTCGTAATAGATTTGGAGTCTGTCGCTTTGAATGAATTCTGCGTCCCACTTGCAGCCGAGCCATTTCAGGTCATCCCTGATTGCATTATAGAACTCCAGTTTTGGTTTCTTAGTTTTTGAGTCCGTGTCTTCGAAGCGTAGATAAAAGAGGCCGTTATACATTTTGGCGTAATCGTGACTGAGAATTATTGCCCTAGCCGAGCCTAAGTGGAGGACAAAGTCGGGGTTTGGAGAAAAACGGGTAACAACCCTCTCATATTTTTTAGCGTTTGGTAAAGGTGGCAGCTGCTTTGTCTCTTCTGTTTTTTCTTTGGTTAAAGCCTCAGGCCACTTTTCTTCAATGATCGCTTTTTGTTGTTCTAAAGGAAGAGCGTTAATTTCTTGCACAATCTCGTTGACGATGAGTGCAACATCATTTATTTTTTGTCTAAACTGAGGATATTCACCCAGTAGTTTGCCGAAAACAGGTTTCTGCGAAGCTTTTCCGTCGTAACGAAGCGCGTTTAGGAGAACAAATTTTTTGATTACTTTTCTAGCTTCTTTTTCTTCTGTTGGATTCAAGGTGTTAGCCACTTAACTTAGCTTTAATGTTGTCTAGCGAAAATGAGGTCTGAGAGGCTTATGAGGTCTTCTCTATCTTCGGAAGCAGGAAAACTAGCCAACGCCTCTTTGGCTCTTTCAATATATTTCTCTGCCACTTCTTTGGCGTAATCAATCGCCCCCAAAGAATCAATCAGCTCAATCGTCTCTCGTATCCTTTCAGGAGACGCATCCTTGTTTCCCAGTGTCTCAAGAATGGTTTTCCTCTGACTCTTTGAAGCCTTTTCGAGAGCATAAACAACTATCAAAGTACGTTTTCCTTCACGAACATCATTTCCAACCGGCTTTTTGAGAACTTTTTCGTCCGCAGTCAATGCTAGAACATCGTCGATCACCTGAAATGCGATGCCCGAGTATCGTCCAAACTCTCCTAGATGTTCAACCTGACTTTTGGTTGCGCCGCCTAAGATTCCGCCGCATCTTGCAGACGTTTCAAATAATGCAGCGGTTTTGCCTATGATCATTTCAAGGTATTCCTCCTCGGAAACAGTCTCCTTGCTTTCAAACATCATGTCTCGGGTCTGTCCCTCACAGAGGGTTATAGTTGCTTCGCTGATTTCCTTCAATACCTGTAGTATTCGCTTGGGCGTTACATGTTTGGTGTCTGTATAGCTGGTGATTGCCTCGTAGACCTTAGCGAAGAGCAAGTCTCCCGTCACTATGGCGATGGGTATTCCCCATTGAGTATGAACCGTTGGAACTCCCCGTCTCTTCTCATCCTGATCCATTATGTCATCGTGAATAAGAGTGAACGTGTGAAGCAACTCTAAAGCTGCCGCCGTTGGAATCGCATCCTCTTCTCGTCCTTCCACAAGCTTGCAGCTCTTCAAAACAAGAAAGGGTCTTAGCCGTTTTCCTCCAGCATCAATTATCTGTCGGGCGGCTCTGTAGAGCGGCTGGGGCTCACTCTCTATGTCAACAACTTTCTCGATGAAACTGTTCACTTTCTTTGCTGATTCAGATATCTGAGATGACAGACGACTCATGCTTTTCTCCTCGCGTAAACTTCAGGTTGAAAACCTCGCAGTTTTAACCACTCAGCAGTCTTTCCAGTCAACACAACCGGAACTTTCTGCAACTTTTTAAGGGAATCTGCTCCTACAAGGAACATTGCATTTCTCACTTCTCCAACAAATAACTGAAGCGCCTTTTTAACCTCTTCCGAAGACTTTGTGGCTGGCTGCAGAAACGGGTAAGTGGCACTAGCCAAACTTGCGCCTAAAGCTAAAGCCTTCGTTGCATCTATTCCGTTTCTTATTCCACCTGAAGCTATTACTGGAATATTGACTGACTGAACAGCCTCTACAATGCTTACTGTAGTGGGTATACCCCAGTTCCAGAAAGTTTTCCCAAACTGCTGGTTGAAACCATCCTGACGCGCTTTTGCTCGGTAATACTCCACCGCTGCCCAGCTTGTTCCTCCCGCTCCCGCCACGTCGATTCCTGCAACACCAGCTGTTACAAGCATTTTCGCATCCTCTGATGCTATTCCTGCTCCAGTCTCCTTCACTATGACTGGAACGTCTAGCTCTTCGGCAGCCTCACCTATCTTGCGAAGTAACCCAGAATAGTTCGTGTCTCCTTCTGGTTGAACCGCCTCCTGTAATGCGTTCAGGTGGATTGCCAAGGCGTTGGCTTGCACCATCTCAACTGCCTTTTTTGCTTCTTTGATGCCGTATTTGCCGACGAGCTGTGGACCTCCAATGTTGGCTAAGATGAATGCTGTTGGCGCCTTCTCTCTTACCACACTGAATGAGCGTTCAGCTTTTTGGTTGTTAATTGCTATTCTTTGGCTTCCGATGCCCATTCCAAGGTTTAGTTCTTCAACTGCTTCGGCTATTGCAGCGTTTATTTTTGTGGCTTCTGCGGTGCCTCCTGTCATTGCTCCTACAAAGATGGGAGCAGAAAACTTGTAGCCGAAAACGGTTGTTGAGAGGTCAATTTTTTTTCTTTCTATTTCGGGCAGAGCTTTATGGACGAGTGAAACGTCTTCAAATCCAGTGGTTTTTCTTCTGGATTGAACATTTTCTTTGAGACAGATTTCTATATGGTCAGCTTTCCTTTCTCCAATAATATCATCCAACTGTTTCACCCCTTCTCAATAATTGTCCCAATCACTTCTTCTCCTTTAAGTGCCTTGTAAACTCTTCCAGATTTTGTGGCGTTCACAATCACCGTTTCGATGTTATGTTCGATGGCAAATGTTACTTCACGCATCTTTCCAAGCATTCCCCCTGTCACGTCAGTTGCCTTTGACCCTTCAATCTTGTGTTTCAGGCTTTTCAATTCTTCCAAGGTTACGTGATCAATTAGCTGTGCAGAAGAGTCTGTTTTGGGGTCAGCAGTGTATAACCCGTCAACATCCGCGCCCATTATGATTCGGCTTGCGCCAAGTTTTATTGCCAGTGAAGAGACGAGTTGGTCTCCAGACAATATGGTGAAGCCCTTCTTCGAGTCGAGGACGGCGTCTCCGTAGAGAACTGGGACAAAGCCCATCTTGAGCATTTTTTTTAATGGTTTTAGTTCCATGTTGTGTATTCGATCAGCCTTCGTAACCACACAGGAGGACGGATGAACCTCTACTGCCGGAATATTACGGCTTATTAGAGCCTGCATAACCCAACTGTTCAGCAGGGTCATAGCTAGATGGGTCTCCGCAAACCCTAAAATCTGTGACGAATCAACAAATCCTCCAGCAATGCCATGTCGTTCCGCAACCGGATGACCAAAAGAGCCGCCGCCATGAACCAAAATAAGGGACGAAACTTTGGCTCGAGAAATTTCGGTTGCCAACCGTTCAATTGCTTCTAAGTTGGGAGTCAATGGTTTCTCCTTGTTTGTTATCACGGAACCGCCGAGCTTCAGAACAGTTGGCTTAATGCTCATCATTCTCACCATTATTTTCGGTTTTTTACTATAGGTTAGTTGATTAGCTATTTTTTTTTAACTAACTACTTCTTTATTGTGACAACACCGTTCTCTATTCGAACAGTGTCTCCAGTTTTTATTTGTGAGATATCAACCTCGTCAACGCAGGGTATCTCAGAGATTATTGCACCCACAGCAACTACAGTTTCGCACTCCCTGTTTATGATTCCAGCGGGGGCTATTCCGCCCTTTTTTAGTCTATAGAGTGTGTAGGATCCAACTGTTGAGCCTTTGCCCGTTGGGAAAACTAGGATTTTGCCTTTGATTCGCTTTCCCTGCAGCTCATGCCCTTTTTCTAGTATCTCGCTGGTTTCCGGGTCTACTCCACCATAGAACGAAATTGGTTGAGTGGTCGTTAATGCTTCTCCTTTTGCAATTCCCTTGGAGATTATTCTTCCTTTCAACTCCATTTTCCACTCACCCCTGCGTTTATGCACTCTTCTAGACTTCCCATTTTGGTCAACATATTGTTATGTCGTGAGTAGTAGCATCCTTTCGCGGAGGTTGTAGCAACAGTTCTAAACCTTCCCTTCAAAGGAGCCACTGCCATACAGGTGTCGCAGGCAAACTTTCCTCCAGCCTCCTCGATTATTCTGGTGTAGCCTCTTTTGTCAGCGAGTTGTTTCATGGGTCTTGAGGTTGCAACCCAGAATTCCGTGTTTGGGGATATTTTCCTGTTTTTCAGCAGGTTTGCTATTTCTGCGATTTCTTTAATAGACGCGTGGGGGCAGCCGATACACACGAAATCGATGTCTTCTGTATCGTCGTTGATGGCTTCATACGCTTCCCGAATATCACTATCATCGATAACAATCTTTTCTTTTGGAGGCTGATGTTTCTCGGATTCCGGAGTAATTCCCTTCATATGAAACAGCGGCTTTGAACCAAAAGTCACCACAGAGGCACAGAACGACTTCAACTCATCCAAGCTCACATCGTTTATGCCTGTTATGTATGGAATTTTGTTTTGCACCTGCTTTCCCACACAGTAACCAAGAGCGCCCCAATCCGAAAATGTAGTCAATTTCGCCGTTACTTCCACGTGAGTGTCTGGCGCTCTGTTCGCATCCAAATGAAGACCATAACAGGGCGTTTTACCAACAAACGCTGCTGCAAGAGCCGAAGGACCGCCTTCCCTGTTTGTTTTCGCTCCGATAACTGAGTTGGCGAAAGTAACTGCCGAAGATTCAGACCAAGCAATGTGCTCTCCATATATTGGCAAGTTACCAATCAGATATGGCGTGCAGGTGCAGGAGATGATTATTCCCATTTTTCTGAAAGCGTCAATAACCAAGTTTTGTTTTCTTGCAAACTCCTCGTCAATACCAAGGTTTCGCCAATTTTCCAAGTCCATCCCTGCAGGATTCAAGGTTGTGAGTACTTTGACTTTGCCATCTTTTGCCAGTTCATTCAAAAAATCTAAGCCTGCATCTCCGAGGTTATGGTATGACACGCCCGCAACTTGCACAGACCCAATTTTTACGAGTTTTTCGGCGCCGTAAATGTTTCCGAGGGCAACCAGTATATCCATGGACTTTTTTACTGCGTAGCCTTCTTCGCCATCAAGCATTCTTTCTTCGTTTTTTGTTAAGTACATAAGATCACAGGAACTTGTTTAAGTCAACTTTTCGGTAATTTTCCTTTTTAAATCCTTTACCTGTTCCTCTGAGGGGGATTGTTGCGTCTAAGCCCATCTTGGATGTTCTGGCTTTCTTTCCCTCGGTTAAATCCCCTGATGGATCAAGTGATGAGCCAGGCTGGTTTGGCATTATAACCGCGGCTTTGTCTGCTTGGAATCGGGTTGCAAGTGCCCACTCGACGTCGTTGCTGTCATAGATGTTTATGTCATCATCCACAACAACACAATGCTTCAACGACTTGTGACCCTCAAAAGCTGCCTTAATCGCCTTCTTTCCATCATCTGGATTCTGTTTGCTTATCTGCACTACCGCGTGGAGCCAGCTACAACCGCCAGTAGTAATATACACATCATTGCATTTGCAGACCTTGTTAACTTCATTAAAGATAGTGGGCTCTTTAGGCATCCCCATCAACACTTTATGCTCATTCCTTCCCGCAAGAATTGTTTGGTAAATAGGGTTTTTTCTGTGGGTTATGCATTTGATTTCTATCACAGGCTGCTGTCTAACCCTGTCAACAATCCCTGTAAGATCCAAAAACGGTCCTTCTGGAACCATTTCTTTGGTTATCCGTCCCTCCAACACGATTTCGCAGTCTCTTGGAACCTCAACATCAATTGTTTTGCATTTCACCAGTTCCGTCTTTTCTAGTACATTCGCCATTCCCAGCTCATCAACGCCCTTTGGCAGGGATGTGGAAGCGGCGAGAAGAACAGCGGTGGAGTTGCCGATGCACATTGCTATGTCAAGTTCGCCCCCCGCCTTTTTGAGGGCAGTATCGGTTCCCCTGTCCTCTACGATTCGAGCCACAAACTTGTTCTTGCCAATCAGCATTAACCTGTGAAAACACGTGTTTCTACCGAGCTCCGGGTCTTTTACTATGGAAATGGCAGATGGAACATACTTTCCGCCGTCCTTTTTGGTGTACCGCATTATGGGCAACTTAGTTAAGTCGACGTTTTGTTCAATTATTTCTTGGCATTCCCCCTTCTTTACAACAGTTGGAGCCACAGGGTTTTCTATGGCGCTCGACAATTTGGGCAAAATCTGCTGTATGTCCATGTTTAATGATTTGGCGACCAACTCTTTGGAGGAGACCAAACCCGCAACAACGGGCATTTTGGACTCTTTTATTTTCTCAAAAAAGCAAGGTTTTTCGCTAAGAGCATCGATGATTCCCGCCAGTTCAAGCTCGGTTGACACTTCTTTTTGTATTCTTGTTACTTTTCCTTCACGTTCAAGTTGCTCCAAGAAACTTCTAAAACCCAAAATGTTTCCCTCACAGTTTCTGAATGCCAATCTTTGTTCTTAACACTTCAAAGCCTTCGTTCTCAATGGCTGTCGCAACTTTTTCTTGCAGCTCTTTTCTGGGAGTCAAGGCTAGTATGCAGCCTCCGCCTCCGCCGCCAGTCATTTTTGCTCCAAACGCCCCCTGTTCTCTAGCCAACTCAACTAGATAATCTAGTTCTTTGCAGGAGACCTCAATTTCTTGTAGCAAGCGATGGTTTTCGTTCATTAATTCGCCAACCTGCTTGAGGTCAAAAGCTTCCAGTGCCTTTCTTCCTTTGAGCGCCAAATCTTCTGCTTGCCTGAATAACTCGGCGTATTTCTTGGGGTTTCTTTGTTTTCTTTCTCCAACTCCGGCAACCATCGCCTTAGTGTTAGCGACAATTCCAGTGTTGCCGATGACGATTTCGACGGGTTCGCGTATGCTTAATTGTTCTATCGTGTTCAAGTCTCCGCTCAAACTTTTCTTGAACCAGATCAAGCCGCCGAATGTTGCTGCGGTATTGTCGATGCCTGAAGGGTTTCCTGCATACGCTTTCTCTGCTTCATATGCAATGTCATTAATTTTTTCGTCAGGTAAATCTAGTTCAAATTCTTCTGCTATGGCTCTGGCAATCGCGACACTGCTTGCTGCAGAAGCTCCAAGTCCACTAAATCCGGGGAGGTTTCCGCCCAACCAGATGTCTATAGCGACCTGCTGGGGGTCCATGTTCATTGCTTTGAGCATTCTTTCGATTGATTCTAGTTGCTGAAGTTTTTTCTTTTCAGCGTACCCTTTTGCGCCTGTTCTTTCGTCTGTTACATTGATGCCGTTTGCGGCTTTTTTTACTTCTGCGTCAGCTGCTGAATCAACTGCTGAAGCAATTCCGGGTACGCCATGAACAACAAAGTGTTCACCGAACAAAATTGTTTTTCCGAAGCCAGAACCTCTTCCCATTGAAACTAACCCAGAAGACAATGGAAGAGATAAAATAAAATACTTTTAGGTTAGCCTTTTTTCGTAAAGGCCATAGACGCGTAGCCTACTACTGCAGAATAATCGCCTAGTATGTCGCCGCTCGTCTTGTAGCATAATAACTGCGCCTTTTTGGCGCCTAACTCTTTTGCTACTGTGATGGCGGCGATGGTTGGACCGTAACCGCAAGTGGATATCCCATAATCTTCTACGGTGTGGTAGTATTGTTCTTCGTCCATTTTGAGGGCAGCATCTATCGCCATTTTGTCCTTCTTTTCGGCTCTTGCTTGAGGTTCATAATGGGTCAAATCGGAGGATGCGATAACCAAAGCGTTCTTGCCCTTCAAGGCTGCAGCAGTCGCTTTTCCCACTTCGCGGCTGGACTCCAAATCCTGCATCATAAAACAGACAGGAACAAACTTGAAGTCTGAACCATACAAATACTGAAGGAATGGAAGCTGAAGCTCAATAGAATGCTCGTGAGCATGCGCCCTCTCATCAACATCAACGATGCTGGAAGCACTCAAAATATTGTTAGCTGTTTCTGCGTCAATCTCCACATCACCCAGAGGAGTGCGCCAAACGCCCTCATTCATAATCGAAAGCGCGCTTCCATGTCCAGTATGATTAGGACCAAAAACTACTATGACGTCAGGTTTTCCATCATTCGCAAGATGGTAATAAGCGTGGGCGGCTACGGGACCTGAGGCTAGGTATCCTGCATGGGGAACAACAAGCCCAACAATGCTCCGCGGACCCTCCTTTACGACTTTGGGAATGCTTCCGGGTCCTAGTTTGTGAATAAAAAGTTCTTCTATTTGATTCCGTAAACGATTGGGGGTACCAGCGTACCATGAACCTGCTACTGCCGGGTACCTGATTTTCACTCGTCTTCTTCCCGTCTTTCCCTAGTCAGCTTTATTTCAAAGTCTTCGATGGACTGACTTAGGTCTCCGTCTGCGGGAATTTCGCCTCTCTCGCGTAGTATCTGTCTTGCTAGAATCCAATAGATAACTGCCAATGCACGTCTTCCCTTGTTGTTGGTGGGTATCACCAAATCTACAAAGGAGGAGTCGTTGTCTGTGCTGCAGAGGGCTACTACAGGAATTCCGATGTTCGCTGCTTCTTTCACCGCTTGCACATCAGCTTTGGCGTCAGACAGTATTATTACGTTAGGCTCAAGACGCTTTGGGTAAAGCGGGTTTGAAAGCATTCCGGGAACGAACCTGCCAACGATAGGTGTGGCTCCAATTACTTCACAGAATTTTTCTACAGGTGACTGCCCATACAATCTCCCGGCTACAGCCACTATCTTTGAGGGTTCAAATCGGGCTAGAAACTTGGCAGCCACTCGTATGCGTTCGTCTGTTTTTTTAACGTCCAAAACGAACAAGCCGTCGGCTCTAACTCGATATATGAATGCATCCATGTCTTTTGTTCTCATTCTCGTTCCTATATGAACCCCCGCGGATAACAGTGTATCCTGAGGTAACAGAAGTTCTTCTTCGTTGTATGTTTCGATGTTTTCTTCACTTTCGGACAAAATATTTTTCCTCCAACTATAATATTGACATTTGTGCTCTATTTCCAAGATTTTCCTCTATTCGAATTAACTCGTTTATCTTCGCCACTCGTTCTCCATGTAACACGCCAGTCTTGATGACTGGACAAAAGAAACCAACGGCTAAGTGAGCTATATGTGTATCAGTTGTTTCTCCCGAACGATGGGACATAACCGGAACATATCCAGCCCTTTTCGCCAATCGCATAGTTTCCCAAGCGTCTGTGAGCGTGCCAACCTGATTCGTTTTTACGATAAGAGAGTTCCCAGCACCCATTTTAATGCCCTGAGTTAACCTCGCACGGTTTGTGACAAACAAGTCGTCACCGCAGATTAGACAATTCTTAACCTTTTTCGTGAGTTCCGCAAAGCTTTCGTAGTCATCCTCATCGAAGGGGTCTTCGACATAAGCAAGATTATAATCCTCAATGAGCTGCAACATAAACTCCAACTGCTCTCCAGAATCTCGCTTTTTTCCTTCCATGGAGTAAACGTAAACACTTTCTTTCGAATTCCAGAAACTGGAAGCAGCAACATCAAGACATGCCCTGCATTCAATGCCCTGCTCTTCTGAAACCTCTTCACAAGCCTTGACAACTATCTTCAAAGCTTCTTCGTTTTCTATGTTGGGCGCCCAAGCTCCCTCGTCTCCTCTTCCACCTGTAAATTTTTGGTCAGCCTTTCTGAGAAACGCGCCGACCTTTTGATGTACCATAATGTTGGCTTTCGCCGCCTCTGCGAAGCTGCGTGCCTTAAACGGGATAACCAAATACTCTTGGATGTCTGTTGTCTTTCCAAGAGCATGTTTTCCTCCACCCAAAACATTCCCAAGAGGATATGGCAACTCGTTTGCGAGGTATCCTGATAAATACTGAAACAGGGGCAAATCATAGGATGTTGCGGCTGCTTCTGCCGTGGCTAGGGATATGGCGAAGACAGTGTTTCCTCCGACATTTCCGAAGTTCTCTGTTTCGTCGATTTCGTGAAGAAGAGCATCAATCTCGTTTTGTTCTTCAGCGTCCATACCTATGAGTTCAGGAGCGATAAGCTCTTCCAGCTTTGTTATAGCCGCGTCAACTCCACCTTCCGGATAGGAAACTACCTCGGCTTTGCCTTTACTGGCTCCGGCGGGAGCACCTGCTCTTCCGAATCCATCAGTGGTTACGATGTCAACTTCTATGGTTTCCTCTCCTCTGCTGTTGAAAACTTTTCGCGCCATGACATCTTCTATGACTGATGACATGTTTGTTACCCGCTAAAATGGTTGAGTGTTGTTTGTTTTCCTTTTTTCTTCGTAAAACCTGAGGATGCTGTCAGAAATTTCTATGTGAGAAAGGATCATTCTGCGACAGCAATATCTTATTATTCCTAAGCTGTCTAGAACCTTTTTTGCGTCTTCTCCAGTTTTGACTCTTCTGGTGAACTCTTCCCATTTGTCACTTATTAACTTCCCACATGTAAAACAGCGAACTGGGATAATCACTTCAATTCGACCTCCTATACATAATTATGACCTTGGTTGTTTCGAGCATTCGATTCCTACTTATACATTTCGGCGTCACTTTGCTTAAGACTTCTTAACACCTTTGGCTATTACATATCCTTATTTTGGGGTGCTCACCTGTAGCTTTTCTGATCCCTAGCCCTAGCCCCGGGGCCTCCAAACTTTTTAGGTTCGCTTCTTCTAGGATCACCGGAAATCATTGTTCGATCGTAATCTCTAAATGTAGTGCGAAGTCGGGTGCTCTTTGTCCACTTCAGTAGACCCTTAGCTATAGCCATACGCGCGGCTTCAGCCTGCCCCATTACGCCCCCTCCAGCCACACTAACGTTGATGTCAAGTTGACTCCAAACTTTCTCTTCTATCAGGAATAAAGGTTCTAGAATTTTGTCGCGAGCGAGTTTAGGTTCAAAAATCTCTAATGGCACCTTGTTTATTCTTATTCTTCCCTTTCCAAGTCTGACCGTCGCTCTTGCTATTGCGGTTTTCCGCTTCCCACTTATTACCATAACCTTTTTTGATTTAGACACACTATTCAACCTCTGGGGTCCACCCGCCTATTTCTTTAGCCAATTCACCAACGGTTATATAAGGTGATTTCAATTTATCTGTGCTGGCTTCAAGAACTGTCTGGAGTTCTTTTCTCTCAACTTCCAATGGAACACCTAGGTAAACCCTAAGTCTTTTGAATGCCTGCAGACCCTTCGGTTTCTGCCGAGGAAGCATACCTCGAATGGTTCTACGAACAATTCTGTCAGGTCTTCTCTGATGAAATGGGCCCTTTCTTGGATGCCCCACCTCAAGAAAGGTTTTAGCATCCTTGACTATTTGCAGCCTCTTGCCTGAAATGGCTGCTTTTTCAGCATTTACAACAATAACAGTCTCGCCTTGGAGAAGACGTTTGGCTACACTGCTAGCCATCCGTCCAAGAATCAGTCCCTTGGCATCTATAATTGTAGCTTTATCAAAAGACATCACAGTTTACCCCATGAATTTCACATTTTTGCCCGTTGGGTTCTTTTTCATCAGATCTCTGATTGATAAACAGTTTCCCTTAGCATTCTGAATCTTTGATTGTGCCACATCCGAAAAGGCGAATGCTGCTATGGTCATGGAATGATCTGCTTTTCCGGAGCCTAGAACTTTACCTGGAACAGCAACTGTTTCTCCCTCTTTCGTGTAGCGGTTCAATCGGCTTACGTTTACGGCTACACGACTTCTTTTTGAACTTGACAAACGTTTTGCTAAGTTGCGCCATACTTCAGTTTGGCTTTCTTGTGATTTCTTCTTCAAATCTCGAATGAGCGCAATAAGCTCTGGATTTGTTGCCTTTAATTTCTTCACTTCTGCTTACCCTTTTTCAGTTGAACGGAAAATTCCTTAACTTTTTTGTCAAGAATTTTGATAGCCTCAACAACGATTCGTTCTACCGGAAGTGCTCCAGTGGACTCGATTTTAAAAATAAAAGTGTTCTTGTCCCAAGAAACTTCGACGGCTGACGGGTCTTGGGGACAAGCATCTGCACAGTCCATACAGAGGGTGCATTCGATTATTTTCTGAGTTTTTATCCCTTCCGCTGTGTCTATGAGAACCTCTTCGGGACACACCTTAACGCATTTGC
>SDBS01001011.1_pt1 | contig 28399 bp, 24 predicted proteins | sample 2277091 | NCBI WGS metagenome assembly SDBS01 (sample SAMN10404972, study PRJNA504765) | marine sediment metagenome | isolation source: marine sediment core GS10_PC15, 163 cmbsf | place: Arctic Ocean: Southern Knipovich Ridge | collected 2010
TTTCTCTTCTTCTTATTATGAGCCTTAGGACAGAGATTGGCAAAATACTCCTCCGTCATCTAACATTTCCTCTAATATTCACTACCTATCCCATAGGTACATTATGGCATGTTCTATGCATGATCGAAAAAAAAGACATCACTAGGACTGAGAGAAAACAAAATGAGCATTAAAAGCGATCCAAACCTGCTAACTGAGATTCGTAAGTATGGTGATTTCGACTGTAACGCCTGTTATCAATGTGGAAGCTGTACTATCGTGTGTAATCTGGCTAAGAATTCGGTTTCTTTTCCGCGTAAACTGCTTCAATACGGTCTGTTTGGCTTGAAAAAACTGTTGAGGGGCAGCATAGATCCCTGGATATGTTACTACTGCGGCGACTGCTCCACCACCTGTCCGAGAGAAACAGAGCCGGGAGAGGCCATGATGACCCTCAGACGGTACCTGACGGCTCAGTACGACTGGACAGGTCTCTCTGGGAAAATGTACAAATCCAAGGTTTGGGAATTGGGGGCTCTATTCGTGGTCGGGGCCTTCATGACATTCCTGATCTGGATGTTTCACGGCCCCTTGGTAACGGAGCGGGTGGAGCTCAATACGTTCGCGCCCGCCCATACAGTCCACGCATTCGACCTGATTCTGTTCTGCGTCCTGGCCTTCTTTCTGTTCACCAATGCGTTCCGCATGTACTGGTTCGTCATGCACCAAGGCAAGAGCGCCAACATCCCCGCTATCATTCGCGGCTTTAAAGAGGATGGCTTCGGAGTCACCGAGCACAAAGGAGAAAAGATCAGGATTCCCCTCCGCGTTTTCCTCTTGGAGATAAAGACGATCATCGTGAATTTTTTCACCCAGAAACTTTTCCTCAGCTGCGCCAACAACAAGAGTCGATGGTTCAAACATCTGCTGCTTGTATCGGCGTATATGCTTATGCTCTTCCTGGTCGTCGTCCTGTTGCTGTGGTTCCAAACGGATAATATCTACCCGATCACTCATCCGCAACGGTGGCTGGGGTATTACGCAACCATTGTTCTCCTCTACTGTACTGTAGAAATCATCATAGGCCGCATCAGAAAACGGGAACAGATCCACAAGTTCTCCGACTTCAGCGACTGGATGTTCCCAATACTCCTTTTCCTGACCACCGTATCAGGAATATTGGTTCACATTTTCAGGTACATAGGTCTGCCGCTGGCGACCTACTACGTCTATGCCGCTCACCTGGCTATAGCCGTTGCCATGCTGGCAATCGAAGTCCCATTCGGAAAATGGGCACACTTGTTGTACCGCCCCCTGGCCGTTTACTTTCAAGCGGTCAGAGAAAGGGCGGTGGAGCAGGAAGTTCCATCAGAGGCTGTGTTGGAAAATGCTTGAAAACAAAACTGAAAACGAAAAAGTGGGTGCCGCCTTGGTTATGGGCGCTGGAATCGGCGGAATGCAAGCTGCACTCGAGCTGGCAGAATCCGGTATAAAGGTATATCTGGTGGACAACAAGCCATCCATCGGTGGCGTGATGGCCCAGCTGGATAAGACCTTTCCCACCAATGATTGTGCCATGTGTACCATGGCCCCGAGGCTGGTTGAGGTCGGCAGGCACAAAGATATCGAAGTGATCACGCTGGCAGAGATTGAAAGAATAAGGGGAGCTGCCGGCAATTTTCAAGTCGAGATCAGAAAGCGAGCCCGGTATGTTGACGAGGAAAAATGCACCGGCTGCGGCTCCTGCGTGGAGAATTGTCCGGTACACAACATCATCTACATCACGCCGGAAAGAGACAAAATCGAGATTTCCGTCGAAGACATGAAAATAATGGACGGGATTCTCAAAGACTTCGAAAGCTCCGATACATCTCTGGTCCCCATACTGCAGAGGGCCAACGATACATTCAATCATCTGCCTGAATCGGTCCTGAAATACACGGCCGATAAATTGGATATGCCACTGAGCGCGGTGTGCAGGATCGCAACTTTCTACAATGCCTTCAGCCTGGAACCGAGGGGTAAACACATCATCACCATCTGCCTGGGGACGGCCTGCCACGTGAAGGGCGCGGAAAGGATCACGGCGACCTTTGAGGGTGAGCTGGGGATCAAACGAGGGAGTACCACAAAAGATATGATATTTACCCTCGAGGCTGTCCGCTGCATCGGGTGCTGCGGATTGGCCCCGGTGCTGAAGGTCGGTGAAGAGATCTATGGTCAGATGAACAAGAACATGATTTCGGAACTGCTTAAGACTTATCAGAACGTCTAGGGAAAAAAACCATGCCAAAAATAAGCATTCAAGATTTGGAGAAAATCAGTAAGCGAGTTAGAAAGTCCGTTCTTCTGCGGGAAGGGGCAGGCAGAGCTAAAATCACAGTTCACATGGGCACCTGTGGGATTGCTGCCGGGGCCCGCAAGATAATGAATACTTTGATGGATGAAATCGAGAAGAACAAATACGATGATATCATTCTCACCAACTCAGGATGTGCGGGATTATGCAGCAAGGAGCCCATGGTCACCGTCGAGGTTAAGGACCAGGCCCCAGTCAAGTATGTGGATCTGACCCCCGATAAAATCCGCAGAATATTAGAAGAGCATGCCATCGGCGGTAAGATTGTCCAGGAATACGCCCTGGCCGCGGGCAGCGAGAGGATGTCCTGAACAGGAACACAGTTTTTGACAGGAACAAAGTTTTTGAGTAGAGGTCATAACGATCATGAACGAAAACATCACGGATAAATACAGAGTCCATCTTATGCTTTGCGCGGGCACCGCCTGCGTCTCTAATAAGTCCTTTAAAATAAAGGAAGTATTAGAAGCAGAACTCACAAAGCATGGATTAGACAAAGAAGTTCTGGTGGTGATGACGGGCTGCAACGGTTTCTGCGCAGTGGGCCCCGTAATGGTCGTTATGCCCGATGGGATATTCTATCACACCTTGACTGAGGAAGTGATCCCCCGTCTGGTCGAAGAACATTTCTTGAAGGGCCGGCCCGTCCAGAGGCTCATGTTTACGCCACCGAAAGAGGAAATCGTCATCCCCAAGATGATGGACATCGGGTTTTTCGCCCGCCAAACCCTCATCACTCTTAGAAATCGGGGCATGATCGATCCCGAAAAGATCGATGAATACATTGCTAGAGATGGCTATAAAGCCCTGGCCAAGGCTCTGACGGAAATGATGCCGGAAGATATCATCAACGAAGTTCAGTTATCTGGCCTGCGAGGCCGGGGAGGTGGAGGATTTCCGACCGGTTTGAAGTGGGATCTGTGCCGAAGGCAGCCGGGAGACATCAAATACATCATCTGCAATGCAGACGAAGGGGATCCCGGGGCCTACATGGACAGAAGTATCGTCGAGGCCGATCCCCATTCCATTCTGGAAGGCATGCTGATCGGGGCGAGAGCCATTGGTGCCACGGAGGGGTATGTCTACATAAGAGCCGAATATCCGCTGGCGACGGACAGATTGAAGCTCGCGATCGAACAGGCCAGAGAATACGGACTCATCGGTGAGAACATATTCGACACCGATTTCAGTTTTGATATCCACATAAAGCAGGGGGCGGGTGCATTCGTGTGCGGAGAAGAGACCTCGCTCATCGCCTCCATCGAGGGCCGCCCGCCCGAACCAAGGCAGAGACCCCCCTATCCGGTAGAATCAGGCATATGGGGGAAGCCGACCAACATCAACAACGTAGAAACCTGGGCGACCATTCCCCCCATCATCGACAGGGGGGCATCATGGTTCTCCAGTATCGGCACCGAGCTTAGCAAGGGGACAAAGGTATTCTCTCTCGTCGGCAAGATCAACAACACGGGATTGGTCGAGGTCCCCATGGGGATCACCTTGAAAGAAATCATTTACGACATTGGGGGGGGGATCCCGAAAAATAAAAAGTTCAAGGCGGTCCAGACCGGAGGCCCCTCGGGAGGATGCATTCCGGCCGGCTTGATGAACCTCCCTGTGGATTACGAGAAGCTGACTGAAGTCGGTTCGATCATGGGCTCGGGTGGAATGATAGTGATGGACGAGGATACATGTGTCGTTGACGTCGCCAAATATTTCATCGAGTTTACGAATGACGAGTCCTGCGGAAAGTGCGCCTCCTGTCGAGAAGGATCGGCCGTGCTGCTCGAATTCCTCCAAAAAATCTGTCGAGGGGAAGGAGAGGACAGCGACCTGGAGATATTGGAGGATATCAGCAACGCGATCAAGGATGCATCCATGTGTGGACTGGGGCAGACGCTGCCCAATCCGGTGTTGAGCACGCTGAAATATTTCAAGGACGAATACATCGAGCACACAAAATATAAAAGATGCCCTGCCTTGGTGTGCAAGGGAATAATCTCATCAGCCTGCCAGCACACATGTCCCATATCCCAGGATGTGCCCAGCTACATAGGTTATCTCGCGCAGGGAAATTTTGAAGAGGCCGCAAAGATCGTCTTGAAGGAGAACCCACTTCCCCTTGTATGCGGTCGCGTGTGTGACGCGCCCTGCGAGGGGAAATGTGTCGCCGGGGAGTGGGATGACCCAATAGCCATCAGGGCACTCAAGCGCTTCCTGGCTGATTATGAAATGAAGCTTGGCATAGAACTCGAGAGGCCGGAGATCCAGAAAGAAGAGAGCGTTGCCGTGGTGGGCTCCGGACCCGGCGGTTTGACCTGCGCCTATTACCTGGCATTACAGGGATACAAGGTCACTATTTACGAGAACGAAGCGGAGGCGGGGGGGCTTCTGTCCTGGGGAATCCCGGAATTCAGGCTGCCCAAGGATGTCTTGGCGTATGAAATTGACAGGATCAAAAAACTCGGCGTAGAGATCAAAACGAACACAACGGTTGGGAAGGATATATCTCTGGAAAGGCTCCAGGGAGAGAACAGCGCAGTCTTCATAGCCACCGGCGCTCACAAGGGAAGAAAGATGAGGATCCCGGGAGAAGATGCCGAAGGGGTCTTGGATTCCGTGGCCTTCCTGCGGGATTTCAATCTGGGCCGTGACATAACCCTGGGAGAAAAGGTCATAATTGTCGGTGGCGGAAACTCCGCCATTGATTCCGCTCGGGTGGCCAAACGATTAGGCAAGGACACGAGTATTTACTACCGAAGGACGCGGGCCGAGATGCCCGCCATCCCCACTGAGGTCGAAGAGGCACTGCTCGAGGGCATTGACATACAATTCCTCGTCACTCCGGTCGAGGCCCTCTCGAGCAATGGCAGAATCAAAGGAATCGAGTGCATCAATATGGAGCTGGGGGAGGTCGATGAGAGCGGCAGGAGAAGGCCGGTCCCCATCGAAGGATCTGAATTCCAGGTTGACGTGGACAATCTGATCCTCGCCATAAGCCAGGAGCCGGATGTCTCATTGCTCGTCAACGGGAATGGCCTGAAGGTATCCGCCTGGAACACCCTTGTGGTCGATCCGGAAACCCTGCAGACGAATGTGGAAGGGATATTCGCGGGTGGCGATGTTGTCTCCGGCCCGAACACGGTGACCGGGGCGATGGCCCATGGAAAGCTGGCCGCGCGGATGATCGACAAATACATACGGGGAGAGAAGCTGGAGGCCGAGTATGAGGTGACTCGTCCCGCGGCCCGTGTTAAGGCCGTCGAACTTACGGATGAGGAGATCAAAGAGCTCAAACGGCCCGAAATGCCGGCCATCCCCGTCGACCGGCGGACACAGAGCTTCAAAGAGGTGGAACTAGGGTTCACCGAGGCCGAGGCGATTGCTGAAGCAAAACGATGCCTCCGGTGTGATCTCGAGGTCGCAGAGGAATAAGGAGGCAGGATTGAATCATATTAATGAATGCCATACCAACGGAGGGTCGGCGTGATAAAGCTGACGATAAACGATAACACGTATGAATTCCCTGAAGGCAAAACACTCCTCGAGTGCATCAAGAGCGCAGGAATAAAGATCCCGACTCTGTGCCATCACCAGTCTTTGGCGGATTATGGGGCCTGCCGGTTGTGTTTGGTGGAGGTTTCACAGAACGGCAACGCCAAGATCGAGGCATCCTGCACATATCCGGCCTTGAATAACCTAACCGTTCAGACTGATTCCGAGAGAGTTGTCAAGGCTCGGAAAGCCATGATCGAACTGCAATTGGCACTGTGTCCTGATTCCACGACCATACAGAACATTGCCGAGGAGTATGGCGTGGAAGGGACACGGCTCACCAAGAAGAATGATGACTGCTTCCTCTGCGGTTTGTGTGTGAGGATGTGTCAGGAAAAAATGGGCATCAATGCCATAAGCTTTGCCAATCGCGGGTCCAAACGAGTCGTGAGCCCGCCGTTCGACGCGCGCTCCGATGTCTGCCAGGCCTGCGGAGCCTGCGCCTTTATCTGCCCCACCGGAAGGATCAAGCTCGATGAGATCAGCAAGAACGATGTCCTGCCCATAAAGGACGAGTACAATGAAAGATTGCTAGACAGGGCCGCCGCCTACATCCCCTATCCCCAGGCCGTCCCCAACGTCGCGGTCATTGATGACAGGTATTGTGTCCATATGCTCAAGGATCAATGTGGGATATGCGCGGAGGTTTGCGAGGCCGAAGCCATAAACTACGAGCAGAAAGAGGAGAACGACGAGCTCAATGTCGGGGCCGTGATTCTGTCTCCGGGATTCGATCTGTTTGATGCAAGAATAAAAGAGGACCTGGGCTATGGATCGTATCCGAATGTCGTTACATCGATAGAATTCGAGAGAATCTTATCCACAACAGGGCCGTATCTCGGCCATGTCTTAAGGCCCGGCGATGATAAGGAGCCCAAGAAGATAGGATTCATCCAGTGCGTCGGCTCCCGCGATTGCGACAGGGACTACTGCTCCTCGGTGTGCTGCATGTACGCCACCAAAGAGGCCATCATCGCCAAGGAGCATGCCGGGGCTGATCTGGAATGCGATATCTTCATAATGGATATGCGTGCGTTTAGTAAAGGATTCGACGAGTACTATGAGAAGGGAAAGGAGCTGGGAATCGAATACATAAGAAGCCGTCCCCCCTCCATCAAAGAAATCCCCGAAACTCGAAACCTTGTGGTCGACTATGTCGATGAGAACGATCAGAAGGTGTCTCGGGAATACGACATGGTCGTTCTATCTGTTGGTATCGTGCCCCCCAGTTCCGCCAAAGAGATCTCGGAAAAATTCGGGATCGAGCTGAACGAATTCAATTTCTGCAAAACCGATACGTTCAGGCCGGTGGAATCGACACGCGAAGGTATCTACGTATCCGGGCCGTTCACGGAACCAAAAGACATTCCTGAGACTATCATGCAGGCATCGGGTGCTTCCTCCAAGGTTTTATCCCTTTTGAAAGATGCCAAGGGCAGCTTGATCACGCAAAAGGAATTCCCACCCGAAACAGATGTTGCAGGACAGGAGCCGAGAATCGGCGTGTTTGTATGCCACTGCGGCACGAACATTGCCGGAGTTGTCAGCGTCCCCGCTGTGGTTGAATATGCCAAGACCCTTCCCAACGTTGTCTACGCAGACAACAACCTGTATACCTGTTCGAACGATACGCAAGAGGTTATAAAAGATCTGATCAAAGAACACGAGCTGAATCGTGTGATCGTGGCCTCCTGTACGCCGAGGACTCACGAGCCTCTGTTCCGAAACACGATCCGTGAAGCCGGATTGAACCCCTATCTTTTCGAGATGGCTAACATCCGGGATCAGTGTTCCTGGGTGCACATGCAGGAGCCTGAGAAGGCAACTTTAAAATCCAAAGACCTGGTCAGGATGGCTGTGGCGAAGTCACGACTGTTGGAGCCTCTACAGACGCGGTATTTGCCCATCATCAAGGGCGCTCTGGTCATCGGAGGCGGAGTCTCGGGCATGTCCTCGGCTGTGGAATTGGCTAATCAAGGATACGATGTTTATCTCGTGGAGAAGGACAAAGAGCTGGGCGGCAACTTTCGGCGCATTCGCTATTTGCTGGAGGGAGGGAAGCCGCGCGAGGAGTTACAGAATCTGATCGATCAGGTGAAGACGAACGAGAAGATCCACTTATATACAGAAGCCAAGATCGAAAACATCGAGGGCTCGATCGGGAATTTCAAGACCTCCATCTCCTCACAGGGTGAATCCGTAGAATTCGAGCACGGAGTCGTGATCGTAGCGACCGGCGCCCAAGAATACGAGCCAAAGGAATACCTGTACGGTCAGAGTGACAGCATCATTACCCAAATCGAGCTTGAAGAGCGCCTGGGATCGGACGGGGAGTGGGGGACAGCCAAAGACCGCATACCCAAGAACGTCGTGATGATCCAGTGTGTGGGCTCCCGGGATGAAGAAAGATCTTACTGCTCGAGGATATGCTGTTCCGAAGCCGTGAAGAACGCCTTGAAATTGAAGGAGCTCTCTCCCGAAACGAACGTATACATCCTGTACCGGGATGTGAGAACGTACGGACTCAAAGAGAGTTACTACACAAAAGCCAGGCAGCAGAATGTACGGTTTATAAGATTTGAAGCGGAACAGAAGCCCGAAGTCACGCAGAACGGGAACGGGCTGCAGGTGGAGGTCTTCAGCCAGGCTTTGAGGCTACCGATCGAGATATCTTCGGATCTCGTGGTGTTATCCGCAGGGATTGTCGCCGATGAAGGAAATGAAGAGATCTCCAAACTTCTGAAAGTCCCCTTAAACAAAGACAAATTCTTTCTCGAAGCGCACATGAAGCTTCGTCCGGTCGATTTTGCTACCGATGGGGTATACCTGTGCGGCCTTGCCCATTCGCCCAAGGCCGTGGACGAAAGCATCATTCAGGCCCAAGCTACGGCCTCCAGGGCGGCGACCATACTCTCCAAAGACAAGATAGAGCTGGAAGCGACCATATCTGAGGTCAATGATGAAACCTGCGACGGTTGTGCCTACTGCGTAGAGCCCTGTCCCTATCAGGCAATCACCTTGATCGAATACATGCGGGAGGGCCAGGTCAAGAAGACCGTTCAGGTGAATGAATCCGCCTGTAAGGGCTGCGGATGCTGTATGGCGACCTGTCCCAAGAAGGGAATTGTGGTAAAGGGATTCACTCTGGAACAACTCTCAGCCCAGACCTTGGCCGCCTTAGGAGTATGATGATGCAAGACGATTTCGAGCCTTTGATCATAAGTTTCTGCTGCAACTGGTGTTCCTATACAGGGGCGGACCTGGCCGGCGTGTCCAGGATGCAGTATCCTCCCAATTACCGGATAGTACGTGTGATGTGCTCCAGCATGGTGCATCCCAATCTCGTGATAGACGCGTTGACCAAAGGGGCGGACGGTGTCATCGTCTGCGGTTGTCATCCCGGGGACTGTCACTACGAGGATGGGAATCTTAGAACAGAGAAAAGAGCGGAGGCCATTTTCCTCATGCTGGAGGATTTCGGCCTGGAGGAGGAAAGATTCCGGCTGGAATGGATCTCGGCCTCCGAAGGCCCGAAATTTGCGCAGGTGGCCAAAGAGTTTACGGAACAGATAAAAAAATTGGGGCCAAGCCCCTACAAAATGTAACAGGAGGGTTCGCATGCCAGACCTTGCCAAAATCATAGATGGGAAAAAATTCATGTGGGACAACATCGTATACGAAACAGAAGCGGAAGCCAAAGAGGTAAAAAACAAGTACCTGGCCGACAACTTTGAAGTTGAGCTGATTGAAGAAGAGATCGAAGAAGGGAAAAAATACCTCGTCTATTCCAGAAGAGCCGTGACAGAGATTGTATTGGAAGATGAGCCACCGGCATAGTTTTCATCTAAATCTACCTGCATCTCCCAACAAATAAACCCCTTCAAACTCTAAGGCCCAGTGCCCGAAAAGTCCCCTTATACTGAGAAACATACCGGAAGGACCAATCCTCTTTGCCAAATATATATCACATAAAACCGATTGACCCTATTGACATGATAGGTTTTTGGCCTAGATTAGGACTATGAGTTTTTTTTCAGGCAAGAGGGTCGAATTGTCGGCTCAGAATCCAATCCTGGGAATACGGATTTAAGAGAGGGAGTAAAATGATAACATTGATCAGGATGAAATCCTTGACGGATAAGGGAGAGATATGGGACGAAATTCTGCAGCACAAGGATGAGCTCCAGAGCGGCCTTGAGGGAAAAGGGCAGATGCTTTACCTGTCGAAGCGTGCCAGGCACGTAGACGTAAGCCTTTTTGTCCATACCGTAGACACCGACATTCTGGGAGAATTTATCGCTAAGCATTTGATCAAAATTGAACAGATAGAAGATATTTGGGTGATACACTTGATAAAACCTGTGTTTTATCCCCTTCCCAAAGATACAAAAGATATTAAAAGATTCACCATCACCCTAAAAGTACTTGCGCGGAATTATACACACATCTATCAAAATATCGCAGCTGCGGCCCTACCGGAAGATCTGCGAATGGCATACATTGCGTATACTTTTCACCTCTTCGGGGACAGCATCCAGTTCTCTTTGCTCGCTGAAGAAGAGGAGAGATTGGGCAAGTACATAACCAATGTTGTAAACAAACTCCCGGGAGTGCTGAACACAACCGTCAATCTAATCGAAAAGACCAAACCACTCGTTACATACGATGAATGGAAGCGCTACTCTTCTGAGCATCGCCTGGTCCCATCCTGGGACGAAGAATTAATGATCAACCATTTCCAGGAATCATCAGCCTTCGAGGCCTGATAGGCCTGTACTTCCGTATCCGAATCAGTGGTCGGTTCGGATCGGCTTGTGCTTAAGGGTAACTTGGGCCTGCATTTTCTTCCTGCTCTTTGCCTTCATGGCCACCTGCTGGTCGATATCATCCTGGATCGTCTGGTGGAGCTCGCAGTCCTCGCAGCGGTACAGCTGTGAACAGGACCGGGCGGAGATCTCTCCGCTCATTGTGTACCGGCACTGATATCTCCCGGATTGAGAGGTGAGCTTCTCCAAGAAAGGCTCGATCCTGGGATCGCCGCTGAATTTTTCCTTCTTCATCATGGCCGCATGAAAATTACAGACTCTCTGGCATTGATAGCCGAGCGTGCAGCGGCGTTTCGGGATGATACCTGCCTGCATCCAGATGCAGGGAGCGATAATCTTTTCTTCAACGACAGGCTCTTCAACTGGCGGGGTAGGAACGATCTCAACCTCGAAGGACTGCCTGATCAAGGTTTCCAGATAGGTGAGCTCAAAGGGCTTCTGCAGGTATTCAATGGCGCCTCTGCGGATCGCTTCCTTCTCGGTCTCAACCGAGGGATACGCTGTGATGATTATGACTTTTGCGTCCGGATTCTTCGCGCGGACCTCATTCAGCACCGAGAGCCCATCGCGGCCAGGTAATCTGAGATCAATGATCAACACCTTGTAATCTTGAATATTGATTTTTTCCAGAGCCTTATCACCATCAATCGCCGCGTCGACTCTGTGGCCCTCGTCCGAGAAGTAATCGACCAGCGCCTCCCGCATGATGTCTTCGTCTTCGACAACCAGCATGCTTTCCTTTTTCATGTTAACCTCCTGGGTTTGCTTTGGATTAATCGTCCTCTTGGAACATGAGACTCTTTAAATAGCAAAATGTATGCCAAACCCCTTCCGGTCGATAAAACAATCTCTATAATTTTCTTAACTGTATTAATATAAAAGACTTATGACGAAAAGACAATTCCCAGGAAAAAACCAAAAATGCGAGAAGGTGTCAATATATTAGACGCTAGGTGTCTAATTTATTGACGTCACGGCTCATCTTTTTCAGCTTGTTGTACAGCGTCATCCGCTGGATGCCCAGTATGTTCGCCGCCTTGGTCACATTGCCCTTGGTTTCCTCCAGAACCGAGAGTATGTGTTTTCGCGTCACCGCCTCGATGGTCTTCTCTTCCGAGGAGACGGGATGAACAATGTCAGAGGGAAGCTCGGCCATGGTGACCGCGTTGGTTTTGGATAGAATCACGCCGTGTTCGATCATGTTTGCCAGCTCTCGCACGTTGCCTGGCCAGGAATAATTCAGCATGAACTCAATGACCTCTGGGGACAGATTTCTTATGTCCTTCTTGTTTTCCTCTGCGAATTTTTTCACAAAATGCTCGGCCAGGGGCAGGATATCCTCCCTTCGCTCTCTGAGCGGGGGGATGTTGATCGCCACAACTTTTAATCGATAGTACAGATCTTCTCTGAAATGTCCCTCCATTACCAGAGCCCTCAAGTCCTTGTTGGTGGCCGTGATAACACGGACATCAACGGGGGTCTCCTCGTTGCTCCCAATCCTGGTGACCTTTTTCTCCTCGAGGGCCCTCAGGAGATGAACCTGTGTGTTGGCGTTTATTTCGCCTATCTCGTCAAGGAACAGGGTACCCTTGTCTCCAGCCTCGAATTTTCCCTTCTTCCGCTCCGTGGCACCGGTGAAAGATCCCTTTTCATGGCCGAAGAGCTCACTCTCCAAAAGGCTCTCCGGAAGAGCCGCACAGCTTGTGGCGATGAAGGGCTTGGCTGCTCGTTGGCTGTGGTGATGGATGGCGCGGGCCACCACTTCCTTGCCGGTGCCGGTTTCTCCGGTGACCAGAATGGTGGCGTTCGTGGGAGCTACCGTTTTGATGAGCTCGATGAGCTGTAACATCTTGGGGCTTTTCGCGATGATCCCCCGGAAAAGAAACCTGTCTTCGATCTGCCGGCGCAGCGAGATGTTCTCCTCGATCAGCTCCTGATGCTCCACCAATTTTTCTAAGATGAGTTCCACCTTTTCCGGGCAGAACGGCTTTTCGATGTAATCATGCGCCCCCTCTCTTATGGCGGTGATGGCAGTTTGAACCGTGGCATGCGCTGTGATGATTACAGAGGCGATGGAGGGGACTATTTTCTTGGCCTCATTCATCAGCTCAATGCCGTTTATGCCGGGCATAATGAGATCGGCAATCATGATCTTGATCTTTTTCTTCTTGATGATGCGGAGCGCCTCCTCACCCGATTCAGCGGTATCAACGTCATAACCCACGCCTTCGAGCCAGTCTCGAAGCGATTCCCGGACTATGTCTTCATCGTCGACAACGAGGACCTTAGTCCTTTTGCTCATCCATGACCTCCAGATATATCGAGAACGTTGTTCCTCGATCCGGCACGCTTTCTACGTCTATCTTTCCTTTGTGCTTCCCGATAATCCCATGAACGACGGAAAGGCCCAGCCCGACGCCCTTCCCCTTTTCCTTGGTGGTGAAGAATGGAGTGAAAAGCCTGCTCAGATTCTCCTTGGGGATGCCGATCCCTGTGTCTTTGATATCGATTCTCAAGGTGTCCTGGTAACTGTGATTGATGCGGATATGCTTGGCCATCGAAGTGGTGATTGTCAAGTCTCCGCCTTCGGGCATGGCCTGGATGGCATTCAAGATAATGTTGATCAGGACCTGCTGGATCTTATCGAAATCCGCCTGAACGACAGGGAGCTGTGGATCCAAATTTTTCTCAAGCCCGATATTTTCAAGGTTAATCTGGTTCTCAACCAAGAGCAGCGCCGCCTCGATAACTTTGTTGATCTCGATGGGTTTCATACTGGGCTCGGATTGACGTGCGAAATCGAGAAGATTCCTGATAATGCGAGTCGTTCTGTCCAGCTCTCGATCCATCTTTAACAGCTGATCTTCCGTGGAATCCATCTGAATACTTCCATTCCGACATTTCTTGAGAAGGAGTTTCACATAGATCATGATCCCTGCCAGGGGATTATTCACCTCATGGACAACGCTGGCGGCCAACTGGCCCAGCGAAGCGAGCTTCTCTGACCTTATCAGCTCCTCCTCGGTCTGCTTGCGTATCGTGATGTCTTCGCCTGAACTCAGGGTAGCGACGATTCGCCCGGATCCATCCCTCAGTATGGCATTGTGCCATGCGACAATCCGCTCCTCGCCCGATTTGGTTAAGATTATGTTTTCATAATCATCAACTTCCTGCTCTTTGTCGGCCATCACCCTCTTAAATGTGTCTTTCCTTTCTTCCCTGACATCCTCCGGAACGCAGAGATCGAACCAGTTCTTGCCGATGATCTCCTCCTCTCTGTAACCCAGGACATCACACCCCTTCTTATTGATAAGCGAGACGGTTCCTTCTTCATTGATGGCTACGATGATGACCCCCGCGATGTTGAGGTACTGCTGTGCCTTGTTCCTCTCCTCGCGCAGCTTCCCCCACAATCCCTTGTGCTTGGTCAGGTCCCGGAAATTTTCCACGATGCCGATGATCTGATTATCGCTGGTCCGTAAGGGCGAAGTGGTGATGTTTACGGGCACCTTGTCCCCCGCCTTATTGAAGATCACAATCTCATAGCTGAAAACAGGCTTTCCGGTTTCCAGGGCCTTTTCCAAGGGACAAGCATCCTCGCAGAGATCGCTCTTGAGGATATCGCAGCAGTTCTGGTGGAGCGCCTCCTCCTTTTTATAGCCCGTAATCTCCTCAGCGGATCGATTAAACGATGTGATCCTGCCATCCTTATTGGCCGTCAGGACTCCCCCCTCCATGCTTTCCAGGATATTATCCAAGAATTCTTGCGTGACCCCTTGATCTTTTGCCAAGACGCTTTCTCCTTCTGAATCTATTATATGAATATCCATCCTTCAGTAAAGACAATTTTGCTTCCCAACGATGGGCTGCTCGAGGCAGGAAATCGGATCAAGGGCAGAAATCGATCCCGTTCTGTTGTACCAGTCTCGCTGATTATGCTTGCAGCTTCCGTAAACGCTCCCTGACTATTCTTATCCCGGCGGGAGAGTTTATAGGAGTCTCATCGAGTTGAGATTTTATTTCCCGCGTGTCGATGATGAACTTTTGGTCATTCTCTTTCTGAATGTAGACGAAGTCAACCTCAGGGTTTCCAATCACCAGGGTGATGAAGGTCTGCCCCATATCACCCAAGGGCTGCCGGTCGATATGGTCGAACTGGAAATCAGCCCTGACCCTGGTCCCCTCTCCCTTTTTAGACTCTATCGACAAATGACCATTGGCCGCTTTGGCGGCCTCGGATAGAAGAGATAATCCAAAACCAAAACGGCGGACCGACTTGGACGTGTAGAAGGGATCGAGGGCATTTTTTACTGTCTCCTCGTCCATGCCGACACCGTTGTCGTTGACCTCGAGGGACAGCAGATTCTCGCCTCTCGTTTCCGTGATGATGATTTCAATCGTATCCGCTTGGGCCGCCACAGAATTTTCTGCAATATCCAGGATGTGTAGAGAAAGATCTTCCATCGATACGTCAGTGAATCACTTTTCTTCCGTCTTCATCCCTCAAGGCCTTCCTAATCTCGGCCACGGTCCCTTCTTTCAGCAGGAAACAGGTAAAACCCTTGCCGATGTCATCGGGATAGTGGGCATCGGAGGAGCAGGTGATCGGATACTGAGTTGAATATTTCTTCTCGGCTTCTGCAAAGGATATGCGGGGTGAGATCTCCAGGGCGTCCAGCTCCAGGTTCTCTGGAATGAATCCCAACTGTCCCAAGATGCTGAAGGCTTCTCTGTCTATATGGGATGCGATGCTCACTCCGTCGAAACCATGGATCAGCCTCAGGATGTCATCCAGAGGAATGGTCGTGGCTCCGACTAACAACTTCTCGTTAAAACCCAGCACTTCCTCTTTTTCATTCACGATAACCTGCATGCCAAAGGCTTCCTTGTCGTTTTCTCCCGGCAGCTGGCTGTAGACATATTCCTGGAGTTTCAGGGCGTTTGCTACATCACCAAACAGGGCTACGACGTGAACTTCTTCCTGAGACGTAACTTCTATGCCGGGGATCACGCGGATATCCATCCCCTTGGCCGCGTTCATGATGGCCAGAGAGTTTTCAGAGGAATTATGATCACAGATACCCAGGATATCAATTTTTTTCTTGACTGCCGCTGCCAGTATGCGCTTGGGAGACATATCCAGATCGGTGCAGGGAGAAAGGCACGTGTGGACATGCAGGTCCGCCTTAAACTGTCTGAGCATGAACTAGTGTGGCGTATTCAAATCGACACGGTTAACGAATCAGCGCATACAGCCTTCCCGACACCTCGAAAGCCATCTCTGCGCTGCACAGGATGGACACCTTTTCTTCTTCTGCCTTCCGAAGGGTGTCTTCGTCGGGCTCACGGCTGTTCACGATGATAATCCCGGCCAGGTCTTTCAGCTTAGCCACGGCGATTATATTCTGGTGGGTCTGCCGGGTAATCCAGAGGGTGCCTTCTTTACTATTCGCGATCACATCGCTGAGCAGGTCGCTCGTATATCCGCTGGTGACCTCCATATCCAGGCTCTCTTGGCCTGAAACAATTTTCAAGTTTAGGGTTTCCACGATCTCTTTGACTGTCATCTTTTTTCCTTTTTATTTATTGCTTTGGTAAAACCGTGCTTGACAGAACGAAAAGATGCAGACTTCTCGAGAATTTCCGACAACTCCTGAGAGAGATCTGCGAATTCTTGTGGAAGATTGAAGATGCAGTCTGTCAGCTGAGCTTCTCCCTTTACGATGTCTTCGGCCAGGGCCATGCATGTGGGAGCGCCGCACACTCCACAGTCGATTTTCGGAAGGGATTCGTATATTTCCTCTTTTTCTATCCTCTTTTTGATGGCTTTGGTTAAATCCGTATCCAAAGGTTTAAGGGGGCGGGGCTCAATTTTTCTGTCAATTCCATAATAATTTTGTCTATACAGCTTTCTGACATCCCTGATGTCGGGGCAGGCCTTTATTTGTTCGAGTTCCAGGGTTTCGATCATCTTGAGGATTTTATTGTACGAAATATACAGGTTCTCCACGGTTAAAGAGCCGCCCACACAGCCCTGGGAACAGGAGTAGGCTTCGATGAAGTCGATGTCCTTCAGCTTCCCTCTTTCGACGTCATCGAATATTTTAAGGATGTCCGAGATTCCAGAGGCTGCAAGCGAGTTTTTCAACCTCAGAGTCCGGCAGATCCCCCCCGACATGGCCCAGCCCATTCCCAGAATACAGATGTCCTCTAAATCTTTTCGGTAATCTTTCTTCTCCACCTCCTCAAGGGCGGCCAGAAGAGGACCGAAGATGTCGGAAATGGATATGGCCCCATCCAGGTGAGATTTCCCCTTTTCCGCCGGTTGTTTAATCGAGATCATTTTTGCCGGGCAGGGGGTGAGATAGAAAATCCCGATCTCTTTATCCTTGATGCCGAGCTGTTTGGCCTTTCTCTTTTTAAGTTCCCTGGCCGCGACTTCCCGCGGCACCTCGACCGGGATGAGCTGCTCGATGAGGGCGGGATATTTGACCTGGATCAAACGCACGACGGTGGGGCAGGCAATGGAGATCAGCGGCCTGGGCCCGCTGTATTCCCTGAGGTATTCCTGTATGGCGAAGCTGACCTCACCACATGTATGGGAGAGGTCGAAGGCATCATCGAATCCCAGGTTTTTCAGGCCGCTGATTATTTTCTTCGGCAGTATCTCTTTTCCGAACTGGGCATGAAGTCCCGGCGAGGGAAGGGCCACCGTATACCGAAATTTCGTCAACTCCCCGAAAGGATCTGTCAGCGGGACGATGGCATTGTGGGGGCAGACAGTGATGCATTCGCCGCAGTCAATGCATTTCTCTTCGATGATGACGGCTTTTCCATTCCTGATCCTGATAGCCTCAGTGGGGCAAATCCGCATGCATTTCATGCGGCCGTCGCATTTTTCCGTATCAATCCGGACGAAATGGACGTATTGGCTCATTTCTCCCCGTCTTTGTTTAAAAAGAATGTCAAGTCTAAAGATGTTCCTTTGCCTGGAGTCGAGCTGATTTCAAAATAGTCGGCATTTTTTTTTATGTTGGGCAGTCCCATCCCTGCACCAAACCCCATCTCGCGCATTTCGTTGGTGGCCGTTGAGAATCCCTCCTGCATGGCCTTGGGTATGTCGGCAATTCCCTGTCCTTCGTCCTCAAGCCTAAGATTAAGCTTCTTGGGAGAAACGCTCACCGTGAGAGTCGCCCTCCGAGCATACATGACCACATTCATCTCCGACTCATAAGCGGCAATGCAGACTCGGACCATGATGGAGGAATCGATGCCTATCTCCCGGAGGATTTCCTTGATACTGGTGGAGGCTTTGCCGGCATTGCCGAAATCGCCACCTTTGATTTCAAATTCTTGTGATAACACATGCTCGTCACACATGGCTATTCTTCGATCGAGGAGCCGCTCACTCCCGGAACACCCTGCTTATACAAAAGGCCGCAGGCCGTGTACATCATGTACTTGGTGGAAAGCAGAGGAATCCCGACTTCCCGGGCAAGCTCGATTCCCGCTGCATCCGGTTTTTTCCCTCGGACATAAACCACGGCTTTGGCGTCGATGATATTTGCTGTCCTGACTGATTGAGCATTAGAAAGACCCGTTAATAAAAGGAGGCCGGGTTTACCAAAAGCCAAGACATCACTCATGAGATCCGATCCGCCTGCAAAATCTATCTCAATATCAAGATGTTCATGTCCGCTGACCACCTCGGCTTGCAGGAGATCCATGATTTCTCTTAAAGTCATTTTCTCTCAGGCATTCCTTTGTTTTGTGTATAGGGTACAGATACCCCGCAGTCTACTATATAAAGAACTCATCCGCAATCTCTTGAGCCATCAAACGTACGGCCTTTTGCAGCGGATGAGATAATCCCGGCTGGATCGTATCCGGGATCGTCTTTGTCTGGCAGGCCTTTATGACAACCTTTACATCACAAAAATCCTGCAATTCCTTCAGAAGATTTGACGAAGGGACTTGATGCATGGAAAAGTCATCGATTTTTTCTTCAGGAATATTTTCCAAGGAAATTTCAAAAATCTCACCCGGTTTTCTCCCTTTATCCACTGCATCGATGATCACTATTGTTTCCGGGCGAGATTCACTCAAGGTAAGGGTAAACAGGATTTTTCTTATGCCGGTACCCGTATCGGCCAAACAAATATTTTCCGGAATGCAGTAGTGAGCCTGCAGATATTCGACAACCTCGGGTCCGAACCCATCATCACCGAAGAGAATATTCCCACAACCGGCTATCAAGATCTGTTTGCGGCAGTAGACCGGCAGTTTGTTCATTATCAACTCAAGACATCCACCTTCGCTGCTGAGGATGGACAGCCGCAGAGATGGGATCTTTCACATAAAAGTCAGCTTTCTTGAAATTTCAAGAAAGCAAAAATATAGCTCGCTGCTTAAGTCGTATACGTGTCTAGAATCGTTCCTTCAGAATCAACAATATCGAGCTTCACACCGAGTTTTCCATCCAGCCTATGGGTTGCGCAGGAGAGACAGGGATCGTGGGCTCTGATCATCATTTCAATCCTATTCAGAATTCCCTCGTCATATTTACCGTCTTTGATCAGATCTTTAGCTGCTTTTTTTACGGACATGTTCATGGGGGCATTATTGTGCGTGGTGCCTACGATCAGGTTAACATTGGTTACGAGGCCGTTCTCATCTGTCTCATAATCGTGAATGAGTGTTCCTCTGGGTGCTTCAACACTTGCAACTCCTCTGGCAGCTCTGGGCTCCACCTTCTTTCTGATATCGGTGCTGGTGATCTCAGGATCTTCGAGGAGCCGGATCGTATTTTCAGCGTTGTGAAGCAGCTCGATCAACCTGGCCCAGTGAAAGAGCAGAGTCTGCTGGGCCGGACGGCCAAATTTTTCCCTGAATTCTTCGAGTTCGGCTTGGGCCAAAGGCGTGTCGATTTTATCAACGACATTCATCCTGGCCAGGGTGTTGGTGCGATAGATTCCATTGGGATTATCCAGATCCATAGAGAATTCACCCGCTTTTTTCATGTAGGGGAACTTCAGGTAGGTCCAGGGCTCAACATGCTCGGAGATATAATCCGTATACTGTTCGACGGAAAAATCTTCATAAGCACCGTCGGCAGTCATCATTCTCAGTTTGCCGTCGTAAAGATCGAGCGAGCCATCCTCCTTCACGGTTCCTAAAAATCCTGTATCAAACACACCGAGGGAATTGACCACGTCCAGATATTTAGGGAAGAGGTCCTCTTTGGCGAATGACATGGAGAACTTGGCGAGCTCAAAACACTCATCCGCCATTTTCCTCAGTTCTTGTCTCTCTTCCTCCAGCAGGGGCTTGCTGAATCCGCCCGGAACTGCGGCAGCGGGATGGATGGCTTTTCCGGCAATGATCTCCAGCATATGGGCCGCCAGGTGCCGCACTTTTACCACTCTTCTTCCCAAATCCGGGGCTTCAGCCAGAATTCCGAAGACATTCCTGACTGAGTAATCCGCGTCCGGTCCGAGGATAAAATCTGCGCCAGCTAAAAAGTAGAAGTGGAGAATGTGTTCTTCCATGTAAGCAATACTGTTACACAATTCTCTCAGTTTTCTCCCAGCAGAAGCTGGCTCCACACCAAAAACCGCATCCGTCGCTTTGGCGGAGGCATTGTGGTGAGACCAAGGACAGACTCCGCATATCCTCGTGGTAATCCTGGGCATTTCTTCAACCGGCTTGCCGATACAGAACTTCTCAAAGCCCCGTAGCTCCAGGACACTAAATTGAGTGTCACTTACATTGCCGGTGTCATCAAGCTGGATGGTAATCCTGGCATGCCCTTCAATTCTTGTAACCGGTTGAATTCTTAGTGTTTTTCCCATGACTTAACTCCTTTTCGGAAGAGGGCGCAAACGCCCTGCTCCAGAGAATCTGTTAAAGGTTGCCGCGCGATCTGGTATCTGTTTGACGTCGAGGCCGATAGTGGACAGAGCTCCCATCATGTCGACCAAAGGATTGGACGTATCCGAGAGCGGGCCGAAACATCCCCGGCAAGGCATGTAGGCCTTGATGCATCTGGGAATTCCCTCTGCGCCTCCACAACCTGTCCTGGTGGCGGGGCCGTTGCACAGGAAGCCTTGTTCCATGAAACAACGGACTGTATCCAAAGGTTTCCCAGGCTCAAAGTCAACGGACTCAAGGGGTCTTTTCAGGTTTGTCATAGCCTTCTCTTTCCGGATGGTGGGGCAATCATCACACACGCTCTTGGAGGGAAGAGTGAGTTCAGTGCCCTTTAAAAGTGAGGTGAGTGCATCAACTACCATTTCCGGGGTTGTTGGACATCCGGGCAGCTTGAGGTCAACATCTATAACTTCGTGCAGGGCATATATTCTGTCTGTGAATGGGGAAACTTCGCTGGGGGTGTCCGCTGACTCCGTGGTAACACAACCTCTGAACACCTTGTCATAGATTTCGTCAACTGTAAATTGATTCGCCAGGGCAGGAAGCCCGCCGTAACAAGCACAGGACCCCAAGGCAATGAGGGTGTTGCACTTTTTCCTCATTTCCTCGGCGATTTCCTTGTTCTCCTCCGTCCGGATTCCTCCGGTAATAATACCTACATCGGCTTCAGGGATCTCCGGGCCTGGCTGATCACCTGTCTGTCCCCACAATTTATGATCCATAAGGACCGGCATATGGACAAACTCAAGCTCGGGCAAAATATCGAGCAGTGGTTCTCCGATGTCGAGGATGGTTATTTCACATCCGGCACAAATCGTAAACCACTCTTCCGCTACTTTTATACTCATATTTTTGCCTCCTTTCAGAAATTTAAAATATAAATATCTATATAATTTGGCTAAAGGCGCAGAGCAGCAGGGAAACCCGGAAAGGCAGAATATAAAACCGAATAATGTGAGGCCATTTATATATTTATTATATTTTACGTATGAATGTTTACATTTGAATGTTTACATTTCAAAAACGTTCCAGAGAATAAGAAATTATAAAAAAAAAGAAGGTTTGTCAACACTTTTTCGGACTTTATCCGTAATGTCTTAAAATCTCTTTGAATAATTTATTGAAGAGGCACACACAGTAGGCAAAATCCCTATGCAAAAGCTTATTATAACGATAGGTTCTGTCGGTAACGTCTATCCCCTCTACAACTTAGCGAAAACCTTCATCAATTAAGGCTTTTGAATTAAAGCGATAAAAAGGAGTGGAAAAATGGCCAAGGATCCCATCACATCGGATGCCAAGCCATGCTTGATTGTCTCCTTGAGAAAAGTCGGCAGATGGGCTAAGATATAGCTTAACCCGGAAACGGGTTCGGACTGACGCAGGACATGAAATTTCCAAGCCTTTCCTTACGGATAAAGATCATCCTCAGCTTCCTGGTCATCATCCTCATCGGAGGCCTGCTCTCCCTCTATTTCGGCTCGCGGCTCATAAAGAACACCCTGATCTCCCAGGCCCAGACCAAGGTCAACCACGACCTGGCCTCGGCCCGGATGGTGTACAACGAGAGGCTCAACAACATCAAGGCGATCATAAGCCTGTCCGCGGCCGGGGAAAGCCTGCACAACAACATCAAGTTTGGGAACCTGGAGCTCATATGCCAGGACCTGACCCGGGCACGAAGGGAATACGGCCTGGACATCCTGACCCTCACGGACCGGAGCGGGACCGTGATCGTACGCTGCCGCAACCCGGAGGTCGTAGGCGATGACCAGTCCGGGGACGCGATCATCAAATGGGCCATGACCATTGGCGAGCTGGCCCACACACATATCGTCCCGCGTGCAGAACTGCTCAAAGAAGGAGAGGACCTGGCTGAGAAGGCGTATTTCGAGTTCATCCCCACTCCCAAGGCCGCCGAGAGACCCGAGGACATCGAGACCAGCGGGATGATGCTCAAGGCCGCAGCCGCGGTGGTGGACGCCTCGGATACGCTGCTGGGTGTCCTCTACGGCGGCATCCTCCTGAACCGCAACTATGACATCGTGGACCGCGTCAAGGAGACCGTCTACAAGGGGGAAAAATACCAGGGCATCGAGACCGGGACCGCAACCATCTTCCAGCATGACCTGCGCATCTCCACCAACGTCCGGAACATAGACGGGACCCGGGCCATCGGGACCCGCGTGTCCAAGGAAGTCAACACAGCGGTCCTGAAAGGGGGCAAATCCTGGAACGACAGGGCCTTTGTGGTCAACGACTGGTACATCACCGCCTATGAGCCGATCCGGGACATCGAGGATGCGATCATAGGCATCCTGTATGTGGGGACCCTGGAGCAGCCCTTCCTCGACATCGCCGGCCGGGTCATGGCCACCTTCGTGGTGATCGCCTCGCTGTGCGCCGTCCTGGTGACCATCATCCTCTATTTCTCCACCGGCCGCATCATCTACCCTCTGGGAAAGATAGTGGAGGCCACGCGGAAGATCTCCCGGGGCGACCTCTCCCACCAGGTCGAGGTCACGTCCAGAGACGAGATCGGCTACCTGGCGGCTTCCTTCAACAAGATGACGGCCGATCTCAGGGCGGCCAACATGGAGCTCATCGATTGGGGGAAGACCCTGGAGAAAAAAGTGGAGGAGCGAACCAGGGAGCTCACCAAGATGCAGGCGTCCCTCATACAGTCCGAGAAGCTGGCGTCGCTGGGAAAGCTGTCGGCCGGCGTGGCGCACGAGATCAACAACCCCCTCGGCGCCATCCTCATCTACAGCCACCTGCTGCTGGAAGACACGCCCAAAGACAGCCCCCGCTACAGCAACCTCAAGAAGATCGTCAAGGAGACCTCCCGCTGCAAGGATATCGTCAAGGGGCTGCTGGAATTCGCCCGGCCCAAGGATCCTGAGATGTCGCACCTGGACATCAACTCCATCGTGGAACAATCCCTGTATATCATCGAAGGCCAGGCCATGTTCCAGAACGTCGTCATCGAAAAGCACCTGGCACAGGATCTGCCGCGGATCGTGGGCGACGGCGCTCAGCTCCAGCAGGTCTTCATGAACATCATCCTCAACGCGGCCGAGGCCATGGACAACGACGGGACGCTCACCCTCCGCTCCGGGCTGAGCGGCGGAGGCCGCAGCATCGATATCCAGTTCTCCGACACGGGCCATGGGATCCAGGAAGAGGATATCAAGAGGCTGTTCGAGCCCTTTTTCACCACCAAGGAGGTGGGGAAAGGTACGGGGCTGGGGCTCGCCATCAGCTACAGCATCATCCGCAAGCACCAGGGTACTATAGAGGTGAGCAGTCAGGGGGGGGAAGGCGCCACCTTCACCGTCAAACTTCCCATCGAGAAAACGAACGATGACGAATGAACCAGCCAGTATCCTGATCATCGACGACGAAGAGGCCATCCGGGACTCCTGCTGTATGGTCCTGCAGAAGCAGGGGCATGACGTCCGGACCGCCGCGGATGGGGTCCAGGGCCTCAAGCTGCTCGAGAAGGAGTTCTTTCATGCCGTGCTGCTGGACCTCAAGCTGCCCGGGCTGGAAGGCCGAGAGGTCCTCACCCGCATCAAAAAAGATTCGCCCGAGACCCCGGTCATCATCATCACCGGATTCGCCACCATCGAATCCGCGGTTGACACCATCAAACGCGGCGCCTTCGACTATCTCGCAAAACCATTCAGCCCTGAAGAACTCCGGGTCATCGTGAGGAAAGCCCTCGAGAGCCGCAAGCTGTACACCCGAAGCATCGCCCTGCAGGAAGAAATCGATCAGAAAACTCAGATCGGGATGGTGGTAGGCCGGAGCGAATCCATGGTCAAGCTCATGGACATCGTACGCCGGGTGAGCGCAACGGACAGCACAGTGCTGATCACCGGGGAGAGCGGCACCGGCAAGGAGCTTCTGGCCACTCAGATCCACAATTACAGCTTTCGGCGCAACGCCCCTTTTGTGGTGGTGGACTGCGGCGCGCTGGTCGAGACCCTGTTCGAAAGTGAGCTGTTCGGTCATGTCAAAGGCTCCTTCACCGGGGCCCATGAGACCAAACACGGCCGCTTCGAGGTGGCGGACGGCGGCACCATCTTCCTGGACGAGATCAGCAACATCAGCCTCAACATCCAGGCCAAACTGCTCCGTGCCATCCAGGAGCGCGAGATCACGCGGGTCGGCAGCACCAAGCCTAACAAGGTGGACGTGCGTATCATCGCGGCCACCAACGAGAACCTGGCCGAATGCGTACAGTCCGGCAAGTTCCGCGAAGACCTTTTTTATCGCCTCAGCGTGGTCCCCATCCACCTTCCCCCTCTCCGGGAAAGGAGCGAAGACATACCGGACCTCCTGGAGCACTTCATCCTCAAGAACAACAAGAAGGCGAAAAAGAACATCCAAGAGATCTCACCGGACGCCAGAAAGGCCCTTCTGGAGTATGAATGGCCCGGCAACATCCGTGAACTGGAAAACACCATAGAGAGGGCCGTGGTTCTCTCGGAGGACGACCGGATCGACCTGAGCGACCTGCTCTATCACGGGATCGGGTCCAACCTGTCCTTCCTGCAGCCGCCGGGGGGACAGTTCAAAAGCCTGGCAGAGGTGGAGCAGGAATACATCAGGATCGTCCTCCAGGCCAATCACGGCAACCGCAGTCGGACCGCCAAGATCCTGGGCATCGACCGCAAGACCCTCCTGGCCAAGATCAAGAAATTCGACCTTACCTAAGATCCGCCCCACATTCCCTCTGATTCCGGCCGCCACAAGGGCTTCACTTTTGCGCGGCTTGTCTTCGCCTTTTCTCAGTTTCCTCCTCGGCGTCCTATCGGATCCTCTCGTCGGACACTTCGCGAAGGCAAAATCTGCGATGTCGTTCAGGCTCTGCGGCGGGCGGAACCAAGGCCAAGCTTGCGTAGTTTTCGGGTGGGACAATTATCATCAGCAGGTGGGGAAAAATGCCCCTATTGCGGATTCCTCTTCATTCCGTCGAGGAGAGTCCGCCCCGCATGTTCGATTATCTACAATTCTATCAATAACTTAAAGAGCAGTGAAAAAAATATTTTGCATTTGAATGAAACGGCATGGATTTTGCAGTCCATCTCATTTCCTAAGAACCCGCAGGACGGATGAGATGCCGAAGATGACAATTTTCATAAATAACATAAAAGGAATTATTTCATGAAGATCGTAAAACTTAAAAAGGAAAACCTCGTGCCTTTCCTGGAATCGATATCCAGACAGGCCGAGCTGTGGGCTCCGGTAAAGAAGGGTCCCGACAAACACACTTTTCAGATCATCACGGATTATTCCCAAATCGACCTGGACTACACTCGGACCATTCTTCCTCCCAGAAAGATCATCATTCCCCCCAAGTTCAACATGTTCCAGGCCACGAAGACGGATTACACCCCCGACTTCTCCCACGTCTCCAAGAAGATCATATTCGGCATCCACCCCTGTGACATCCACGGGCTGCTCACCATGGACAAGTTCTACGGCTACTCGATCGATGATCCCTACTTCCTGGAATCCCGCAAGAACGCCCTGATCCTGGGGCACTCCTGCTGGCCGGATGAGCACTGCATGTGCAAATCCATGAACACCCACATCGTGAAGGAAGGCTATGACCTGTTCTTCACCGATCTCAAGGATATCTACATCGTCTGGATCGGCTCCACCCGGGGAGACGACCTCATCCGGATCAGGCCCGACCTGATCGACAAGGAGCTCACGGATCAGGATATCCAGAGGTACATGCAGCGGCGGGAAGACCGGGATGAGGCCTTCACCTGTGAGATCGATTTCGCCTCCATGCCGGACCTCATGGAACTCAGATACAACGCCCCCCTGTGGGAAGAGCTGGGAGCCGCCTGCCTGGCCTGTGGTTCCTGCACCAATGTCTGCCCGACCTGCAACTGCTACAACGTGGAGGACCGCCCGGTCCTGGGACAGGGCCTCTCCAACATCAGCCGGTGCTGGGACGCCTGCACGCTCGAGAACTACTCTGCGGTGGCGGGCGGCGAGAACTTCCGCGAAAAGCGGGCCGAACGGCTCAAACTCTGGTACACACATAAACTTCAGGCTTACATCTCCAAATACGGAACACCGGCCTGCGTGGGCTGCGGCCGCTGCGCCGCCACCTGCCCCGTGGACATCAACGTCAAGACCGTGGCGGATGCTCTGAAAGGAGAGGAAGTCGACGCCTTCTGGACACGACTCAACAAAGAGGTGACAAAATGAACGGTACACATAAAGACCTGTCCCAGCAAACCAATCCCTTCCTTCCCGAACCGGCAAGGATCGTCAGGACCTACCCCCTGACCGAGGACGTGAATTTCTTCCAGGTACGGTTGGCGGACATGGACAAAGCCCTGGCCTTCCGCTACCAGACCGGCCAGTTTGCCATGATCTCCATCCTGGGCGCCGGCGAGGCGCCGTTCTCCATATCCTCCACGCCTTCCCGGCCTGGTCTGCTGGAATTCTGCATCCGCAAGACCGGGACCGTCACCAACGCCCTCTTCAATCTCAAGGAGAACGACCTGGTGGGGCTGCGGGGCCCCTACGGCAACGGATTCCCCATGGACAAGATGGAAGGCAAGGACATCCTCATCGTCATGGGCGGCCTGGGCGCGGCACCTCTGCGCTCCGTGTTGCTCTACTGCCTGGACAACCGCGACCGGTTCAGCCGCATGATCCTGCTGCACGGCGCCAAGCGCCCTGCCGACATGCTGTTCCGGGAGGAACTCCTGTCGCTCAAGCAGCGCGATGACCTGGAATGCCACCTCACCGTGGACGGAGACGACACGGGTGAGTGGAGCGAAAACGTAGGCGTGGTGACCACGCTCTTCCCCAAACTGGAAAACATCGACCCGGCCAACACCTTCGGGCTGGTCTGCGGGCCGCCCATCATGTACAAATTCGTGCTTCAGGAATTCCTGAACCTCGATATTCCCAGAGACCAGATCCTGATGACCCTGGAACGCCGGATGAAATGCGGCGTGGGCAAATGCGGACACTGCGCCATTGACTACATCTACACCTGCTTGGAGGGTCCGGTCTTCAGCTACTGGGACGTCATCCACATGAGAGAGCTTATCTAAGGGGATTACCATGAGTGACAACAACAAACTGAAAATCGGCATTTACGAGCTGACCGGCTGTGCCGGAGACGCCCTCCTGATCCTCGACTGCGAGATGGAGCTGCTCGACATATTCAACGCCGTGGATATCCAGTCCTTTCTGATGGCCAAAAGCGACAACATCGACGGCGAGCTGGACATCGCCCTGGTGGAAGGATCGGTCACCACGGAACGCGAGATCGAAGAGCTCAAGGACATCCGGAAAAGGTCATCCATCGTGGTGGCTTTCGGCCTGTGCGCCACCGTGGGCGGCATCCAGGCCCGCTTCGACGAGGAAGAATGGGCCAAGAACCTGAAAGAGGTCTACGGCGACACGGAGATGACCCATGTGAAGGCCGTTCCTTCCAAACCCATCGATGCCTACATCGATGTGGATTTTTACCTGCCGGGCTGCCCGGTAGGCAAAGAGCAGTTTCTCAACTTCTTCACACGCGCGGTGCAGGGCAGCCCGCCCGAAAGCTATCCGGTCCCTGTGTGTGTGACCTGCAAATACCACGAGAACGACTGCCTGCTCAAGAAAGGCATCCCCTGCCTGGGGCCCCTCACGGCCGACGGCTGCGGTTCTGTATGCCCCAATCACGGTGTGCCCTGCTACGGCTGCTGGGGACCGGCGGAAG
>SDBS01001012.1_pt1 | contig 28396 bp, 35 predicted proteins | sample 2277091 | NCBI WGS metagenome assembly SDBS01 (sample SAMN10404972, study PRJNA504765) | marine sediment metagenome | isolation source: marine sediment core GS10_PC15, 163 cmbsf | place: Arctic Ocean: Southern Knipovich Ridge | collected 2010
ATGAGCGCAGCCAATGCGCCGCTTAAAAATCTGATGTACGTGCTTCAGGGTGTGCCTTTAAAGCTGGTTCGTACCCTGAAAGCTGTAGCTGAAAAAGCATGAAAGCTAAACGGCATTAGCCTTCCATTAAGTTGCATGCTATTGCCGTGAAATTTAAAATCAAAAGAAGGAGAAGTTAATATGGCAACAATTTCAAAAGAAGATATCCTTGAAGCTATCGCCGGTATGACGGTGCTGGAGGTATCTGAACTGGTAAAGGCAATGGAAGAAAAATTCGGGGTAACTGCTGCAGCTCCTGTAGCAGTAGCCGCCGGTCCTGCTGCAGCCGGGCCGGCAGAAGAAGAAGAGGAACAAACCGAGTTTACCGTTGTACTTAAGGGCTTCGCCGATGGAAAGAAGATACCGGTTATCAAAGAGGTTCGCGCTATTACCGGCCTGGGCTTGAAAGAGGCCAAAGAGCTGGTAGAGGCGGGCGATAAGCCGGTAAAAGAGGCTATTTCCAAGGATGAAGCAGCGAAGATAAAGGAGAAACTGGAGGCAGCAGGCGCCACTGTTGAAGTACAGTAAGACTATTCTCCACAACCATTTAGACAAACTCAATATACCACCGGGATAATATATTCCGGTGGTATATTATTTCTTAGGGGGAGCAGATGATTAGTGAAAAGATCAATCGCATCTACTTTGGTACGGGTTCTGAAGAGGTAATGGAAATTCCCAATTTGATAGAGATTCAGCTCTCTTCCTATGAAAAGTTTTTACAGAGGGAAAGACTTAAAAGTGGCCAGGGCCTTGCACGCCAGGGTCTGGAAGAGGTATTCCAGGCTACTTTTCCTATTGAAAGCCCTAATGGTGACATGCTTCTGGAATATTTTGGCTATACCCTTAATGAGGACCTGGTGACTTTATCAGAGGAGGAGTGCAAACAGAAGGGGCTGACCCTGGCAATTCCACTAAAAGCCCGGATTAACTTGATTTTTCTAAATACCGGTGAAATCCGGCAGAAAGAAATTTATATGGGTGATATTCCCCTTATGACTTCCAGGGGAACCTTTATTGTCAATGGTGCGGAGAGAGTTGTAGTCAGCCAGATTCACCGTTCGCCGGGGGTTATCTTTTCCCATGATAAGGGGGTTTACTCTTCCAGGATAATTCCGTATCGCGGTTCCTGGCTGGAGTTCGAGATTGATCAGAAAAAAGAGCTGGTTTTTGCAAAAATTGATCGTAAGAAGAAAATACTGGCTACTATATTCTTACGCGCCCTCGGTTTTGATTCCAGAGAGAAAATAATTGAGCTTTTTTATAAAACAGAAAAGGTCAAGATATCAGAATCCCGGGAGGATAAGGAAAGGTCATTAGGCAGGGTTTTTGCAAAAGCCATATATGTTAAAGAGGAAAAGGTGCAGAAAAAACTCTACCGTGCCGGAGATAAGATCCATCCCCATGACGTAGAGGAACTGATCCATTCCGGAGTTAATGAAATAGAGGTAATTGATTTTGATAATCCCGATTCTCTCCATTCTCAAATTATTCTTAACTGTTTTGAGAGGGAAGAGGTAAAATATATAAAGGATGACCCCGAAAAAGATGAGCCCAGCCGTGAGGAGGCCGTCTCCCGGGTTTATGCAATTATAAAACCTGGTGAGCCGATTACCCTGGAGAGTGCGGAAAAGGATCTCCAGTCCATGTTTTTCTCTGCCCGGCGTTATGATCTGGGCAGGGTGGGGCGCTATAAATTAAATAAGAAATTTGATTATACCGAACCGGTAAAGGCCCATACGCTGGTGCCGGAGGATATCCTTAATACCATGATCTTCCTGATAAAGGTTTATATCGGAGAGGGGAATATAGATGATATCGATCATCTGGGTAATCGCCGGATTCGTTCTGTAGGAGAGCTTTTGACCAATCATCTCAAGATATCATTTACTCGTATGGAGCGCATAGCTAAGGAGCGCATGTCCCTGAAGGAATCCGATACCATAAGGCCTCAAGATCTCATATCAATTAAGCCTATAGTAGCAACTATTAAGGAATTCTTTGGCTCGAGTCAGCTTTCACAATTTATGGATCAGGTAAATCCGCTTGCTGAGCTGACGCACAAAAGACGGCTTAATGCCCTGGGCCCGGGTGGGCTTTCCCGTGAAAGGGCCGGATTTGAGGTCCGGGATGTACATTTTACTCACTACGGGCGTATGTGCCCCATAGAGACACCGGAGGGCCCCAATATCGGGTTGATCGTTTCTCTGGCAAATTACACAAAAGTGAATGAATATGGGTTTTTAGAGACTCCTTATCGAAAGGTAAAGAAGGGAATAGCCACCAAAGAGATTGAGTACCTTTCAGCCATGGATGAGGAAAAGTACTTTATCGCTCAAGCTAACGCCATTCTTGATAAAAAAGGCAAGTTCCTGGAGAAACGTATTCCGGTACGTAAGGCTGGTGACTATGTTGCCAGGCCGGCGGCAGATATCCAGTATATGGATGTTTCTCCTAAACAGGTAATTTCAGTTTCCACTTCTCTGATTCCTTTTTTAGAGCATGATGATGCAAACCGTGCTCTGATGGGGTCGAATATGCAGCGGCAGGCAGTGCCTCTGCTCAGGCCTGAACCCCCACGGGTCGGCACCGGGATGGAGCGGAAGACAGCTTATGATTCCGGAGTTATGGTTGCTGCCCGGCGAGCCGGCAGTGTTGTCTATGTCAGCTCCAGGGAAATCCAGATTAAACCCGACGATGGTGACAAAAATGAGCTGGATATCTATCCGGTGGTAAAGTTTCACCGCACCAATCAGGATACCTGCTTTAATCAGAAGCCGATAGTAGAAGATGGACAGCATGTGGCCCAGGGAGAAATTATAGCCGACGGTCCGGCTACTTGCCAGGGCGAGCTGGCTTTGGGGCGTAATGTTCTGGTTGCTTTTATGCCGTGGTATGGCTACAACTATGAGGATGCCATCCTCATTTCCGAAAAAGTAGTGAAGCAGGATATCTTCACCACTATTCACATTAAGGAATTTTCTATTGAGGTGCGGGAAACCAAACTCGGACCGGAAAAAATAACCAGAGATATTCCCAATGCCAGTGAACAGTCGATTGAACATTTAGATGATGAAGGAGTCATCAGGGTGGGCGCCGATGTAAAATCGGGCGCGATCCTGGTAGGCAAGGTAACACCCAAGAGTGAAACAGATTCAACGCCCGAGTTCAAGCTTTTAAACTCTATTTTCGGTGAAAAAGCCAAGGAAGTGCGTGATACTTCTCTGAAAGCACCCCATGGTATCGAGGGTACTGTTATCGATGTACGGAGGTTGAAGCGCTCCAATCGCGATGAGCTTAATCCCGGTGTTGAACAGGTAGTGAAGGTTCTGATCGCCACCAAGAGAAAGCTCCGGGAGGGAGATAAAATGGCGGGGCGCCACGGCAATAAGGGTGTAATAGCGCGTGTTCTGCCGGAAGAGGATATGCCCTTCCTGGAGGGCGGCACCCCGATTGATATTGTATTGAATCCGTTGGGCGTGCCGTCACGTATGAACCTTGGCCAGATCATGGAGACGGAGTTGGGCTGGGCTGGTTTGAAGTTGAATGAGTGGTATGCAACCCCGGTCTTTGAATCGGCAAGTAATAAGATGATTGAGGATAAATTGAAAGAAGCCGGTATTCCCGTTAATTCAAAAGCAATCCTTTATGATGGACTGACCGGGGAGCCTTTTGAACAGCCCGTTACTGTGGGCAATATATATATGATCAAGCTCCATCACCTGGTAGATGATAAAATGCACGCCCGTTCCACCGGCCCCTATTCATTGGTAACTCAACAGCCTCTTGGTGGTAAAGCGCAATTCGGTGGTCAGAGGCTCGGTGAGATGGAGGTTTGGGCACTGGAAGCCTATGGTGCGGCAAACACACTGCAGGAGCTTCTGACAATTAAATCTGATGACATGAACGGAAGAGCGAAAATATATGAGAGTATCGTGAAGTCTGAGATTTTTTCAGCAGCCGGTGTACCGGAATCCTTCAATGTTCTGGTACAGGAGCTGAGGGGGCTGGGCCTGGATATCACTATACATGATGCCAAAGGAAAGCAGATCGCCCTAACCGAGCGCGATGAAGAGTTGATCAACCGTCAGGGAAGTCGTTTTTAGGGAGGATTATTGAAGATGAAAGATTTAAGAGAGTTTGACAGCATCATGATCAAGCTGGCCTCACCGGATCAGATCCGTGCCTGGTCTTATGGAGAGGTTAAAAAGCCTGAAACGATAAATTATCGTACCTTGCGTCCGGAAAAAGACGGGTTGTTTTGTGAGCGTATCTTCGGTACCACCAAAGAATGGGAGTGCTATTGCGGAAAATTCAAATCTATCCGTTATAAAGGCGTTATCTGTGACCGCTGCGGTGTTGAAGTAACCCATTTCAGGGTGCGGCGTGAACGTATGGGTCATATTGAACTTGCCTCCCCGGTATCACATATATGGTATTACCGCTCCATTCCCTCGAGAATGGGGTTGCTGCTGGATATTCCAATAATCGCTTTGCGTTCTATTCTTTACTATGAGAAATATATTGTAATTGATCCCGGTGATACTGATCTTAAAAAGATGCAGCTCCTCTCTGAAGAGGAGTATATGGAGGCCCATGAGCGCTACGGCATGGCTTTTCAAGCCGGTATCGGAGCCGAGGCAATCAGGACTATTCTCGAATCGTTGGATCTGGATGCTCTTGCAGCTGAGCTGCGTTATAAGATGATAGAAAAGGGTAGAAAGAGCGATAAGCGTTTACTGAAAAGAATAGAGATTGTTGAGAATTTCAGGGATTCAGATAACAAGCCTGAATGGATGGTGCTGGATGTTATTCCTGTTATTCCGCCGGAGCTCAGACCGATGGTCCAGCTTGACGGCGGACGTTTCGCCACTTCTGATCTGAACGATCTATACCGTAGAGTTATTAACCGCAACAACCGGTTGAAACGGCTCTTAGCACTCAACGCCCCTGATATTATTATCCGTAATGAAAAGAGAATGCTGCAGGAAGCAGTCGACGCTTTATTTGATAATTCCAAGAAAAAACGAATGGTTAAGGGTGCGGCTAATCGCCCCCTTAAGTCTCTCTCTGATATGCTTAGGGGTAAACAGGGCCGCTTCAGACAGAATTTACTGGGCAAACGGGTTGATTACTCCGGTCGCTCGGTAATAGTTGTCGGACCGGAATTAAAGCTTCACCAATGCGGTCTGCCCACTAAAATGGCGTTGGAACTATTCAAGCCCTTTATTATGAAAAAGCTGGTGGAGAAAGATGTAGTTTATAACATCAAAAAGGCTAAGACCCTGGTTGAGCAGGAGACGCCTGAGGTGTGGGCCGTTTTAGAAGATGTTGTGCGGGAGCATCCGGTTTTACTCAACCGGGCGCCGACCCTGCACCGTCTTGGTATTCAGGCTTTTGAACCGGTATTGGTAGAGGGAAAGGCAATTAAGCTTCATCCCCTGGTCTGTCATGCATTTAATGCTGACTTTGACGGCGACCAGATGGCGGTTCATGTACCGCTGACCCCCGAAGCGCAGACGGAATGCTGGACTTTGATGCTTTCATCGAAGAATCTGCTCAATCCGGCTAACGGCCATCCGATTGTTGTTCCCAGCCAGGATATGGTTCTGGGTATTAACTACCTGACCAGAAACAGAGATGGGGCCAAGGGAGAGGGAAAGTATTTTTCTTCTCCAAACGAGGTATTAATGGCTCTGGATGCCGGTTCTGTTGGCTATCATGCCCTGGTGAAGGTAAAGATGAATGGGCAATACCTGGAAACAACACCCGGACGTATCATATTAAATGATGAATTGCCTGAAGAAATTGAGTATCTCAACTACACTATGGGAGAAAAAGAGCTGAAAGAATTAATCGCTTTCTCCCATAAAGAGTTCAACGCCTATGTTACGGTAAAACTGGTAGATGCTATAAAGGAATTGGGCTTCAAGTATGCTACCCGGTTTGGCGCGACAATCGGTATGGACGATATAATCATCCCAGATGCCAAGCCGGATCTGATTAAGAAGGCTAATGATCAGGTGGAAGAGATCCAGAGCCAATACCTGCAGGGTCATATCACTAACGAAGAGCGCTACAACCGGGTTGTAGAGGTATGGAGCAGCACAAATGAGAAGATCACCAATGAGCTCATGGATGAGCTCAAGGAGGACCAGCAGGGTTTTAACCCTGTTTATATGATGGCAAATTCCGGAGCGCGTGGCAGCAGGGCTCAGATAAGGCAATTAGGAGGAATGAGGGGTTTAATGGCCAAGCCTTCGGGAGATATTATTGAGCTGCCTATCCGTTCAAATTTCAAGGAAGGCCTCTCAATTATCGAATTTTTTATCTCCACAAACGGTGCGAGAAAGGGCCTGGCTGATACGGCACTGAAAACAGCAGATGCCGGTTATCTAACCAGGCGGCTGGTGGACATTGCTCAGGATGTAGTGATTAACGAAGAAGACTGCGGCACAATAAATGGTCTGGAACGGCGGGCTATCAAGGATGGAGAAGAGATTGTTGAGGCATTGAGCGACCGCATTGCCGGCAGGTTTACTCTGGAGCGGGTCACCCATCCGATTACCGGTGAGATCATTATTGATGTAAACCAGGAAATTACTGATGAAATTGCCAAACGTATTGAAGAAGTAGGCGTGGAAAGTGTGCGTATTCGGACCGTACTTACCTGCGAAGCTGAGCACGGGGTATGTGTAAAATGTTACGGGCGTAATTTAGCCTACAATAAAACAGTAAATATTGGCGAGGCGGTAGGTATTATTGCCGCCCAATCCATTGGCCAGCCTGGTACCCAGCTCACTATGCGGACTTTTCATATTGGCGGCGCCGCTACTAAAATAACTGAAGAAAACCGGATATATCTCAAGTATCCTGTGCTTATTCGCGAAATTAATGGCAATACCGTAACCCTGGCGAATGGCAACAAACTTTATACCAGAAAGGGGTACCTGATGGTCAACAGGGTTTTGCGCACCATCGAGATGAAGAAGGGCGATAAAATATTGGTAGCTGATGGAAAGAAAGTGCTTCAGGGTGAACCTGTTTTGGAACGGGGCAGCAAAAAGATCCGAGCGGAAGAGGTGGCTTATGCACATAAGAAGGGCAAAACCCTGCTGTTAATAGCTCAGCCGCAGCGAATTGATGTTCGTAACGGCGCTGAGTTAACAGTTTCTGTGGGTGATGTTGCTGCTGCTGAAGAGTCTATTGCCTATTTTGATCCCTTCAGCGAGCCGATCATCGCTGAACATGATGGTAAGGTCTTATTCGAAGATATTATTCTTGGCACCACCCTGAAAGAGGAAATTAATGAGGATACCGGCAAGATCGAAAAAAAGATTACCGAATACTCTTTGGAAAGCCTGCAACCGCGGTTGGTAATACAGGATGATGGGGGAGCTGAGCTGGACGGCTACTATCTTCCAGGTTCCGCCTATCTTAATGTTGAAAACAATCAGGAGATTAAAGCCGGGCACACGCTGGCCAAGCTGCTCAGGGAGAGTGTTAAGACCAGGGATATAACCGGTGGCTTGCCCAGGGTCGGTGAATTATTTGAGGCCAGGCGGCCTAAAAATCCGGCGGTGCTTGCCAAGATCAGTGGTACTGTTCATTTTAAGGGGATTTTAAAGGCCAAGCGGATAATAATGGTAACTGATACTTTTGGTAATGAGTATAAGCATCAGGTACCGATGGGTAAACATCTCCTGGTGCGTGATGGTGATATCGTGGAAGCCGGTGAAGAGCTTTGTGACGGCAGCATTGATCCTCACGAGGTACTGCAAATTCTTGGTGAAAATGCTCTGCAGAGCTATCTGGTGAATGAGATACAGGAAGTTTACCGCATGCAGGGTGTAAATATTAATGATAAGCATATCGGGGTTATCATCCGGCAGATGATGAAGAAAGTTGAAATTATAAATGTGGGGGATACCAATTTTATTTACGGGCAGCAGGTGGATCGCTATAGGTTTAATGAACAGAATATAAAGGTTATTCGTGAAGGCGGGCAGGCGGCAATTGGCCAGCCCATGCTTCTCGGTATTACCCGTGCTTCTCTGAATATCGACTCTTTTATATCTGCGGCTTCCTTCCAGGAGACTACCAGGGTGCTCACTAATGCGTCCATTGCAGGGAGTGTTGACCGGTTGCGGGGCTTAAAAGAAAATGTCATTATCGGCCATATGATCCCCGCAGGCACTGGAATGATAGGTTATCAAAGCATTAAATTGTATGATGAGAATATGGAAGACCTGGATGTCTCCATAAACAGGATACTGGAAGAGAGAAAAAAAGAACAGGAAAGAGTAGAGGCAGGTGACGAAGGAGATGGGGCAGAGGTACCAACTGAAAAAAAAGCAGCTGCACCTGAACCGGAGGAGGTCGCTGCTCCCTGAAGTTTTATTAGTAAAAGTATTGAAAAACCGGGCTGTTATTTGTATATTAGCGTGCGGAGAGGGGTACAGAAGTTAATTCTGATCTGCGGACGATAATTTCCGTGGTAAAAGCGAAGGGTAATGTTAAATAAAACTTGTTAAACCATTTTCCAGGGGAGAAGTATGGAAAGGGGTTGACTTTTTATTGGCCTGTTGTTAGATTTGCGGGGCACTTTAATGAATATAGATATGAGGGGGAAAGCTACCTGATATGCCGACAATAAATCAGCTTATTCGCAAAGGCAGAAGAAAGATAAAGAAAAAGAATAAGGCACCGGCGCTTCAGGCCTGTCCCCAGAAACGAGGGGTGTGTACCAGGGTTATGACCGTAACCCCGAAAAAGCCTAATTCGGCACTGCGTAAGGTTGCCAGGGTAAGGCTGACAAATGGTATTGAAGTTACAGCCTATATCCCGGGAATAGGACATAATCTTCAGGAACACTCCGTGGTTCTTATCCGCGGCGGCAGGGTTAAGGATCTTCCGGGTGTGCGTTACCATATTGTCAGAGGAGCCAAGGATACCCTTGGCGTGGAAGATCGGCGCAAAGCAAGATCAAAATACGGTACTAAGAAGCCAAAAGCATAGGGAGTAGAGAATGCCAAGAAGAAGGGTGGCTCCAAAGCGCCCGGTAATGCCGGATCCGAAGTATAACAGTAAAATAGTAACCAGGTTTATTGCCCGGATGATGCTTAAGGGTAAGAAGTCGATAGCTTACCGTATTCTCTACGATGCTTTCGATATAATTAACGAAAAATTAAATAAGGAGCCTCTGGAGGTTTTTAATAAGGCGCTGGAAAATGTTAAACCGGTTGTTGAAGTAAAGTCACGAAGGGTTGGCGGTTCGACCTACCAGGTTCCCGTTGAGGTGCGTGACAGCAGGAGGGATGCATTGGGTATGAGATGGATCATACAGTATGCACGGCAGCGCAGCGGTAAAACCATGAGCGAAAAATTGAGTGCTGAGCTTATGGATGCCTTTAACTCCACAGGTTCTGCTTTTAAGAAAAAGGAAGATACCCACCGGATGGCCGAGGCCAACAAGGCTTTCGCTCATTATCGATGGTAAGAAAAGAAAGGAGTGGGAGAGCCATTCCCTGTAGATAAGATCCGAAATATCGGTCTTATGGCCCATATAGATGCGGGAAAGACCACAACGACTGAGCGGATCTTATTTTATACCGGTAAGACTTATAAAATTGGCGAAGTACATTCCGGTGAAGCCAAGATGGACTGGATGGAGTTGGAGAAAGAGCGGGGTATTTCTATTACCGCGGCCTCGACCTCCTGCTTCTGGAGAGAATGCCAGGTGAATATTATTGACACACCTGGTCACGTCGACTTTACCGTCGAGGTGGAACGATCTTTGAGAGTTTTAGATGGAGCAATCGGCATTTTCTGTGCTGTATCAGGGGTGGAGTCGCAGAGTGAGACCGTGTGGCGGCAGGCCAGCCGTTATAGTGTTCCCAGGTTGATCTTTATCAATAAGATGGATCGTAGAGGGGCCTGTTTTGAGGCTGTAGTTGCGGAGTTGCATTCACGACTGGGGGCCAACGCAGTACCGCTGCAGCTTCCTGTGGGAAGCGAAGTCGGTTTCAGGGGAGTAATTGATCTTCTGGAGATGAAGGCCCTGCTCTGGGATGATGATGGTCTGGGCGCCGAATACTGTGAAACCGCGATCAGCGATGATCTTATGGAAAAGGCGAATGATTATCGCAGGCAGCTTTTAGAAAAGCTGGCGGAAATTGATGATCTGTTAATGGAAGATTATCTTGCCGGTTTTGAGCTGACGGTAAAGAGGATCAAGAGAGTCTTAAGGGAGGCTGTTATCAGGCAAGAGATCTATCCCGTTTTCTGTGGGGCAGCTTTCAAGAATAAGGGAATTCAGCCTCTGCTCGATGCAGTTGTTGAGTATCTGCCGTCACCTGCGGAGATACCTCCTTTAGCGGTAATCCAGCCGAATACCGGTGATTATGGCCAACAGCTGCCTGCGGACAGTGAGCCTTTTACAGCTCTGGCATTTAAGGTTGTGAGTGATCCCTATGTAGGTAAGCTTAATTATATCAGGGTTTATTCCGGCATGCTTAAAGTCGGCGACCAGGTATATAATTCAACTGCTGATCGACGGGAGAGGATTGTAAAATTCTTAAGGATGCACGCTAATGATCGTGAAGAGATCAGAGAGGTGCATACCGGAGATATAGTAGCTGTCGTGGGCTTAAAAAAAACGACTACCGGAGATACTCTTTGCACTGCAAAGAAACCGGTTATTCTGGAGTCCATGGTATTTCCGGAGCCGGTTGTTTCAATAGCCATTGAACCTGAATCCAGTTCCGATGGTGATAAGCTTATGGAATCTTTAAAAAGTCTGGCCGATGAGGATCCGACTTTTAAGATCCGTTATGAGCGGGAAACCGGGCAGACGATTATCTCCGGAATGGGGGAACTCCATTTAGAAATATTGGTGGAGAGACTGTTCAGGGAACATAAGGTAAAGGCTGCTGTAGGTAATCCGGAGGTGGCATACCGTGAAACAATTACAGCTGCCGCCAAAGCGGAGGGCAGGTTTGTAAAGCAGTCAGGCGGACGGGGGTTTTACGGCCACGTAGTGATGTGCTTTGAACCACTACCGCCGGGAACCGGCTTTCTGTTCGAAAGCCGGGTAACAGGCGGCGGAGTTCCGAAAGAGTACATTCCTGCCGTTAAAAAGGGAATTGAGGAAGCTGCCGGAAACGGGGTGCTGGCCGGTTATCCCATGGTGGATTTCAGGGCGATTCTGCTTGACGGCTCAGCTCATCAGATTGATTCTAATGAGCTGGCCTTTAAAATTGCAGCCTCAATGGCATATAAGAATGGATTGGAAGGAGCCAAACCAATCATCCTGGAACCGATTATGAGTGTCGAGGTTTTTACTCCTGAAGAGTATCTTGGGAAGATAATCTCCGATTTGACCACTCGACTGGGAAAAATTGAAGGAATAGAAGAAAGACAGGATGGTAAGGTGGTTAAAGCACTAGTGCCTTTGGAGCATGTTTTCGGTTACACGACCGCGTTGCGATCAGTTTCAAAGGGTAGAGCCAGCCACACTACTAATTTTAACAGTTACCAGCCTGCCGCTAAAAGGGTTCAGGAAAAAATAATAAGAAAGTCCCGTGGGGAGTAATAGCAGCTCTTATGGGCTTTAAAAATATTGAAATTTGTGGTATAGGTTTTGATCTATGATTAAAACCGCAGTGTAGACTAAGGAGGATAGTATGGCAAAGGCGAAGTTTGAAAGAACCAAACCACATATTAATGTGGGAACAATCGGACACGTTGACCATGGCAAGACAACTCTTACCGCAGCGATCACAATGTATTGCGGTACCAAATTCGGCGACAAGGTCATGAAATATGAAGATATTGATAATGCACCTGAGGAAAAAGCCAGGGGTATTACCATTAATACCCGCCACGTAGAGTATCAGACGGAAAACCGGCATTATGCACATGTCGACTGTCCCGGCCATGCTGACTACATCAAGAACATGATCACCGGTGCAGCCCAGATGGATGGCGCAATTCTGCTGGTGGCAGCATCTGACTCTGTCATGCCCCAGACCAGAGAACATATCCTGCTGGCTCGCCAGGTTGGAGTTCCGGCAATTATTGTTTATCTAAATATTTTTGAGAAAGATATGGATCCGGAGCTTATTGAGCTCGTGGAAGAAGAGGTGCGTGAAATACTCACCGAGTACGAGTTCCCCGGTGATAAAATACCTATTATTAAAGGTTCTGCTCTTTTAGCCATGCAGAATCCTGGGGACGAAGAAAAGACCGCTACTGTTGTTGAGCTCCTGAAAGCCATGGATGAATATTTTCCCATTCCTCCGCGGGATAATGAAAAACCATTTCTTATGCCTATTGAAGATGTTTTTTCAATCTCCGGCCGCGGTACCGTGGTAACCGGTAAAATTGATCGGGGAATCATTAAGACTGGAGAAAATGTGGAGATTGTCGGTATACGTGAGACCAGGAAGACGGTTGTTACCGGTGTTGAGATGTTTAACAAAATCCTTGACTCGGGACAGGCTGGTGATAATGTCGGAACACTGCTGCGCGGTGTAGATAAGAATGAGGTTGAGAGGGGACAGGTTCTGGCCAAGCCCGGAACAATTACTCCTCATAATAAGATAAAGGCTCAGGTCTACGCTCTTAAGACTGAAGAGGGAGGAAGGCATTCACCCTTCTTTAGCGGCTACCGCCCGCAGTTTTATTTCAGGACTACGGATGTCACCGGCACGGTAGCGCTGCCTGATAACCTGCAGATGGTTATGCCCGGCGACAATGTTGAGTTATCTATTGAGTTGATATCAACTATTGCAATTGAAAAGGGCCTGCGCTTCGCAATCCGCGAAGGAGGCAGAACCGTAGCAGCCGGTGCAGTAACAGAGATTATCGAATAATTAGAACTAGAGGATTATTTGACTATCCCCGGTTTTTAAGAGCGGGGATATCTATCAGGAGGAATAATGGCTAAGGATCGGATAAGGGTACGGCTGCGGGGTTTCGATATAGAATTGATCGATAAGAGCGCAAAATCCATAGTTCAAACTGTCATAAAGGCAGGTTCGAAAGTGTCAGGGCCAATTCCTCTACCAACTAGAATTAACAAATTTACTGTTCTCCGCTCAACTCATGTAAATAAGAAGTCGCGCGAACAATTTGAGATGCGAACACATAAGAGGCTGATTGATATAATGGAACCTACATCCGAGGTTATGGATGCCCTTATGAAGCTGGAATTGCCTGCCGGTGTAGATGTAGAGATCAAGCAGTGAGGAAATCGATGTTGGGTTTAATTGGCAAGAATATAGGCATGACTCAAATTTTTAATGAACAGGGTGCCTTAGTTCCGATTTCGGTAATTCATATTGAACCGAATGTGGTGATTGGTGAAAGAACTGAAAAGAAAGACGGCTACAGCGCCGTGATCTTAGGCGCCGGGAATCGTAAGAAAAGAAGAATAAAGAAACCATATGCCGGGCAATTCCGCGGCAAAATAGAGCCGAGTGCCGTATTAAAAGAGTTCAAAGGATTTGGCAAAGAGGTCAAAGTGGGTGATAAAATTGGAGTTGAGCTCTTTGACGGAATAACCTGGGTAGATGTTTCCGGTATCTCAAAGGGAAAGGGTTTCCAGGGGGTAATGAAACGCCACGGCTTTCACGGCGGCAGAAAGAGCCATGGCTCTAAGTTTCACCGGGCAGCAGGCTCGACTGGAATGGCTGCTTCTCCTTCCAGGATTTTCAGAGGCACCAAAATGGCCGGTAGAATGGGCGGTGAAAAGAGAACTGTCCAGAACCTAAGGCTGGTAAAGATTGATACGGAAAGGGGAATTCTCCTTGTCAAGGGATGCGTTCCAGGCAGAAGGGGCGGACAGGTTCTCGTTACAGAAGCTAAGAAGAAGTAGAGGATGCGATGAATAAACAGGTCTGCGCTGTTGACGGCAGTATAAAGCATGAAATCAACCTGGCCGATGAGGTGTTTAATATAGAGATCAGTGATGGTTCAATATACCACGCGCTGAAGAATGAACTGGCTAATTTACGCCTGGGAACTGCCTCTACCAAAGGAAGAAGCGAGGTGCGTGGCAGCGGCGCCAAGCCCTGGCGGCAGAAAGGAACCGGACGGGCCCGCTCAGGAACTCGTAGCTCTCCTGTCTGGGTAGGGGGCGGTGTAGCTTTTGGACCAAAATTGAGAGATTACAGTTACAAGCTTCCTAAGAAAGTAAAGAGATTAGCTATTAAATCTATTCTTTCGCTGAAGAACAAAGAAGATCGGATTAGTATTATTGAGGATTTTACGGCTGAGTCCGGAAAGACAAAAGAGCTCCTTAAAGTGCTTAAGAACTTTTTCTCGGATGAAAAGACGGTAATCATTCTCCATAAGGATGATGCAATGCTTAAGAGAGCGGGTAAGAATCTGCCTAATTTAAAATTTTTAAAATACGATCGGCTCAGGGCTAATGATCTTTTCTATGGCAAAAGGCTTTTAATACTGGAAACCGCAGTTTTGAAATTAAACGAGTTTTATGGCGCAAGGAATTAAGGGGCATACTCTATGGATGCGAGCAAGATAATAATAGAGCCGGTAGTTACTGAAAAAACTAATGAGCTCAGGGAAAAACAGCGCTATGTTTTTAAAGTGGACACCCGGGCTAATAAGATAGAGATCATGAAAGCTGTAAGGGATTTATTCGATGTTCATCCTGTGTGCTGTAATATCATTATGGTAAAAAGAAAACCCAAGAGACAGAGGTACAAACTTGGATATACAGCATCCTGGAAGAAGGCAATCGTTACTCTTCCTGCGGGAGAGAGCATACAAATATTTGAAGGTGCATAAAGGACTGGCAGTCAATGGGAATTAAGAAATACAAACCAAAAACCGCTGGTATGAGATTCAAAACGGGGTTGACTTTCGAAGAGCTGACCGCCAGAGGTGGAGAAAAATCTCTTCTCAAGGGCCTGCACGGCAAGGCGGGTAGAGACTCAGCCGGTAGAATCAGCGTACGTAGAAGAGGCGGCGGACATAAGAGAAGGTACCGGATTATAGATTTTAAGCGCAATAAACTGAATATTCCGGGAAGGGTTGCAACTATTGAATATGATCCGAATCGCAGCGCTTTTATAGCTCTAATCAACTACGTTGATGGTGAAAAATGCTATATAATCGCTCCTTCGGGAATCAAGCCTGGTGCAACAATAGTGAGCGGTCCGGAAGCGCCTCTGGAAGTTGGTAATGCACTGCCGCTGGAAAAGATACCCCTGGGTATGACGATTCATAATATTGAGATGCAGTTGGGTAAGGGCGGACAATTAGTCCGGGCTGCCGGTACCGGTGCCACTTTGATGGCTAAAGAGGGCGATTATGTGACTGTTAAGCTTCCTTCGGGTGAAGTCCGGCTGATATTCAAGAAATGCTATGCCACACTTGGTGAATTGGGCAATCAGGACCATATGAATGTATCTTTAGGCAAAGCCGGAAGAAGCAGGTGGCTGGGCCGGCGTCCAAAGGTACGCGGGGTTGCTATGAACCCGGTTGACCACCCTCATGGCGGCGGTGAAGGAAAATCATCCGGAGGGAGACATCCGGTTTCTCCGTGGGGTGTGCCGACAAAAGGTTATAAAACCGGTAAAAAGAAGAAGCAGTCTGATAAGTTTATTGTAAAAAGAAGGAAATAGGAGCTTATAAGTGTCGAGATCGGTAAAGAAGGGTCCATTTATTGCTAAAAGCCTTTATAAGAAGGTTTTAGAAATGAACAAGAGCGGTGAGAAGAGCATGATCAAGACCTATTCCCGCTGCTCAACCATATTTCCGGAAATGGTAGGTTTTACTATTTCCGTTTATAATGGTAAAACCTGGATTCCGGTTTATATCACTGAGAATCTGGTTGGCCATAAATTAGGGGAGTTCTCTCCTACCAGAATGTTTCGGGCACATTCCAGGTCGGATAAAAAGGCAGTGATGAGGAAATAGGGTAATATTAATATGGCAACTAATAAAGGTTATCAGGCGCATGCAAAACACCTGCATATATCTCCCAGTAAAGTACGACGTATAGCTGATGTGGTAAGAAAAAAAACTTACAGCGAAGCCATGGCGGTATTGGAGACTTTACCGCACAAGGGTGCCAGATTGCTTAAGAAGGTTATCGCTTCGGCTGCGGCCAATGCTTTGTACATTAACAAGAACCTTGATGAAGAGATGCTCTATGTGCGTGAACTGCAGATTAATGAGGGTGCGCGGATGAAGAGAATATCGCCCCGTGCCAGGGGAAGAGCCGACCGTTTGATCAAAAGATCCTGCCATATCTCAGTGGTTATTGATGAGATAGCAGGGAGTGGAGAGTAACAGTGGGACAGAAAGTAAATCCAATAAGTTTGAGGCTGGGCATCAATAAGACCTGGAAATCAAAGTGGTATGTTGATCCCAAGGAGTACGCCGATACCCTGCATGAAGACCTTCGCTTACGCAAGATGCTGGAAACTGATCCTGACACTAAGGGCGCTGAGATTGCTGATATTGAAATTATCAGGCATCCCCAGAGGATCACTCTGATAATTCATACCGGTCGTCCGGGAGTAATTATAGGGGCCAAGGGAGCTACTATTGAAAAAATTGGTAATAAGCTCCAGAAGATAGTGGGTAAAAAGATCCAGCTAAAAATAAAGGAAATTAACCGGCCGGATACGAACGCCCAGTTAATTGCCAATAATGTTGCCAGGCAACTGAAAGCCAGAATGTCTTTCCGCAGGGCGATCAAAAGAGCGGTCAGCGATGCCATGAAGGCCGGTGTCCAGGGAATCAAAATACGGATTGCCGGACGGCTGGGCGGCGCAGACATGGCGCGTACTGAGCAGTATAAAGATGGAAGAGTGCCCCTGCATACTTTCCGTTCAGATATCGATTATGCTTTCTGTGAAGCAGTTACCACTTTCGGTTGTGTCGGTGTAAAGGTGTGGGTTTATAACGGAGAAATACTCGATTCTGACAGGAAAGAAGATGCCGGCCTGCTGCTGAAGAAAGAGCGGCCAAAGACCGCGGTCAGGAGTTAACAAGCTATGTTGAGCCCAAAGAGAACAAAATATCGAAAAAAGCAGAGGGGTAGAATAACCGGGAAAGCGACCCGTAATAATAAAATATCCTTTGGAGATTTCGGATTAATATCTCTGGAGAAAAAATGGATTACTAATCGTCAAATCGAGGCGGCCAGAGTGGCAATGACGAGGCATATAAAGCGGGAGGGGAAGGTATGGATCCGAATTTTTCCAGATGTTCCTTATACAAAGAAACCTGCTGAAACCAGGATGGGCAAGGGTAAAGGAAATCCGGAGTACTGGGTGGCTGTGGTCAAGCCGGGAACAATAATGTTTGAAATAGCGGGGATTCCTAGAGAACTGGCCGGCGATGCTATGAGACTGGCAGGCAGTAAGCTGCCTATAAAAACAAAATTTGTGGTAAGAAGGGATCTGGAACAGAAATGAAGGATTCATTTAAAGATCTGACTTATAAAGAACTGATTACTAAACGGGAGGAACTGACCAAACAGTTCAGAGATATTCGTTTTAATATGGTGGTAGGCCATATAGATAATCCGCTCCAGAAGAGAGAGCTTAGAAGAAATATCGCCAGGCTGAATACCATAATACATGAGTATGATATCGGAATAAGGAAAAGTCAGGAGTAAATGGTGGACGAAACGAGTGCTGAAAAAAAGAGCAACAGGAAGATCCTCACAGGCAGAGTGGTAAGTGATAAAATGCAAAAAACGGTTGTAATAAAAATTACCCGGCGTAAGCTGCACCCGCTTTATAAGAAATATATTACCAAGAGTAAAAAAATCAAAGCGCACGACGAGCGTAATGAATGTTCAATCGGAGATATCGTACGAGTGATTGAATCACGGCCTTTGAGTAAAGACAAGAATTGGCGTCTTTTAGAAATTGTCGAAAAGGCAAAATAGCTTTATTGTCGGGCCAGGAGGAAATCATGATTCAAATGATGAGCTACTTGAATGTGGCAGACAACAGCGGTGCAAAAAGAGCTCAGTGTATAAAAGTCCTGGGTGGATCAAAAAGAAAGACTGCCGGCATAGGTGATGTTATTGTAGTGGCGGTAAAAGACGCGGTGCCTAATGCACCAATCAAGAAGGGCAGTGTTGAGAGAGCGGTTATTGTAAGAGCTAAAAAGGAATATCGACGACCAGATGGAACTTATATTCGCTTTGACGACAATGCCTGCGTTCTGATTGATGCCAACCGGAACCCGGTGGGAAAGCGCATTTTTGGTCCTGTTGCGCGTGAATTACGGGAGAAGGATTATATGAAAATTGTTTCTTTAGCACCAGAGGTGCTTTGACTGATAGGAGTCTGAAATGGCACAGAGAATAGTTAAATATAAGCTCCGGAAGAATGATACGGTTAAGGTTGTCAGGGGCAGGGAACGGGGGAAGACCGGCCGAGTGCTGCATATCGACCAGGAAAAGGGAAGGGCTGTTGTAGAAGGTATCAATATGGTAAAGAAAGCAATCAAACCAAGCGCTCAGAATAAGAAAGGCGGCATAACCTCAATTGAGGCGGCAATACATATTTCAAATTTAATGGTTGTGTGTAAAAAATGCGGCCCCGTCAGGATTGGCAAAAAACTTGAGGGGGGGCAAAAAATCAGATTTTGCAGGAAGTGTGGAGAACAGCTGTAATGGTTGCCAGGATTAAAGAAGCAAGATTAAAGAAACAGCACCGGGAAAAAACGGTTAAAGCCTTAAAAGAAGAATATGGCTATTCATCGTTAATGCAGGTACCCAAATTAGAAAAGATCGTTGTCAGTGTGGGCCTGGGAGATGCCATTCTAAATAAAAAACTTCTTGATTCAAGTGTTAAAGAGCTTGGCCAGATAACCGGACAGAAGGCGGTTAAAACAAAGGCCAAAAAGTCAATTGCCGGTTTTAAGGTGCGGGAAGGTATGGAGATCGGGGCAAAGGTGACTCTGCGCGGACAATATATGTATGAGTTCTATGATCGATTGGTTAACGTGGCTATTCCCAGGATCAAGGATTTCAGAGGCATTAATCCAAATGCCTTTGATGGACACGGCAACTATTCGATTGGTATAACAGAACAGATTATTTTTCCTGAGATCGATTATGATAAGATCGAAAGGATAAGCGGTTTGAATATTGCGATTGTAACAACTGCGAAAACTGATGGGGAGGCAAGAAGCCTGTTAGCTAATATGGGAATGCCTTTTAAGAAATAAAGATCCAATAGGCGGAATTGTATATGGAGGATGTAAGTGGCTAGAAAAGCGATGATTATGAAGGCACTGAGAAAACCAAAATATTCAACAAGAAAAGTAAATCGCTGTAGGATATGCGGCCGTTCCAGAGGTTATTTACGCAAGTTTCAAATGTGTCGTATTTGTTTCCGGAGTCTGGCCAGTGAAGGGAAAATACCCGGGGTAACCAAATCAAGCTGGTAAATTATATACCCGGTTACTAAGATATTACATAAGAGGGAGAAGCTAAATGAGTCTTTCAGATCCTGTCGCAGACATGTTGACAAAAATACGAAATGGAACCATGGCAAAATTTGAGAAGGTTGATATCCCAACCTCGAAACTGAAATTAGAGATAATAAAGATTCTTAAAAGTGAAGGTTATATAAAGACCTTTAAGAAGGCTGGTCAGGATAATAAGAATCAGATAAGGATCTTTCTGAAATATGATGACAACCTGAAAGCGGTGATTCACGGTATTGAAAAGATTTCGCGGCCGGGGAGGAGAGTCTATTCCGGCTACAGAAAAATGCCCAGAATTATTAACGGTTACGGTACATTGATAGTTTCTACTTCAGTAGGTGTTACTACAGGCAAAAAGGCAGTGGAGAAAACTGTCGGCGGTGAATTAATTTGTTCCATTTGGTGATTTAAGAGGTTAATCATGTCAAGAATAGGAAAAATACCGGTGGGAATACCGGACGGCGTAAAGTTAAGTATAGAAGGCAACCTTGTTACGGTCGTTGGTCCCAGGGGAACTTTAAAGCAGGAATACCGGCCTGAAGTGGAGATTAACATCCATGAAAAGGAGTGCATAATCAACAGGCGTAATGAGTCGAAACTTGCCAGGTCAATGCATGGACTATACCGTCAGCTGATTGCCAATATGGTGATTGGGGTTTCCAGGGGATTTACTAAAGTGCTGCTAATTAATGGCGTAGGTTACCGGGCGGAAATTTCAGGCGATAATCTGGTTTTGAATCTGGGTTATTCCAATCCAATTGAGTATCCCATCCCGGAGGGTATCGAGATAAAAGTGGAGGGGAATACCAGGTTGGTAGTGAGCGGCTATGACAAACAGAAGCTTGGCCAGGTATGTGCTGAAGTGAGATCTTTTCGTCCTCCTGAGCCTTATAAAGGTAAGGGGATACGATATGAGAATGAACATGTTCGCAGGAAAATCGGAAAGTCGGCAATTAAATAGGGTAAAGCAATGAGTAGGATAGATGATAAAAGAAGAAGAAGAGAAATGAGAAAGGTCCGGATCAGGAAAAAAATATCAGGATCTAAGAAAATCCCGCGTTTGACGGTGTTCAGAAGCAATCGTTACATTTATGTGCAGGCTATTGATGATCTTTCCGGAAACACTTTAGCATCAGTTTCAAATAGAGAAAAAGATCTGTTAATGCTGAAGAATGTGGTTGCTGACGCGCATAAACTGGGAGAGAAGATGGGTGAACGTCTGAAAGAGGAAAAAATTAAATGTGTGGTTTTTGATCGCAATGGATATTCCTATCATGGCATTATTAAATCCCTGGCCGAGGGAGTAAGGAAAACGGGAATAAAGTTTTAAATACGAGGTTGATCTGTATTCAGACTTCATCAAAAGGGGGTTGTGTTGGAACGTGATAGAGCTGACCGGGAGATGTTTGAAAAATTGGTTAGACTAAACCGGATTGCCAAAGTTGTTAAGGGTGGAAGAAGGTTTTCTTTCTCAGCTCTCTCCGTAGTAGGCGATCGTAACGGCAATGTTGGCTATGGTTTTGGTAAGGCTAATTATGTAGTCGATGCTATAAATAAAAGTATGGAAAAGGGTAGGAAAGAAATGATCAGCATACCCTTAAAGCGTAACACCATACCTCATCAGGTAATAGGCGTGTATAAGGGCGCCAGAGTATTGCTGAAACCCGCTTCTCCGGGAACCGGGATTATCGCCGGCGGACCGGTGAGGGCGGTCATGGAAGGGGCTGGGGTTAAAGACATTTTGAGCAAGTCGCTGGGTTCAAAAAATGCTATGAATATTGTAAAGGCAGTTTTTAACGGTATTGATCAGCTCATGGATGCCAGGGAAATCGCCGCAAACAGGGGAAAGACCTTAAAGGATTTTTGGGGTTAAATTAGATGAAAAAGCTTAAGATAAGACAGGTAAAGAGTGTTATCGGCCGGAAACCCAATCAGAGAAGAACAATTAAAGCTCTGGGTTTAAAGCGGATTAATTCTGTTGTTGAACATGAGGCAACCCCGCCTATTTTGGGAATGATTAGAACTGTTTCGCATTTAATCGAGGTAGAGGAACTATAGTTATGGAAAATGTTATGATCAAGAAACCTGCAGGCGCTACACGTAAGAAAAAAATATTAGGACGCGGTCCAGGCAGCGGCAGGGGTTGTACTGCCGGTAAAGGCGACAAGGGTCAGAATTCCCGCTCCGGTGGTGGAGTACGACCGGGTTTCGAAGGCGGACAGATGCCCTTGTATAGAAGGATTGCCCGACGCGGGTTTTCTAACTATCCATTTAAAAAAGAATATTTGATCTTAAATCTCAAAGCTCTGGGAGGCTTTGCTGATGGTGAAAAGGTGGATAGAGAAAGTTTGATCAATAAAGGATTAATTAAGAACAAAAAGAAACCCATTAAAATACTGGGGCAAGGCGAGGTAAATAAAAAATTGATGATTGAAGTGGACAGAGTATCTTCCGGTGCGCAAAAGAAGATTGTTGATTCCGGCGGTGAAATAATTCCAGTTGCCGGGAAGGTTTCTAGATAATGGCAAATAATCCGCTTACTGATATTTTTAGAGTAAAAGATCTAAGAAACCGTATATTGTTTACGGTTTTTGTATTAATTATTTTCAGGCTTGGAGCCAACCTTCCCATCCCCGGGGTCAATATAAATGCATTAAGACTCTATATGGCAGCACAGGAAACAACTGGAACGGTAGGCATAACTGATTATCTCGATTTTTTTGCCGGAGGCGCTTTTCGCAATTTCAGTATATTTATGCTGGGCATTATGCCTTATATTTCCATGTCCATTATTATGCAGCTGCTGCTGCTGGTTTTTCCGAAACTGAAAAAGATTTCGGAAGAGGAGGGCGGACGCAAAAAAATATCAAAAATTACCCGTTATGGTACTGTAGCAGTTTGCCTTATACAGGGTTTTGCGGTTACCGCTTATATTGATCAGATACCGGACGCTCTAACCATGGGTCGCCTTGCCTATACATTTATTGGTATTCTAACTGTTACGGCGGGGACAATATTTTTAATGTGGCTGGGCGAACAGATAACTCAACGCGGAATAGGCAACGGCATATCCATGATAATTTTTGCCGGTATAGTATCCCGTATTCCCTATTCGTTATACGCGGTTATAACTGCTATCAGGAGCGGAGAATTAAACCCTGTATTTGTGATTGTTATTTTTATAATGTTTGTTGTAGTGGTGACTTTAGTAGTTTATGAGCAACAGGGGCAGCGTAAGATACCGGTCCATTATGCGAAAAGGGTTGTCGGGCGTAAGGTTTATGGTGCTCAAAACACCTATATTCCTTTTAAGATCAATCCATCCGGAGTAATACCGGTAATCTTTGCCTCTTCGGTGCTTATATTCCCGCTGCAGATTGCGCAGAATCTGGGGGCGCAAATAAACTGGCTATCCCGCTTTGCTTCCTGGCTCCGGCCTAGAGGTTTACCATATGTTATATCTTATACACTGTTGATTATTTTCTTTGCCTATTTTTATACACAGGTAACATTAAACCCGCTGGAGATAGCTAGAAATATCCGTGAAAACGGCGGTTCAATACCTGGTATTCGCTCAGAAAAAATGGAGATGTACCTCAGCCGTATTCTTAACCGGATTGTTCTGCCGGGAGCAATTTTCTTAGCCTTTATTGCTGTTATTCCAACTTTGGTGCAGACCTGGTTTCAGTTTCCACGTTCCATAGCCATGTTAATGGGAGGAACATCACTATTGATAATGGTGGGAGTTGATCTTGATACAATGTCTCAGATCGAGGGACATCTTCGCATGCATCATCATGAAGGTTTAGTCAGACGCGGTAAATTAAGATCACGGAATCTATGAGGAGATAAGTAAAAATGAAGGTTAGAGTCAGCGTTAAGACGATGTGTGACAAATGCAAGGTAATCAGGCGCAGAGGTGTTTTACGGATTATCTGCCAGAATCCAAAGCACAAACAGAGACAGAAATAGGAGGAGCAGCTAATGGCCAGAATAGCGGGTGTTGACCTGCCGAACAAGCATGTAGATGTGGCATTAACCTACATTTATGGAATTGGGCGTTCTTCTGCAAAAATGATATGTAAAGCTATCGGTATTGATCCTGAAAGAAGTATTAATGATTTAACCTCTGAAGAGATAAACAAACTTCGCCAGGAAATTGAAAGTGACTATAAAGTCGAGGGTAGATTAAGAACCGAAACATCTCTCAATATTAAAAGACTTATGGATATAGGCTGTTATCGCGGAGTCAGACATAGAAGAGGACTCCCGGTAAGAGGCCAGAGAACGCGTACTAATTCTCGTACCCGCAAGGGTAAGAGGAAAACAGTTGCTGGAAAGAGGAAATAAGTACCGGAGGTAAAGTAAAGTTGGCAAAGAGTAAGGGTAAGAGGGAAAAAAAGAAAAACATACCGGAAGGTTGCGTGTTTATTCAGGCAACCTTTAACAATACAATTATTACCATAACCGATAATAAGGGGAATACAATATCCTGGGCATCGGCCGGATCGTTAGGATTCCGCGGCGCCAAGAAATCAACCCCCTACGCTGCTCAGATTACCTCGGAAACCGCGGCTAAAAAGGCTATTGAACATGGTTTGCGAGAAGTAAAGGTCTATGTGAAAGGTCCCGGTGTTGGCAGCGAATCTGCAATCAGGGCTTTAGGTGTATTGGGTTTGAAGGTTAGATCCATCAAGGATGTTACCCCGATACCCCATAACGGTTGCAGGCCGCAGAAGAAGAGAAGAGTATAAAAAGAATTTTGGAGGAATAAATGGCCAGATACCTGGGCCCTCAATGTAGATTATGCAGGGCTGAAGGAGTTAAGCTTTTTTTAAAGGGTGAGAGATGTAATACTGGGAAGTGCCCTATAAAGAAGCGTCGCGGTAAACCCGGGAAAGGGCCCCGCGCCAGAATGAAAAAACTCTCAGATTATGGAATTCAGCTGCGAGAAAAACAGAAGGTGAAAAGAATTTACAACATGCTCGAGAAACAGTTTAAATTAACCTTTTTCAAAGCTGAGAGGTTGAAAGGAATTACCGGCGAGAACCTGATAATACTTCTGGAAAGACGGTTGGATAATATTGTATATAGAATGCATTTTGCCTCTTCCAGAAATCAGGCCAGACAGCTGGTTTCTCATGGTTTAGTGAAAATAAACGGGAGAAGAGTAAATATAGCTTCCTTTATTGTAAAGGAGGGTGACGAGATCGAGTTAAAGGAAAAGGCTAAGAAAATGACTTTTGTCAAAGAGAGTCTTAAAGAATATTCTCGATCCGGCGTTTCGCCCTGGCTTGAAGTAGACCCGGATAAGGTCTGGGGGAGGGTAACCACCATCCCCAGAAGGAATGATATCACTGATCTTCAGGATATTAATGAGCAGTTAATTGTCGAGCTTTACTCGAAATAAGGAGTTCTTATGGCGAGGAGAAACCTTTTAAAAGGATTCAAAAGGCCAAAGGGCATTACCTTTGAGCATAGTGAGTTAGAACCGGATTATGGGAAGTTTGTAGCCTATCCCTTTGAAAGGGGCTACGGGGTTACTATGGGCAATACTCTCCGGCGAATATTGTTGTCCTCTATCCAGGGGTACGCTATTTCAGCTATTAGAATTACAAGTTACAAGGAAGATGGAACACCGGTTACTATAACCAATGAGTTTGATTCGATCCCTGAGGTAGTAGAAGATACATCGGATATCATTAATAACCTTAAACAGGTGCAGTTTTGCCTGCGGGATGATATTGAAGAAAAGGTCTTTACTATTTCTGCTAAGGGTGCAAAAAAGATTACTGCCGGCGATTTAGAGGTGGACAATGAGATCGAAATAATCAATAAGGATCATCATCTAGCAACTCTTACCAGGAAAGCAAATATTGAATTAGAGATACAGGTTGACCTGGGCCGGGGTTATGTACCTGCTGAACGAAATGAGAAGTATATAGAAGTAATTGGGACTATACCCCTGGATTCAGTATTTTCTCCAATTGTTAAGGTGAAATATAATGTAGAGAATACCAGGGTCGGCCAGAGAACGGATTATGATAAGCTTATTATTGAGTTGTGGACTGATGGGAGTGTATCTCCTGAAGATGCTCTGGCCGAAGCAGCTAAAATTGCTAAAGACAATTTATCTATTTTTATAAATTTTGATGAAGATGAGACTTGTGATGATGACGAAGTAGATGAAGAAGAAGAAAGGATCAGGGCAATTCTGGAAACACCTGTAGAAGAGCTTGAGCTCTCTGTTCGTTCAAGCAATTGCCTGCGTAATGCCAACATCAGGATCATTGGAGATCTGACCAGAAAGACTGAAGAAGAAATTGCTAAAACCCGTAATTTCGGGAAAAAATCACTTCAGGAAATTAAGGAAAAGCTTAGAGACAGGGGCCTTGATCTTGGTATGACTGATTACAGTGCTTTAAAGAAGATAAGGCAGAAACAGTTGGAAAAGGATAAGGAAGCGACCAATGAAACATAGATTGGGTTTTAATAAATTGGAGCGAAAAGCCAGCCATAGAAAAGCTTTATACCGTGCTATGGTCACTGCTCTCTTCAGATATGAAAGAATAAAAACTACTCAAGCAAAAGCCAGGGAAATTAGAAAGGTCGCTGAAAAGATGATCACCCGGGCTCGTGAGGATTCTGTACATAACCGCAGGATCATTGCCAGGAAGATTGGTGATAAAAAAGTTCTCTCCAAATTGTTCCTGAATATTGCACCGCGATTTTCTGAAAGGCCGGGCGGTTATACCAGGATTATGAAGCTTGGCAGACGCTATGGTGACGCCTCAGAAATGGTATTATTGGAGCTTGTTGAGCGGGAAAAAGTAGAAAAGAAGAAAGAAAAGAAGACTAAAGAGGCTGCTCCTGCAGCAAAGTAATAACAAAAACAATGAAGAAGGTGTCTTGCTTTGAAAGCTTATATTTCAGGCATATATCTTCTTCAATTTTGTTTGCCGGCGGCATGCTTACCGCTCCCGCCCTGATACTGCAAAACAATCTGTTAATCAAATTCTATCAAACCCTCGGGTTTTTACTCATTAATATGATTTTAAGGAAAAAACTCATGATCTGCGGCGCTTCATTATTCTTTATCAGCGCAGTATTAATAAATCTGTTGTCACCTTTTGGCCTCGTTCTTTACCATTTTGGTCCCCTCTGGATAACAGAAGGGGCCCTCAAGACAGGATTGCAAAAAGGATTAAATATGGCCGGTTTACTCTATCTTTCCCGTTTCTCTATACGCTCAGATCTGAGATTGCCGGGCAGAATCGGGCTTTTGATAAGCAGAATGTTCTTTTTTCTGCACTATTTAATTGAAGAGAAGAAGCGGGTAAAGCCTGGCAACCTGACAGAAACTCTAGACGCTGTGTTTATAAGGATTCAAGAGAGAAATATGCCGGATTTTGTCAGCAGTGAAGGGCAAAGGGCGCTTTCAATGCACTATGGTACCCTGTTTGTAATGTTAATGATCGGCTTTAATTGGCTTTTATTATTTTGAACTAACAGGAAGGCTTGTTTAAAGCCGATATATTAATAAGAATAATACTATTTTATTTGGAGGAAGCGCTCCCCAAAATGAGGCAGAGTCTTAAAATTGCCTTAAGTCTATTGGTATCGATTCTCATCTTCAGCGTTTTCGCAATTCTTGCTTTCAGTGGGCTCTTTGAGCTCCTGGAAACGGGTTTTTTTCAGCCGCGGATTGAAAAAGAGCTCAACAGGCAGCTGATCGTTATAGCTGAAAAAATTGAACGTTACCATCGTGATAACTTTAGTCGCTTCATGCCTGTTGTAGAAATGCGCTTTGTTGCCGCTGCATTCCTGGCTCAACAGAGTCGGGAAGATATATCCAACCGTATCAATACTTTTGGTCGGCTCCAGGAAGATTATACGTGGTTGAAGATAGTACGATTACTGGGTCCGGATGGCGATAAGATACACTTCAGCACCCTGCCGGGTGATATCAGGATCAAGGATAAGTATAGCATTGTATATCACAAACTATCGGAGGTCGACAGCGGGATATCCGGTGATGAGTTAATTACCGGGCAGGGAGAAGCACCTCGATTAATAATAGGTGCCGAAGAGTTTATATATTCATTTCCAGTTGTTGATCGTTACGAGATTTACAGGGGCAGCGCTCTCTTCTATATATCCAGGTCGGCTCTAAGTACTCTTCTTCTTAGAGTAGCAGATTTAGAATTTCAGAAATTATTACTGATCCAAAATAAGGGTCTTTTGATTAATTACCCGGGAGAGTTGCAATTAATCACTGATGTTGTGAAATCACAATGGCAGGCGGATACTACAGGAATCATCTCAGAAGTGATTGTGCTTGATGATCAAGAGGGCGAACAGAAAAAGTACCGTCATTCAGTTATAAGAACTAAGGATTACGGCTTTATTGGTATTTTTACTCCCTTCTCGGCTATTGAGCTGCACCCGGCTATGAAAATAATTCTATTGGCAGCATTTTTTCTGACTACTTTCCTGATAATATTTTTGATCTTCAACTTGAAACAGGATCCCATGGTGGTGATGATAAGTAGGATTAAGAGGTTCCAGATCGGGGTGCTTCAGGAATTCATTCAAGGAAAAGAGGAGATCAGCTGGGATAAATGGCGCCGTGAGCTGGTGGCAGGCAGGAGCGGTATAAAGGCGCAGATTAAAAAGGGAATCGGTAAAGTTGCAGTAGATAAAGAAGAAGAGATTGACCGGCTGATAGATAAGAGCTGGGATGAAATTATAACCATTATTGAAGCGAAGATAGGTGAGCCCAAACAAGCTGGTGTTAACCTTAACCGGATTGAGGAGATTATAAAACAAGCCCTGACAGCGGGGAAAATCGTTGTTCCATTGCAGCCTC
>SDBS01001013.1_pt1 | contig 28359 bp, 25 predicted proteins | sample 2277091 | NCBI WGS metagenome assembly SDBS01 (sample SAMN10404972, study PRJNA504765) | marine sediment metagenome | isolation source: marine sediment core GS10_PC15, 163 cmbsf | place: Arctic Ocean: Southern Knipovich Ridge | collected 2010
AAAAATTTCCCATTTAAGGCTATAATTAAGGTGAACAAACATTTTAAATACTCTTTTTAAGGTAGAATGTTTTGTTCGTTTCCCATTTTAAATTTGGCAATTAATTGTGACATAGTCTGATTGCGAGGAGCCGAGAAGATTCCTTCGCTTTGCTCGGAACAGGCTGAGCAATTTCATCTTGACATTCAACTTTTGTCTATGATAAATAAAACACGACCTTTTATTAAGGAGGGGATTATTAATACCGGGGGAAAACATGAAAAAAGTAGGGACCATTTTCATCCTTATCAGTTTTACCTTTATAACCTTTAGCTTGTCATGTACAAAAGAGCCAGAAAAAGAAGCTATATTCAAAGCGATTCAGTTGGTTGGAGCTGAAATCGATGCCCAAAAAATTATTAACTTGACAGGCATTCAATTCAAAATTCTAAAAACTGAAACAGTTGGCTATGAGCCTCTTCACAGATTCTACTGGGTTTGCTTGCCAGAGAAAGTAAATAGCCAGAAAGTCAATGAACTATCCGATGCTATTATAAAAGAAATAATTGTCAGAAAGCCAAAAACCTATGATAGTGTAACTGTTCATTTCTTCTGGGAGGATGAACTTGGCGAGTGTGTCGAAAAATCAAAATCTTTTGCTCGTGCTAATTTTCTACCAGAAGGAGAATGGGTCAAGGTGGGAAGAGTTTCTATCGATGATTATAAAAGCTATAGAATAGTCTGCACATTTCTTGAATAGAAAAATAGAAAAAATTTCACTTGAAATTCAAAATGGAGTAGTATATATAGCTCAAAAGGTCTAAAAAAAAGAGGAACTCATGGACGAATTTGAAAAAGAAATTGAATTAATAGATTACCTGAATGTGATCTGGAAAAGAAAATGGCTCATCATAATTCCCACTTTTTTCTTGGTCGTTGCAGTGGGGATATATAGCTTTTTACAACCCAAAGCTTGGGAAATAGATGCCATAATTGTACCCGGTAAATTCTTAACCCAGACTGAAGGGGGCGCATTTGCGGAAGTTGTGGTTGTTGATCCCAGGCAAATAGTGAGTCAGATTAATGAAAAAACCTATGACATTTTACTTGCCGCAGAATTAAACCTGGATATAAGAGAATTCCCCAAATTAAAAGCAGATAATATAAGAGACACAAAGTTAGTGCGAATCTCAATAAAAGAAGAAGACGTAGAAAAAGCTAAGCTCATTATATATTCCCTTTTTAACCATTTAAAGAGAGATTTAGATAAAAAAATCGATGTAGAAACTAAAGGCCTTGATACTCAAGTAGCTATTAATGAAAACCTGATAAAGCAAAAAGGATTAAATATAAATAATAAAGGGAGTGAAATAAAACTCAATCAAATAGAGAAAAATAAAGCTCGGCAAAAGATACTTTCATCGGAAAATAAGCTTAAGATTTCTGAAGATCGAGTAAAAAGTATTTTGGAGGAAATGAAAACAGTAAAAAAAAGAATCGATGAATTAGAAGAACAACAGAGAAAAGCTCTTGCCGAAAGAAAACAGGGAATCGATGCCATAAGTCTCCTTCTTTATTCTAACGAAGTACAGCATAATTTAAGATACTACAATACCCTTGATGAAAAACTAAGCAACGAAAAGATAACTCAAGAAAATTTGAGCTTGCTGGCAAAAGATAAAAATGAAGATATCAAAAAACTTGATACTCAAATTGAAAAGTTGAAAACTGAAATTGATAGAATTAATAATGAGATTGAGGATGTCAAAAATGAAATTGCGTTTTTAAAAGAAAGAAAAGGGAGAATAGATTACACACAGCTCATTAAAGAACCGACATCCTCTCTATATCCTGTAGCACCCAGAAAGAAACGCAATGTCATGATTGCAGGCATATTAGGCATGATGATATTCACTATGCTTTCTTTCTTCCTCGAATACGTCAAGAAACAAAGAATTAAAAGTAAAGAATAAGAAAAACTTTTTTTGTCAAGGGGGTTGTCAGAGAACTTCTTTTGTAATTGCTTATCTATGATTAAATCCTCCTTTCTAAAGGCAAGGTTTAAATCATAGCAGAGTCAAACTCCATTCTAAGATATTTATAAATAATGCACTTTTAATTTTTATCTGAATTTTTTTTCTCAGGCCTTGACAAAGCACCCCCTGGGGGGTAGAAAGGAAGGAATATGGGCCAGGCTAAAAGAATTGAGGGTAGAGATTTAACATATTACATAAGGTCTGGGGGAAAAAGAGGCACAAATATATTTAGGGATGATGAAGACAAAATTTATTTTATAAATCTTCTCCGTCAACAAAAAATCAAGAGTAAACTCACTTTTTATGGCTATGTTCTATTGCCAAAACAATATTCTTTTCTTATGAAAACTGCCATAGATAACCTCTCTAAATCTATGCATCAAATTAAAAGCGGCTATGCAAATTATTTTAACCGCCGCCATAACCGAAAGAATAAATTATTTAAAGATCGCTACTCGTGCTTCGTCATAGAGAAAAAGAATTATCTGGCGGAACTAAGTTGTTACCTTCATATACTGCCCAAAAATGATAAAGTAGCAAAATCGCTCTTCCAATATAAATGGAGTAGCCTACCCGGATATATCAATATAGAAAAAAGAGAGGCCTGGATTGATTATGATTGCATCCTGAGTATGTTTAACGGGCAGGACCATATGGCATCCTTAAGCTATCAGAAATACATCACAAAGAGCCTAAAAAAACAAATTGCCTCTCCTTTTGAAAATTTAAGAGGAAGCATCATTCTTGGAAGCGAAGACTTTAAAAAAGAAGTGCTCAAAAAACAGCATTTGAATATTGTTGTGTCACAAAGAGATGAAGATATTCTTGCTAAAATAATAATTGAATTATCAACTCAATCAACTTCGTGGCCTTTTTCAAAAATTAATAAGAAAAAATTTAAAAAAACTATTCTTTCGCGCAATGCAGCGATTTATTTTTTAAAAAAATATACAGATTTGAGTAACCAGCAAATAAGTACCTATTTCAAATCTCTAAAAAAATCTAGCATAAGCCAGATGAGCCGGAGGTTCAATTTAATTAAAGATAAGTACAAAGCCATAAAAAAAATCTCTGCCTCCTTGGAAGAAAAAATAAAAAATTATTGTAAATAGCCAAACATATAGCAGCTGAGATTAAATTCGCTTAATAAAGAAATTAAAATAGATGAACGAAATAGACTGAATAGACAAGAATGACTGATTAGATGAAATAGAGCTATCCATCAGGTCGGAAGAACTAGTACAGAGTGAAGAACAATTTAGATTGTTTCTTAAAGCTACCGGCGGTAGCTTATCAAAAAAATAAACATTTTTTATTATTCGTTGATATCCGTTCTTCTTCTGCTACAGAGAATGCTATTTAATTAAAAAGGAATAAGATTTATAATTCTTATAGAAAGAAATAAAGTGAAGTTACGAAAATTAAAAACATGACATAAATAAAAGAGACTTCGTTAAAGGTTCTTAACAGTACATATAACAGCAACAGCTAGATTAAAGGGAGTATTTAGCAGATGAAAAATTGTTTAATTTGTAGTAAACCTATTGAGCCATTTATGTCTTTCGGCAAGATGCCACTTGCCAATGGATTCCTTGAACGGGATCAATTTGTTGATGAATATTTCTTTGAGCTAAAGGTCGCTTTATGTCTTAATTGTGGCATGTTTCAATTAATAGAGCAGCCCCATCGAGAGAATATGTTTAATGAGCACTACCCATTTTTCTCCGGGACGTCAAAAAGAATGGCAATACATTTTCAAGAATTAGCAGAACATGTAAAAAAGGATTACCTCCCTTCTCAAAACCCTTTTGTAGTAGAGATCGGGAGCAATGATGGTATCATGCTAAAGCATTTTGCCAGTGCGGATATTCGCCACCTAGGGATCGAGCCATCGACAAATGTAGCACAAGTGGCAATTGACAACGGAATAAATACAATATGTAAATTTTTCGACGAAGAGATTGCTAAGCAGATTGTCCAAGAATATGGGCAGGCAGATGCTTTTTTAGGGGCCAATGTGATGTGCCATATTCCTTCTTTACATTCTATTGCGGAAGGCATAAGGACACTTCTCAAACCGAATGGCATTGTCATGTTTGAAGATCCATATCTTGGAGATGTCATAAAAAATACAACATATGATCAGATCTATGATGAACATGTATTCTTGTTTTCTCTCTCCTCCATAAAGTATCTTTTCGAACAACATGGTATGGAAGTGATTAATATTGAGCCTCAAGAGACACACGGCGGATCGATGCGGTATATAATCGCCCACAAAGGAGCACATCATGTTTCTGACAAAGTATATAAGCAGCTAGAAAAAGAAAAGGGGATGGGTTTAGATATGCCGGAAACATATGAATCATTTCGCAAAAACTGCGAACATTTCCGTAATAATTTAATGGCTCTTTTGAATGATATAAGACAACAAGGAAAAAGGATTGTTGGCTATGCTGCAACATCCAAGAGTACGACCATTATCAACTATTGTGGAATCACTACTAATCATCTTGAATTTATTAGCGATACAACGCCTGTTAAGCAGGGAAAGTTCAGTCCCAAGGCTCATATCCCTGTTCGCCCATATGAAGAATTCGTTGCAGACTATCCTGACTATGCTCTTCTTTTTGCCTATAACCATGCAGAAGAAATAATGGCCAAAGAGCAGAGGTTTATAGAATCCGGCGGCAAATGGATAATCTATGTACCTCAAGTAAATGTATTAGAATGATCTTATGTAGTAATCCATTACATCAATATTTATCTCACAAGAAAGAGATTGATGCTGCCATCGCCAGAACTCTTGAAAGTGGTTGGTATATATTGGGGGAAGGAGTAAAAGCTTTTGAAATGGAATTTGCTTCTTATATTGGAACAAAGTATGCAGTCGGAACTGGAAGTGGGACAGAAGCATTGCATATTGCTCTTAAAGCTTTAGGTATAGGCCAAGGCGATGAAGTCATCACAGTATCCCATACAGCAGTGGCAACAGTTGCAGCAATTGAGTTGGCAGGGGCAGCTCCTGTTTTTGTTGATATTGAATGTGATGCATTTACTATTGATACATCCAAAATAGAACAGGTAATAACAAAGAATACAAAAGCAATAATTCCTGTTCATCTTTATGGGCAACCTGCGAACCTTAACCCTATTATTGAAATAGCAGATAGATATAATTTACGTGTTATTGAAGATTGCGCCCAAGCACATGGTGCTAAATATAATGGAAAAAAAGTTGGCACTTTTGGCGATATTGCATGTTTTAGCTTTTATCCTACAAAAAATTTAGGGGCAGTAGGCGATGGAGGTGCACTCGTTACTAATCATTCAGAATTAGCAAAAAATGCAAAACTTTTAAGAGAATATGGCTGGGCTGAGCGTTATGTCAGTCATACACAGGGATGGAACTCCCGTTTGGATGAGCTACAGGCCTGTATTTTAAGAGTTAAATTGGAATATCTTGATGAAGATAATAGATTAAGGCAAAAAATTGCATCCACCTATAATGAAAATTTAAAAGATACTGGATTAATACTACCTGTTAAAAGAAAAGATGTAGAACATGTCTATCACTTGTATGTGGTTCGTTCCAAACAAAGAGATAAATTAAAAGACTTTCTGAAATCAAAAGGTATAATCGCACTTATTCACTATCCTGTTCCAGTTCATTTACAACCAGCCTTTCGTAAATATTTCAATGAAAATCAAGATTTAACTGAAACTGAAAAAACTGCAAAAGAAATACTTTCTCTTCCTATTTATCCTGAATTATTCGAAGAGGACATGTTTAAGATAATTAATGCAATTAAGGAGTTTTTCAATGGATAATTTCAATGAGAAATATAGATTAGAGCGAGCATGTAATTTATTATTTAAGAGGATAGAAAATGATTAAAGGAGTATTTAAAAAAAATTTGACAACTCATCCCGACGAAAGAGGTTTCTTTAGAGAAATAATCCGTATTTCTGATGATTTCTTTAAAGAAGGGTTTGGCCAATTGAGCCATTCATTAGTTTATCCAGGAACAATCAAGGCGTGGCATACGCATAAAAAGCAGACGCAATGGAACTATGTAGTATGCGGTTTAATTAAAGTCGCTCTGCATGATACACGCACTGAGTCACCAACATATCGTGAAACAATGGAATTTCTTATAGGAGACAATCAGCCAGCTCAATTATATGCTTTCCCTCCAGGCGTAGCGCACGGTTATAAATGCATTCATGGTCCTATGCACATAATTTATGTAACATCTGATGTATATGATCCAAAAGAAGAAGGGCATATCGCTCACGACGATATTGAAATAGGTTATAATTGGCTTAAATCAAATATTAGATGAAAATATAGTATCATTGGGAATTTATTTTGTTTGGCTACTTAAAAAACAAACAAATGCTAATCACAGGTGGTAATGGCTACATAGCCAGCAATATTATTAATTTAATTAAAAATATTGATACTAAGGTTATTAGATTTGACAAAAATGGAATTGATTGGGTTAATTTTGATAAAAATGGAAAAATAAATATCCAGAATATAGAGGGCGATGTCAAAGATACTAACATTTGGGAATCGCTAATAAAAAATGTTGATATTATTATTCACTTGGCCGCACAGACTAGTACTTATATAGCAAATTCAAATCCTGAATTTGATATAGAAATCAATGTTTTACCTATGTTGAGGCTGCTTGAAACTTGCAGACAAATGAAAATTAAACCTACTATTCTATACTCTGGAACAGTCACAGAGGCGGGCATACAAAAGAAAATGCCTGTAAATGAAGAACCAAAAGATAAGCCAGTTACTATTTATGACTTACATAAATTGATGTCAGAAAATTACTTAAAATATTACACTAGAGCAAGCCTTATTAAGGGAGCAATTTTGAGATTATCAAATGTTTACGGTCCTGGCCCAAAAAGCAGTAGCGCTGATAGAGGTGTTCTGAATCTTATGATAGGAAAAGCCCTTAATAATGAACCTATAACTATTTATGGTAAAGGAAATTTTATTAGAGATTATATTTATGTTGAAGATGTTGCCAGAGCATTTCTATATGCTGCAAAAAATATCGAAAAAATCAAGGGAAGACATTTTGTGATCGGGAGTGGAAAAGGTTATTCAATTTCACAAGCATTTAATTTAGTATCTGAACGCGTTGCAATTAAAACAGGGAAACGCGTAGATGTAATCAATATAAGACCACCAGATACCTTGTCTCCTATAGAATATCGAAATTTTGTGGCAGATACTGCACAGTTTTCATCTATGACCAAGTGGTCAGCAAATATAGATTTAGCAAATGGCATTGATATTACAATTGATTATCTATTAAGCAAGTAAGCATATTATTATATCAAGCCGCTTGAAAGCTATTCAAATAATAGGGCGTGGTTTGACGATTCTTGGCTAAGCTCCTTAGTTTTTATTGGCAACTAATTTATTAGAAAAATTAGATCTTTAAAGGAATGAGATGATGGAAAATATTCACAAAAATGAGTTACCTAACCTAAAAGGACAAAGAATTCTAATCACAGGAGGTTTGGGTTTCATTGGGAGTAATTTAGCGCATAAATGTGTCGAATTGGGTGCTAAAGTCACTATATATGATTCACTTGACCCTCATTCTGGAGGTAACTTATTTAATATAAATGAGATTAGAGACAGAATTGAACTAATTTTTTCAGATATATTAAATTTCAGTGAAGTATCCCATACTGTATGTGATAAAGATATTCTTTTTAGCTGTGCTGCTTCTACTTCTCATCCGTTTTCTATGAAAGAGCCATGGATTGATTTGGATGTAAACAGCAAAGGAGTTATTAACCTATTGGAAGCAGTAAAACGATTTAATAAAGAGATCAAATTTATTCATATTGGCACAAGTACTCAACTGGGTAAGCTTCTTTATACCCCAGCTGATGAAAATCATCCTGAATTTCCAACAGATATCTATTCCTCAAATAAATGTGTTTCGGAAAAGCATGTCTTGATTTATGGCAAAGCTTATGATTTGAATGTTACCGTTATCAGGTTATCAAATGTCTATGGTCCAAGGGCAAGTATTCATAGCCCTGAATTTACATTTAATAATTTTTTTATGGGTTTAGCCCTTCAAGGAAAAGATATCCCTGTCTTTGGAGATGGCAAACAATTGAGAAATTTAATTTTTATTGATGACGCTATATCTGCTTTAATAATGGCTTCTCAAAGTGATAAAACAAAGGGGGAAGTGTTTTTTGCCGTTGGGGATAATCATTATTCTGTAGCAGAAATAGCAGAAACAATTACCAAAGTAATAGGATTGAGTTCTGTAAAATTTATTAAATGGCCTGGAGAAAGAGAGGCAATTGAAGTAGGAGATGCTGTTATTAGTAATAGAAAAATAAAAAGTCTTCTTAAATGGACCCCGCAATATGATTTAAAAACAGGATTAATTAGAACGAAAGAATATTTTAGTACTTGCCTAAAAGAATATTTGAGATAATGGTGATAGAATTTTTTAGATATAAAGCTTTGGATTTAGAAGTTTTTTCGATGTTGAAAATGATTGGTATCTTTTTTGTGGTTCAGAGGACATGATTTTTGCGAAATAGCACAAGATTACAATATAAGAAAAGCAATAAATATATTTAAGATTCCTAAAAAAAATATAATCAATAATAACTATAATAAAATGAAAAAAATTTAATAAAAGGCCTTTAATTAATAATGCTAAGAGGGAAGTAAGTAAATACGATGACCAAAAAGCTTTTCACACGTGAAGAGTTTGAAGAATTTAGGCTTAAATCAGCACAGGAGATGGCAGCTGATCGGAAGCTAAATAAAAAGGCTCTTGATGTATTGGAAAGTGCGGATCATTATAGTTGGATTCACCAAACTAATTGGTTTGGTGAACCAATCCTGAATTTACCACAGGATATGTTTGCGATTCAGGAAATCGTTTTTAAAACTAGACCAAAGTTCATCGTTGAAGTTGGTGTGGCTTGGGGAGGTTCTTTACTATTTTATTCTACCCTGATGGAAGCACTTGGCGGGATAAGAGTCATTGGTATAGATACCTACATTCCTGAGGATCTTAAAGAGAGGATCAATTCCTTCGGAAGAATCTCTGAACGCATTTCATGGATTAATGGTTCATCTCTAGAGGAAAGCACTATAGCACAAGTTAAATCAATTGTAGGAAATTGTCGTGAAGTTACGATAATATTAGACTCTTATCATAGCCATGACCATGTTCTCCAGGAACTATGTATTTACTCACCACTCGTTGCTAAAGGACATTATCTTGTCTGTTCAGATACAGTGATAGAATACATACCAGAGCAGAAACATAGACCTCGCTCATGGGGCCCCGGGAATAATCCCAAGACTGCCCTTGATGAATTTCTTAATGAAAATGACCGCTTTAAAGTTGATACAGCACTGGATAACAAGCTGCTTTTTACTTGCAATCCGGGGGGGTATCTAAGGTGCTGTAAGGACTGACTATCAAAGTTTCCTTTGATGCTAGATGTTCCTTAAATCCTGTGAATTCAAAGGGCTGAGGATTGGCTATTAATGAATGCGTTTAATTAAGAACTTTATAAGAGAAGGGGATCAGTTCAATGGCTAATTTGTTGATCACAGGAGCTTTGGGTCATATTGGCTCAAGATTTATTCGTAGTTTAAAACCAGGAGAATTTGATGCAGTTTACATGATTGATAATCTTTCAACCCAAAGGTATGCTTCATTATACAATTTACCTGAAGGTGTAAATTTCCATTTCATTGAAGATGACATCACTTCATCAGATTTAGATGAGTATTTTAATGGAATTGATGTGGTTATACATCTAGCTGCAATTGTAGATGCTACTTCAAGTTTTGAAAAAGCAGAAGAAGTTGAAAAAGTCAATTATTTCGGAACAGAAAGAGTTGCAAAGGCTTGTATCAGAAATGGATGCAAATTGTTTTTCCCTTCAACTACTAGTGTTTATGGAGTCCAGGATGAATTTGTAGATGAAAATTGTTCCTTTAATGGTTTAAAACCTCAGAGTCCATATGCTGAATCAAAACTAAAAGCGGAATTATTATTACAAGACCTCGGAAAGCAAGAAGGTTTAAAATTTGTAATATGCAGGTTTGGAACAATATTTGGCACTTCTATTGGCATGAGGTTCCAGACTGCAGTAAATAAGTTTTGTTGGCAGGCAGTAATGGGCCTTCCTATAACTGTTTGGCGAACCGCCTTACACCAAAAGAGACCGTATCTTGATCTAAATGATGCTATAAACGCCATTCATTTTATTATTGAAAACAATCTTTTTAATGCTGAAATTTTTAACATATTGACTATTAACTTAAAAGTTGATGAAATTTACAAGTGCATAAAAAAATTTGTTCCAGAGTTAAAAATTGAATTTGTCGACTCTAAAATAATGAATCAGTCATCATATAACTTGTCATGTAAGAAATTTTGTAAGCTTGGCTTTAAGATTCAAGGAGATATTGAAAGCGGTATTTCAGATACAATTCGGTTATTAAAAAACGTAAATATTTTATAATAGATTACTTCCTACCTATAATTTTTCTGGCTATTTAAAATGTGCTGAAGTGCAAAAATATATAAGAATTCAATTAAATAAATAGAATGAGTCTAGTCAAGCGAAATATTGTTGCTAATTATATCGGTAGTGTGTGGACGACCTTGATGTCATTAATCTTCATCCCCCTTTACATCCACTTTATGGGGATTGAGGCGTTTGGGCTAATTGGAATTTTTATAGCCCTACAAGCGATATTTTCTTTGTTAGATCTGGGACTGAGTACCACACTCAATCGCGAAATGGCTCGTCTATCCGTGCAATCAGGCAAAGGTCATTCTATGCGTGATTTTGTACGAACCTTTGAGCTAGGCTATTGGGCAATAGCCCTGGCACTTGGCTTGATATTTGTTACCTTTTCGAGATTTATTGCTTATCATTGGGTAAATGCTGAAGCCCTGAAGCCGGAAACAGTTCAAAAAGCCATCATGCTTATGGGCGCGATTATAGCTTTCAGGTGGCCATTGAATATTTATTATGGAGGGCTAAAGGGACTGCAGCGACAGGTTACGCAAAATATTATTAAAGCAGGCACTGCAACCCTGAGCGGGATAGGGGCGATTTTGGTTCTATGGTTGATCTCGCCTACAATTGAGGCTTTTTTCATATGGCAGGTTTTTATAAGTGCATTGCGAACTTTCCTGGCAAAGGGTTTCTTATGGGCCAGCCTTCCAAAGCAACATGGGCGTGCCCGATTTCGACTGGAGTGTTTTAAGGGTTGTTGGCAATTTGCTGCAGGTATAACTGGCATTACAATTATAGATGTTATCCTCAGTCAATTGGATAAAATTATTTTAAGCAAGATGTTAACCCTAGAGATATTTGGATATTATACTCTGGCCAGTGTTGTAGCTATGTCACTTTTTCGCCTGAGTGGTCCAATTTTCGAAGCGCTCTATCCAAGGCTTACCAATCTGGCTACCCTGGGAGACCAGGAAGCTCTAGTAAAACTGTACCATAAAAGCTGTCAACTGATGTCTGTTGTAATCCTCCCAAGCGCGATAGTAGTTGCATTTTTTTCACATGAAATATTATTAATATGGACACAAAACGCAACAACAGCTGACCAGGCGTATCTGTTAGTAAGTATTCTTATTATTGGCTCAGCAATTAATGGGTTGATGAACATTCCATATGCTTTGCAGCTTGCATATGCTTGGACTAAACTCACTTTATCTATAAACATTGTTTCATTAGTAATTTTTGTGCCTTATATTATTTTAATGACAAAATACTTTGGTATTGTAGGAGCAGCTACAACTTGGCCCTTACTACATATTTTTCAAATTCTGTGGAGCATAAATCTTATGCATCGGAGACTTATTCCTGAGGAAAAAGATAAGTGGATTTTAAAAGACGTCGGTTTGCCATTTTTGGCGTCACTAGCAACTGTTGGACTTGGACGTATCTTAATAGGAGAGCAGATGACGAGATTTACTTTAGCCCTTTCTATTCTTGGTATTTATACGGTTTCAGTATTTATAGTTGTTATGATAACTCCAGAAATCAGGCATCTATTTTTAAATATAATAAGTAAAGCGATCTTATATTATAAAGATGGACGTAAAATATGACCACACAATTGTCAACGCCATTAATAACAACAGTTATCCCTACGTTTAGGCGTCCAGAACTTCTCAAACGGGCCATTCAAAGCATACTAAATCAAACATATAAAAATTTCAAAGTTATTATTTATGACGATGCGTCAGAGGATGAAACAGAGGATGTAGTTATTGATTTTAAAAAAAAAGATCCCCGAGTTAAATATTTTAGAAATCCTAAAAATATAGGGAGTATAGAGAATTATTCTTATGCCATGAAGCATATTGCAACCCCGCTTTTTAGTTTCTTAAGCGATGATGATTTTCTATTGCCAAACTTTTTTACAGATGCCGTGGAAGCACTAAAACAAAATCCAGAAGCAATTTGTTTTTGTGGCGGGTCGCTTATGATTGATTTTAATGGCAAAATATCTGGGCATGATTTAGAAGCTTGGGAGGATGGTGTTTATTATCCCCCAAGCGGGTTTTTAGAAATGATCAGAAAGATACATCCCCTATGGCAAAGTACACTTTTCAAAAGAGAGATTATCGATGATATTGGAATACTTGATCCAGAAATATTAGCAATTGACTATGATTATTTATTAAGGGTTGCTGCTCAAAAAATTATTGTCGTTTCTAAAAATCCTTGTAGTGTATTCCAATATTATCCTTCTTCAGTTAGTCCTAGATATAAGTTTAGAACTTATCTGCCTGGTTTGTTTAAGGTCATTAAAAATATAAACAATATAGAGGTATTATCTGAAGGAGTTAAAAAGGAATTCCGTCAAAATATAATGAAATTTATGCAAAGAATAGTTTTTCGATCTGGATTAAAAGCAATTGGTGAGAGCAAGCTAGAGAATATAGAGGAGGTCTATGAAATACTCAATAGTAAGTTTACGAACACACCCAAAACTCTCTTTTTCAATTTAATATATCATTCTAACTATTCCGGTAAAAAATTGATTGCGCTTTTATACAAATTAAGGCCAATTAAACAAATATTCAGAGAAAAAAACAGAAATTCAAAATACAAAAAATATGAACATCTCATCGATAATAAAATGGTTTTAAGCTATTCCTCCAAATGGGCCCACAAAATAGATAAATAACTTTTAATAAACTGCTTGATGGAGTTAGTTCCATAAGGCGGACCATATTACCATACCTCCTAGTGTTTCATGAGAGGTCATCATATAGTTTTTGCTTTTGTCCAGTTTTTGTGGAGTACTTCGCATTTTTATATAAAATAGCTTTTTGGGTTAAGAATGGCTAAAATGAAAGTTGACGGGACAAAACAAGCAGGTCTTCAATGCTCCTTAAATAAACCTAATTTTTACCCAAACAATGGGAAGATCCTAGATTCCCCTTCCTCCATTAGATTCCCATGGTTGAATTTGCTACGTTTCCTGCCCATATTTTTTATAGCAGGTTGGTTGGTGTGCAATAGGTTTTTTGATAATGATGTTAGATTCCTATTCTTTTCTGTAATAGCGACGTTATGCTCTATTATTCTAGTGTTTTTTCTTCATCGTTCGATCCTTGTTGAGAATATCCTGCCCATTATCATATTACTAACAATTTTTATAGTTGGATATTACGTGAAATTCTATTGGATGATTGCTTATTTAATGAAAAACAATGAGGAGATTCTTGTAAGATTCTTTAGTCCTCAGATTAGTCCATTTCTTTATAGAGAAAATCTTTTATACGCCTTTGAGTTAGCAACATACGGATATGCGGCATTTTGTTTTGCTGCGATTTTAGCTGTTTGCCTTAGGATGACTTCGAGTTCTCCTAGGGATATGAGATTCCCCAAAAGAGTAAAGGCACTATCCCACCTTTATTTGGCCAGCGGTGCTATATTATTGTTTGCGACTTCCTTGGTTGTTTATCATTTCGGTATTGGAATTCATGGAAGCGAGAACATTCGCTTGCCATATAAGTTAACCGGTATCATCCACTACTTACGGGGACTCGGACCACTTATTATTTTGCTAATAATATCATGGACAGATCGAAAAGGCCTAAAAAAATACTGGCGGGTTGGTATAAGTCTAATCAGTTTATATGCATTCAGCTATATGCTGGTTGAAACATCTCGTGGTGCATTGATTGATGTAATTGTATTTCCACTAGTAATATTATGGCTACTTAATGGTAAATTAAGCAAGAAACGTTTATATTTTATCATAATCTTGTTCGTTATTGTTGCCTTGTTTCGTCCAGTTTTTACTGCTTACAGAGTAATCAGGACCCATTATGACAAGGGTCTAATTTCAAATATCACACAAATTTATAACTATAAACAGTTTGTTGATGATGATAGTAAGAGTAAGTTAGACTTTATTTATTACTCGTTTGTTACAGTTGTCAAGCGAGTTATTGGAATTGACAGCGTGTTATATTTTACGACACATAAGGATATTGAAATCGATGTAGGACGTATTGGATCTGTCATGCTGGGGCAAGAAAATTTTGCAGGGAGATTTACTCAAGAGATTGTTGGGTACGGGCCCACTGTAACAACACATTTCAACGCTCCCTCTCTGATTGGCGGCTTATATTGGCTTGGCGGGATTGCAGGAATTGTTTTCGGTGTTTTCAGTATCGTGCTAATAAGCCAATGCCTTTGGGGTACTGTGTGCCGTTCAAGATGGGTTACTAAACAGTTGGCATTGGTAATCATCGCCAGCTTAGTTTTTACGCTTGGCACCGAAGGTACATTTGAAGGCGTTTTAAGAACTGTTTTAGTGATGCTGGTTTTCATTATTGGCTTGGAGTTTATAAGTCGCATCAAATGGAATCTGCGCTGACAATCTCCCAATTTTTCACAAGTATCTATATTATCTTCTATATTTCAAGGGACTGTTATTAATTGTTTTGTGGGACGTACTTGAAATGAAGAAAGGAAACCCTATGAGACGGCAAAAGTTCATTATCATAATGTCAGCAGGAATAACTATAGGTTTTATATTAAGTATCGTCCTTTCTTTTAGTAGTATTATAGTTAACAGGTACGTCCAATATAAGTTGTTCAGGCTAATTATGCTTGTTTTGCGAAATAACTTAAATAGCTGTATTTTATATTCTATCTTTGGAATATTAATATTATACCTTATATGGTTTTTGTTAGCGGGGAAGCTGAAATTCGGCAAAAACAAAATCAAACATTTTGGAATGGCATCAATTTCAATTATAATTGTTTTTCTGGTTTTTGACCGAATATTCGAAAGGATAACAACATATTCTTTGCCGACTATAATAAAACAATTTGTTGCAAAACCGAGCTTGAAATATCTCAAAGGGATTTATTTCAATTATTTTTCCGTTATACCGCGAGATGAAAAACTCAAACTTATTGCACTTGCAGCTGGAATTATCACTATAGTATCATTTTTTTATATTCTGTTTTCTAAAATAAAATGGGATAAGGTATTAGACGCAGCAAGGAGAAGATATTCAAGCATAAGAAATACCGCTATGTGCTCAATTGTATTCTTATCGCTTTTAAATATATGTGTTATTATTGACGGCAGAATAAACCTGCCGCATGGGCCAAATGTTATATTAATCTCAGTCGATACATTAAGGGTAGATCATCTCGGGTGTTATGGATATTCAAAGAATACGACGCCAAATATAGACAGATTCAGCAAAGAGAGCGTCCTGTTTGAAAACTGTATTGTTCAAGCACCGTCTACGTTACCTTCTCACGCATCAATGTTTACTTCGTTACTTCCATCCCATCACGGCGCACTCTATGCGACAAGAGACCCCATACCTCAACAGATTACGACATTAACGGAATTTTTAAAAAATAAAAATTACAAGACAATTTCTTACAACGGAGGAGCACAGGTCAGTGCAAGTTTCGGTTTCGGTCAGGGTTTTGACAAATACCATAGCCTGCCGGACTCGGACGATACACTGTTTAAGACAACTATTAAAGATGCTATAGAATGGCTTGAGAGACATAATGGGGATAATTTTTTCCTGTTTTTACATACTTATCAGACTCACCATCCTTACACACCCCCAAAAAGATATTTGAGACAATTCGAAGCAAGTTATGCAGGCAGTTTAACAGATGAGATTTCGATAAAAACAATAACAGATATAAATAGCGGGAAAATAAAAATAACCGGAGAAGATTTAAGGCATATCATCAATTGTTATGACGCCGAAATTAAATCCATGGACGAAGCATTCCTTCTATTGCAAAACTATCTAAAAAAGCAGGATATATACGATAATACCTTGATTATTTTTACCTCAGACCACGGAGAGGAATTCAATGAACACGGATGGGTGGGCTGGCACTCTCATACCTTGTATGATGAATTGATAAAGGCACCTCTTATTATCAGGTTTCCGCACGCCAATTATGCCGGAAAAATCATCAATCAACAGGTAAGAAGTATCGACATTCTTCCGACGGTTTTACATATACTGGACATTCAAAAAACGAGCCTTTTTTCATTTGATGGTATCGATCTGATGCCTATTATTCAGGGCAAGCAAAGAGATGAAAAATTGTATGCCATAAGTCAATTAGATAACCTGTTGAAACCCCTCCCTGTCGCCATAAGGACTGAGCACTGGAAATTATATAATTCGCGATTGTTCGATTTAGAAAACGATCCTTCGGAACAAAAAAATGTAGCGCAAAACAATAAAAAGATAAAAGATACACTGACGGATATATTAAATTATTTATTAAAGGAAAATCCATACGATATAAAAAACAAAAAGACCCGCTTAGACAAAGAGACATTAGATAAACTGAAATCCCTTGGGTATATCAAATAGAATAAGGGTCCTTTGCCGGACATTAATTCTTTTAGGTTTTAACTCTGCTTTTTCACAATTGGTGAAAGACAATTGTTAATGGACATCTTGTTTATGTTTTTCGGAAACGAACTTAATATCCTGCATACAATCTGTGATGTTGATGAATACAGACTTAAATATTTCCAAAATAAATGTCCAGATTTAGCCATATCAACCCGCGCAACCACCTATTACAAATTCGCCATAGAAGCTCTCCTTGCTGATAAAGACGTCTTTGTCGACAAACCTTTTGCCCTCCACTATGGAGAAGGCGAAAATCTAGTCTCTCTGCCCAGCAAAAAAGCAGGTACAGAATGCACCTTAAAGGAGCCTAATTTTCTGTCCAGACAATGGGAAGGTCTTCACTTTCTAGAATAGCAATTTAGAGTAGTTTTGTGGATTAATGCAGGATAGAAGAAAATGAAAAAAATCTGGATAGAAAAGCCTTATAATTACCGTGGTGGAACCAATTTCAGACTAAATACATATGAATCTCTTAAACCAAACGCGAAACAATTTAAACGTGTTTTCTTTCCAAAAAAGATAGGGGCACCTTTTCATCTGTTACAATTTTATTTGTTGTTTCCTAAATTAATATATGTTGATGAAATGTCTCCTTTTTCATTGATGACTAATAACTTTGCGAGGAAAACAATATTTGCTTTTTTTCATATGATAGATGATGAATCGAAACTAGGTCCAAAGCAGCACTGGTTGAGGAGGAAATTTATAGAAAAGCTTAAATATGCACGAAAAGTAATTACGATAGCTCCATATTGGCATAATATACTTTCTGCAAAGGGTATTGAATCTGAAATTATATATTGTTGCTACAACGAAAAGGCTATAAACATTGTAAGAAATAAAGTCAGAGATGAATTGAGAAATAACTTTGATTTTTCAGATAAAACAAGTTATGTCTATTTAGGCCAATGTGTTCCTGAAAAAGGGATTGAGGAAGTCGTTAATTGTGTAAAACTTGATAATGTTGAGTTTGTTACCAGCGGATTCAGGCAACTAAATGTTCCTACCAAACATTTTTTCTTAGATGAAGAGAAATATTATGAATTAATGAGGGCCTGTGATATTGGTATTTTCAACTCGACGTTGCCGGAAGGCTGGAATATTAATGCTATGGAATGTGTGCTGACTGGGACACCAGCGCTTATAAAAAATCATTGCGGTATGGGCGATTTGCTTCGTATTTCCGGGCAGCCGGAATTAAGAATTGAACATATAAATGAGCAGATTGAATATTTATTAGGTAAAAGACAAAGATATGTTGAAATTGGCTGGGTAAATTTAAAAGATTTTACGTTTAATCGATTTCGAGAGAGTTGGATAAAAGTGTATAATGAAGTGCAATGATTCGTTAAAAAAGAAACATGTCCCGATGCACTTGAATTATTTTTCATGAAAACTGTTGCTATCGCTGGATGTCTAAGGATTTACTCGAAATGAAACAAAAAAAACGTGTATTATGTATTTCGGCATACTTGCCTGGGAACGGAGGAATAGAAAAAGTAATATTAAGCCTGCATCCAGAATTGATGCGTTTGAACTATCGTTTAGATTTGTGTATTCTCAGTGTACCTAAATACCCTGATTGGCATATAGATATTGACGGTCGCCACTACAGTATATTCTCGCCAGATGGTGACTCATTTCATAGGGATATTTTTGTAAAATATTGTATTTTGGCTAAGGCGTTAAGGTCGGAGTTAAAGAAGATGTATGATATTGTAATTTATACACACACTTTTCTCGGGCTGGCAATTTATTTGACAAAAAAAAAGATGAAATTAAAAGATCCGATTCTTTTCTGGCCTAATTGCAGTCTATATTCGCAGGGTGCATCAGGTATAATCAAAAAAGCTTATATATACTGCAATTGCTTCTTTGCTAATGGGTATTTAGAAGTCTCAAACCAAATTCATTGCCAACTTGTTCATTTATATCCTAAAAGAAAGCATAAATTGGTTTACAATCCCTTAAATCCCAGTGTCGCAGGGCCAATTAAAAAATCTACTGATAAAATAAAAAAGTTTATTTATATCGCACGGCTTGAAGATAGGCAGAAAAACATATCATTTATGCTAAAAGGACTTTCGTTGCTAATAAAGTCCGGTCTGGATAATTGGCACTTGACTATAGTTGGTGATGGGCCTTCGGCATTAATGCTTCACAGTATTGCTGAGAACCTCAATTTGGATGGGCATCTCACATGGCGGGGTTATTTGCCTTCGCCATGGGATCATATTGAGGAAGCAGATTGTTTGCTCCTTACTTCTCGTGCTGAAGGATTACCTCTCGTTTTAGGGGACGCAATTCAACATGGTTGTCCAGTCATTTCTTCTGATTGCCCAGGATCAGTAGACATAGTTCAACATGGTGTGAATGGGTGGCTGTATAGCGAGGGGGACATGAATGCTTTTGTTCGATTGCTTTCTAATTTTATTGAGGGGAAATTAACTATACGCGATCAAAGGATGATGATTAATAGTATTAGCAAATTTCAGGTAGGCAACGTGGCGAGACGTTTTGCCGATATATTTGACGAAGTTCTATCAGATCAGAAATATGGAAATTGAGATGCTTGAAAAAAGTTAGCAGGTCACACCTCCAATCAACCGGCAACGAAAGGATCTTCGCATTTAATTTTGGATGGACTAATATCCAAAACAGCGATAAGTATTTTTTCGTTGATAGTTCTGATTTGTTATGGGGGAAGGTATGCTGTGCACCGTTGAATGCGAAGTATATTCATCTGGGTGGATACAAGAAGACAGTAATCGAGATGAGATGAATAATCCAAAGGTTTCAAACTTAGTGAGGAAAATTGAAAAAGTACCGTTTCTATGGGATTTAGTTCATTTTTTTCGAGGGACGAGGAAGCCCATTTTTATTGATTATAAACCAGATCCAGTTCCAAGATATGGTTATGGGAAAGCACCACATACAGGCTTGTATGCAATTATTAACAAGAATAGACATCAATACAAAAATCTATTATCGCAGTTCTTACAATACAAGCAAGAATATATCAAAATTCCTCTCTATGCAAATCATGCTGATGCCCCCTATTGGATATATGGCTTCTTGTCTGGCTTGGATTCTGTTGCACTCTATAATTTTCTCGTTTTATATAAACCTAATTCATATATCGAGGTAGGATCAGGAAATTCTACAAAATTTGTTAGAAGAGCAATATTGGACCACAATTTACAAACCCGTGTGACATCAATCGATCCCTCGCCAAGATCTAAAGTTGATAATCTTTGCCATGAACTGATACGTAAACCCCTTGAGGAGGTCAACCTTGCATTATTTGATGAGCTGCATTCTGGTGATATTTTATTCATCGACAACTCTCATCGTGCATTTACAAATTCTGATGTTACTGTCTTATTTCTTGACATTATACCGAGACTTAATAAGGGGGTTTTTGTGCACCTTCATGACATTTATCTCCCATATGATTATCCCCCAAGCGTTGCCAGGCAATGGTATTCAGAGCAATATCTTCTTGCATGCTACTTACTTGCAGGAGAACCACAAATGTTTGATATAGTTCTTCCAAATATGTTTATTAGTAAAGATGATGAACTGATGAATCAGCTTTTACCCTTATGGGAGATGCCTGAAATGCAAGGAGTTGAAAGACATGGTGTATCATTCTGGATACAGATTCAATCTACTTACATGAAATAGCGAGGAGGCATAAAACGAATATTAATCCATTCATTATTAAATCAATCTATTTTTTTGGAGCTCTTTTTTTAAAGAGAGATACTCAGTGTCCGTTTTGTTCCAGTTCAGACTTCGAAGTAGTTTTTAGAAAGAGGAGAATTATTGATATATGTCATTGTCGAAATTGCAGTCTATATTGGACAAATCCTATATTTAAATTCTGGAAATTTTATGAGTTCTTTTATAAAGGACACGGAATGGCATCGGATTTAATTCAGGGAAAACGCCTAGACAAGTTAATTAAATCATTTTTTAAAAACACAGAAAAACATTATTTTCAAATAATTCGCTGGTTAAAAAATATTTCGAATGGGATAAGACTTTTAGAGTTTGGAAGTTCTTGGGGTTATTTTTTACATCAAGCCAAACAACAAAATTTCGAAGCTACAGGAGTAGAAATTTCAAAGAAGAGGGCGGAATTTGGTAAAAAATATATTGGAGTAGATATTGTAACCGATATTGATAAGCTTCTTATGAAAAAGAAAAAATTTGATATTATATTTTCGGCGCATACACTAGAACATATTGGATATGACATAGGAAATATTTTCGACAAATTTTATAATCTTTTAGCAGAGAGAGGAATAATAGTTATTGAAGTTCCTTATCTTAACTTAGAAAAAGGTAAAGCAGCATTTAAAATAATGGGGGCTGTTCATCCTTTAGGTTTCAGGAAAGACTTTTTTCTTAATAACCTTCCCAAACATGGTTTTGAGGTCAAAATACATTATGGATATGAAGATTTTATCCCTGGATTCGAAAAGGATATGTATAGTTTAGTGGTAATATGTAATAAAAAATAAGATTTTTAAAATATGAAAATTATAATTTCGGTGGCTGGTAGATTACATGCTCTCTATCTTGCTTACCAACTATTAAAAAGAGGTTGAGAAGAAATGGGTATTTCCCTATCAACTATAAGGCTTATAGCAAAAACAATGAAAAATAAGAATTTGTGTGGAAATTGTATTACATTTGGAGTCCAAGGGGTATTAGCTCAGCATGAAGATATTAAGAAGATTTTAATAGAGGAAAAATACGACTACAAAGAAATGATTGAAGATGAAATAATTTTGGATGAGATAACATCTTTAGGGAAAACTGCGCACCAAAGCGTTTTATTTAAATTGTTAGGCTTTTCAAAAGTAGATAGTATAGACTGCAATTCATATGAAAATGCAACACATATTTTAAACCTTAACGAACCTATTAGTCCAGATTTACACAGTCAATATGATATGGTTTTTGATGGAGGAACAACAGAACATTGTTTTAATATAAAAGAGGTTTTATCAAATGCGATAAGGCTATTAAAAGTTGATGGTAGAATAATACACCTTCTTCCTTTATCAGGATGGATTAATCATGGTTTTTATCAATTTTCACCAATATTGTTTTTTGATTTCTATGGTGCAAATGGTTTTGTGGAGATGGAAGCAAAAATCCATATAGAAGGTGCCCACGCATATTATTTGGATTATGATCCAGATGCCAATTTACCTAATGACTTTTTTGGTAAATCGGTTTTGTTATTCTTTACTGCAAAGAAAAAACATCAAATAGATAGTGTGAAAATACCCATTCAGAATTTTTACTCAAATGTATTTGAAGGAAAACATAGTACTATTGTGGCTAATGATTATCCCATGCGTAATATCGTAAAAACTATACTTAGACCACTACCGCCATTACTATATAACATTGCATCTGGAGTTTTTAGATATTCAAAATATAAACGACTTACAAGGGGTAAAAGAAGGCTCACTTAACTTTCTTGTGGGCGAGGTTCTTAATGCACTTGTAGAATTTTTGATACTAGCGAATAGAAAGGTATAAAAGGAGGGATTTACTTATTCATGAAAAAGGTTTGGAATATTTATTACGGTACTCGTGGGTCGGCAGGTGCGTATATTGATGCGTTGCAATCAGCATGTGCCAAAGCCAAGGTCAATTCATGGGCTTTTGTAAGCTTCAACTATACCTTCAAGAGCTGGCAGGTAATTAAGTGTTTTTTCCCTTTAACAGATTATACTGAATATAAATCATGGTTGATACGTTACATTCGTGGTGTTGAACTTACGATAGCATATTTCTTGATATGGATTACCGCTTTGTTTGTTAGACCTATTATTAATCTTCATTACACTAATGATTACTGGTTAAACTATATCTTCTTCCGAGCTTGTAAATTTGCCGGTTTTACTGTCTACATTACTGGCCACGAAGTGGTTCCTCGTGAGGATGATAAACCAATAGCGCTGAGGCGATTGACGATTTTAAATAACACCGACAAGATTATCGTTCACAGTATGAGAGCTGAAAGATTTTTAAAACAAAATCTCAAAGTTAGCAATGGCAAGATTACTAGGTTTCCATTTCCATGGACAAGCTATGATATTATACTTGATGAGTCAAAAATGGAAATAGCTAAGACCAAAATAGCTAATATTCTTGATATGTCTAGGCCTTGGTTTTTATTCATTGGTTACGTAAGAAAAGCAAAAGGAATCGAATTACTATGGGATACATGGCATTCAAATGTTAAAAATACAAATGCAGGTCTAATTATTGCAGGAAAATGGCCCAAAGATTTGTCCTATATTAAAAAGAAATATGAGGACGATAACGTTATATTATTTGATGAACGCGTTAGCGATGAAGAATTCGTGGCTCTTATCCAGCTCTCAACATTTGTTATATTACCTTATCTTGACTATTCACATAGCTCTATTTTATTTTCGTGTGCCTATCACAATGGAGCAGTAATTGTAAGTAATATTGAATTATTCAAGGAGATACTTGGTAGCTATCGCATGACCTTTAACAAGGGAGATTCCAGGGAACTTGGTCAGTTAATGAAAAAAGCAGCATGTTGTACTAATGATGAACTATTGCAATATCAGAAAGAGCTTCGGAATGCCATAGAGAATTATCAAAAAGGTTTGGTTAAAGCCTTACGAGAGGTATTCAATGTCGATATTTAAAAAAGATGCTCAGAACTTTTATCTCCCTCTTTTTTTGAAAAAATATAGTGTGAATATATCGCAATTTACGGCTTGGGTTGCACGATTGACAGAAAATAATAACTCCAACCACTTGCTGGAAAATTCAAAGGTCTCGGGGGACAAACCTGAGTCCTGATGAGAGTGTAAACAGCAAAATTAAGAATGTCTATTTACTATATTTTTTCTTTGGCCTTCACAGAAATAGGCTCCATAAATTTTAGTCCGCGAATCGTAACATTGCAAACATCTTTGCTGAAAAATCTGGAAAAAGTTAAATGAATACCTTGATATTTGGCGGAAATGGTTTTATTGGCTCCCATCTAGTCGATAAACTTCTTGCAGAGGGACATACTGTAGGGATTTTTGATAAGTATAAAGAATATTTTCGCGAGCCTATTCAGGAAGGCGATTATTGTTTTGGAGATTTTCGAAATCGTGGCCTTGTTTCCGATGCGCTTGCTGATAAGGTTTTGTCAATTATTTCATGGAAACCAGAGGATAATTTGCAAGAGATGGCACTAAATATTTCGATCCTGAGAATCCAGCCTTAATAGCTGCTGCAGTAGGATATCTAATTGATCATCATGATTATCGGAAGAAATTGGCCTTGCAGGTATATGAATTATCCGAGAAATACACGTGGGCAGATTGTACAAAACAAACATTTGCTTTTTTATGAAAACCAGCGGCAATGATTAGAGAAAATAGAAGTGCCATTGAAAACAAAATTTGTTAATAATTGTTGGTTTGGGCAAGCTGCCTGGGAAGTTAGCCTATAAGGGGAATGATGCTATCGAGATAAAGAGAGGTAATGTTAATGAGATGGAAAGAATTTGATGATCTGGCTAGCAAGAACTTTGCTACACTTGGTTTCACCTGGTATCATATGACAGTAACATTTCGGGGGGCTAAATTAATTGCCTTTTTTGCTAATAATATTGGTTTGTCTCCCAATCTGGTAAGTTTTATTTCTGCATTATTTGCGGTAACGGCAATGGGATTAATAATATGGAAACCAAACGACTTGGGAGCTGGGCTGCTTAGCTTGTTATCGTTACAATTATGTTTCATGTCGGATTGTGCTGATGGAATGTTGGCTAGGATCCAAAATAGAACTTCAAGATTTGGCGCTTTCCTTGATCATTTATTAGATACACTCAATCATTATATAGTATTTATTGGTTTCGGAATAGCGTGGACGATCAAATCTCCCGAAGCTGCGTGTAAAGAAAACGTAATTATCTATATTGTCGGAGCTTGTCTGTATACATTCTATTATGAAGTTTCTATGATAAGAGGATATGAATACGGGCATTTAAAAGGAACCATGGAGGGACTTGGCAAAAGCTGGAGGCAAAAAAGTTTAAAAATTGCGTATGCGTTAATTAACAGAGGAGTTCATTATTTATTACTAAGTATTGGTTATATTTTGGATGTAATACATTGGGTGGTACTACTTTATGGAATATTGGGTATGATACTAACTGTAGCAATGGTTGTTTATTTATATCTAAGAGACTGTAAGCATGACACTTGATGGGACAGTACAAGCTATGCAGTGAGCCGAGAGGCAGAGAGAACCAGGCCAAAAAATCGTTTATGTAAAAGTGAAGGGTCTCAAACCGGCTAAATCAAGGCTGCTTAAACCCAAGGTTGCTGTGGCATAGAAGAAGGGAAATAGAAGGACATTTCCCTGATTATTGCTTACGCAAAAGGATCTAAACTTTCGTAAAGTGAAGACGGGTTAAAGCAGATTTTCTTAGACTGGAGGATAAGATGAAGATATTAGTTACCGGAGGCGCCGGGTTTATTGGTACAAATTTATGTAATGAACTTCGATCAAGGGGCAATAATGTTGTCGCTTGTGATCTGTATAACACAGATCGTGATGATTACGTAAGATGCGATGTAAGATATTATCGGCAGCTCGAAAAGATCTTTGAAAAATTCGGCCCGTTTGATTATGTTTATCACCTTGCTGCTGAATATGGTCGATGGAATGGTGAAGCATATTATGAAAACCTCTGGCAAACGAATGTTATCGGAACAAAACATATCTTAAGATTGCAGGAAAAACAAAAATTTCGCATGATATTTTTTTCCTCTGCTGAGGTCTATGGAGATTTTAAAGGTCGAATGACCGAAGCTGTGATGGTGGATAACAAAATAAAAGATACTTATCAAATGAACGATTACGCTATATCAAAATGGGCTGGTGAATTAATGTGTCTCAATTCAGCGAAAATGTTCGAAACCGAAACAGTAAGGGTGCGCCCGGTTAACTGTTATGGCCCGCATGAAGAATATACTCCATATAGAGGTTTTATTCCAAAATTTATCTACCATTCCTTGCACGCTAAACCATATACGGTTTATAAAGGTCATAAGAGAATAATAGATTATGCTAAAGATACGTGCAAAACATTTTCAAACATTGTAGACAATTTTATACCCGGAGAGGTTTATAATGTTGGCGGCAGATCAGAGTGGGAAATGGATATCAAGGAATACTCTGATTTGATTTTAGGCGCTGCCGGCGCTGATAAATCGCTTGTGACCTATAAGGAAGCTGAACCGTTTACAACAAAAGTGAAAACAATGGATTTTTCCAAGGCTGCAAGGGATTTAAAACATAACCCCGAGGTCGATCCTCAAGAAGGGATAAGAAGAACAGTTGAATGGATGAAATGGTTTTACCGGATTTAAGGGTGAATAGGTTTCCTTATGTTACAAGACGTTATTTTTGATAGAAATTGAAGCTGTCTGTATTATGAAAAGTAAAATAATAAATGTTCTGTTTCTCTTCGGGACCAGACCTGAAGCTATCAAAATGGTCCCTGTCATTCGAGAACTGAAAGCGGATAGCTCAAAGTTCAAAGTGGTTGTATGCGTAACTGCGCAGCACAGGGAGATGCTGGACCTGGTACTTGATTTGTTTGATATAAAGCCCCATTACGATCTTGATATAATGACAGAAGAACAGTCATTACCAAGCCTGACAGCAAGTGTGCTGCTTGGTGTCACAGGGGTGTTAGAAAAAGAACATCCCGATATTGTTTTTGTTCAGGGAGATACAACCACTACGTTCGCCGCCGCCCAGGCAGCCTTTTATTTAAAGATACCGGTAGCCCATATTGAAGCAGGGTTACGCACAAGAAACATATACAGCCCTTTCCCGGAGGAGATAAATCGCCGTCTGACAAGTGTTATGTCCGATTTTCATTTTGCGCCGACTGAAGGTGCAAAGAGGAACTTAATTGCGGAAGGCTTTGACGAGTCCTCAATTTATGTGACTGGGAATACAGTTATAGACTCCCTTAAATGGATATTGCAGAAGCATAATAGAACTGCGGTAAGTGAAAAATGGATGAAGTGGTTTTTGTCTGAATATGATATCTCCTTTTCTAATCATATTAAAACCATTTTGGTAACCGGCCATAGACGGGAAAGCTTTGGGGAAGGATTTAAAAGGATTTGCAAGGCCTTGCGTATATTGGCCAGAAATAATCATAATATAAAGATTGTGTATCCTGTCCATCTGAATCCTAATGTTCAGGAACCTGTATATGCAATTTTAGGAGATGTGGATAATATTCATCTGATACCTCCGCTTGATTATGAGCCCTTTGTCTTTTTAATGAGCCAAAGCGATCTTATTCTTACGGATTCAGGGGGGATTCAGGAGGAGGCTCCGACTCTCGGAGTGCCAGTTCTTGTAATGCGTGACACTTCGGAGAGGCCTGAAGGGATAGAGGCTGGATCTGCAAGATTGGTTGGTACGGAGATTAAAACCATTGTGGCTGATACCCAGAAACTTCTGAATAATAATGATGAGTATAAGCGCGTATCAAATGTTATTAATCCTTATGGGGACGGGAACGCGAGCAAAAGAATTGTTAGGATAATATCAGAGCACTTTAGGAGGCATAAATGAAAGGCGCTAATGAAAAGAGAATCCAGTGGGTCAATGAATATCTGCTGAAATTGGATTTAGAGGGTGAGCTAACTGAATATTATAGAGACAGAAATATCCTCGTAACAGGCGGAGCAGGCGCTATTGGCAGCAATCTGATACTGGCTCTGTCAGAATTGGTGGGATCGGGTGGCAAAGTTATTATATTAGATAATTTGTCGTCCATTAAAGAAAAAAAGGCCTGGAATGTAGCTCCTTTAGATAATATTATGTTTATTGAAGGGGACGTCCGAAGTGACATTGATCTTAAAAGGGCCTTTAAAGAAAACATTACTCATGTCTTTCATTTAGCGGCTTTTTTTGCCAATCAGAACTCAGTTGATTACCCGGAAATTTCAGCTGAGGTTGACATCATCGGGCTGATTAAATTATTGGAATATTCGCGGCTCGTCAGTGTAGAAAAGTTCGTTTACGCCTCAAGCGGGTGCGCTATCTATGGTTCCTACCCTAAATTGCCCTTGAAAGAAGATTTTATTTCTATGCATTTAACAACACCTTACCAGATCAACAAAATGACAGGGGAAATGTACTGTAATTTTTATGCCCATCATTATGACATGCAAACAGTCAACTGCCGGTTTTTCAACTCCTATGGCCCCGGAGAAGTTCCCGGGCAGTACCGTAATGTAATACCGAATTTT
>SDBS01001014.1_pt1 | contig 28349 bp, 24 predicted proteins | sample 2277091 | NCBI WGS metagenome assembly SDBS01 (sample SAMN10404972, study PRJNA504765) | marine sediment metagenome | isolation source: marine sediment core GS10_PC15, 163 cmbsf | place: Arctic Ocean: Southern Knipovich Ridge | collected 2010
TATGCAGCCTTCAACATCCCATAGAAAGTATTTAATATCAGCGGTTTCTCGCGTTCCATTGGTTGTGAATCGATCTAATCGAACACAAGGAACTTCTGCTTCTGAAGTTGTTTCGGTAGCCGAAGTTGCTGCACTTGAATGAATGGATCCATAAAAATCAGATTTTAATGGAAGTGTAGGACTTTCTGATAATACATTCGAAGCTTGTAATTGAGAGCTCAATTGAGTAATAACGGCTGATTTTGATTCACCAATACAAACAGTTCCTGAGCGAGATTTTTCTTTATTAAAAGATTGGGTCGTGTCAGCGAAGATGCTTGCACCAAACCCAAGTTCAAAGTTTTCTCGATTGATATGAGGATTGCTTGACACAACACCACAATTAAAAGGATCTGCACCCATTCTGCGAGCCGTATCAAAAAATTTCCAAGGCCATGGTTCTCCATCGAATTGCACATCACAAGGGGTGAAGCTATCTTTAGGTAATATTTTTTGGCCTTCTGGTAAGGTAAATCGAGACTTAGTATCGATGGTGACATAGTGATATTGACCTGATACTTCAATTTTTCTTCGTTGTTCGCACACTTCAAATTGATTTAAAATGCCTAGTTCATTAAGAATATCAGCTGCATAAATATTTTCAGAAGTCATCGCAAGCTTGATACCTTTTGCATGAAGATTTCGGATTAACTCGGTTGCGCCAGGGATAATTTGAATTTTTCCTGCTAAGAACTGTTGGTGGATGATTTCATGTTTTTTATCTTCTTTTTGCTTGCATAAGCGCTTAATAAGCTCGTTTTCTTTTTCGCTCGCTTCTTTAGGTTGTTTGATGCCTAAGAAACTTCTAAATCGTTTATCATCAGTCTCTTCTTTGCTAAAAAGTTCATGATGTTCTGTTTGAATTATATTTTTTTGACCTTCTGTTCTTAAAGCAAATTGAAAAGCTTCAAAGCCAGCATTTTCTGTATCGATGATAACATCATCGAGGCCAAAAATGAGATGCTGTACCGCAGCAGTTTTCTTGACGTCTGGTAGTTCTGAATATCTCTGTAATAAAAGATGAGCCATAAGTATTCCTCCAATTGTTTTAATAAAATTGTGTTTATAATTAAGAAAAGTAATTTATGATTTTTATTATAATTATTTGGGAAAGAATTGCCCAAAATAGAAATTTCGGGCAGGGAAAATGTACCATAAATTTTTGAAAAGTTGAATAAATTCGTATTTTTTATAGGTATATACCCATTGCCAATGAAAATACGAACTTCTGACTGCCATTTTCATACCGCACAAAACTGTTTGTCATAATTTTCGCATCTTCAATGACAATGGGTATATAATTTGTGAAAAATTCTGATTGTGTTAAAATTCGCACAAATTAGAGAAGAGATTGCAATGGCATTACGAAAAATCTTACATTATCCAAACCCCAGTTTGCGTATAAAAGCAAAACCTGTTGAAAAGTTTGACAAAGAATTGCAGCAATTGATTGATGATATGTTCGAAACGATGTATGAAGATCATGGTGGTGGGCTTGCCGCAACTCAAATTGATGTTCATTTGCAAGTTGTGGTGATAGATCCTGAGGGCGATAAAAAAAATACCTATATTTTGATTAATCCTGAAATTCTTGAAATGTCAGGGAAGAAAAAAGCTGAGGAAGGATGTTTGTCTGTCCCAGGGATTTTTGAAGCGGTAGAGCGCGCTGAATCTGTGAAAGTCAAAGCACAGGATCGTCATGGCAAAGAAATTATCATCGAATCAAAAGGCGATTATTTGGCAGCTTGTTTGCAACATGAAATTGATCATCTAGATGGAAAAGTTTTTATCGATCATTTATCATCATTAAGATTGCGCCGCGTTAAACAGAAATTGAAAAAATTATCGAAGGTAACGTTGTAGTTTAAGCCGTCATCCCGCGGCTTGACCGCGGGATCTAATAAAGCTAATGTGTCAGTAAAATCCCTAGAGTAAAGGAAAAAATCATTTGAAAATCATATTCGCAGGAACGCCAGAATTTTCGACGAAACATTTAAGTGCATTACTTGAAGCAGGTCTCGATATTCAAGGTGTTTTGACTCGTCCCGATAAACCATCTGGTAGAGGTCAGAAGCAGCAGGCTAGTCCGGTTAAAATTTTAGCCGAATCAAAAGGATTGCCGGTTTACCAGCCAAAAACATTAAAAGATCAAGCGGCAGAAGATCTCATCAAAAGTTTTGAAGCGGATGTGATCGTTGATGTTGCTTATGGTGTGATAATGCCAAAGAATATTTTAGATATTCCAAAGTTTGGATTTGTTAATGTGCATCCATCATTATTGCCTCGATGGCGTGGTCCTGCGCCGATTCAACATGCGCTGCTTTCTGGTGATAAAGATACGGGCGTCACGATTATGCAGCTTGATGAAGGCGTCGATACGGGTCCTATCTTTTTGCAGAAAACTTATCATATGCAGCCAAATGAAACGAGCGCATCATTGCATGAATGTTTAGCAAAGCTCGGATCAAATGCATTAATTACTGTATTGCAGCAATTAGAAAAAGGTGAGATTGCAGCGACAGAACAAAGTCATGCTGGTGCATGCTACGCGCCAAAAATTGAAAAGTCGATGGCTGGAATTCATTGGTCACATCCGGCTTTTGAGATTGAGAGGATGATCAGAGCTTTTGACGATTGGCCCGTCGCTTTTTCGACTATTGGTGAGACGGTTATTAGAATTTGGGAAGCAAACCCAATCAGCAATTATACGAGCGAAGCACCAGGGACCATTATTCGCGTTATTTCTGAGGGAATTGATGTGGCAACTGGCGATGGTGTTTTGCGGATTCAGCGCATGCAATTTCCGGGCGGCAAGGTATTGCCAGTCTCTGAAATTCTAAAAAGCAAAAAAGAATTTTTTGAAACACACACGAAGTTTGAATAAAAGCGTGTCTGATATGATATAAGTCACCTATCTCGATTTTTAGTCAGATATTTAGTTTAAGTTTATACTTATTATTGAGGGTAGGTGGCTTATGTCATGTCTGACACCTTTTGAGGAATGTCTGACACCTTTTTATTTTGAGCTGTCCGATCAAAGCGGACAACTGAAAATGGGGGTTGAGGAATGACGATTACGAAAGAAATAGTTATAAAAGGTGTCTGAAATATGAACGTAAGGATTGAAGCCACAAAACTTCTCATTCCTATCATCAATCAAAAGAAATCACTATCAAATCTATCTGGTGAAATTGCTGATTCAAAAGATCGCGCATACATTCACGAAATATGTTATGGGGTTTCGCGCTGGTATTATCAATTAAAATTTATTTCGAGCCAATTAATTCAAAAGCCGCTTAAAGAAAAAGATCAGGATATTACGATATTAGTTGTAATCGGTCTTTATGAAATAATTTATATGCGCGCGCCGGATCATGCTGTTGTGTCTGAAACAGTTGAAGCAACAAAGGCGATAAAAAAACCATGGGCGACAAAGCTTGTAAATGCAGTGCTGCGAAGTTTTATTCGGCAAAAAGAAAGTTTGCTCGATAAAGCAAACGAAGATTTTGAGGCGCGTTTTTCACATCCTGCTTGGCTCATTAAAAAAATTAAAAAATCATGGTCTGAAAATTGGCAAGATATTTTAAATGCGAATAATGAGCGTGCACCGATGACGTTGCGTGTTAATCAGCTAAAAGTAAGTCGTGATCATTATTTACAGCAACTATCTGATGCTGGTATAAAAGCAAAGCCCGCGATGTTTTCATCGGTTGGGATTATTCTGGAATCGCCTTGTGCTGTATCTAAATTACCGGGATTTTTTGATGGCAGTACTGTTTCCGTGCAAGATGAAAGTGCACAACTTGTTGCTGAATTGCTTGATTTAAAAGAAGATCACATTGTTTTAGATGCCTGCGCTGCACCGGGTGGAAAAACATGCCATATGCTTGAAACACAGCCGAATTTAAAAAAACTCGTTGCTGTTGATTCGGATAAAAAGCGATTAGAGCGTGTGCAAGAAAATTTAGACAGGTTAAATTTATCAGCCGAATTGTTGGCGGCTGATGTGCTAGATTTAAAAGAACACTTCCCAAATGAAACATTCGATCGAATTTTATTAGATGCACCATGCTCAGCAACTGGTGTTATTCGTCGACATCCAGATATTAAATTATTAAGACGCGAAAGCGACATTAAAACATTATCAGAAATTCAATTAAAACTTTTAAAATCCTGTTGGCAAATGCTAAAGCCAAGTGGCAAATTAGTTTATGCAACCTGCTCTATTTTGTCCGAAGAGAATGAACAAGTGATCGAGAAGTTTTTAGAAGAAACAAACGATGTAAGTGAATTTCCAATCGAAGCACGCTGGGGAGAAAAACAAAATCACGGTCGACAAGTTTTGACTGGCCAAAACCAAATGGATGGGTTTTATTATGTGGTTTTAGAGAAAACGAACTAATTTTGTTTGTTGATCAAGTTGGTTATCATTGCTGTAATTACCTCTCTTTCCTTTGGCTTGCTTTCTGCGATCATGAGTGTGATGGCGACTAATGCGTTGTTAGCGATCCGCTGTGAGCCGTCGTCGTGATATAACAAATTATTTTTTTCTAAAAATTGCAAGAAAATCACTGCAGCAATGCGTTTATTTCCATCAACAAAGCTATGATTTTTTACCAGGAAGTAAAGTAAATTAGCTGCCTTCTCTTCTAATGATGGATAAAGATCTTTGCCATCAAAGCTTTGCATGATTGCATTTAAAGAGCTATGCAGACTTTGATCTTTTTCAGCACCGAAGATGCCAGATGGGGTGGTTTCTCGCATTTTATTGATAATTGTTAAAACTCCAGCATATGTAATTGGTTTTGCCTTCCTTTTTGTAGTTTTATATTTTCTGATGCGTTGATGATCATAATCATCTAATAGATCAAGTGCATACGCATAATCAGTGATTGTTCTAAGCATTGCTGTTGCTTCTTCGCCTGATAAGTCTTTTCGGTGTGTGATTTCAGATGCTAATTTCAAGGTTTTCTTTAATTCTTTTAGCCGTTTTGGGTTTTGAGTATATCCTTTGACAATATGATCTTTCAAAACTTTGGTTGCCCAGATGCGAAATTCAGTGCCGCGCTTAGAATTAACTCGATAGCCAACGGAGATAATGGCGTCGAGATTGTAAAATTCAATTTGGCGCTCAATTTTTCGTTTGCCCTCTGTTTGAACTGTTGCAAAATTTGCAACAGTTGATTTTTTACTCAATTCGTGGGTGTCATATATATTTTTAAAATGTCTAGAAATGACAGACTTATCGCGATTAAAAAGCTTGCTGAGCTTGTTCAGTGATAGCCATATTGTTTCTTGTTCTAGTGAACAATTCCTAAAAGAAACAAACGATGCGAGTGAATCTCCAATCGAAGCACGCTGGGGCGAAAAACAAAAACACGATCGACAAGTTTTAACTGATCAAAACCGAATGGATGGGTTTTATTATGTGGTTTTAGAAAATAAAATGTATCTGATGTTTGTTAAGTTTGCGTAGCCCGTATGAAGCGAAGCGAAATACGGGAAACAAGCTAATCTGCATGTCACTTCGCTTCATACGGACTGCATTTACTTGTTTTTAGCAGAGCTTTTTCGATTTTTCTCAAAAAAGAAGGTAAACTGGTAGAATTTGACACTCTATATTTATGTGGAGAAAAAATGAAATTAAAAATTACAGTACATCGTGGTGGGGCTGATAGTCCCGAATATGCCAATCAACTCAAGACATTTCTGACTTCTGGAGCAAATGCGTGGGAGGCGGATTTGCGTTTGACAAAAGACGGCGAAGTGATTTTGATGCATGACAATACGTTGCGAGATCGAGTTGCAGGTTATGGGCTTGAAAGTCAATCATCAACCGAGGTCCTTGATCAAGATGTTTCAACGCTCACTTATGACCAGATTAAAAAAATCACAAGTGGACATATAAATACACTCAATGAATTATTAAAGATTGTGCCTCGCGATGTTGATTTGTTGTTAGATGTTAAAACCAAAGATCCTGAGCTTGCAAAAAAAATAAAAGAAAGTTTTTCTCATTTTGAAACGTCGAATGTTATTTTTATTTGTTTTTTTCTTGAAAGTATTAAAGTACTTAAGTCAGTGGGTTTAAAAAATCGCATTGCTTTGTTAACAGTTGCATCAGAGACACTTGAAAGTGAAATTCGTTTAAAAAATTTAGGCGATCTTGATTTGATAAAACAATTAATTGATCAAGAAAAATTAGACGGCATTGGTATCGAATATGCCCGAAATGACAATGATGTTCGTGAAATCGTTCAAGATTTACGTAAATTTAATCCGCTGATACAGATTCAATTTTGGGTTCACAAAGAAAATGAATGTAAAGCTTTGTTTGAACTTGCAAAAGAATTAGATATCGATTATTGTAATTCTGATTCACCGAAAGCCCATATCAGTTTGTAAAACCTTTTTATGAAAACCCTTCTTTTTTCTCATTTCTAATTTTTAAAATCAAAATCATTGCTTATGGTCTCTGGAATGTGGATCCCAGATAATTTCACTGCGTGAAATTTCTGGGATGACGGGGTGTGTGTGATGTTCTCTGGAATATGGATTCAACTGGATCCACGGTTGACTCATTACGCTAAGGCGTAACTCGTCCCCGAGGATGACGGGGTGGATGACGGGATGAGGCTAGCGCCCTCTATTTTTTTGCCATCGCGAGAAATTGGTGAGCCAAAATCCCCACGCGCGTTCGTCATCCCAGAATTTTGCCGTCAGGCGAAATATCTGGGAACCATATTCCAGAGGCCAATATTAAAAACTCAGGAGCCTCAATAAAAAGGAAACAATATGAAAGATTATATTTATATTTTAGCAAGCCAGAAACATGGCACATTATACATTGGCGTTACAAACAATTTATATCGACGTGTTCATGAACATAAATTTACAGAGATAAACAAATTTACGTATAAATATAATGTTAAAAGGTTAGTATATTATGAGTCATATAAAAGTATTCGAGATGCAATTGTAAGAGAAAAAGAGCTCAAGAAATGGAATCGTCAATGGAAGGTTGCTCTCATTGAAGAAGACAATCCGGATTGGATTGATTTATATTATTCGTTGAATCTTCCAAGTGAAGAATATTTTTATTACGTATGATGTTCTCTGGAATATGGATCCCCGCTTTCGCGGGGATGACGAGAGGTGGGGGTTGTCGCTGGAATATGGATCCCCGCTTTCGCGGGGATGACGAGAGGTGGGGGTTGTCTCTGGAATATGGATCCCCGCTTTCGCGGGGATGACGAGAGGTGGGGGTTGTCGCTGGAATATGGATCCCCGCTTTCGCGGGGATGACGAAAACGGGGGTGGTGTTCATTCCCGGGGACGAGTTACGCCTTGGCGTAACACGAGTCAACCGGGAAACCATATTTCAGAGACAAAGTTTAAGAACGCATTACTTAAAATAAAACAGGATAACATTATGCAAAATACTCGCTATTTTCTCGCGCTTAATCGTTTGCACGGTTTAACAAAACAAGATATTTCAGTCGTCATAGAGCACCACGAAAATATCGATGAGATTTTTAATAAAAATTACCATCAGCTTTTTTCACAAAAAATTTGCGACCAAATCCGTACACTAGATTGGAGTGCAGTTGATACAGAACTTAATTGGTTGGAAAAACCAAACAATCATCTTGTCACAATTCTCGATGATACTTATCCCGCGTTGTTGCGAGAAATTAGTTCGCCACCGCTTTTGTTATTTGTTAAAGGTGATTTAGCTATTTTGCAAAAACCACAAATTGCAATTGTTGGTAGCCGAAATCCAACGCCGATGGGTTATAAAACAGCAAAAGAGTTTTCGAGTTTTTTTGCAAGCCAAGGATTTGTGATAACAAGCGGGTTTGCGATGGGTATTGATGCGGCGAGTCATGAAGGTGCTTTGATGTCTGGTCAGACGATCGGTGTATTGGGCACAGGCCTTGACCAAATTTATCCCAGAAGAAACAAACAGCTTGCCGAAAGGATGATTGAGCAGGGTGCTTTAGTTTCAGAATTTCCACTTAACACAAAACCATTGCGGCTGAACTTCCCTAGGCGTAATCGTATCATTAGTGGTTTAAGTTTGGGCGTTTTGGTGGTTGAGGCTGCGGTTCGAAGTGGCTCCCTGATTACCGCTCGACTTGCACTTGAGCAAAATCGGGAAGTTTTTGCCATTCCAGGCTCAATTCACAATCCTTTGTCGAAAGGTTGCCATAAATTGATTCAATCTGGTGCAAAACTAGTCGAATCAGGCGAAGATGTGCTTTCCGAGATTAAAGAATTGTTGAAATTAAACAATGAGTTAGAAAGTTTGTTGCCTTTAAAGACAATAAAGAAAAAAAAGAGTGCAGAAAAACTTGATTTTTCAGGGTTAGACAGGGAGTATGTATCTTTATTATCTTGTGTTGGATTTGAAACTACCGCGATTGATACGATAATTTTATTAAGCGGATTAACGCCTGACATTGTATCCCCCATGTTGTTAAAGCTCGAATTAATGGGCTTTTTAGTGCGGGTTTCAGGCGGTTATTCAAAAATAAAGTAAAATTACAAGTTTCTCATTAACGAAACTCGAGAAAAGTAGGAAAATTATGCAAAAAGAAAACTTGTTAGATGTGCTTTTATATCTCTTTGAAAATTATATGGATTCAGAGTCGAATCAGCTGAATGAGCCTTCTGAATTGTCAGTTGAATTATTAAAAGCAGGCTATGATCCAGAGGATATTCAAAGGGCGCTGAATTGGCTGGATGAGCTGCAAGTTTCTCTGGGTGATTTTAAACGCACGAAGAAGCTGGGAATTGATACCATTCGAATTTTTAGCGTCGAAGAGCAGCTTAAATTAAGCTGTGATGCGCGCAATTATCTTCTATATTTAGAAAAGCTCGGATTTATCGATGCCAAGACTCGCGAAGTCATTATTGGTCGCGCTATGTCATTGAGCGAGCTAAGCATTGATGTACAAGAAATTAAATGGATTAGCCTAACAGTATTGTTGACGCAGCCTGAGCATAAAGACAAGCTTGCGCGATTAGAGGCGTTGGTTTTGAACGATCAGGGCTATGTGAGGCATTAAACCTACAAACCATAATTGTGATCCAACTGCGGTTTTTAGGTTAAAACATTTCCAAATCATCCTGTCTTACCGTACAATTCCCGCCAATTTTATGATCAAATCAAAATTAGGTTTGCAAGTTCTTGATTTGATTGCTATAAATAACGGAGTTGTTGAAAAACCGCATAAATGTGGTCCGACAGCCCACAACATTTATTATAAAGAAGCTGGAAAAGAATGAGTAAAAATTTAGTTATCGTCGAATCGCCGGCCAAAGCAAAAACGATCGAAAAAATTCTTGGTAAAGATTTTATAGTCATGGCGTCATATGGTCATGTGCGCGATTTATTATCAAAAACAGGATCCGTTGATCCGGATAATGATTTTTTGATGCATTATGTTGATGTCGAACGCAATGAAAAACACATTAATGCTATTTGTGCAGCATTTAAAAAATGTGATGCACTTTATCTTGCGCCCGATCTAGATCGCGAAGGTGAGGCGATTGCTTGGCATGTGCTGCAAATTTTACAAGATCGTAAGCTTGTAAAAAGCAAACCGGTTTATCGCGTTGTATTTCATCAAATCACAAAATCCGCCATCAAAGAAGCCATTAAAAATCCACGCGGACTTGATATGGATTTAGTGGATGCGCAACAAGCTCGTCGGGCTTTAGATTATTTGGTGGGCTTTACTTTGTCGCCATTGTTATGGCAAAAGGTTCGTCGAGGGCTTTCAGCAGGTCGTGTACAAAGTCCAGCGCTTCGATTAATTGTTGAGCGCGAAGAAGAAATTGAAAAATTCGAAGCAAGAGAATATTGGTCTGTCGAAGCAGATTGTGCGGCGAAGAAGAAAACGTTTAAAGCACGGCTCACACAATATAAGAATGAAAAAGTCGAACAGTTTACCATTATCAAAGACAAACAAGCTGGCGATGTTAAAAAAGTTTTAATGAAGGCTGCCGATGGAAAATTAATTGTAGCAAAAGTTCAAAAGAAATCACGTAAACGAAATCCTGCGGCGCCATTTATTACGTCAACCTTGCAACAAGAAGCTTCACGTAAGTTAGGTTTCACGGCAAAACGTACGATGATGGTTGCGCAACAATTGTATGAAGGTATTGATGTCGGTGAAGGTGCGCATGGTTTAATTACTTATATGCGTACGGATTCTGTGACACTCGCACAAGAAGCGATTGATGAAATTCGCGAAGAGATTGCTAAACATTTTGGTAAAGAAAATTTACCTGACACGCCGCCGGTTTATAAAACGAGATCTAAGAATGCGCAAGAAGCGCATGAAGCAATCCGTCCAACTTTGTCGAGACTTGAGCCGAAGTCAATTAAAAAATCTTTAAGCGCAGATCAGTATAAACTTTATAGTCTGATTTGGAAGCGAACTGTCTCGAGCCAAATGATTCATGCAACAATCAATACGGTGTCGATCGATTTAAGTTGTGGCGAAGGGAATATGTTTCGTGCAACAGGTTCGACGATTGTTAATCCAGGATTTCTTGCGGTTTATCAAGAAGGTAAAGATGATGCAAAAGAAGATGATGGTGACGGTGTGATATTGCCCGAGTTTAAAGAGGGCGATAAAGTTAACTTAAAAGATATTATTTGTGAGCAACATTTTACTGAGCCACCGCCGCGTTATTCAGAAGCAACTTTAGTTAAGGTGCTAGAAGAGCACGGTATTGGACGGCCTTCAACTTATGCATCGATTATTTCAACGCTACAAAATCGCGAATATGCAATCATTGAAACAAAGCGTTTTCATCCAACCGATGTTGGTCGCGTTGTTAATAAATTCTTAACAAAGTATTTTCCACAATATGTTGATTATGATTTTACAGCAAAGCTTGAAGACCAATTGGATGATGTTGCTCGCGGTGACAAGGCCTGGGTGCCATTGTTGCGTGAATTTTGGAAACCATTTATCAAACTTGTCGAAAAAATCGGAAAAACAGTCGATCGTAAAGATGTGACACAAGAAGAGCTTGATGAAAAATGTCCGAAGTGTGGAAAGAAACTTTCAATTCGCTTAGGTCGCCGTGGAAAATTTATTGGTTGCACGGCATATCCTGAGTGTGATTATACTCGCAACATCGATGGCGCTGAAGGCGAATCGACGGAGCCTGAAATTGTTGAAGGCAGAAAATGTCCAAAATGTGAATCTGACTTATTAGTTCGACACGGAAGATTTGGAAAATTCATTGGCTGTAGTGCTTATCCAAAATGTAAATTTATTGAGTCGCTCGAGAAACCAAAAGATATGGGGGTCGTATGCCCGCTTTGCAAAGAAGGTTCAATCGTTACGCGAAAATCACGTTACGGAAAAATATTTTATTCGTGTTCACGTTATCCTGATTGTAAATATGCAATTTGGAATGAACCGATTAAAGAAAAATGTCCGAAATGCGGTTGGCCAATTTTAACCTTAAAAACAACCAAGCGTCGCGGTACAGAGAAAGTTTGTCCGCAAGAAGAATGTGATTTTGTTGAATCGGTTAAAAAATAAGATGCCATCATCCCGCGGCTTGCTTGTCTCGGCGTAGTGCAACGAAGCCGGAACTGCGGGATCTAGCAATTTTTTCAACAAAAAATTAATGATTGATGGCTGCGTGGTGTGATATGATCTCTTCGTTATAACTAGCTGTGAATTCGAATAATAAAATAAGGCGCTTGCCCGTATATTTCAACCATTTGTCAATTTTTGTTTTACTTTTTTGTTTTACTTCTTTTTTTAAATCCTTAGGAGGGTTCGACCATGATGACGAATTTAGATATGATAAATCATGCTAAAGAAAATTTTGAAAATTTGCAGAAAAATCAAGTCGAAGTGATCGCAGAAAATAATTGTTTTACTCCTTTTCCTCCTCTGGCGTTGCGATATTATTATTTGGACGAAAAAGAAGCGCTGAAATTTTTATGCAATGCAACTTTTGATGAAAAGACTAATGAAATGTTTTCAAATGATGAATTGCCAGGTGCAAAAGCCGAAATTAATAATCTTTATAACCAAATGCTTGATTTGAAACATGATAACGAACAGCCAAAAGTCAATCGTGAAACATGGACTGCACTTGAAAACGACATGCATGCACACCGAGAGTTCTTAGGATTCTGCGAGAAGCTTGCAACGCTAATTTATTCGTATAAGTATAAAATGCCATTTAATCGAGGTATTGATGCAACGAGTAAATTTACTTTGGCTGGTCTCATTTCAGGTTTGAGTGAGCTTGTCGATCAAACAAATGAATTTGTTATTAATGCTAATCCAGTGGTCATGGCGACTGCCTATAATTATTTAGGCATTTGTCATATTGAAGCAAAAAACTATGATGAAGCGAATAAAAAATTTCGATTGGCAGATATCTATAGTTATAAAGCAACCGATGAAGAATCGGCGCCTTCTTGTGTTGTGAAATCTTCTTGGGCGCAAGTGCCAAGTTCAGAAATTGCAGTTACTATTAAAGCGCATCAAGAAGCTTTAGATATGAAAAGTTTTTCAGCGTTGCCTCAAGAATTTCAAGGTGCTATTTGCGCTTCAGCTGCAATAGCTTTTTGGAAAGCAGGTCAGTGGAATCGAGCATTGGAATTGCATAAAGAAGCGTTTGAGAAATGGCCTAAGCATTTTGTTATAGCCAACAACTACGCGATTGCAATGGCTAAGTCTGAAAATCAAGCAGATGTTCTTGAGGCAATTCAGATTTTTCAAGCAAAGGTTGAAGCCAACCCAAAAGGTTTTGTTTCAATATATTATTGTGCGCTAGGTTATTATAATGCTTTTGGTAAAAAGCATCATGTTAAAATTGGCTGTAAGAGAGCTATGGAATATTTAGCAAAAGCTGAAGAAGCACTTAAAGATCCACGCTATGAGGATGCTTATCGTTTAAAATCAAAAGTTAAAATAACACTGTTATGTTACGAATATGCATTAGCTGTATTGGAATCAAAGGTTAATTTGTACGGTCGTGTAGTAGCTGATGTGTACGGCTCTAAAGCTCTTCCTCATTTAGAAAAAATATCCGCATGGCATAAGACTGTTTCAGAAGCTTTAGATTTATTATCTCAAAAACCACATTTAAGTGACAAGCATGCTTTTTATTCTAAGCGATATGAGCGAGCCAATGCCAGAAAAGAAATTCTACAAGAGCGGTTTGCACAAAAAGATGTTGCTGTAGGAGAGAAAAGCGATCTAGAAAGCAGTAAGTTGTCGATGAGCGGCAATGTCTAAGATGAGAATGGCAATAAAATCGTAATCAATCTTCGGCAACAACTTGATTGCGTCCGCCTTCTTTCGCTTTATATAAATTCTCGTCAGCGCGATTGATGACGCTATCAATATTAGCATCTTGTTCGTTCCAGGTGCTGACACCAATGCTAGCTGTGAAAGAGTATTGTGTTCCATTGCATGGAATCTTAATATGTGCAATTTCCCGACGTAATTTTTCCGCTAAAATTTTAGCAGACTCTGTTGATGTTTCAGGAAGAATTATTACAAATTCTTCTCCACCAAATCTTGCAACGAAATCAATTGTCCTAATAGTAGATTTAAGAGCGTGTGCTGTAGCAACTAATGCTTTATCACCATTCAGGTGTCCGTAAGTATCATTAACCTTCTTAAAAAAGTCAAGGTCGAACATTAAAGCAGAAAAGGGTTTTTTAAATCGTTTTGCTCGATCAAATTCAAATTTCCCTAGTCTAAATAATTCGTGACGATTTGCAAGTCGTGTTAAAGGGTCAGTTTTTGCTAAAAATTCTAATTCCTTTTTATGCTCTTCTTGTTTTATTTTCAGTAATGCCCAGATCCATGATATAAAGAATGAAGCGATCAAAAGTAATAATAGCGCGACTAAATAATATTTAATTGCATTTGGTATGATATCTTGCCAAGGTACAAGCCAAACGAATTTTAATTTCAAATCACCAAATTGGAGAGCAGGAAGGGTTGAAGTTATATCTTTAACAAAGAAAATCCCTCGCTTGGTGTAAATTTTAGCCGAGCTTTTACCGTTTAATTTTTTCCACATTGTCGGAAATAATTTTTTAGCATTCATGTCTTTTCGTGACGATAGCATATTGCCCCATTCTTGGTTTGAATTTTGGGCCAAGATGAAATAGCCATCTTGGTTGATGACAAATAATCTACCTGGAACAGAATGAGATGTTTGTTTTAAGCGGTTAAGTAATTCTTGCGCATTGTAGTTTAAGAGAATGATACCAAGTTTTTTTCCTTGTTTCGAAAAAATGGGTGAGCCTATTCGTATCATCGGGCGTAATGGTCGCTCTATTTGTTTTTTCTCAACATTTAAATCAAGCGGTGAAAAATAAATTTCATTATTTTGACGCAATATTGATTTAGCAAAGTAATATCGATGTTTTTTATTTTGTAACTTTTGTTTTGGTACGATGTTGACGATTTTGTTTCTGTTGTTAATTCTTGCAATCTCCTGACCATGTTGATTGACAAACCGTATCTGGTCATAAATATCTCGTTGTTTGGAAAAAGAAGCAAAAGTTTGTGAGAGATGTGCGATGAGTTTGTTCGATATAGAGTCTCGATGATCATGCAGTTCTGTCAGCACCTCATCTTTTAAAAATAAAACATCTGAGATGTTGTTATCAATCGTTTTTTGAAAAATTTTATTTTCATTGTTTATGGTAGCTTGAACTAAATTATCAACTGATTGCATTTGGTTTATAGTTTCAATATAACAAAATGTCAGCACGACCACTAAAATGATTATAGATAGCGATATGAATAGTTTTAGAAAATAATACCTATGGCTATGTGTCACAATACATCCTGTAGAAGTTGCAATCCTATTACCCATTTGTAACGTATAAATAATAAGAGGTCAAGCGGCGCCTAGCTAGGTCGTAATTATAATTTAACTTCGAATTTTAGGGTTATTAATATTTATCTGGCCAGTTTTGCTGAATAATTAATTTGGTGCCGTTTTTTCTGCCGAGTTCTATAAAATGAAGATTAAGCCATTTTGCATCACTTGGAAACATTCTTACACAGCCATGACTTGCATGATATCCAGGAAGTACGCCACCATGCATTGCAAAGCCACCGCGGAAAAACATGCAATAAGGCATCGGCGAGCCGCCATGTGGAATCGGATATTTCGATGAAAAGCATCCGCGCCCTTTTTTTGTGTAGAATCGATAAGTGCCCCGTGGTGTTGTGCAGCGTCTGCCAACATCGGGACAATAACCTTTTCCGCCAGAAATTGGGCCCCAATGTTTTAGGAATCCATAAGCATCATAAGCTGCGAAGGCGTGTAATGACATTGTGATAATCACGACTGGTTCACCATAAGGTTCGATGCGTTTTGGAAATGGCGCAACGTCCATATGATCGATGTTCCATAGGCTGTTTGGAACTGCAATTGTCATGCCGGTTCGAAGTCTGGAGTTTGTTCGATTGATTCGCTTGACTATATCTTGATCATCTTTGTCTGGCCATAATTTCCCCCATGATTCGCCGCGCTTAATTTTTATGCAATGAAAGCTGGGGTTTTTACATAATTTTCGACCGTACCGGCTGGCAAAAGTGGGCGGCAGCGCTAATAACAATAAGCAAGAAATTATTATTGTCAGTATGGTTTTGAGCATTACATTTTTTCCCTAAAATGAATCTTTGAATAAGTGTAGTAGATTTTTTCAGAAATTGCTAATCACAAGTTTCATAGCATGTGAAACTTATCCCTACAAATGTTAGGTGTCGCCCCATTTTCAATCGTTTTGTTTTGTCACTGCTGTAGCTATTTTTAAAGTGACTTGTTGTATGTCTCGTAATGGTGGTAACAAACCGTTGTTTAATGGTGCAAGTTCGGCAAGCGCAACACTTGCAGCCATCAACATCTTATCCGTAATTTCTTTTGCATGACATGAGATTGCGCCTAAGCCAATGCCGGGAAAAACATAAGCATTATTACATTGTGTGATCGGATAATTTTTTCCATTAAATTCAACATCATCAAACGGGCTGCCAGTTGCAATTAGGGCTCGGCCATTTGTTGCACGAATAATATCGGCAGGAATTGCTTCTGATTTTCTTGTGGGATTAGAAAGTGGCATAATAATTGGATGTTCATTAAAGGAGGCCATATTTTTAATAATTTCATCATCAAAAGCACCAGCAACCGTCGAACAGCCAATTAAAACACTTGGTTTGATGTTTTGTATGACTTCTTTTAGATTCATGTTTTTATGATTTTTTGCATAAGGGATTTGCGCTTCATTTAAAGTTGTCATGTTTTTTAAGAGCAAGCCATTTCGTCCGATGAGCCATAGTCGTGAGTTTGCTTCTTCTTGCGACAGTCCTTGTGCTTGCATTGCTTGTGCGATTTGATCTGCAATACCAGTGCCGGCTGACCCTGCACCAAAAATCACAATATCTTGTTCGATAAGATTTTGGTTTGTTTTTGCTAGCGCGGATAAAATACAAGAAAGTGCAACCACGCCAGTACCTTGTATGTCATCATTAAAAGAACAAATTGTTTTTCGATAACGAGTAAGATTTTTTAATGCATTTGTTTTTCCGAAATCTTCCCAGTGTAAAATTGCGCGTGGAAATTTTTCTAAAATTGCATTAACAAATTGTTGAATAAAATTATCATAATCATCGCCTTCAATGCGAGCATGTTGCCAGCCTAAATAATTTCTATGATTTAATATTGTTTCATTGTTTGTGCCGACATCTAGGATAATTGGTAGAATTCTGTGTGGATGAATGTCAGCACAAAGCGAATACACCATACCTTTGCCGATACAAATTTTAATACCGCCGATACCTTGATCGCCAATACCAAGAATGCCTTCACCATCAGTTACAATAATCAGATCGATATCGCGATGTGGCCAACTTTCTAAAAGCGCTGCCATTTTGTCTCGTTCGGGATAACTCAAAACCAAACCTAGGGGTTTACAATTATCTTCAGTAAATTTCTCAATTGCTTCGCCAACAGTTGGCGTATAAATGATTGGCATCATTTCAATGAGGTGAGCGGTGACGAGCTGACAGAATAGATCTGGTTCAGCATTGTGAAGATCATAAAGAAAATGATGTTTTTCAAGTGGAGTTTTGATTTGAGAATATTGCTCGTAAGCTTTGTTATTGTCTAACTTACTGTTATTAAAGTGTTTTTTCATCTTTTCCTTCTGAGTCAAATTATAGTAGAATCTTTCGGATAAAATTAAGGAATAAGGTGTTTCTTCAATCCTTGATTTTTGATCTTACAGCTATTTGAAGGATTTGAACATGAACAATACCGTTATATATCCAGGAACATTTGATCCCATCACCTTGGGCCATGAAGATTTGGTGAAACGTGCCGTGCGAATTTTTGATCGGGTGATTATTGGTATTGGTGTGAATTTTACAAAACAGCCGCTTTTTTCAACTGAAGAACGTGTCAAATTAGTTCGTGAAATTTTTAAAGATTTTCCGCAAGTCGAAGTTGATACATTTGAAGGTATGTTGGTTGATTTTGCTAAAAAGAAAAACGCTCAAGCGATTATGCGTGGTTTACGAGTGGTATCTGATTTTGATTTTGAATTTCAAATGGCGAGTACAAATCGTTTGTTAATGCCCGAAATTGAAACTATTTTTTTAACACCAGCCGATCGATATACTTATATTTCTTCAAGTTTAGTGCGTGAAATTATTTCAAATAAAGGCGATGTCAGTCAGTTTATATCGCCATTAGTATTAAGTGCAATAAAAAATAAATAAATATTAATTTAACTGTGATAACTAAATTGAAACTTGTCATTTAAAATAAAAACCATTTATCATGTTGATGATGCAGGAGCTGAGACTTCTAATAGTTTAGAGGGGTTGGCCAGAAGTTCTTTCTGATAAAGAAGGGCCGGTTTTTCAGTTGACGAGTAAATCACATGGTTGCAACTTCTTCTGAATCATCAACAGACCTCCATACGCTTTTGCTTTTTAGTCGATTATTGGGATATCGTTGGTAAAAAGCGTAAATTTTGCTATAATGCTCAATATTATGAACAATAACGTTCATTTCAATTAAACTATTGAGCATTATGGGCAGACAGAAAAATACAATACTTCCAAAATTACAGCGGATCCTTAAAGAACTTGGCGAGAATATCCGTCTTGCTCGGCTGCGCAGGCGATTTTCTGCATTACTGGTTGCCGAGCGAGCAGGCATTTCACGTAATACTTTACGAGCCATAGAGCTTGGTAGCCCTCAGGTGACTTTTGGCGCCTATGTTAATGTGCTGTCTTGCTTGGGTCTTGAAAATGATTTAACGCTCATTGCTCGTGATGACGAATTGGGCCGAAAACTGCAAGATGCTCATTTACCTGTTAGAGCAAGAGCACCGAAGGTAAAAAGTAAAAGCCATGAATAAAAAAACCGAACAACGCATTTATATTTTTTCGTGTTGGCATGGTAACTTCTTTCGGACACTTATAATTACCCTGTAAGTGTCCGATATGCTAGGTGGTTTGCAACATCTTCTGAATCATCAACAAATCTTCATACGCTTTTGCTTTTTCTTTTGGCGAACGGAGCAGATATGCCGGATGATATGTGACAAGAAGTGGTATTTTATTTTCACCGTAAGTATAAGTTGTTCCGCGTAAACGGCCTAATGATGTTTTGCTGTTTAATAAAAATTGCGCGGCGATTCGTCCAACAGCAACCATCAATTTAGGTTTAAGAGTTTCAATTTGTTTTTTTAAATGAGGTGTGCAGCAATCAACTTCATAAGGTAGCGGATCGCGATTATTTGGCGGACGACATTTTAAAATGTTCGTGATAAAAATATTTTCGCGTTCGATTCCAATTGCACGTAACATTTCAGTCAGTAACATGCCAGCACGCCCAACAAATGGTGCACCTTGTTGGTCTTCATTTGCGCCGGGCGCTTCACCGACAATTAATAAATCGGCTTGATTCGAGCCTGAGCCAAAAACGCTATTTTTGCGCGTTCGATCGAGGCCACATAACGTGCAATTTCTGACACATTGAAAAATATCTTGCCAGGCATCAGAAGGTGTTTCAGATGAAATATCAGGTGTGCCCTCGACTTTGGCATCTTTTGGCTGCCAAACGGTGATATCCATGGCCTTTAGGTATTGTTGATGAAGTGAATTCATGTTAATTTATGCTCAAATTCGGAATGATAGTATACCATTATAAATAGGATTCAAAAACGTTTGATGTACAATTGAAGAAACTCGACAAATCCTTGATTCTTTTTCTCTGAAATGGCTCGCTCGGCTCCCCCCTCGCTGCGCTTTATTTTCAACGAAAAAGAATCAAGGATTTGTCGAGTTTCTTCAATGACTTGACATTTTGGCAATAGAGAAAAGATTATTATGAAAGAACATTTAGAAAAATTAATTAAACAAACAATCAAAAGCCTTCAAGAAACGGAACAGCTTGCTAAAGAATTATTGAATTATCAAATTCGCATAGACCGAACACGCGACAAAAAACACGGCGACTACGCGAGCAATATTGTGTTAACGCTCGCGAAACAAGCCAAAAAAAATCCACGCGAGTTGGCAAAAGCGTTTATCGATCATATGCCACAATCAGATCAGGTTAAAAAAGTTGAAGTGGCGGGTCCGGGCTTTATTAATTTTTTCGTAAATGATGCCGCACATCATGGTGTGATTGGTGAAATTTTCGAAAAAGGAGAGCGCTTCGGTTGTCATAATATTGGTGAAGATATTTCAGTGTTGCTTGAGTTTGTTTCAGCAAATCCTACAGGGCCTTTACATGTTGGTCATGGTCGAGGTGCAGCATATGGTTCGGTTTGCGCAAGCTTATTAAAAGCAAATGGCTATAATGTGCATTGTGAATATTATGTTAATGATGCTGGTCGACAAATGAATATTTTAGCAGCCAGTGTTTGGTTGCGATATTTAGAATTGCTTGGTGAAACATTTGATTTTCCTAAAAATGGCTACAAAGGTCATTATGTCATCGACATTGCTGAAAAATTAAAAGAATTGCACGGTGATAAGTTTAAACAAGTATCCGATAAGGTATTCAAAGATATCCCGCAAGATGAGGTGGATGAAAACACGGGTGATAAAGAAGCGCATATTGATGGTTTGGTTGAGCGCGCAAAAGAATTGCTGGGCGATCAGTTTGATGTGATTCATGCATTTGGCACAAAATCAGTGCTCGATGATATTGAAAACGATTTAACTGGATTTGGCGTGGTATTTGACGAATGGTTTTCTGAAAAAAGTTTAATGGAAAGTGGTGCGGTTGATAAGGCGCTTTCCGAACTCAAATCGAAAAATTATCTCTATGAAAAAGATGGTGCCGTTTGGTTTCGATCTACAGAATTTGCTGATGAAAAAGACCGTGTGCTAGTTCGAGACAATGGCCAAACAACTTATATTACTTCGGACATTGCCTATCACTGGAATAAATTATCGCGTGGTTTTGAGCGTTTAATAAATGTGTTCGGTGCCGATCATCATGGTTATGTTGCACGATTACGAGCGTCAATTGAAGCGTTGGGTTTAAATCATGATGCGCTTCAAATTCCATTAGTACAATTTGCAATTTTATATCGAAATGGCGAGCGCGCACAAATGTCAACGCGTTCAGGAGAGTTTGTCACATTACGAGAGCTTCGGGAAGAAGTGGGTAATGATGCGGCGCGATTTTTTTATGTGATGCGAAAATCTGATCAACACATGGATTTTGATTTGGATTTAGCAAAATCAAAGTCGAATGAAAATCCGGTTTATTATATTCAATATGCACATGCAAGGATTTGTAGCGTGCTTAGACAGCTCGAAGAAAAATCGTTCAAATATGATCAAGAAAAAGGGCTTGCATCATTAGATAAATTACAATCACCACACGAAAAAGAATTGATGACAATGCTTGCAAAATATCCTGAAATGATTACAACAGCAGTAGTCAGGCTTGAGCCGCACCGCATCGCCATTTATTTAAAAGATCTTGCAGCAGCATTTCATGCTTATTATAATGCGGAAAAGTTTATACTTGAAGATGAGAGCTTGCGTAATGCGCGATTGTGTTTAATCGTTGCCACTCGCCAGGTTATTCAAAATGGACTAAAATTACTAGGTGTTTCAGCACCGGAGCAAATGTAATGGCAAGAGATTATGCGCATCGATCACGTTCAAAAAAAACATCGAGCTCACCTCGGATTCCAAAAATTGTTTTAATCGTGATTGTTGTATTAGTTGCGTTATTAGTTTTCGGACTCGCTTTTATTAAGCATGATTTTAAGATGAAGAATCAAATTTTGCCGACCAAAGGTGGCGCGCCAGTCGAACAAGCAAAATCTGTGAAAGAAACTCCCATAAAAACAAAAATCACACCAAAAAAAACGCCCGTGAAATTTGATTTTTATAATGTCTTGCCCAAAATGAAAGTTAGCGCAACGATTGAAGCGCCTGTTGTTTCTAATAGCTCGCAGTACGTTTTACAGCTCGCCTCTTTCAATTCAGAGCAACCCGCAAAAGTGTTTCAAGAAAAAGTCCTTAAAAAAGGTTTCCGAGTTTTTATTTTCCCTGCCGTACGCGGCGACGAAACTTGGTATCGTATCCAAATGGGTCCCTACAAAAATCAAGACATGGCAGAAACCGCACGAAATAAATTAGAAGATGCAAAGCTCTCGAGTATCTTAGTGACGGTTTGAGCGGTTAACAAAACAAATCATCTAGGGTAACTAATGCACTACATATGTCTTCAGCATAATAATTATTTTTAAGTCCCGCAGCCGAAATTATAGTTATGAAAAGTTGCTTTTTAGTTCTTGTTTGTTTTTTAAAAACATCCATTTTTTGTTTTAGAACATCTAGATATGACTTAGTAATAACATACGGCTTGTTGCTATATTTAATTTCACACAAAGTAATAGTGTCATCTTTTCTATCAAACAAAAGGTCGATTTGTGCGCCACATTCTTCAGCATTTTTTCTTGGTACATATCTCCAGCTATCTGCAATTGCTGTTGGGCTAATTTGTAATTTTTTACGTATTTCGGGTAGATGTTTATAGCAAACAGCTTCAAATGCATATCCAAGCCAATTATTCCACTCGGGCGTATTTTGTATTTCCAGCCAATTTCCGTTGCTTAAGCTTTTTCGTTGTAAACTTTTACGTATTGGATCGATCCATTTTAAGTAAAATAAAGTATATTCGTCCACAATGCGGTAATAAATACCTTGTCGCTTATGATAAAGAGGTGTGAAGCTCATAATAAATCCTGCTTCTTCGAGATCTTTCAGTTTTTTTACGCTTGTTCCACCCTTGATATGAGTGCCCAACGTTTCCAATAATTTTTGTTGGCCAATGCCATAACGATGTTGGGCGATGATTCTGACGAGGTCTGTATAAATTTCTTCATTATCAAATAGAGAAGCAAATAGGTTATCAAATTCTTCAAGTAAAAATGCGTCTTCGCTGAAAGCCAGTTTTTCTATCAATTGCATTGCTGATAAACCTTTCTCAGCTCGTTTAAGATAGTATGGTATTCCACCTAGTGTCATATACAGCAGGAGCGTTTGCTGATTGGTAAGCTTTATTCCCATTTTGTTTAAAAAAGTTTTTGTTTCTGGTAAGTTGAAAGGTCTAAGATGTATTTTTCTGGTTATGCGATTATATAAGCCACCCTTGTTTCTAATAATCTTATTGAGAATCCATGAGGCAGAAGAGCCGCAAATAATAAGCTTAATGCGTTTATCATCTGACCAGTATTGATTCCAGTAATAATCGAGTGTTTGTAATAACTGTGAGCGTTTTGTTGCCATCCAGGGTAGCTCATCAAAAAATAAAATTATTTTTTTGTTCTTGGGTGTTTGTTTGTTTATAGCGTCTGTTAATTTTAAGAAAGCATCGTCCCAATTTTTTTCGGGTGTAACGTTTAGTCCTGAAAAAAAGACCTCTGCTAATCGCGTCGTAAAATGCTTTAGTTGTTTTTTCATTGGGCCATCTTTGCTGCCAGTTACATTAAAGAAAACAACATTTTTCTCTTTGAAAAATTGTTTAATTAAGAAGGTTTTTCCTACACGACGTCTCCCGTAGAGAGCGAGAAATTCAGGTATATCAGAATCAAGCATCTGTTGAAGGATGTTAATGTCTTTGTCTCGGCTAATTATTTTCATCAAATAGCCCCCTTTAATTATCAATCTGCATTTTAGTCGAAAATGCCTTTTCTCTATTATATCAATAGGTTAAGCCACTTCCCCTTTTGGTTTGCTTGAGTCTAGTCTGGCAAATATAAAGATATCATATTTGCCAGACTAGAACAACTTTTTAATCTAGTCTGGCAAATATGATATCTTTATATTTGCCAGACTAGATCTGTCTGTGTTTTATTAAACCAAAGAATGACGAAAAATAGGTAACGTTACAAAAATCAAGACATGGCGGAAACCGCACGAAATAAATTAGAAGATGCAAGGATCTTGAGTATCTTAGTGGCGGTTTAAGATTTTTGTGAGCCCGGCATCGATATTCAACTGCGGTTTTTAGGCTAAATTTCCCTTCATTTTATCGGTTTCTGAAAGAAAAAAATCTTTCCCCCAAATATCCAGACTTGCCTGTTCGTGTGGTTTGATAAAAACAGCGATATCTTGTTTTGCTACCTGCCAATCGATGTAATTAATTTTGTTATTTAACGCTTCAGCTAACCAATTGGCGTTAATTGTTAATGGTTGATTTTTCCATGGACCGTTTTGTTTTAAAGCATTTTCAAGCAATGCAAAGTTCATCGGGGTTTTTCGTGAAACGTACCAGATAAAATCATACCAGTCTCGTCCTTTAATATAATTTCGACACAGTAGCGCGTGCATTTTTCCAGAAAAAGAACTAGGCGAATCTTTTGTTTTAATGCCGAATGGTGCCGGAAAATCTAAGTATTTGATTTCTGTGTCTGCGCCAAGTGGTGGATTAGTGTCAATCTCAATCTTGATAGTTAATTTTTTTGAAATGCCCGTTTTCATCAGTAAAATAATTTTTCCAATCGAATCATCTTTTAAGAATGCTTTTTTGACAACATTACTTGCTTTAGACCGATCTTTAATCTCAAATTCATAGCCAAAAGCGCGCAGTTCATCTGATAAGTTGTTTAAATAAGGAGTTAAAGAAAAGTTAGTATCAGGTTTTAATAAGGCGAAATCTAAATCCTCAGAAAAGCGCTGTAATCCATATAAGATTCTTAAAGCAGTACCGCCATGAAATTCAGCCTTTGAAAAAAAGTCTTGTCGGCTCAATGCCATGAGTATTACTTCTTGAGTAATTTCTTTTAGCGCTTGCTCTTCTTCAAGCGGCGTAAGGGATTGGTATGTTGCTAAGCGTTGTTTAATTATATCAAGACTCATCGATAAGCTCCCTAGGAATATTTTTAATAAAATTTTTAATGCGTTTATTGTGATAAAATAAATTTAACTGCTGAAGTTCGTCAGTGTTAATTTTAGGGAGGTCATTCAATTCGATTCGAAGGCTTTTTTGGATTGGTGAAAGATCATACCATTCTTTTTTATAACAATAAATATAATCTAATAAGGCTTTCCATGGCGAGGCAATAAAAAATTGATGTTCGTTTTCTTTAATGTGGTTAACGCCAATAAAAAAATTATCAACAGGCAATCGGAAATAAATAAATTGACCCAACGGTGTTTGAAGTTTTTTATTTCTCTTGATTGTTGCGGACGTAATGCTGTGAACTGCTTCTGGGATTAGCCCGTGAAATGACAATGCAGATTCAAGACTAATATAAGATGGACCGTAAATCAGTTGTGCGAGTTCAAATGGGTGTGAGGCTTTTTTTGCTAAGCGCTCGCTTAGGCAATAGAGTCCGCGTTTGATTCGAATCAAATGGCCTTGTTTGACCGCTCTTTTTAAGCGCGAATATCGGCTATTGACTGTCCCGCCAAGATAGTGTGCTAGCTGATCTTCACTTAAATAAGGTGAAGGGTGTCGCCAAAATGTCTTTTCAATTAATGTTCCCATAGCAAAATTATAGCACGAAACTGTCACTTTTCGACAGTTTCGTGCAGATTATTGAGTTTTTGCCGGGTTTTTACATGGAATTGTCAAGAAAATGATAATTTTAAGTATGAGAGAACAGCTAAGAATATTCAAAAAATGGGTAATCTTACGCATATTTTTTATCTAAGTTTTCTTTTAAAATCCGCGCATCGCAAAGCCTGGTGTCAAAAATAGACGCGGGTGTTATGAGTTTTGTGATGATTTTCCACCAATTAAATTCATGAGATTCATCGAAACTACTATAACTAACAAGAGAATAGAGTATCGGTTTTCAACTAAAAATAAGAATAATTTAAGAAAAAGCATGAGGTGTACTATGATGATGAACGAAAATAAAAGCTTGGAAGAAACAATCGAGAGATTGAATGAATCTATGGCTTCATTCATAAGAGAACATATAACCCAAAATGAAAAGATAGTAGTTCAGCAAAGTTGGGAAGGTTGGGAAGCAGGTGATGAGGAGGTTGATGCGCGATTTTTAAAGGGAGGAGTGGTTGGAATAAAATTTCAAGAAGAAGTATGTGCAAATATGTTGGAAGCCATCAATGCATTACCTTCCGAATCGCTTCATTATTTCTCGTTAGATTTTGGTGGTTTAAAGATGGGAAATGAAAACGCACAGCAGTTACTGGAACTTCTGATCAAAAAGAAAATCAAACTCGCTTACCTTAATTTGGATCATAATGAGATTACTGATAAATCTATTAAATCTGTTTGTGATTTTATTCTAAATACAGGCATTATAGCTTTAAGTCTTCAAGCATCGACGTTTTCTATAACTGGCAAGCCATGTCTTAGCGAAGATGGTTGTCAAAAAGTGTGTAAAGCTGCAATAGAAAGTAAATCACTCCTATATATTAATTTAGAGGGCAATAGTGATTATTATGATGACGTATTGGATGTCAAACGACATTTGGAGCCAAAGCGCCAAGCCTTAGAGGCTCAGCTTAAACAAGATAACCAACTTAATACAGATGAGCCAAAAGTTTCTTTAAGTCGAGGCGCGAAGATTTAAACGAGAGACTTCTTGATGAGAGACAAAGCGGTTCATCTTATCAAGAAGTGAGATTTGGGTATTGATTAAAAATACAAAACTAACAGTACAAAATAAAAAAGAGGAGAAGCTTTAAGATGATAGAGAATAAAATTGAGAATCCATTAATGAAGTTAAGCTATGGTATATGCGCGGGCAATGATGAGTTGATTGTAGAAGCGAACAACCAAATTATTACATATGCTATGGTTGAGGAAATAATTCAAGAAATTAGAAATAATAAAAATATTGTTGGTTTAACGATCCATTCTGATAGCATAAGTGATGATGCCCTTACGTCTTTGTTGCGAGAACTAAATATACAGGAGAACATATATCATTTTATATTGGATTGTAATCTTGATGAGAAAACCTCAGAAGTGTTTGCTGATTGGTTAGGAAATAATAATACAATTAGGACACTTGGTTTTAGCTTTGAAAATATTGATCTATCAACCACAGAAAAAATTCTAGCTGGGCTTGATAAAAATCAACCCATCACTTTTATTTACAGGCTTAGATCAGATATTTTGCCGCTTGCAAAGAATATTAGCGAAAAAGAGTTGATGGAGTTTTTATCTAAAATGCACTCCTACATTCTAAGAAACATACAAAGAGATCTAAAAAATATCCTGGATAGTCAAGCAGCTGTCCGTTCCCATTTATTCTCTGCGACTGCGCGCAAATTAGAGTTAAGTCGTAAAAAATTGCTTGATCTTGAAAAAATATATTTGGAAGCCATAAAAAAATTCACAGTATCTTTAGAAGGATTATATGGAATACAGCAACTACTTACACAAGATTCAAGTACAAAATATTTATATGATAGTGACCAAGAAGATAAGATTAGAAAGGCGCTTGCTGATTCGAGAAGGCTAACCAAAAAGATCACTGACGAAGCTTATAGCTCTCTTGCCAGATGTTTCTTTAATACAACAGTAAAAGACGAAACCCATGAAGAGAGATATTCGCGTTACTTAAAGTCTTTTGAGTATTTACAGCAATCAGATCCCGATAACTCTGATAGTAGTTATCTATGTATACAAATCTTGAGATCTTTGTTGTTGTCAAATGTATTAAACAATAGTAGCTCCGGCTTAGGAGACCCATGGAAAGATTTGTTTAAAAAATCTTTTGATGAACATAAAGATGCAATGAAAAGCAGATTGCTTGACTATATTGCAGAATTTACAGCTTGTTTCTACTGGGGTGATACAGAGACGTCAGAATATACAGATACATCATTATTATTCAGCAGATTCAAGTTGTATTCAATTCGCTTACAAGAGAAAGATCTTTCTTTCGATGAGTTCTTTCATATTATAAGATCAATTCCATCCCTACGTTATAATACGTTGCTATGTGCTAATTATATTAGTCCGAATGTAAAGTTAAATTTTTATGATCCCGAGTTAACAATATTATCACATATCATAAAGCCAAATCTTTTGGATCAAAAAACTTTGAGTAGATACAAGACTTTTAAAGTCATTAGTAATATAAGTAAAAAAGAGAAACAATCACATAATGAAAGTTATATTCAATCTGTTTATTTTTTTCATAAGAATTATAAGGATGGCCACAATTTGAATACATGTCCAGCATTGCTTATAGAAGCAGTTGAAGAAAAAAATTTAGAGATGGTGAGGTGTCTTGTTGAATGTGGATTTGAAGTTGATAGCACAAATTATTGCAAAGAGACCGCGTTATTTTATGCAGTACGCTTACTAGAAGATGCTGATGCCGATATTGTTCAATATCTATTGGAGAATGGCGCTAATCCACATTATAAAGATGCGCGTGGTTTGATGCCTGTTGATTTGCTTAATGAAAGCACCAAGCCAAAGATCACGTCTCTATTAAAAGAAGCTGCTCTCGAGCAAAAATTTAAAGAAAAACAATCTGTGCAAAATAATGTTCTGGATCCAGTCATCCCTGAAAATACTAGTACGGAGCATCAGCCAGACTCTAGCAAGCAATTTCTCGGTTTCTTTGGATCAGTAGCCATGCTAGGATTTTTATCAGATTTAATGAAAAAATATTTTGATAAACCGAATGCTTCTTTTACAGTCTTACGGAAAGGTAAAAGTAAAACATCATTTGCTAGGAATTCAAAACAAAAGCTTAATGGTGAATTTACAGTTAAACGCAAATACTCAACATCAACAAGCCCCCTTAATAC